>Ga0210398_10000337_pt1 | contig 55607 bp, 42 predicted proteins | sample IncBWC4OmetaG_FD_161047 | JGI IMG/M metagenome (GOLD analysis project Ga0210398, IMG submission 161047) | Forest soil microbial communities from Barre Woods Harvard Forest LTER site, Petersham, Massachusetts, United States - Inc-BW-C-4-O | ecosystem: Environmental > Terrestrial > Soil >...
AGCGCCCCCTGGCAGGCGGCGGCCGACGAGGAGCACCAGGGCGAGCAGCCAGCCGTAGAGCATCGGTGCGGGAAAGTTGGCCACAAACTGGATGAAGGGCTGGAGGCGACCAGACAATTTGGGATTAAGGCCGATCCAGATGCCAAAGGGCACGGCCCAGAGGGTTCCGATCAACAGGGTGGCGAGGACACGGACAAAACTTAAACCCGCGTCACCCATGATCTCCAGCCACTCGGCCGGCTTGACCTGGATCAGCAGCGAGCCCAGCCGGTGTGCGCCCCAGGCGAGAAAGGCCAACATGGCCATCAGGAATAAAAAGTAAACGCCGCGATTGAACCGGCCGTGGTGCGGTGGCGGCGTGCCCGGTGGCACAAGGGAAGTCTGCTCGGTGGGCGGGTTGGGTGGCGGAACGATCCAGTTTTTGAGGACTTGAAAGCCAGTCCCAATCTTCTGGATGGCAATGGAGCGGGCGAGCCAGAGCTGCAAGGGGGTTTTGGGCACGGTGCCCGTGCCGAAGTCGTCGAGCTTGAACTTGCGCGACCACACGACCAGCGGCCACCAGATCAAACGGTCAACCACCAGGATGACGATACTCATGGCGATCACCGCATAAATTTGTGCCGGGATGTTTCCCTTGTCCCGGGCCACGCTCATGTAGGAACCGATGCCGGGCACGCGATAACTCGCGTCCCCGATATTGGAGGCTTCCGTGACGGCGAGAAAGAACCACCCGCCGGCCATCGACACCATGCTGTTGTAGAGCAATCCCTGCGCGCCAGTCGGCAGCTCAACCCGCCAGAAGCGATGCCACCAGGTGTAACCGTAAAGTTTGGCGAGCATGCGGAAATCGGCCGGGGTGCCGCGCAGCGAATCGTAGTAGCTGAAGACCATGTTCCAAACCTGGCCGGTGAAGATCATGACCACGCAGGCGAGCTCGAGGCCGGCGTTGCTGCGGGGGAAAAGCCTGATCAACGCCAACAATACGACGGGCAGAAAGGCGAGGACGGGCAGGCTCTGGAGAATATCCAGCCCGACCAGCACGAAGCGGCGCGCCCGCTGGTCATAATAAGCCCAGGAGGCGACGAGCAGCGTGAAGACCAGCGAGAAAAAATAAGCGATCCAGCCGCGAGCGAACGAATAGAGCGCGTATTTGGGCAGCGCCCACGGGGAGAGATTGATATCCACGGTGAGCCGCTGGGGATGCCGCCATTGCCCCGCCACGTTGGCGGCGCCCAGCACGAAGGCGGCGACCCCGAGCAGCACGAGTGCATCGATCCAGAAGGCGGACTTGCGTGGTGGCGGATTTTCGCTGTGTGGCAGCATGCTCTCAATCATGCAGCCTGCCAACGAACGCGGCACAAGCCGAAAGAATGGTTTCGCGGGAAAATTACAAAGCGCGCAGAAATAGTGATTGCACTGCCGGGGGCGCGAAATCTAAGTTCCCTCTTTTACGCTGATGCAAAAGCACGGGCCGAAGCGCGTCTATACCCCGCAGTCGCTCGAGTTTTGGTTCGAGAAGCTGTCCCTGGATTGGGAAAATCACTTCAGCGCCAACCAGCTCGAAGAAGGCCACCGCCTTTATCGCGACGGCGAGGTGCGTGAGCTGGAGTTGACGATCAAGGACGCCATCGTGCACCGGCGGGTGGACAAGCATGACCAATATGCTGTCATTGAATGGGATGCAGCTGGGCTGGCCGTGCGCTCGTCGCTGACGGACCAGAATCTGGCCCGAGCGCTGGCCGTGGCCGGGCTGCACGAAATCGAGGAGCTTGTGGCCGATGAAATCTCGCCGACGGCGGAAACTATTTTCGAGGACGACGATGAGGAAAAGCCCAATGGCAACGGCACGAACGTTCGGAATGCGAACAACGGCAACGGCCACAAGCCCCCCACGGGTCTTCCGGCCGGTCCCGCCCGCCCGCTGCTGCTCACGTTAAAAACGACCATGGAGGGAATTGAGTTCCAGGCCTTCTGGGTGAACGCTGACGCGTCGCGCGTGCCGGCGATCGGAGCCGCGGCCCACGCCAATGGCAACGGCCAGGTCAACGCCAGCGAACGCACCAAGCTCATCGGGCTGGCTGCTTACGCGCGCAAGGCGCACTTCCATTACCACCAGGCCACGCATACCTATCTGCTCGAATCGCTCACCGAGATCCCGAATTTCCTCCGGACCACGCTGCCCGCGTGGCAGAAGGCCTTTACGGTCGAGTGCGATGAACATGTGGCGAACCTGCTCAAGGGCACGCGCGCGGTGGAAATCGAGGCCGTGGCCGAGCGCAAGGCCGGTCGCAATGGCCACGGCGCAAAACTGAACCTGCGGTGGATTTTCCGCGCGGGCGAGCGGCTGCTGACCGATGACGAGGTTGCGGCGATGACGAAGCGCGGCGGGGCGCCGGTGATCCTGCCGAGCCTGGGCATCATCTCACTCGCATCCGAAAAATGGGAATCGCTCAGCGCCTGGCGCCGCAATGCGGAGGAGACACACCTCGACGGCGCGTTGTCGCCGTACCTGATATTTTCGCTTTTCAACGACACGCGGCTGAAGCTCACGCTCTCGGCGGACATGGAGACGTGGCGGCAGGGCGTGCTGTCGCCGTCGATCACTCCACAGGCGTTGCCGGAAATTTTGCGCCCCTACCAGCGGCGCGGCGTGGAGTGGATGCACCATTTGTGCGAAGTCGGCTGCCATGGGTTGCTCGCGGATGAAATGGGCCTCGGCAAGACCCTGCAGGTCGCGTCGCTGCTGGCGGTGCGGCCGGTGCCGGGCAAGCCCATCCTCGTCGTGTGCCCGGCCAGCGTCGTGCCGGTCTGGCGCGAGGAATGCGCGAAATTTTTCCCGCAGATGGTGGTGGACGTGCTCAAGACCGGGCACGACTTCACCTCGCGCAAGGACGACGTCCTCTGGCTGGCGAGCTACACGCAGCTCCGCAAGCACAAGCATTTGCTCGAAGGGGTGGAGTTCGGCTACTCGATCCTCGATGAGGGCCAGTTCATCAAGAATCCCGATGCCAAGGTCACGCAGGCCTGCTTTGCCATCCGGGCGCGGCACCGCCTGGTGCTCACCGGCACGCCGCTGGAAAACCGGCAGCTCGATCTGTGGTCGATTTTCCGCTACCTGCTGCCGGGCCTGCTGGGTTCGCGCACGAGTTTTGAGGCGGCGTTGAACACGGATCGCGCGGGCACGCTGGAACGGCTGCGCGCGCAACTCGCGCCGTTCATCCTGCGGCGCACGAAAAACGAGGTCGCGCAAGAACTGCCGCCCAAGGTCGAGATGGACCTGCTCTGCCCGATGACCGATGTGCAACGGACGGAGTATGCGCGCATCTGCGGCGAGGGCGTACAGCGGCTGGGTGACGACGTGAGCGCGGCCATGCGCGAAAAAAGCTTCGGGTTCCTCGCCCTGCTCACGCGGCTGCGGCAGGTCTGCTGCGACCCGGATTTGCTGCCGTGGCTGAAGGCGCCGCTGAGTGACAGCGGCAAGCTCAACCTGCTGGTCGAAAAACTGGCCGAGATCGTGGGCAGCGGGCACAAGGTCGTGATCTTTTCGCAGTTCGTCATGCTGCTCGACCGCGTGCGCGAGGCCCTGGCGACGCAGTTTCCCGACCTGCCGCGCTTCGAGCTGACCGGCATGACGCTGGACCGGCAAAAACCCGTGCAGGCCTTCCAAGGCGCTTCGGGCGCCGCCATCATGCTGGTGTCGCTCAAGGCCGCGGGCACCGGCATCACCCTGCATGCGGCCGACTATGTCTTTTTGCTCGACCCATGGTGGAACCCCGCCGTCGAGGCGCAGGCGGTGGACCGCGTGCACCGTATCGGCCAGACCAATACCGTGTTTGTCTACCGCATGGTCACGGCGGGCACGATCGAGGAACGCATCCAGGCGCTGAAGGCGGCGAAGAAGGATTTGTTCGACAAGCTCGTGGGCGGGCTCGGCGGCGATTTCGACCTGAGCCAGCATTTCAGCTCGTTGCAGAGCCTGATCCAGTTGACGGCGGCCGAACCCGAGGCTTGAGGTGGCTTATTGAATTTGTGGTGGAGCGGCCCATTCGACGAACTCAGGGCCCCGAGCCGTTTCGACAAGCTCAAGGCCCTGAGCCAGTCGAGGGGCTTGACCCCAAGACGCTCTGAGCGCGTTGAGGTCTGCTCCACCTGCTTGGTTCTCGTTCTCTTAATCGTTTTAATTCTCGATCCGAGTTGTTTTTGAGAGAACGAGAATGAGCAGGAGGGCGACAACGATTTGGCCTGCGGCAGCTGAGCTGAAGCAAAGCGAGTGGGGGGCCTCTGTCACTAAGGAGGCCGGAGAAAACGAGTTGCTGCTACAAATTGGCAACACTCGTTGCTGCATCTTTTCGACACTGTAACATGATTGACATCATTTTGTAACAATTTTACCGGATAAAGTCCCCAGGCAAAATCCGGCCTCTGCCGGGCTTTGCTCAAGACTAACCAAATAAACCCAACTATCATGTTAAATCGTTGTACTACAAAATGGCTCGCGCTGCTCGGCAGCGTGATGCTGACCGCCAGCGTGGCGCTGGCGCAGGATAACAACAAAGCACTCCTCGATGCCCTTGTGAAAAAAGGCATCCTCACCCAAGACGAGGCTACGCAAATCGGGTCTGAAGTCGCCCAAGGTCAAACCGCGACGCCCGTGGTGACCGGTACGAGCACGTACCTGAAGAAGATTACGTTCGACGGCCGCATTCAAACGCAGTTTGCCGACATCGGCACCACCGTCAATAATGCCGCACCCGGCACCCATCCGGCCGCGACCGAGCATTTTATGCTGCGCCGTGTGTACCTCGGCGCCAAGGCTGATCTCGGCGACGGTTTTTCGGGTTATATCAATTACGATTTTGCCAACCTCTCCTTCGACGCAGCTTATATCGAGTGGAAGCAAAGCGATGCGTTCGCGGTCGACGTCGGTCTGCGCAAGGTTCCGTTCGGCTATGAAGAAACCACTTCGAGCGGCCAGCTCAAAGCCATTGAGCGTTCACCCGCCGAGCGTTACTTCGTCGAAAGCAACAACGGTCGCCGTCTCGGCGCAGGCAGCTATCGCCTCGGTGTTTTTGCCGGCGGCACGGAAGATTCGGGCATTTTCTACAACGTTGCGATCACCAATCCGGAGCGCGATGAATTCAGCACGGGCAATACCGCGGTCAATTCCACGCCCGGCGTGAACAACTCCGGCGCCAGCACCGACAACAACCTGGCCTATTGGGGCAACCTTGGCTATGGCACCAAATGGAGCACAGGCAGTGTCAAAGGCGGCATCGAAGGTGGCTATCTGCCTGATCAAGGTGGCCCGGGCGGGGTGACCGGCACCGGCGACAACCTGCAGGTTTACGGAGTTTTTGTCGATACGACGCTCTCCGATTTCAACCTCGCGGGTGAATATCTCGGCGCCAAGGATCCACAGGGAGCATCAGCCCTCCATGAGGCCAAACCCCATGGCTACTGGATTCAGCCGTCTTACATGTTCACCAAGAAATTGGAAGGCGTGCTGCGCTACAGCTACGTCGATTCCGACGGCCGTGGCATCAATCTGTCCGATGGCATCAAGTACGCCCCCAGCGGCGGCACCATGAACAAAATGGACGAGCTGTACCTGGGCGGCAACTGGTACATCAAAGGCAACGACCTTAAGCTCCAGGCCGGCTACATTATCGGCCAATCCGAAGACACGGTTGCCGGCGGCACCGCCAAAGCCAAGACCGATGGCTTCCGGTCCCAGATGCAGCTGTGTTTCTAACTTAAGCTAAATCAAAACTACCGCCGACGCCCACAAGCGTCGGCGGTTTGGTTTTCAACCCAACCATCAACCAAACGTTCCAATCATGTTACACACGAAAAATTTTCTCGCCCTCGCCCTGACCGGCCTGGTGGCCGTCGCCAGCGCTTCCGCGCAGCAGCTCATCAATGGCGCCGGCTCCAGCTTCGACAATCCCGCCTTTTCGGCGTGGTTCAGCGCTTACGCAAAAGTGGACTCCTCGGTGAATTTCAATTACCAGTCCGTCGGCTCAGGCGCGGGCCAGAAGCAACTTCTCGCGCAGACGGTTGATTTCGGCGCCTCCGACGCCCCGATGACCGACGATGCCATGGCCAAGGCTCCGGGCAAAATTCTCCACCTTCCGGTGGTGGCGGGCTCGGTCGCGATCACCTACAATTTGCCTGATAGTCCGCAGCTGAAATTTGATGGCGCGACGCTCGCGGCCATTTTCCTCGGCAAGATTACCAAATGGAACGATCCGGCGATTGCCGCCCTTAATCCGGATGTCACCCTGCCTGACCTGCCGGTGGTGGTGGTCCATCGTTCTGACAAAAGCGGCACCAGCTTCATTTTTACCGATTATCTTTCATCCGTGAGTTCGGACTGGCAGTCGCAAGTCGGCAAGAGCACGGCCGTCAAATGGCCGACCGGCTTGGGCGGCAAGGGCAGCGAGGGTGTGGCCGGACAGGTCAAACAGCTTCCGGGCGCGATTGGTTATGTTGAACAAGCTTATGCCGACCAGAACAAGCTTCCGGTCGCCGATTTGAAGAACGCCTCGGGAGAATTCGTCGCGCCCTCCGCCGATGCGGCCTCGAAGGCGATGGCTGGCGCCACCATTCCGGATGATTTCCGGTTTTCGATGGTCAACTCGCCGGCCTCCGGTGCCTATCCGATCGCGGGCGCAAGCTGGATCATAATCTACCAGAAGCAGGCCGATGCCACCAAAGGCAAAGCGCTCGTCGCCTTTCTCAAATGGGCGGTGACCGATGGCCAGAAAATCACGCCGGCGTTGTCCTATGCGCCCCTGCCGCAAGCCGTGCAGGATCGCGAGCTCAAGCTGCTCGACACCGTAACCGATTGAAATCCCGCCCGGTTTTGCCGATGGCGGCAAATTACACTCGTTTCACGGGGTGGAGATCCTTCTCCGCCCCGTTTCCTTCTTTAAACCGTTTTAATTTTTCCGCATGAGTATTTCAGCAGCACCTGTTGCCGCGACCGCGCCGGTGGAACGCGGCTCCCGCCTGGGCAACCGCATTTTTTATTTGCTGTGCCTGACCGGGGCGATGGCGGTTGGCGTGCTGCTGATCTTGGTGGCGTACCAGCTTTTCACGGGGTCGTGGCTGGCGATGAAGCAGTTCGGCTGGGGCTTCCTCGTGCATTCGGATTGGGATCCGGTCAATGAGGTTTACGGGGCGCTGCCCTTTATTTATGGCACCTTCGTCACGGCGGCGATCGCCCTGCTCATTGCCGTGCCGTTGAGCGTAGGCACGGCCATCTATCTCACTGATCTCGCGCCGCTTTGGCTGCGCCAGCCGCTGGTATCCATCATCGAAATGCTGGCGGCGGTGCCAAGCGTCATTTGGGGTCTTTGGGGAATTTTTGTGCTTGTCCCGTTTCTGCGTGTGGCGGTTTATCCATTGCTTCAGAAATGGTTTGGATTTCTCCCGATTTTCCAGGGCCCGATCTATGGCATTGGTTACCTGACTGCTGGGATCATTGTTGCGATTATGATCCTGCCGATTGTCACCTCGGTTTCCCGGGAAATCCTCCGTTCCGTGCCGAATCTCCAGCGCGAAGCGGCCTATGCCCTCGGGGCCACGCGCTGGGAAGTCACCCGGATCGCCGTGCTGAGCTACGCCAAACGCGGGCTCTTCGGTGCAGCCATCCTCGGCCTCGGCCGCGCGCTGGGCGAGACGATGGCGGTGACGATGGTGATCGGCAATAATCCCGAAATATCCCGGTCGTTGTTTGCGCCCGGCTACACCCTGGCCAGCGTCATCGCCAACGAATTTACCGAGGCCAACACCGATATGTCCATTAGCGTTCTGTTTGAGATCGGTCTTGTGCTGCTCGGCCTGACCATCCTCATCAATATCGTGGCGCAATTCATGATCCGGGCGATTTCCTCCCCGGAAACACGCCGCGTCGCCTGATGTCGCCCATGCAATCCGTCGCCAATCAGCACTACCGAAAATGCAAGAACGCGTGCATGAATACGCTGGCGGTCGCATGTGCCTTGCTGGTGATCTCACCGCTCGGCTTCGTTTTGTTCTACCTGATCCGCCAGGGAGCATCCTCGGTCAATTGGGCGTTTTTCACGAACCTGCCTGCACCTGTCGGCCAGATCGGGGGCGGCATGGGCAACGCCATCGTCGGCACCCTCGAACTCCTGTTGCTGGCTTCGCTGGTCGGGGTACCGGTCGGCGTGCTGGGTGGCATTTATCTTTCGGAATACGGTGGCGATCGGATCAACGACTGGATTCGATTTTGGGCCGATGTGCTCAATGGCATACCCTCGATCGTTTGGGGAATCGTGGCTTATGGGCTGGTCGTGATACCCATGAAGGGATTCTCCGCCTATGCCGGCGGCTTGGCCCTCAGCTTCATGATGATCCCGCTCATCTTGCGCACGACCGAGGAGGTGCTCGTGCTCGTCCCGCGCAGCTACCGTGAAGCGGCGCTGGCGCTCGGCCTGCCCCAGTGGAAGACCGTCGTGCGCATCGTGTTGCCCACCGCCTTGAAGGGCATTGTCACCGGCGTGCTCCTGGCCATGGCCCGCGTGGCGGGTGAGACCGCACCGCTGATGTTTACCGCTTTTGGCAATGACTATTGGAACCACAAGCTGGCCCAACCGGTTGCGGCGCTGCCCCTGCAAATCTTCAAATATGCCATTTCCCCCTACGACGACTGGCATCGCCAGGCCTGGGCTGGCGCGCTTGTCTTGATGGCGATCATACTCACCATTAACATTGTGGTCAGGATTATTTCCCGTGGTTACAACAAATCCAACTGAACGCCCTTCTCCCATGGCCGACGTCGTCCCAGCCAAAGTTATTGTCCAGCCAGCCACGACGGCCGGTGGCGCGCCGGCTAATTCCCTCCCCGTGGCGGAGGAAATCATCGCCTTTGAGGTGAAGAATTTTTCCCTCTGGTATGGCGCGCGGCAGGCCTTGCACGACATCACCATCCGCATCCCGGCGAAAAAAGTCACCGCCATCATTGGCCCCAGCGGTTGTGGCAAATCGACTTTCCTCCGCGCGCTCAACCGCATGCACGAACTCACGCCCGGTACGCGCATCGGGGGCGACGTGAGGCTGTTTGGAGAAAACCTTTATGCCCCGAATGTCGAGCCCACCACCGTGCGCCGGCGGGTCGGCATGGTGTTCCAGAAATCAAATCCGTTTCCCACCATGTCCATCGCGGAAAATGTCCTGGTCGGCTTGCGCTTAAACGGCATGAGCGACAAAGCCACCCTCCGCCAGCGTTTGGAAGAGTCGCTGCGCATGGCGGCGTTGTGGGATGAGGTGAAGGACACGCTCGGGCGCCCCGGCATCAGCCTTTCCGGCGGCCAGCAGCAGCGCCTCTGCATTGCCCGCGCGCTCGCGGTAAAACCGGAAATCATCCTGATGGACGAGCCTTGCTCTGCGCTCGATCCCATCGCCACCGCCAAGGTCGAGGAACTCATTCACAGTTTAAAGGTGAACTATACGGTCGTCATCGTCACCCACAACATGCAGCAGGCGGCGCGTTGCTCGGACAAAACGGCATTTTTCTACATGGGAAAATTGATTGAATATGACGAGACGCGCACGATCTTCATGAATCCCGCCAATCCGCAGACCGAGGCCTACGTCTCGGGCCGCTTCGGCTAACAGCTTGCCAACGGTTTTTTCCGAACCCACTCCTTTCATGCAACGTTTCTTCGACGCCGAACTCGAATCGCTCCGCAGCCAGCTGCTTCGCATGGGCGAAACCGCCATCCGCCAGGTGCGGGACGCCATCAAGGCCCTCGTGGAGGGCAACCCTTCGCAGGCCGACCAGGTGATCGCGGCGGATGACGAGATCGACCGCCTCGAAGTCGAGATCGACAATGAAGCCATCCGTTACATGAACCTGCGGGCACCGGTCGCGACCCAGCTCCGCATGGTCATCGTGGGGATGAAAGCCTCGCATGACCTTGAGCGCGTGGGCGACGAAGCGTCCAATATCGCCAAGCGGGCCATCCGCCTCAGTGCCGAACCGCCGCTCAAGCCTTACATCGACATCCCGCGCATGGCCAACATCGCCACCGAGATGCTCCGTGGGGCGCTCGACTGTTTTCTCACGGGCGACGCGGACAATGCCCTGGCCATCTGCAAACGCGACGCCGAGGTCGATGAAATCAACCGCCAGCTTTACCGCGAGCTCACCAGTTTCATGATCGAAAACCCCGGCACCATCAGCCGCGCCCTCGAGATCATGTTCATTTCGAAATCCATTGAGCGCATTGCCGACCATGCGACCAACATCGCCGAGGAAGTCATCTATCTCGTCCGCGCCAAGGACATCCGCCATACCGACGAAGTGAAGAAAACCGGCATGGTCCCGTAGGCCGAATCGTAATCATTCTCCTAATCGTTCTCGGTTTTCCAGATCGATAAGGAGAACGATAATGAGTAAGAGAACGACGGATGTATTTCCAGGGACACGCCTTGGGCCGCGGGGGGTGGTCGACGTCCGGACAAGGCTGAGCCTCGCAGGTCCCTCCACGGGATAGGCGGTTGATTGTCTGCAACATTGTGGCATCATCTGCGTCAGGCGGCATGGGTTGCAAAATCTCCCGGCGCAATCTAGACCTCCCCCATCCCATGAAATTTTTGCACCGCGGCAGCGCCGTTGTCCTAATACCTTTGGTGGTTCTGCTTATGTCCGCTTGTAGCGGCGATGCCGATAAGTCCGCGGCGCCGCCCGTGCCGGTGATGACGGCCTTGGTCAAAAGCCAGTCCATGCCTGTCAATCTCATCAGCATTGGCACGGTGCAGAGCCTCTGCACTGTTACGATGAAGTCGCAGGTCGATGGCGTCATTGCGGAGATTCATTTCAAGGAAGGGGATGAGGTGAAAGCCGGCGACCTGCTCTTCACGCTCGACCGGCGCCCATTTGAAAACAATGTCCGCATGGCCGAGGCCGACCTCGCCACGGCCCGCGCCGAAGCCGAGCACGCCGATGCCGACGTCGAGCGCTACAAGCCGCTCGATGAGCAAGCCCTGGTCGCGAAGGACACGTACACGCAGTTTGTCACCACGGCGGAAACCGCCAAGGCCACCGTGCAATCCAAGGAGGCGGCCCTGGCCAACGCCCAGCTCCAGCTCGGCTATGCCACCATTACCGCGCCGATTGATGGCCGCACCGGCCAGCTCCAGCTTCACGAAGGTGCGCTCGTCAAAGCCAACGACGCCGGCTCGACGCTGCTCACGGTCAACCAGCTCGCACCCATCTCTGTCGCGTATTCCCTGCCCGAGGCTTATCTCGACCGCGTGCGCCTGGCGCTCAACGCCGGGAAAAAAATCGCCGTGACCGCGGTCGGCACCGACGTCGCGGCGAAAAAAACCGAGGGCACGCTCGAGTTCATCGACAACAGTGTCGATTCCACGACCGGCACGGTTTTGTTGAAAGCCTCTTTTGCCAACGCCGCCCACGAGCTCTGGCCCGGCGAACTGGTGAATGTCGATACGCTCCTTTGCGTGGACGAGGGCGTGATCGTGGTTCCTTCGCCCGCCGTCCAGAACGGCCAGGCCGGCACCCAGGTTTTCGTCGTCAAACCCGACCAAACCGTGGAGCTTCGCAACGTCAAGGTCGATCGCGTGGACGGCGACCTTACCGTCATCGCCAGCGGACTGAATGAGGGCGAAACAGTGGTCACCGACGGGCAGATTCGCCTTGCGCCCGGCGTGAAGATCGAAGCGCGCCCGCTGGGTGTGTCCACCGCCGCTGCACCATGAATGGTTCACGGTTCACGGTTTACGGTTCACGGTCCGGCGCTCGCGCACGGGCCGGAGACTTGTCCGCAGTTCACGGCAATCGCGGCGCCTTGCGCAAATGCGAAACGCCGAACGGTGAACCGATAACGGTAAACTTATGCTAGCGCCATGAATCTCCCCGAGCTTTGTATCCGCCGGCCAGTGATGACCACGCTGCTCAGCGCGGCGTTGTGCATTTTCGGCCTCATGGCGTATCGCCTCCTCCCCGTCAGCGACCTGCCTAACGTCGATTTCCCGACCATCGTGGTCAGCGCAGCCCTGCCCGGCGCCACGCCGGAAACCATGGCTTCCGCCGTGGCCACGCCGCTCGAAAAACAATTCTCGACCATTGCCGGCATTGATTCGATGACGTCCACCAGCATGCTCGGCAGCACGCAGATCACGCTGCAGTTCACGCTCGACCGCAATATTGACGCGGCGGCGCAGGACGTGCAGGCCGCCATCGCTGCCGTGCAGCGCCAGCTGCCGCAGCAGATGCCGGCGCCGCCTTCTTTCCGCAAAACCAATCCGGCCGACCAGCCGGTCCTTTTTCTCGCGCTCAGTTCGCCCACGCTGCCGCTTTCCACGGTGGATGACTACGCCGAGGCCAATCTGGCCGAGCGCATCTCCAGTGTCGCGGGTGTCTCCGAGGTGCAGGTCTATGGCTCGCAGACTTACGCGCTCCGGGCCGAGGTCGATCCGCGCGCACTCGCGACCCGCGGCATTGCGCTTGAGGATGTGGCCACGGCGCTTTCCTCGCAAAACGTCAACCTGCCCACCGGGCTCCTGAGCGGGGCGCACGAGGCGCTCACCGTCGTGGCCGACGGCCAGCTCACGACCGTGCCCCAGTTTGAAAACATTGTCGTGGCCTATCGCAACGGCGCGCCGGTGCGCTTGCGGGAAGTCGCCCATGTGATCGACAGCGTGCAGGACACGCGCGTGGCCAATTGGTTCAACGGCGACCGCTCCATCGTGCTCGGCATCCAGAAGCAGCCTGGCACCAACACGGTCGAGGTCGTCGATCGCATCAAGAAACTCCTGCCCGCCTTCCAGGCCAAGCTGCCCCGGTCGGTCAAGCTGGATATCCTCCTCGACCGGTCCGTCTCGGTCCACGAGTCGGTCAACGACGTGCAGTTCACGCTCGTGCTGGCCATTGCGCTCGTGATCCTCGTCATCTTCCTTTTCCTGCGCACGATGGCCGCGACGGTCATCCCGGCCATCGCCATTCCCATGGCGTTGCTGGGCACGTTCGTGCTGATGTATTTTTGCGGCTACACGCTCGATAACCTGTCCCTCCTCGCGCTCACGCTCTCGGTCGGCTTCGTGGTGGATGACGCCATTGTCATGCTCGAAAATATCGTCCGCCATATCGAGCAGGGCATGGGCGTGCGCGAAGCGGCCTTCAAAGGCTCGGCGGAAATCGGGTTTACCATCCTGTCGATGACCATCTCGCTCGTCGCGGTGTTCATCCCGATCATGTTCATGGGCGGGCTCCTCGGCCGGCTTTTGCATGAGTTCGCGGTCACGATCACGGGTGCCATCCTCGTCTCCGGCCTCGTCTCGCTCACGCTCACGCCCATGATGTGCAGCCGCTTTCTGCGCGCCGCCGCATCTGGCGCGCACCCGGCGCATGGCCGGTTTTACGCGGTGACCGAAGGTGTCTTCGACGCCATGCTCGGCCTCTACGAACGGACGCTGAAAGTCTGCCTGCGCCATCGCCCCGCCGTGGTCGGCGCCGCCTTCCTCGCGGTCGCGCTGACGGGTGTTTTCGGCTGGCTGCTGCCAAGGGGTTTCATTCCCACTGACGACATCGGGCAGATTTTTATTTTCACGGAGGCCGCGCAGAATGTTTCTTTCGATGAAATGGTGCAGCATCAGCAAGCGGCCGCGGCCATCGTGGCAAAAAATCCCGCGGTCGACGCCTTCATGTCCGCCATTGGCGGCGGCGGTAGCACCAGTTTCAGCGTCAACAACGGCCGGCTCATACTCCGCCTCAAGCCTCGCGACCAGCGTCCACCGGCTTCAGTCATCGTCAACCAGCTCCGCCAGCAGCTTTCCGTGATCCCCGGGTTGCGTTGTTATCCGCAGCAGCCGCCCTCCATCCGCATTGGCGGCCAGCTCACCAAGGCACTTTATCAATATTCCCTCTATGGCACGGACCTGAATGAACTCTATCAGGTCGGCCAGGCGATGGAAGCCAGGTTTCGGGCGCTTCCTCAACTCACCGACGTTAACTCCGATTTGCAGCTCTCCAGCCCGCAAATGCGCGTGGACATCCAGCGCGATCGCGCCGCGGCGCTCGGCATCACTCCCGAGCAGATCGAGGATGCACTCTACAGTGCTTATGGCACGCGCCAGGTTTCCACCATCTATACGACGACCAACCAGTATTACGTCATCATGGAACTCGCGCCCGAGTTCCAGCGCGACCCGCGGTCGCTCTCGCTCATTTACATCCGCTCGAGCAATGGCAAGCTCGTCCCGCTCGACACGGTGGCCACGCTCCGGCGCGACGTCGGCCCGCTGGCCGTCAACCACCTCGGCCAGCTCACGGCGGTGACCCTTTCCTATAATTTGAGGCCGGGCTTTTCGCTGAGCGAAGCGAACCAGGCCATCAGCGATCTTGCGCGAAAAACGCTTCCCGCCACGGTGAGCGGCGATTTTGTCGGTTCTTCCCAGGCCTACAACTCTTCTACGCAAGGACTCTGGCTCCTCATTCTCCTTTCCATCGTCGTCATCTACATTGTCCTGGGCATCCTCTACGAGCATTTCGTCCATCCGCTCACGATTCTCTCCGGCCTGCCGGCGGCCAGCTTCGGTGCGCTCTTCACGCTCTGGGCCTTTCGCCAGGAGCTCAACATCATGGGTTATGTCGGCATCATCCTGCTCATCGGTATCGTGAAGAAAAACGCCATCATGATGATCGACTTCGCCCTCGCCGCGGAACGCGAGCAAGGCGTGCGCGATCCGGAAAAAGCCATCTACGAGGCCTGTGTCGTGCGCTTTCGTCCGATCATGATGACCACGCTGGCCGCCCTCGCCAGCGCGCTGCCCATTGCACTCGGCCTCGGCGCCGGTTCCAGTTCGCGCCGGCCACTCGGCCTCGCCGTCGTCGGCGGCCTGATCGTCTCACAGCTCCTCACCCTCTATCTCACTCCTGTCGTTTATGTTTATTTCGACGGGTGGACGAAGCGCACGACCCGTTCGACGGGCTCAGGGCAGGCAGGTTCACCACTTGCCAAACCAGCCGCGCCGCCTGCCGTCGCGCCCAAACCCGTACCCCTGCTGGCCGGAAAATAATAGCCGAAAAAGTATCAGGTGCCAGGTGCCAAGTATCAAGTTGCAGGTATCAAGTAACAAGAGGGCGCTGCGCGCACATGCTCCTGATACTTGAAAACTTGATACCTGATACTTTCCACCCCTTTCAAGTGGACTCATGGCCAGAGCAGCTGCCAGCGTGCGTCGGCCGGCGAAAAGTGCAGCATCTCGCGGAAGAGGGGATCGTCGCCGTGGTGCAGCGCCTGCGCAAACAGCGCGAAAAGCCGCGTGCGGTCGCCCGCGATGAGATCTTCCTTGGGCCAGGGTTTGCCTGGATCCGCGTAGGGTGCCAGGTAGCGTAGTGCGACGCGAAGGCTGCGGCCGTCAGGCGTGGCGTAGTCCCACCAGTCCACGCCCACGCGATCGCCGAGCTGGGCCAGGGCGAAAAGCCCTTCCAGGTTTTTAAGGCTGTAGTTGAGTGATTTGGTGCGCGCGAGTTCCAGCGGCTGGCGGCCATCGGGCTCGACCTGCCGGGCGAGGCGTTTCTGCAAGTCATCAACCAGGAGTTTTTTGGCGTAGTCCGTTTTGCCCAGCATGAGGGCGATGTACGCGATTTGCACGTCGTCGCACGTGCCATGGTTGTTGAGCGCGGCGGCTTCGGCCCGGCCGGTGGGGCTTTCCGTCAGCCAAGTAAAGTAGGCGCCGAGCCAGGCGTGGAACGCCTCCGCATCTTTTTGCGTCCAGGCCGGCGAGGGGCCGATGAGGGTCAGCGAATCACAGGCTGGGACGAGCGAAAGAAACTCAATGATGCCTTCCTCGCGGCCCTCGTTCACGCCCGTGACATACTGGCCGAAATTTAGATTGGGGTTCATGCGCGTGGCCGGGTCGAGGAACCAGGTTCGCGCAAGTTTGGCGGCATGCTCGGCGTAGGCTTCGTTGCCCGTGAAATAATAGGCGAGACCGAGCGTCCTGATCGCCGTGGATACTTTAGCCCAGGCCGCATGGTCGGAGAATTTCTCATCCTCGGCTTCCGGGTTTCGCAGGCCATCGTGGCGGATATACGGCCCTTTCGGGTTTATTGGATCGGGCCACCAGTAAGGCGCAAGGCTGATATAGTCGTGTTTGTCGCCGCTGGGCGTCGGGCGGAGTTTGTCCATCACCGACAAGGGCCTGAGCTTGAGGGCCAAGTCGGCCTCGGCGCGCAGCTCGGCCAGGGCGGGCGCGAGCGATGCATCGCCATGCGCGAGCCGATCGCGGGCGGTCGCGAGTTCCTGGGCAGAGAGGGGAAACACCCCCGTGGTTTCTGGAACCTCTGCGCGCGCGACGACGGCGATGAGCAGCAGGGTGCAAATGAACCCGGGATTTTTCATGGGGCAGATGAATTATGTCAGCGATCACTCGCATCGTCTACTCGATTTGGAAAGAAGAAGCTTTTGCTAGAAACTGGCGATTGGGCGTGAGCGGACGGTCGGGCTTTACGCTTGATGCTTGTACGCTATGCTTTGGGCCCCGCTGCATTCTTTTGCTGAAAGACTGAGTCCCAACCCCTCGAAGAAGTTTCCGTGAACGGTTCCTCCCAACGTTGCTTGTTTGTCTTGCTGGCTTTCGGCCTGGCCGCCCTCCGGCTTTCGGCGGATGGCACCAGCCGGAGTTTCCACATCCCCGCTTTCTACCACGTCGGTTTCTGGGTGCGCGACATCGAGAAATCGCGGGCCTTCTACAAAACCTATTTTGGATTCGATGAACCGTACGACCTGCATCGTGCGAATGGCGACTTGCAGATGGTCGTGATCAAGGTGAACGAGCGCCAGGTGATCCTGCTCTTTCCGAACGCGGCAAGAATCTTGCCCGATGGAGACAATCTCGACCATCTCGGCCTTGAAACCGACAATATCGTGGCGGTGCACGATTGTCTCGTCACCCATGGGATAAAAGTCGGCAACGCGGCGCGCGGCCATATCGGCGACATGATTTTAAATGTGAAGGATCCTGACGGCCACACCCTCGAAATCACGCAATTTGAGCCGGAGGGACAGTTGCTGAAGCACCAGGGTAAAAACCTGGCCGCCACCCGCATCTCCACCCATCTGTTAACGGCTTCGATCACGGTTTCAAATTTGGCGGCCTCGTTGCATTTCTACGGCGACATTCTTGGTTTCAAGGAAATCTGGCGGGATCGCCACACGGGTCCGCCTCATTCTGTCCACCTGCGGGTGCCCGACGGGACCGACTATCTCGACCTGCGGCCCTACGAAAAGAAACCGGGAGCCGACCCGGCGCGGGCCGTTGCGCAATTCTATCTCGAAGTGCCCGATGCGACCAAGGCGGCAGAAACGCTGGCTGGGCGCGCCAAACAGGCAGGTTTTAATCCGCCCACGGTGTCCGATGACAAACATGAAGCCAGTTGCATCGATCCGGACGGAACCCGCGTGGTGCTGATCGAGAAGGCGCCGTCTCAATGATGCTTTTTGTTAACCACGGATGTACACTTATAGGCACTTATTGTTTTTAACCGCGAATAGACGCGAATGACTGCTGAAAAACTGTGCTGCTAGCGCAGCACACGGCCGGCAAAGTTTTTCAGCTTATCAGTGTTTATAAGTGGGCATAAGTGGTTAAGTTCTGGCTCGAATCCGCGTGCCCGTCGTAGCCCTGAGCCTGTCGACCGGGGCGAAGGAGGGTGATTATCCGCGCCATCCGCGGAAAAAGAGAATGATTTGGCCCGTTTTCAATACACAAACGGGATCAAACGCTTCGTTCGACGGATGTAATCCCGGTAATTTGGCAAGGCTTCGGTGAGAACCGTCTCTTCGACGCCCATGCGTTTTTGGAAGGCCAGAAATATCGGTATCATGATGATCGGAATCGACAGCGCATTGAGCAGGCAAAGGCTGATGCCGAGAAAGGCCAGCAATGCGCCGGTGTACGACGGATGCCGGATGTAGCGATAAGGCCCGGAATCCACCACCCGGTGATCGGTGGCGACGGCGACATTCACCGTGAAAAACCGGCCGAGATAAATGATGGCCCCCCACCGCAGGCCCAGGCCGAGGGCATAAAGTCCAAAGCCGATTGGAAATATAACCCGGGCAGGGTGAACTTTTGCCGCTGGCACGGCAAAGGCGGCAGCGATGCCAACCATGAGGCTGAGCTGGATGGTAAACCAGAGGGTGCGCAACGAGCCTCCATCCTTGGAGAAGTCCTTGGTGCGCCGGGCGCGGCCGATGAAAACCTCGGAGATAAAATAGAACCAACCCAGTACGATGCTAGCGGTCAAATACACGAATGCATTGGCGAACCGCTCGGTGTTGGGCTCAAGCTCAAACGCATCGTGCGCGCAGCGGTTTTCAGACAGGGGTTTGGTTAACCACCGATGGGCACTGATTAATTTTACCGCGGAGAATGTATTATTCGCGTCTATTCGTGTTTATTCGCGGTTAAAAAACGGATCGAATCCGCGCTTATCCGCGTAATCCGCGGTAAAAAAGGATCGAGATCGAAATGTCTTAATTAGTGGTTCGAAGTTCAATGTTCACCGTTCGAGGTTCGGCGCGCGTTTCTAAGATGCGCGCGCCGCATTCTCCCAGGCCACGAGCGCGCGCTTGCGGACGGAACCCCACCGATAATCGCCGATAATGCCGGTCTCACGAATCACGCGGTGGCAGGGAATGAGATAGGCCAGCGAATTTTTGCCCACGGCGGATCCGACGGCCCGGGCCGCCGCTGGTTGGTTCAGTGCCGCCGCCAGGCTTCCATAACTGACCAGCGTGCCGGAGGAAATTTTTAACAGCGCCTGCCACACCCGCACCTGGAAAGCAGTGCCGTGAACCAGCACCCGCAAGGGAGATTGCGCGCGGGCAGGGCGGTCCCGCTCAAAAATACGGGCGCTCAGTCGCGTGGCCATCGCATCATCCCGATGCAGCCGCGCGTTCGGCCAGTCCGCTTGCAGGTCGGCGAGGGCGGCCGGAAAATTTCCCGGATCGACGAATGAAAGATGGCAGATCCCGCGCGGGCTTTGCCCGACCAGGCATTGGCCGAATGGACTGTTCGCAAACCCGGCCTCAATGGTCCAGCCCTTGCCGCCGGATTTCAATTCGCCCGGCGAGGCGGCTTCCAGGTTGACGCAGAGATCATGCAGGCGCCCGGGACCGGAGAGCCCCGTATCCATGGCCACGTCCAGGATGCCTTTTCCCTGGCGTAGCAATTCCCGGGCGTGGGATTGGGTCAGGCACTGGAGAAAATCTTTTGGGGTGATGCCCGCCCAGGCGGTGAACAGCCGGTGAAAATGAAACGGGCTTAACCCGACGTGATTGGACAACGTGGACAAGTCGGGTTGCTCGGTGTGGCACTCATCCAGATACCGGATGACGCGGGCAATTCTTTCGTAATCGTTCACGCCGACAAGCTATCAGCAAAGACCGTCCGCGCCCACCCGGTTCTTGCGGCCATTTTGTAGTTGGTAGTTTGGAATTGGTGGTTTCCTAAGGTGCGACGGTCAATCCGATGGCACTGGCCAGCTTTCTTTGGTTGGCATCAAAGCTGAGAAAGGCCGTCGCCTTGACGACCCGCGCGGTGGCGACATGCAAAATGTCGAACGATCGATGCCCGCCCGCCAGGGTGTAACGATCCGACAGCCGGCGGGCTTCTTCGATGATGATCGGAAAATCACATGGCGCGAGTTGGAGATAGCTGGCCTGTAAATCCGCTTCAAGTGCAGCCAGGGAGGCGAGGGCGTCGGTTGGGGAGATAACTTTGCGGAAGGCTGCGAATCGCAGCGCATGGCCCAGTTCATAGCGACTGAGCGCGGTCATCGTGACCGGCCGATTTCTCTTGCTCCCCCATGCCCTGGCCGACGCGGTGTGGGTATCGTTTCCGTAGAGGGAAAACAGAAAACTCGTATCAGCGATGCTGATGGCCATGTCAGGTCCCCCTTCTTCGCTAAAGCTACGCAGGGCGGGCTTGGCTGTCCGCGAGCACGGCGGCGCTTTCGGCCGCGCTTAGTTTGTGCGACCAATCCGCACGCTTGAAGGCGGCGCTTTCCGTCCAATCCAGCTTCTGCGGCGAGACCGGCTGTGGCGGGACGACCTTGGCGACAATTTTTCCGCGCTTGGTGATCTGGACTTCCTCGCCGGCTGAAACCCACCGAAGCACCTGGGAATAGTGGTTTCGCAGCTCGCGAATGGTCGTCGTCTTCATTGTGCTACAATCATGTAGCACAATGAAGATTAGGGCAAGTTTTCTTCGCACTGGAGGGGCTCCTACATCAGCTGGCCGCCGTTGCCGAGCGCGCGAAACCACTGGATGAGAAACGGCGTCAGGCCCAGGCCGGCGCCGCCTCCCGCGCAGGAGAAGGCGGCCATCGTGTTGCCGTGCTTAAATTTGATCCAGCCAATGCCAAATGTGATGGCGGCGACCACCCAGAACACGCCGTAGATGATCGAATAGACCGTGGACACGCCCTGCCAGAACCCGGTGGAAGACGCACCGCCGTTGTTGGCTTCGTTCCAGTCGACGGTCTGGGCCAGCAGCATGCCGTCGGTGTTTGTAATCAGGAAGAAGGCAATCGTGGCGAAGGCCAGGACGCGGTAGCGGTGGGCGGGATCGGATTGTTTCGGGAGATCGTATGTTTTCATGGAATTGAAAGGATCTGCCCAGCATAGCGTGAAAAATCGCCCGCCAAAAAAAATCCCGGGCGGTGGGTCGGTTTAAACCGGTGAGAGGGGCTTTATGCCCCGACCGCCTTATCGGGCCGCTATTTTGACGGATGTGGCCAACCCAACGGGCCTCTTGGCCATGGCTTTTGCATGGTCCGGGTAGAGCCAGCCAACCATCAGGTAAATGGGAACTGCGCTGAGCAGCAGGGCGGTGATGCCCCAGGTCATCGAGAAGGCAACGCTGAGAATCGGCGCGAGCACCGAAAATATTCCATTAATACCCCAAGCCCATGGGACAAAACCTGGCGCCGTCGCCTTGAGTTGTTCGACCGCTGTGGGCACATAGGTGCCCATCAGGAGACCGAGCGGCGCAACCAGGGCGAGGACGACCAGGACCCGGAGCGAAAAATCGTTCACGGGCCATTGGTTCAAGCCGGGAAAGACAAAGACGCATTCTGCAATGATCAGGAGCGCGAGGGCGTAGCTGACGAACCGGGGTCCGCCCAGCCAGCGGCTGAGCGTGGCCGAGCAGAGCGCGCCGATGCCGGTCGCAAACAGCAGCCCGGCCAGCACGACCGACAGGGCATAGTTGGGATGGCCCAAAAACAACCCGAATTTTTGCAACAGGGCGATTTCCACCGCCAGGTATCCCAGGCCTGTGCCCGCAAAAATAAACCCATGCCGGCGCGGCGTCGCGACGGTGCCGCCCTGGGCCAAACGACGCAGGGGCAACCACACACAGAGCAGCACGGCTATCCCGACCAGGCAAAACATCACAATCAGCGTGAGTTCCATCACCGGCACGGCGCCTTGCATCATGGGCCACTCGGCCCAACGGGAAAACTTTATAAGGAATGGCAGATGGCTCCATCGGGAAAAATTAAAGAAGAATGGGGTGTCATCCGTCGCCGGCCTTATATTGTAAGGTGACGCATCGTAATATGCCTCCCGGTCTGCATCGGTGGGTTGCTCTAAGAAGATTTGGTACCAGTTTTTGATATTTGACGTCAGATACGGTGCCGCCACCGGCACAATGAAGCCGGTGGTGGTGGTCCATTGGAGGAGCCGGGTTTCCTCTGCCCTTGTAAATGGAGTCTTTTTGACGAGCAGCGCCATAAAACGACCGTCCGATTCCGAGAGCATAACAATATGCGCAGCCGGTTGATCCACGCCGGCGTTGCGAAGCGCGGTGACCGCGGTGGTGAGGATCCGCAACATTTCCCGGGGAGGGTAGTGTTCCATTCGCATGACGTTGAGTATGCCATCGGGACTCAACCGGGAAAAATACAGCTCGAACGCCTCCGTCGTATAAAGATAGCTCTCGGAAAACACATTGGCCGCTCCCGGAGTGCCGCTAAACGAGTCAACCCCGGAAAGCTGGATGACATCGAATTTTTTGCCGGTGCCATTCAGGAAATGGCGCCCGTCGTCATAAACCAGTTTTACCCGGGGATTACCGGTCCACGCCCGAAAATAATCGGCGTAATCCTTTTGCAAGATGTGCAAGGTCGCACCGTTTACCTCGATCCCGGTGATCTCGCTAGCGTGAAAATATAGGGCCGTCAAAATGTCGAATCCACCCCCGACACCAATGACCGCCACCTTGGGATTGGGCGCAGTTTTGGCTATATATGCCGATGAATAGATCGTCTCCTGGATGCCTTCGAGCGACTCAGGCTTCCCATCATAATCCAGTGCATAGGTATAGGCATAGTTGTTTTGGGTTATGGAACGCTTGAACCGGGCATGGAAAGATGGGTTGCTGCCGATCAATGAAGGGTACGCCATCGTCTTGGGATTAGGCGGCGGAATCCGCGAAACTTCTATGCGGGCCACGGGATCCCATCGGACATGTTCAAGCACCATCCCGCTGCCGGGATGTTCCGTGGCCGAGAGAGGAGTGCCCTCGGGGTAATGAAGGGTAAAAAGCCGATGCTCGAAGGTGAAGCATAGGATGACGGAGGCGATGGCGGCCGCGGTCAGCCCATATACTTTTTTCCGGGCCGGGCGGGCCAGGGCGAGGGTGATGATCAAAAGCAGCGCGCAAACTCCGAGCAGGGTGGTTTCGACTCCCCAGCAGCTGATTGCGGGCAACACGGCAAACGCTCCGCAGGCCGATCCCACGAGATCCCAGCAGTAGATTTTCCTCGTGGGCAGGCGGGGACTTGAGAGCAGCAGGCCCAGCAGCAGTCCGGAAAAAACAAAGGGAACGGCGAACAACAATGCATACGGAAGCGTTTTGAGCAGGATCCCGAGAAGCTGGCTGGAGCTGTAAATCGACTGCGAACCGAAACCGGCATGATAGAAAATCAAAGTCGCGCCGATCGTCGTTAAGACAAAAAGCCCGGTCCACGCCACGGTCATTTCATCCCAATGATCGAGCCACCGGGTCATCGAACGGCTCAAAATCACGCCGGAGCACGCGAATCCGAGCATCGTGAGCGAAATAACCAGGAAGGCGTAATTATTCAGCAGCTTCGCCGAGATGATGCGGTGAAAGAGTATCTGGGCCACCAGGGTCGCAAAGGCGATGGTAAAGGCGACGGCGGCGGCCCGGTTCGGGGAACGAAGGTTCATGGCAGGGTAGAGCTAGACGAGACTTTGACGGGCAATGATTGCGCTTTTATCCTTCAATTTTAGTGAGAAATCATCGGCCAGGCGCCTTCCGATCCGTCTAAACGGAGCCTCGATAAATTGATAGTTTATCTCGGAAAGCGCGAGGGTGAAAAATATGCACCATATCGTCAGCAGCAATGTAGTCATATTCCCGCCGGTGATCCCGATCGATTCTGCAAGTTCAATGCTAAATGCATAGCACGTGGCGTGGATCAAATAAATGCTATAAGATCGTGATCCCAGCCATACCATGGCGGTCTTGAAGCGGGATGGCCGCAAAATATAATTATGGTCATAGCTGGCCATCAGCACCAGCACGCCACTGATGATGGCCACCAGGCCGGTTGAGATCGCGGCGACTTCCCTGAAAGCCGGGACCATGGCCAGCATCAAGATGCACAGGCCGACCAACGGAAGCGCCAGCCCGCCGCGCCGCAGGAAGCGAGGCTCGTTGGACTGATAACTTGGGTGCTGCTTCCAAAGGGCAATCAGCACCCCCAGGATCAAGGCATCCGTCCTGGTGAACCACAATAGTGACGTATGGCCCGGAATGTATCCAGCCGGCCGGTGAATAAACACTTGGATGAAAAAAGCAGCCAGCAGCACCGGGATCAAAAACCGCCGACGGACAAAATACAGCAGGATGGGCAGCAATAAATAGAACTGTTCCTCGAGTGAAAGGCTCCAGAAAACACCCAATGTGCCGTGGGCCACGTAGCCTTGGGCGAATCTTTCATAAAAATAAAAATTGGCGACATTCAAGGCGGCATGGGAATTGAATTTTGCCGCCAGGAATAACGTGATTAAAATCCAAAGCCACGCCGAGGGCAGCAAGCGAAACCCGCGTCTAATCCAGAAGGGGATCGCCATCTCGCGAAAACCTTTCCATCCGCGGGACCTTGCGGTTCCCCGTGAGGGGTCATGGTCCTGCAATATTTTTATCAACGAAGACGTTATGATAAATCCCGATATGCCAAAAAACAAATCAACACCCGTCGAGAACCGCACCAGGGATTGGAGCTTTGCCCCCACGCTTCCGAAATCGGGAAGCAGGCCCCAGACGAAGTGGCTGCACAGCGTGAACGATATCGCCACTGCCCTCAACACCTCGATATCCGTATTCCTGGATAAGCCAGTCTTGTTCATGCGTCGGTGGTGGCTGGATCGACAGAAGAGGGTGCCTCGGGATTTTTTGCCGGGCAGGTGTTTCCTGCAACAGATAAATATTTAAAAGAAAACCGGCCAAAAAATCACGATCCGCGCAAACGGGGCCAGAACGATGCTAGACTGGGCCCATGCGCGTCGTGAAGTTGATCCCCATGCTGCTTGCGGTCGCCGCTTTCGCGTTCAGCGGTTTCGCCCGGGAGCGAAGTTCGCCGCTCGATCCCATCGCCGGCTTTGAGCTGAGGTTGCTCGATAAAAAATTTCCCATCCAGATCACGGCGGGCGGAAAAACTGAGAAGCACGGCGCCCCGGTTTGGGTGTTCATGCCGGAGGCGGGCCGGGCGCAGGCGCCGCTCGATGACATCACCCAACCCGCGGATTTGGACGGCGGCACCACCTTGCTGCCGGTGCCACCGGACGGATTTGGCCTCCGCGCGCTGAAGCTGCCGATCCGGGAGAGTTTCATCCTGGCCGACGGGCGGCAGGCTATCGTCGAGATCCCGGTATTTATTTATTTTCGTCGCGTCGAGGCGCTGGCCCGGCCGCCGGATCGATTGGAAATCTTTCAGCCATGACCCCAAGCTTTCCCTATAGCCGGCAGCTCAACCGGCCGGTCCGCTACTTCAAGTATTTCACCATGGTGGATCTTTTTGGTGTCTGCATCAGCACGGTGGTTGTCCCGCAAATCTTCGGCCTCACGTTTCTCCTCGTCGGCTTTGTGTCTTGGTTCGCCTATAACCTGGCCTTTCGGATGGGTCGTCCGCCGGGATACGGGGAGCATTATTTCAAGAGCCTGATGAGGCCGGAGTGCTTTAATGCCGGGCGGGGCCGTCTGCGCCGGATGGTCAGGAGGGAATCGTGAGTCAACCGGCTTTATTTGAAGAGCGTCCGTGGGTGCGCAACAATCGCCTTTCCGGCGACGTGCTCGCGCCGCTGCTTCCGAGCGTTGCTTTTGAGGACAACCTGGTCGTGAACGTCGATGGCAGTTTCGGCCTGGGTTGGCGCTGCGCCTTTCCCTACCTCTTCACGCTGGGTGGCGGCCGCAGCGGCCAGCTTTTCAACCAGCTCAAGAAAATGTTAAATGTGTTGTCCGGGGATTTTGACGTGCAGGTGATTTTCTCCGGGAGCCAGCGAACCACCGAGTTGGAAAAACGCCTCGCCGGGGCGCGTCCAGCCGAGGGTATTTTGGCAGACTACGGCGAGGAACAGAAAAATGACCTGCTCAAGCGCTTTCAGCAAAACGAACTTCGCTGGATGGAGGGACATGTCATTTTAATCCGAAAAAATCCCTTCACGCCTGAGCATTTTAAGCGCCCGGCGAAAAAATCCACCCTGGCCCGTCTGCAAAGTTTGTTTGGCTCGGCCGAGGCAGAAATTGGCTACACCGAAGCGGAGTGGGAGCGGGTGAAACAGGAGTTCTTCAATTATGCCGACAGCCTGCACGCCGATTTGGAGCAGGCGGGCTTTTTGCCGCAGGTGCTCGATCCGGATGGATGCCTTGGATTGCTCTTCAGTTACTACCATGGCGAGGCCTGCGACGCCGGTGGGCGTCCTCGCAAGTTTAGCCCGCTCGAAAGGCTTCCTTTGTCGGACCATTATCTGCCCAGCCCATGCCAGTGGGATCGTGATTCGGGGGAGATTCAGCTGGGTCGACGGCTGCTCAAGGTTTGTGTCGTGCGCACGCCGCCGGAAAGCGTCCGCTTCAGCCAGTTTGCCGGATTGCTGCTGCACGGGCACCTGCTCAAGACGAAGTATATTGTCACCTGCCGCCGCGCGGACATCGAGAAGCGCAAGAAACTGGTCAAGGATCGCATCCCGGAACTTGCGACTCGCGCCCGAAATGATCCGGAGTTTGTCGTCGCCCATGAGGAAGCCGTGCGCGAATTGTGCGAGCTGGGTGCCGGCACGGAGAAAACCTGGATGATCCAGCAGGTATTTATCGTGGGGGGCGACACGCGCGAGGAACTGGATCGCAATGTCCTGGCCGTGAGAAAGGCCGCCGAGGAGGCGAATGGCATGCGCCTGGACGTCGAAACCCAGGCGTGCATCGACTTCCTGATCGCGGCGCAGCCTTTCTGGACGCGGGACAAGGACAAACACCGGTTGAATGCCTTCAACACCTCCCAGCTTGTCACCCAGTTGCCCACCTGTGGCCAAAGCACCTATTTTAATTTATCCGACGACACCCCGGCAAGGATCGGTGCCATTTACGAGACCACCTCTCAGACCCTCGTGAATTTTTTCCCGCACGAGGACCGTCGCTTCGGCAATGCCAATATCATGATCCTCGGGGCCTCTGGCTCCGGCAAGGGCATGACCGTGAACGATCTCATTGCCCAGACGCGCCTGCGCCACCCGGCCCGTTTTGTGATCATCGACATCGGCGGGTCGTATCGGAAAACCAGCGAAGCCCTCTCTCCCGGCGGCTATTTCGACATGACGCTGAAGCAGACCGGGCGCGTGATTAATCCGTTCTATATTGCCGACCTGGAGAAACGTTTTCCCGATGCGGATGAGATCGACGGGATGGTCCGGTTTGTTGAGCGAATCCTCGTCGGCCAGGACGAAAAACGGCTCGAACCCGAACAGATGGCGGTTGTCGAGCAGACGATCGTCCAGCTGTTTCGCGCGGCCCAAGGCGTCCGGGAAGTGACGCTCGGCGATTTTAGAACGCTGCTTCAGGAAAATCCGCGCGGCGAAAAACTGGCGCAGCGGCTGGCGCGCTGGGTGGGCACGGGAAGTTTCGCCAATATGTTCGACGGGAAAAACCAGCTCGACACGGGCAACTGGCTCACGGTTTTCGACCTGACGGCGATCAAGGAAAACAAACTCGTCTGCCCGGTGATGTTCGGCGTGATTTTCTCCGTCATCGCGCAACTGGCCGCGCGTTACCCGCACGACCTGAAGTTCGTGGTCTTCGACGAATGCGCCGATTTTCTGCGCGACCCGCTGGTGGCCGCCTACATCGAGACCTGCTACCGGCAGATGAGAAAATTCGGCGTCTCCGTCGTTGGCATGTCGCAAGGCCTGGAAGAGTGGCTCTCGACGAACTCCAAGACGGCATTTGTGAACAACACCACGCACTTGGTCGTTCTCCGTCAGGATGTCGGCCAGGCGGCGGATCTTATCCGCGATACCTTCAACCTTTCGGAACACGAGCACGACATCATCACCCGCTTGCAGAGCATTCCGGGTGAATTTTCGCAGGCGTTGCTTTGGCAAAAACTAGGGGAGGGACAGACTGTCTCCAGTGTTATCATCAAGCGCCCGACGCCGCTCGGGTATGCCATGGGCACGACGAATCCACGCGACAAAACCGCGTTCCAGGAAATCCGCGATCGTGGCCTCTCCTACCACGACGCCATCCGTGAATTTGCACAGACCTATCCGCAGGGCGTGTCCCGCGGGAAAGTTGCACCTAAATCATGAAGCCTTCTACGCTTGCATTTCTCCCTTTCGCGATTCTGGCCGGGCTGGTGTCTGGCTGCGCATCCAGTCCGGTCGGCCAACCGACCGCTTATCCAACGACCGGTCAGGCGGTCGTGCTGGCCGGCGGGACGGCCGGTGGCGCGTTCCTGGGCAATTCCATCAATAAAAAAATTGGTGGCCCCATCGGCGCGGTCGTCGGACTCGGTGCCGGGCTGCTCACCAACAAATACGTCACGGACAATGAACGGCAGGCTTATGCCGAGGGATATGAAGAGGGCGCGCGAGAGGCCCGGGCCAACTTGCTCAAGCAATACTGGGAGGAGAAAACCACGGAAAAACGCAGCGCCGGCGGCGGAGCCGACCTGCAGGAGCCCGTGGAAACGAGCTATAATGCCGGGGTGGTCGACGGCGTGCGTTTGGGTCCGCGCACGGCCGCCGCCCAGGAACTGACCGAGCCCACCAGATGATTTCCATGAAAAAAATGCACCATATCATCGCTCTGGCGATGCTGATCATCACCACCCACGGGCTGAATGCCCAAGGAGTGCTGACCTTTGACGTTCAATCCTTCCTGCAGCAATTGGCGCTGAAGACGATCGGCCAGAGCCAGGTCTCCGCCCTCGGCCAATTGGTCGGCGTAAACAACCAGCAGCTTTCCGCAGCCAATGAAATTTATTCCGTGCTCGGCGATCACAACACGTCCGGGCTGGCTAATTTCAATCTCAACGACCTGCAAACCGTGCTACAGGGGGTTCCCGGGCTGGAGAACGTAAACCTGGCGTCCTTGTTTCCGGCGGGCGTTGGCAGCGCCTTCCTCGGAATGTCCCTGGCCGACTGGCAAAACATCGTCGGTAATCCATCCAGCCTGTTCGCGACGCAAATGGCCCACATGGCCATCGGCGACATCACCCGGCAGGCCGGGCTGCCGCCGGACGAAAGCGCTTTTCTAAATTATCTCGCCACGCCGGGAAATTCCCTCGCGAAAAATCAAATGAACCTGGCTCTGGCGGTGGGCCGTTTGCTCACGTCGCACCTGCTGGAGTCGACCCAGACTCAGGCAAAACAAGCGGCCGTCTATGCGACCCAAAGGCAACAGTTCGACGATCAGGCGAAACAAAACCTGACCCTCGTTGACCGGGCCAAGCTGAATAACAACCAAAACACCCTCAGCCTGGACATGCAGCTGCAGCAAATGCAGGCCCAGTCCTTGGGCAACTCCGCGCAGGCGGCGCAGCTCGATGCGCAAAACCAGCTTTTGCAGCAGCAAATGGATCGCGAGGACGTGGATCGGGCCGCGCGGGCCAACGACGACTAGAGTATTTTAACCACTGATGCGCACTGATGGTCACGTTAACCCTCTTTTTTGTCATTCTGAGCGGCAGCGAAGAATCTCACAGATTGCTCGGGTGAGATTCCTCGCACGGCTCGGAATGACAAGGAGCGTGCCCATGGGCCAATGTGGCTCGAAACTGCTCTAGCCGGCGAACATCGAATGAAAATAAACGTGCCAAAAATGACCGTCATCTGCGCGATGCTGCTCATCATTTTGCCAGGCGCTTCGCGGGCCAATTGGTGGGATTATTATGTCATCATCCAAGCCGGGGGACAGGTGCAGGATGTCTCGCGCATGGAAAACGAGGCCCGGCAATATGTGCAGGATCTGAACAAGCTGAATCTCGTCGCTTCCACCATCGGGAGCGCCCGCGAGAAATTTGTGGCCTGGCAGGCCATGGAAAAGACCATCGGCGATGGGAGCGGCGTGCCGGTCTACATCCCAGGCCAGATCGCGGCCTCATCGAAAATGCAGCAGGAAATTGACCGTTATGCGCAAAACCTCCCTGACACCCCGGCAGGCGCCTACCTGCAGGATTACCTGCGAAGGCAACGCCAGCGCGACCAGGTGATCCAGGCGTACTCCGCCCGGCTCCGGGTCCAGGCCCAAACGGCCGGTCAATCTTCGCTCACCCTCGAACAGTGCGCGGCCCTGGGTAATGCCCTGGCCGATCTCGGTTACGATAACCGGCTCCTGCAAATCAACGAGGAAGCGGAGGCCAATTCCGTGAAGGGCATCGAGCGGGATGACCAACTGAAAATGCGCGAGTACCGCCTGCTTCGGCAGGAATCCGACGCGACCTGGGCGAAAAAATGAAAACAGTGTTTTTCATTTTTCTCTCCATGGTCTGCACCACCGGGACCTGGGCGCAGGTCAACCAATCCACGGCGTTGGGGCAGATCGAACTGGCCGAATTGGAGCGGGGCACGGTCAATCCCTCGAACAACGTCCTGCAGCAACACATCGCCAATTACCAGAACTCCAATGGCGGGCCGATGCTCGCGAAAATCGGGGTGCAGTTGGGCAACATCATTCGCAATCCCTACGCCGGCCTCTTGATGACCGTGATCATGACGCTGATGGTGGGCGCCGCCTGGCTTCGGGCGATGCGCGACCAAGCGGCCTTGGGTGAACTGGGTGCCTCCCTGGCCATAAAATTTATCATCGGCATCGCCGTGTTTCACATGCCGTCCCTGGTTTACGGGGTGGGTATGACCGTGAGGGATTTGGGCGCCATCATCGCAAAAATGGCGTTCACCAGCCAGGTCACCGGGCCGACCTTGAGCCAAATGAGTATCACCGGCTCGCCCGAGTCGCTGGGTTTTGAGCGCATTCGCGCCATGTCCATTGATCGTGCCATCCAGGATTTGGGCCAGCCGATGAACGGGGTGGGGGCCAACGTCGCTTACCTGCTTTACGACCAACTGGTCGCACGCGCGGTTTCCCTTGCCGGCCAGTCCGGGGCCGGCACCGCGGCCGATCTCGAGCTGCAAACCGCCAACAAGCAGGGCACCGCCATTGAAAACAGCCGCATCATAAACGAAAACATCTCACGGCTACTGCAACTTCTCGACCGCTCGGACCAGTCGGCATCATTTACCTATACGACCTATCGCGTGGGGCCGGATGGCCTGCCGGACACGCAGGCCGGCTCGGCTGGAGGAAGTTTCGACAACGGAAAGGCGGATGGAATGAACGCACTCCAAAATAACATCGATGCCTCCACCATCACCATAACAACGGCCACGCTTCACACCTGGCTGGGCGAGGCGGATACGATCCGGCAGAATTTCGAACAACAGGCGGAGCAAGGCACTTTTCCCTCCCAGGCGGCGTACGCGGCCGCCTATCGGTCGGCCCTCGCCGACTACGGCAATGTGGTTTATATTCGCGCCGGCGGATTCATCAAAAAAACCTTCTGGGATAACCTGGGTTTTTCGTGCGGTGCCATCGGCGGGGTGAATTGGTCTTACCTCGGCAATTACAACGCGAATGATCGCCAGGCCATTGGCGTCGCCCAGAAAAACCTTTCAAACTGGTATGAGAATACCACGGGCCGCCCGGCCGCCAGTTTTTCCCCGGCCCCTCCGGCCGACAACAAGGAAAAGGAATTTTCGAAAACCGTCATTGATACATTCGCCTATTGCCGGGACCAAGTCATCACCCGGGGCGCGATGTACGTTTTCGATATCATCATCGAGGTCTATGTCTTTGTCATCTGGCTGGCCTATCCGCTTTGGTTTTATTCGGGGACCGAGAAGGCGTTCACCGGCGCGCTGAATGTATTCACCGTGGCCTGCCTGACTCCCGCGGTCTTCACACTGCTTTTCGTCATCTGGGATGCCTTCATCGGGTTCATGATCTATTGGTGCAATGGCGGAGCGATCACATCTTTATAAACCATGTTGCCGTTTCCTGTAGTGGCCTTTTTGACCGGGATGCTGGTTTCGGCCGTATATTCAGCTGCCGTGGTCATATTTTGGGGCGTTGCCTATATGATCGGTTGTATTCTCATCGTCGTTAAGTCCCCGAAAATCTGCAAAGGGATCTTTGCCGGTTCCTGCGGTTTGGGTGCGATGGTGGGCGGTGCGCTGACGTCAATTACCGCGTCGGCGATGGGCATGGGAAAACTTGGTGTGGCCACCGGGGCATTCGGCTCTGGAAAATTCGGGCAGGCCGCCAGCGCGGCCTTCGACGTCCCTCTTCCCGGTGGCGCCGCTGCAAAAAAATCCGCCTCAGCATCAAATCTGTCCGGCGGCGCCAGCCCGCCAGGCTCGCAACCGCCGCCGGCCTCGATGGAGGCAATTCTAGCTACGGGCGCTCCAGTCTCACACCATCAAGCGACAGGCAGTGTTTCGCGAGGTTTGGCGAAGTGCAGGTTGAAATCCCAAATCCCAAAGGTCCAAACGCCAAATGAGACAAGTAACAAGTAGCAGGTAACAGTGGGGCGCCCGTTTAGAAACAGGCTAAAATCACAAAACTCCAAAGAGCCAAACGGCAAGAATTACGATGGGTGAAAAACCAAGGGATCTCGAGGAGCGGACGGCGCTGTTTGCGGAGCAGGTGCGGTATTTTGTGCGGGGGCTTTTACGGACGATCTCGAATATCGAGGATGTAAAGCAACTGGTGCGGGCGTCGGGCTCGGTCGCGGCAAATTGCATCGAGGCCAACGAGGCCCTTGGCGACAAAGACCGGGTGATGCGTTTCCGTATTTGCCGCAAAGAGGCGAAAGAGTGTCAGCTTTGGTTGAGACTCGTTCAGACTGGCGATGCCGTTGAACCAACTACGCTGCAGAAATCTCTGCGCCAAGAGGCGCATGAGCTTAAACTCATTTTCTCCGCCATCATCAAAAAGCTCGAATGAAGTTTCGCTTCTTGAGTTTTATTTGGCGTTTGGAGCTTTGGCGTTTGGGATTTTCCTTAAGATTTGCCTGAGCGTTCAAACCTTTTTCTTTCCGTCGCACTGAGGATGCGTTTGCGCAGGCGCAGGTTCTTCGGCGTCACTTCCACAAATTCGTCCGACGCGATGTATTCGATCGCGCGTTCGAGGGAAAGCTTCGAGGCCGGGATGAGGCCGGTGGCCACGCCCGAGCCTTGCGAGCGGAAGTTGGTGAGCGCCTTCGCGCGCACCGCATTGCATGAGATGTCCTCGTTGCGCGGGTTTTCACCCACGATCATGCCTTCGTAGACTTCCTCGCCCGGGCTGACAAAGAGCTTGCCGCGTTCCTGCACCATCTCGAGGGCGTAGCCGGTGGTCGTGCCGGCTTCCGTCGCCATGATGGTGCCGGTCAGGCGCGTGAGCACGTCGCCGGCATAGGGGCCGTATTCCTTGAAAAGATGGCTGAGCACGCCGCGGCCGCTGGTGGCGTTGACGACGTCGATTTCCATGCCGATGAGGCCGCGCGTGGTGATGGTGGCCTCGATCATGGTCGAGTGGGACAGCTTCTCCATGTTGGTCAGCTGGCCTTTGCGGTTGGCGAGATTCTGCATGATCGTGCCGACGCACTCGTCCGGCACTTCGATCCAGACGGTTTCGAAGGGTTCGAAGCGTTTGCCCTCGACCGTTCTCTCGATCACGGTCGGCCGGGAAACGAGAAGCTCGAAACCTTCGCGGCGCATGGTCTCGACCAGCACGGCAATCTGCATGGCGCCGCGGGCCTTGACGTTGAAAACGCCGGCCTTGTCGGTGTCGTCGACCTTGATCGAGACGTTGGTCTTGATCTCGCGGTGGAGGCGCTCGCCGAGCTGGCGCGAGGTGACGAGCTTGCCTTCGCGGCCGACCAGCGGGCCGTCGTTGACGCAAAACTGCATCTCGAGCGTCGGCGGATCGATCTCGGTGAAGGGCAGCGGATGGGCATCCTCCGCGATGGCGATCGTGTCGCCGATGTCGATGTCTTCAAACCCGGAGATGCCGACGATGTTGCCGGCTTCGCCGGTCGGAGCCTCGGCCGTGCCCAGGCCGGTGAACTCAAAAATCTTGGTGACCTTGGCGCGCGCGCGTTTGCCGTCGGAGTTGCGGATGACAAAAACCGGGTCGCCGACCTTGATGGTGCCGCCGAGGATCTTGCCGACGGCGATACGGCCGACGTAGTCGCTCCAGTCGATGTTGGAGACGAGCATGTGGAACGGCTCGTTGGGCTTGGCAAAAGGAGGCGGGACGTGGTCGAGCACGGTTTGGAAAAGGGGCGTCATGTCCTTCTTTTCCTCGCCGAGGTGGTACATCATGTAGCCGTCGCGGCCCGAGCCGTAGACGACCGGGGCGTCGAACTGTTCCTCGGTGGCGTTGAGCTCCATCAGGAGTTCGAGGACCTTGTCATACATTTTCGCGGGCTCGGCGTTGTCGCGGTCGATCTTGTTGATCACGATCACGACCTTGAGGCCGTGGGCGAGGGCCTTGCGCAGCACGAAGCGCGTCTGGGCCTGCGGGCCGTCGTAGGCGTCCACCAGCAGCAGCACGCCATCGACCATGCGCAAAGCGCGCTCGACCTCGCCGCCGAAGTCGGCGTGGCCGGGGGTGTCCACGATGTTGATCGTCTTGTCGTGCCAGTGGACGGAGGTGTTCTTGGCCTTGATCGTGATGCCCTTTTCCTTTTCGAGGTCCATCGAGTCCATGGCGCGCTCGACGACCTGCTGATTGGCGCGGTAAACCCCGCCTTCCTTGAGGAGCTTGTCCACGAGGGTGGTTTTCCCATGGTCAACGTGGGCGATGATGGCGATATTACGGATGTTCTGGTTCATGGCTAAACAGGCGGAAAATTGAGGAAAAGCTAAAGAAAGTGCGCGTGTGTTGGGCTGAACGCAAGGCCGAAGGTAGGCGCCGGGCAAATGTAACATGGAGGCCTGGCCCGGCCTCAACGCGGACGGCTACATTTTAAAACCAAAAAGGCCGGCGCAAGGGCCGGCCTTTTGAACAAAATGTCTTTGGTAAAGCGTGATTACTGCACCGTGACGGGGATGGTCACGGTGCCTGCGCCGTAGCCTTTGAGCGCCAGACTGCCACTGCCGGCACGGCCGCCTTGGACGGTGACGGTGACGCTGGAGCTGCCGGCGGGCACGACGACTTCGGGCATGATGACGCTGTCGGGTATATCTGTGGTCACGTCGAGCAACAGGCCGCCAGCTGGTGCCATGATGGGCACGGTGAAGGTGAGAGCTTGCTGTTCGCCGGTGTGCAAAGTGAGCGAAGAGGGAGAAGCTTGGATGCTCAACGAATCGATGTGGAAGGTGCCGACGTCCGCATTGCCGGCCGGGCCGTTGATGGCGACTTTATAGCTGTGGTCAGGCTCGACCGCGGGCACAAAGAAATTCAGCGCGGTGGGCGAGGCGTAAACCGTGCGGGCGGGCGTCCCTTCGAAATAAACAATGTCCTGCGGCGTGAAGCCGGAGCCGCTCACGCCGATCTGTGCGCCGACGGGGCCGCGGTCGGCCTGGAGCGAAAGCACGTAGCGGCCGGCGATTTTCACATGCACCGTTTCGATGTAGGTCTCACGATCGGTGGGGACGCCTTCGTTGGCCTCGGTCTTGTAGTTGACCAAAATGTAGTAGGCGAATTCATCGCGTCCCGGTGGCAATTGGTAATCGAGCGTATAGACGTCGCCCTGGCTTTGCTTCATGATCAAGTCCTGGCCGTCGATGATCAGGTGCGGCACGATGCTGCCATCGACGACATTGCCGCCGGTATTCTCGATGCGCGCGGAAATGGTGTAGATTTCTGACGGATTTTCCCGCAGGGTGGTGGGCGTGAGGTTGACGATCTTCAGATCGCAGCCAGCCAGCAAAATGAGGCCCAACGCAGCGCCGAGCCAGGTAAGGAATTTTCTCGCGTGAGCGGAATGATTTTTATGCATTGGGTTTTTGGGCGAATTCCAGATGATATGTAGAACAGTTTGTAATGAGCGATCTTACGTTAGCGCAAGAAAAAGACGCCAGTGCGACGCCGCTCGGGCTCTACGTGCATGTGCCGTTTTGTGCCTCAACCTGCGATTTTTGCGCATTTTATCAGACTTCACCGACCGCGGAAGCGGTGGCCATGTTCCTCTCCAGCCTCGCGCTTGAGGCCGATTTGGCAGCATGGAAGCAGCCGGTGACGACGGTGTTCTGGGGCGGCGGCACGCCCGGTTTGCTCGCGCCGCGCGATCTGCTAAAACTCGGTGAAATCGTGCGTGACCGGCTGGGCGGCACGCCGCGCGAGTGGTCGATTGAGCTGGCCCCCGCCTCGGTGACGGATGAGCGGCTGGCAGCATTGCGGGAGGCGGGTGTTACGCGCGTGTCGCTCGGCGTGCAAAGTTTCTCGCCGGCCTTGCTCGAGGCGCTCGGGCGGCGCCACACGCGCGAGCAGGCTCTTCGGGCTTATGCGCGCGTGCGCGCGGCGGGCTTTGCGAGCGTGAACCTCGATTTGATTTTTGCCGTGCCCGGCCAGGATGAAGCGGCGTGGCGTGCCGACCTTCGCGAGGCAGTCGCGCTCGCGCCCGACCATATTTCCACTTACTGCCTGACGTTTGAGGAGGACACGGCGCTGTGGGTGAAACTTTCGCGCGGGCAGGTGAAGCGAGATATCGCCATCGAGGCGCAGTTCTACGAGCTGACGTGGGCCGAGCTCGCCGCGGCCGGTTACGCGCAGTATGAAATTTCCAACTTCGCCCGCCGCGGCCATGCCTGTCTGCACAATCTCAACACCTGGCGCATGCACGAGTGGGTCGGCCTCGGGCCGAGCGCGGCGTCGCAATATGCCGGCTGGCGCGGCGCGAATGTCGCCGACCTGGAAAAATGGAGTGTGCAGGTCGCCGCGGGCGAACGCATGACGGAACAGCGGGTGCCGCTCACGCCGGCGCTGCTGGCGGAGGACGCCTTGATTTTTGGCCTGCGCATGAACGAAGGCGTGAATCTCGCCGCGTTGCGTACGCGCTGGCCGAGCGCGCCTTGGGCCACGGCTGACGCGCTGGCCGACCGGCTCGCCGCCGAAGGACTGGCCGAGCGGGCCGGCGACTCGCTCCGGCTGACCTCGCGCGGGCGCCTGCTGGCCGACGCGGTGGGCGCGGAGATTTTGGAAAAAATGTCTGAGCCGGTTTCCGTATAGAGAACACCTTTTTTAACCGCGGATGAACGCAGATGGACGCGGATAGAGGGAGTTTTAAAAAGCTGATGAGCAAGCAAACCGATCCGAGGCTACGGCTCTATCCGTGTCCATCTGCGTTCATCCGCGGTTACTTTCACCGACTCCACTCGATCATCCGCTGGGTCGGCAACGCGCCCTAACCACGCGGTGCAAGGCATAGCGGATCGCCCACGCGGATGACTTTGTCCGCTTCGGACTTCCCGATCGAGGTGTTGACCGCAAACCGGTAGTAATGGTTGAAGCGCCGCGCGTCGGCCCAGGCCGGAAGATGCTGTCGCCGCAATTCCATGAAGGTCTTCTGGAAATTAGGAATGGGCGCGCCCGTATCTGGGTCGCGGGTCGGGACCACGCAGCGCTGGCACGGGTTGTGGCCTTGGAACTGCACCGCGCCGATGGAAAATGGCCGCAATTCATTCGGTGCGCCGAAAAGGGAGTCCTCGGCAAAGGCGTCCGATTCGTCGATTTCCAGGTTGGTGCGAAATCGCCGGCGCACGCTTTCGAGGGCGAGTCCCGGGTACCAGCCTGCGACCGCGCGCAGGCTCGCTTCGCAGACCACGGTTGGCCCGAAGGCGGTCCGGTCATCGGGAAATCCGCTCTGCGGTTCGTGGCGCACCGTGACCGTAAAACCGAAAAAATCGCCCAGCCAGCGATCGAGACGGGTGCGTTCGGCCAGGGAGAAAACCATCCGGGTGGACTGGCCTTCTTCCCACAACTGGATTTCCCGCCAGGCAGAATCGTATTCACACCGCAGGAGTTGAATCCGGGCGGTGCGCTTGCCGTTCACGTAAGCCCCGGCTTCGTCAACAATCGCGTAAACGCGATCATGCTCCAGGATGCCCCCGGCGGTGATGCGAGCTGCATCGACCGAAACCCCATCCAGGGATTTTATCGGAAAAACGAAAATTCGTCCCAAATGCAAAGGCATGCGAGGGTTCGATTCATTCGCAGGCGCAGAGTGGATTCAAGTTAAATGAAAACCGTGTTGCCCGGAGCGGGCAGGATGAGCCACGGGCGTTGGCTTGGCGCCATTTCAGATCGGCTAGGGCGGCGCCAAAAGACGATCGCGCGTGAGCCCTTTCGGACTCACGCGCGACGCCATTCAACTTACGGCCATCCTCAGGCCTGTGAAAAAGCTTTTGTCGTCTCGGCGCTGATCGCCTGGTGCCTCTCCGGCTTGGCAATATACATGAGCAGCAAGCGGAGCCCGCCCAGGAAGAGATACCCGAGAAAGACATACGGATAATAGTTCAGCGGCGGAGCCGGCACAGGATAGACGCTGCCGACCGCGGGGATGAGCATCAACAGGACGCCCGCCACGCAGAAAACGACATCCTTGACCTTCATCTCCTTGCGCTTCTTGAGGAAAACGGGCGCCGCGATGGTCACGAGGAAGTAGGCGCCAAGGAACCCAAATGCGCCCATCGTTCCCGCATCGTTGAAGATGTCGAGCACCTCCATGCCGAAGTGTTTCATTTTGCATACCGTCGCGACCCCAAAGACCAAGGCGCTCATGACGGCGAGCGCGACATGCGGGGTTTCATGCACTTTGTGGACCGCGCTGGTCGACCTGGGAAAAAAGTCGTGCCGACCCATCGCGAACATGACGCGGGCGCCCGAATTGATGCAGGCCATCGCGAGCGCGAAGAAGCTTAACATCGCTCCCGCCGAAACGACCGGGGCGAAGGCGCTGACGCCGTACCGCTCGGCGAGCGTGTTGAGGGGAGCGCCGAGCTGGTCGAGCGTCTGGCTGTAGCCGTGCGTGCCCAGCACCTCGACATAGGTGATGAAGACGAAGAACAGGCCGGTGACGATGAGGCTCCAGTTGATGGAACGAGGGATCGTTTTCAGCGGATCCTTGGCTTCATCGCCAAAGGCGGTCGAACTTTCGAACCCGACCAGGCTGAAGATGGCGACCACGATCCCGAGACCGAGGCTCGACAGGCTGACGCTCTTAAAGGCGAACTGCGCCGGATCGGGGGTGAATTGGGTTTTGCCGAGAACAATGAAGGCAAGGATCAAGATGAACAGGACGGAGATGCCCTCGAGCACGAGCGAAACCAACGTTGAGATCTTGATATCCTGATAACCGATGTAGAAACAGCCACCCACGCAGACCGCGAACAGCAACACGGGCGGGGCGTGGATGTGAACCATTTGGAGGAGTGTGTCGGCAAAGATTGTGAAGCCGGTGGTGCCCGCGATCCCGATGAAGAGATAAGCCCAGACCAGGCACCACCCGCACATCGAACCAGCCCCTGCGCCCAAGCCGGAGCAGGTGTAGCTGTACATCGATCCGGTGCCGGCGCCGCGCTTGGCGAACTGGTTCAAGTTGTAGGCGACAAACAGGAGCATGACGGTCGCGACGGCGTAGGAGAGCCAGCTCATGTTTCCGGAATTGGAAAACATCAGCGGCACGATCAACGCCGCGGTCATGGTCGGGGATATCATGGCGATATTCTGCGCCAGGAGCTCCACGAAGTTGAGGACTTTTGGCTTAAGGCTGGGGCTCCCAGACCCCGATAGTGTATCTGTTATCTGGTTCATGATGGCATTTACCTTGATTCTGACATTTGTGGTGCGAAACGAGAATGACCCCGGCGGGTCTTCGGACATTAAGTGAGGCGGAGGATTTGCTGAAATTTCATGGGAAGCGGATGTCAGGGCCTGGGCAGACCCAGGCGGCGCACCGGCCGGACGGGAGTTCCCGTGCGCTCCGATGGGCTGGCGACGAGCAACACCTTCACGTCCCGGCCGCCCCGTGGGATCAGCCGGTGTGGCAAACGTGAGTCAAAGTGGGCCGAGTCTCCCGGATCCAAATCGTAGGTATCACCTGCGAGCGAGAGCGTCAGCCGGCCCGCCAGGACGTGGATCCATTCCTCGCCCTCGTGTTGGAAATGCTCGTTGCCCGGCCGATTCGCCGGCACCGTCACCAGCACAGGCTGCAGGCTGAGCAGGCGATCCGGGTTGGACAGTGCCGCGTAAGTGAGCCCGTTCGCCCGTCGCGTGACGGTGTCCTCTGCGCGGATGATCAGGCAGGGTTCGGACGCCAGCGGACTTTCAAAAAGAAAATCCAGCGAGACCTTGAAGATGCGCGCCAGGGTGAGGGCGGCCGCGATCGAAGCCTGGCGATCGCCCGATTCGAGGCGCGAAAGGAAGGGTTTGGAAAGCCCGCTGCGACTGGCCAGTTGTTCAAGCGTCCAACCTTGTTCGGTGCGGAGTTCCTTCAGCCTGTCGCCGAAGGACGTCAATTGGGTTTTGATCGGGTCGTGGAGGGTGTGCATATTATCTGTATGGCAACTTTATTGCCAAACAGACAACAGCACCGCGCATGCCAGCCCCTCTTCTGCCGTCGCGGACAGCTCCTAGGTATCATCTCCGCTTAACTCGCGCTTGCGCACGAGTAGGTCGCTACATGCGGTAAAGGGTAGGGCGAGGCGTCCCCCGCCGAGCCGCATGAGTTTCATTTATCGTTCTCATTATCGGCCGAGGCATGAGGCACAAGCTGGAGAACGAGAACGATAAAGAGAACGATTCTGTGTTTTCAACCCTTGCTCCACTCGAGCATCCGCTGGATCGGCACGAGGGCTTGGCTGCGCACCGGCTCGGGCACGTCGACTTCGGGTGAAAGGTTTTTCAGCGCATCGCGAACTTTCTCGATGGTGTTCATTTTCATGAACCGGCAGTCGTTGCAGGCGCAGGTGTCGGTGGGCCCGGCGATGAAGGTCTTGTCCGGCACCTCGCGGCGCAGGCGGTGGAGCATGCCGCTTTCGGTCGCGACGATGATCTGTTGGGCGGGATTTTCGCGGGCGAATTTCACCATCATTTCGGTGCTGCACACTTCGTCGGCGATGTCGCGCACGGCCTGCACGCACTCGGGATGGGCGACGATGGGCGAGCCGGGAAACTGCAGGCGGATTTTTTCCAGCGCCTGCACGGTGAACTGCACGTGCGCATAGCAACTGCCCGGCCACAGTCGCATTTTGCGGCCGGTTTTTTGCGCGACCCACTGGCCGAGGTTCTGGTCGGGCACAAAGAGGATTTCGCGGCCGGCCGGCACGCGGTTAACGATCTTCACGGCGTTGCCGCTGGTACAGATGACATCGCTGAGCGCTTTCACGCCGGCGGAGCAGTTGATGTAGGCGACGGTGTAAACCTCGGGGTGCGCCGCCTTGTAGGCGGCGAGCCGCTCGGCCGGGCAGGAGTCGGAGAGCGAGCAGCCGGCATTGAGGTCGGGTAGGAGCACGGTGCGCCCGGGATTCACGATCTTCGCCGTCTCGGCCATGAAGTGCACGCCGCAGAAAAGGATCACGTCGGCCTTCGCCGCCTGGGCCTGGTACGAGAGGCCGAGCGAGTCGCCCACGTAGTCGGCCACGCGCTGGATGGATTCAATCTGGTAATTGTGCGCGAGGATGACGGCGTTGCGTGCGCGCTTCAGCTCGAGGATTTCCTCCTGGATCGGCGTGAGCGGCGCGGGTGCGCCGGTGCGGGGCGATAGGACAAGCGGTTCGTAGTCGAGGACGAAGGGCATGGAGTTATAAATGACCAATGACTAATGCCCAATGGCCAATGGAGCGCAACTGACGAAAGCATTCTGCGGATTGCCAATGGTCATTGGACAATGAGTCATCGGTCATTCCGCGCGAAACGCGCGGTCACGCCTTCAGCTGCCCGAGCAGTTTCTTGAACGCCGGGGATTTTTTCAGCTCTTCCAAATCAGGGTCCTGCTGCATCCAGTCGGCGTCGTTGTAGCCGAGGGCGATGGCCTGCTCGAGCTCGCGGAGCGCGGCGGCCTTGCGCTTGGTCAGCGCCAGGCTGCAGGCGAGATTGTAGTGCGCGGTGGCGTTGGCCGGTTCCAGGCGCACCAGTTTGCGGTCCATCCGCAGCCCGTCGGCGATGCGGCCGGTCTTGGTGTAGAGGCCGCCGAGGATCTCGACGACATCCGTGTAGCGCGGGTCGCGCCGGTGGACGGATTCAAAAAAACGTATTTCAAACTCCGGGTCGGATTTTCGTTGGGACGACATGGTGGGAAAGTTTTTCAACCCCGGTTTTTGCACACGCCGGTTTCGCGGAGGACGTTGCAATGCGCGCTGACCTGGAGGCGCTGCGACACGGGCGTGAGGCCGAGTTTCGACGACACCGTGCTGCCATACCATTCCATGAAAGGCGCGCTGATCTCGAAAATCTTTTCGCAGTCGAGGCAGATGACCTGGGCCTGTTGCGTGGAATTGTCCCGGTTGGGCACGTAGTATTTTTCACTCGCGCCGATGTCCACCTCGCGCAGCAGCGCGCTCTCGGTCATGATGGGCAGCGTGCGGTAAACGGTAGCGCGCGAAACCGAATCGTCGATGGCGCGGGCGTGGTCGAGCAGCTTCTCCGCGGTGAAGTGATCCTTTTGGGCGAAAGCCGCATCGAAGATGGCCAACCGCTGGTTGGTCACGCGCAAGCCGCTTTTGGCGAGGTAAACTTTGAACTTTTCGCGGGCCGCGTTAATGCTCACGCCCTGAATGTCGGCAGGGCGGTGCCGCCTGTCAATTCGTTCGTTTTACCAGAAGAGTCGCATGCCGAAATCTGTCTGGTTGTGGGCGGGGTGCCCTCACCCCGCGTGAGTTGCCAGAGATTCTTGGCGGTATCGGTCGTTCCCGTACTCGTTCTCATTCTCGTACTCGATCCAACCTCACTGTGTGAACGATAACGATTAAGAGAACGAGAACGATGGCATGCTTCAAAAAACTCAGTACGGTCTCACGTTTGGCTGCCTTCTCTCGACGCGAATGATATAGCTTTGCAGTTTGAAAATGCTCATTAGCCACGCCATGACCCACGGGATGATCGTCGGCGTGCATCCCCTCGCGGGTTTCGACAAACTGCTGCATTACCGCGTGCCCGAGGCGCTGCGCGCGGGCGTCGGCGTGGGTTCGCTCGTGCGCGTGCCGCTGCTCAACCGCCATCACCTCGGCATTGTCGGCGAAATCGGCGCGCCGCGCGACTTCCCGCTGGATAAGCTGAAAACGCTCTCGCAGGCCGTGTATCCGTTTCCGGCGCTGCCGCCCGACCTGCTTGAGCTCGCCCGCTGGATTGCCGCCTACTACGCCGCGCCGCTCGATGCGGTCATCGAGGCGATGCTGCCCGCCGCCGTGCGTAACGGGGCGAGCCTCAAGCATGACAAGCTCCTTGTGCTTGTCCAAAAGTTGCCTGCCGACGAACTCGCCAAACTCGAAAGACGCGCGCCGCAGCAGGCGCGGCTTTATCATTTTCTCGGGCTGCAAACCGGACCGCAGAAAAAATCCCTTGTGCTCAGCCAGCTCGAACTCACCGCGGCGGTGGTGTCGGCGCTGGTCAAGCGCGGCGTCGTGCGCGAGGAGGCGCGCCGAGTCGAGCGCGTGGCCTATGCCGATGACTTTGCCCGCGGTGAACTCGTCGCTGCGCAGCCGCACGCGCTCAATGCCGAGCAAAGCGCGGCGGTCGCGGCGGTCGAGGCTGGCCTGGCTGCGCAAAAATTCTGCACGCACCTGCTTCACGGCGTGACCGGCTCCGGCAAGACCGAGGTTTACCTGCGCGCGGTCGCGCAGGCGCTCGCGGCGGGCGGCGGCGTGATTTTTCTCGTGCCCGAGGTCGCCCTCACCCCGCAAGCGGTCGCACGCCTGCGCAGCCGCCTCGCGGCCATCGCCCCCGGCCATGCCACCGTCGTGTGGCACAGCCACCTGGGCGAAGGCGAGCGGCTCGACGGCTGGCTCGCGCTCGCCACGGGCGAGGCGAGGGTGGTGGTGGGCGCGCGCTCGGCCGTTTTCGCGCCGGTGCAAAATTTGCGGCTCGTCGTCGTGGACGAGGAACACGAGCCGGCCTACAAGCAGGACGAGACGCCGCGCTACCACGGCCGCGACGTCGCCGTGATGCGCGCAAAACTTTGCGGCGCGGCGTGCCTGCTCGGCTCGGCCACGCCGTCGCTTGAAAGCTATGCCAACGTCCAGGCCGGCAAATACCGCCTGCTCACGCTGCTGAAGCGCGTGGACGACAAGAAACTTCCCTCCATCGACGTGGTGGACATGCGCATCGAAGTCCTGCGCTCGCGCGGGATGACGGTGATTTCCCGCCGGCTGGTCGAGGAAATGCAGGCGCGCTTCGAGCGCCGCGAGCAGACGATCTTGTTCCTCAACCGCCGCGGCTACTCGTCGTCCATGCTCTGCCGCAAATGCGGCCACGTCGAGGAATGCACGCACTGCAGCATCGCGCTGACCTATCACCGGGCGGACGAAACGCTGCGCTGCCACCTTTGCGGCGACCAGCGGCCCGCGCCTGCGCGCTGCCCGGAATGCGGCGCGCCCGACATCCGCTGGCGCGGCCTCGGCACCCAACGCGTCGAGGAAACCGTGCGCCGCGTGCTGCCGCGCGCGCGCGTCGAGCGCATGGATGCCGACACGATGACGAAGAAAAACCGCTTCCGCGAAATCCTCGGCGATTTCCGCCTCGGCAAGATCGACGTGCTCGTCGGCACGCAGATGATCGGCAAGGGCCTCGATTTCCCAAATGTCACGCTCGTCGGCCTGATCGACGCCGACCTGTCGATGCACGTGCCGGACTTCCGCGCCAACGAGCGCACGTTCCAGCTCCTCGTCCAGGTGGCGGGCCGCGCCGGCCGCGGCGACCGCGCCGGCGAGGTCGTCGTGCAAACCTTCACCCCGAAGGCCGAGGCCATCCAGTTTTCCCGGCACGCCGATTACAATGGCTTCGCCGAGGCCGAGCTGAAGATGCGGCGCGATTTCGGCTATCCGCCATTTCGCCACCTCATCCACCACATCTTTCGCGGGCCGAATCCCGAGAAGCTGAAGTTCTTTTCCGAGCAATGGGCGCGCCTGGTGGAGAAAACCTTTGCCGGGCGGGTCGAGCTGCGCGGCCCCGCGCCGTCGCCCATCGAAAAAATCAAGGACGAGTACCGTTACCAGCTCTGGTATTTCACCAGCCACGTGACGAAACTCGTGCCCGAGCTCGTGAAGCTACGCGCCGGGTTCGCCTGGCCGGACGACTTGGTCCAAGTGCTCGATGTTGACCCGGTGAATCTGGTTTAACCAAAAACATGGAGCCGGTTTTTTTTCGCACGTTGTGTTGCCGCGGCCAAAGCTGCGAAAGAAAGGTCGCAACCACCAGGGTGATTGCCATCGTCTGAAGTGACTTACTCCATCCGCATGCCGCAATCTTTTGATCCCCTGGGAACCAGAGCCTGCAGAATCGTTTCCCGCATTCTCCTGGGCACAGTTTGTGTGCTTGTGCTGGGCTTTTATGCGTGGTGCGCGAGACCGGGGGTGCGGCAAATGTACGGCATAAGCGACCCGGCCGATGCCTACTATAACCAGTTGGTGCAGGGTTTTCGCCATGGGCAGCTCAATCTCGAAAGAGACGTTCCGTCGGGACTGACGAAGCTGGCCGATCCCTACGATCCTGTGGCCAACGTTTCATATCGGGAGCAAAACCAGTTGCACGACACCAGTTTCTACAAGGGCAAATTATATTTATATTACGGTATCACCCCTGCACTTGTTCTTTTTTGGCCCTATGCTATATTGACGGGCCACTATCTGTTTCACAAGCACGCGGTGGCAATTTTTTGTGCCGTGGGCTTTCTCGCCAGCGTGGCCTTGCTGTGCGCACTTCGACGGCGCTATTTTCCGGAGGTCAGTGAGATTGTGGTGGCAGCTTGTGCGCTTGCGTTGGGCCTGACGAACTGCGTGCCGGTGCTGTTGCAGCGGCCGGATGTGTATGAAGTGGCGATCAGTTGTGCCTATGCCATGGCCATGCTGGCGCTGATGGGGATTTGGCGGGCGCTGCACGAGCCGGTCTTGCGGTGCTGGTGGTTGGCGACGGCAAGCCTTGGCTACGGGCTGGCAGTGGGCGCTCGTCCGCCCGTGCTGCTCGGCGCTGTTATCCTGCTCGTGCCGGTGGTTCACACCTGGATCTTGGCGCCCGAACGAGACAAGCAGCGATGGCTTATCGTCGCCCCCATGCTGGCGGCCGCGGTTGTTCCAATTTCACTCGTTGGGTTTGGACTGATGCTCTATAACTATCTGCGCTTCGATAACCCATTCGAGTTCGGCATGTATTACGCGCTTTCCGGATTAAGGGAACATGCCCTGTCGCAGATATTTAGCCTGAAATACCTTTGGTTCAATTTCCGGGTCTATTTCTTGCAGCCCATGCGGTGGGGTGACTCCTTTCCGTTTGTGGAGGGTATTAAATTGCCTCCGTTTCCGGCCGGTCAATTATACGTGGAAAATCCCTTTAGTATTTTGGCAAATATCCCGTTTGTATGGCTGGCGTTAGCCGTGCCGCTAGTCTGGCGCGAACGGGCGCTGGCCGCGCGTTCCGCCCTGTGCGCGCTAATGTCGGCCGTCATTTTATTTTTCAGTATTTGTGCGCTGACAATCTGCCTCTATGCCTACGCATGTTTGCGTTACGAAGTGGATTTTGTGCCTGCGTTGGTGCTGCTGGCAGTTTGCGGCGTTCTTGGTTTGGAGCGGGTCCTGACCGCAAGCCCACGGTGGCGCATGGTGGTGCGCTGCGGCTGGATCGCAGCGCTGCTTTTTTCGGTGGGGGTCAGCCTGCTGATGTGCGTTCTGCGTTACGCGGAGGAGCAATTTCGTGATGGTTTTGGCCAGCTTCATTTTGGCCGGGTGCAAGAGGCCATGCCTTATTTTGAGGAATCCTTGCGCATCAATCCAAATGACCCAATGGCGCACTATTATTTTGCCATTGATCTGGTCCAGGCCGGCCGCCTGACCGAGGCCATAAACCAATACGGGCAAGTCCTGCGGCTTGATCCCGGCTATCCCGGTGCGCGAGAAGGTCTCTTGCTGGCCGAACAAAAACTGAAGGAGTAGCCGGCCTTCAACCTATTCGGTTGCCAGGGCTACGGGCCTGAATTTTTATTCTCCATCTTGAAGAGTTCGACAAACGCGCAGACGGCTTTCCAGGCAAAGAACGGCAGACCGGTCTGGCCGGACTCACGCCGGGCGGCTTTTCTGGCCGGGTGCGGCATTGGGCTGGTGGCGCTGGCCGCCTACTGGAGCAGTTTCTCCGGCACATTCGTTCTCGACGACACGACCTCGATCCTGGGCAACCCGACGATCCGGCATCTCTGGCCGGTGGGGCCGGTGCTTTCGCCGCCAGCTCATTCGGGAGTAGGCGGCCGTCCGTTGATCAACCTGTCCTACGCCATAAATTATGCCTTGGGCGGCACGACAGCCTGGGGCTATCATGCGTTCAACCTGGCCGTGCATATTTTCGCCGGCCTGACGTTGTATGGCTTGGTGCGGCGAACGCTTTTACGACCGGCATTGAGTCCACGCTTCGGTAACGTGGCGATGCCATTGGCCTTTGCCGTGGCTGTGCTTTGGGTGCTGCATCCGCTGCAGACTTCAGCGGTCACCTACGTTGCGCAGCGGGCCGAGTCGCTGATGGGACTTCTTTATCTGCTGACGCTGTATTGTTTCGTCCGGAGTCAGGAGTCAGGCCTCAGGAATCAGGAGAAACGATCTGGCCTCCCTGTCCTCCGTGGCCTGGGCGAAGGAGGATGGCCTCTAGCCTCTATTCTCAGCTGTGCGCTCGGCATGGCGACCAAGGAAGTCATGGTCACGGCCCCGCTGGTGGTTCTGTTGTATGACCGCACGTTTGTGGCCGGGACTTTTAAGGAGGCATGGCGGCGGCACCGGAGGTTATACGTGGGGATGGCGGTTTGCTGGATCCTGCTGGGATTACTTTTAGCTGGTGTGTCCCAGCGCGGAGTTGGTTTTGGCCACGGCGTTAGCTGGTGGGTTTACGCCCTGACCGAATGCCGGGTGATCGTGCAATACCTGGGGCTGGCGATCTGGCCGCATCCGCTGGTCTTCGATTACGGGATGAATGTGGTGCAAGGTGCGGCGGAGGCGGCCCCCTATGCCTTGATCGTGGCCGGGCTGGCCGCAGCGACGGTGTGGGGATTGTGCCGACGTCCCGTTCTCGGTTTCATCGGCGCCTGGGTTTTTATCATTCTGGCCCCGACTTCCAGCGTGGTGCCGGTGGTGGGCCAGCCCATGGCCGAAAATCGCATGTACCTGCCGCTGGCGGCGTTGATCATGCTGGCCGTGGCGGGCCTGTATACCTTGGTTGGCCGGCGAAGCCTGCCGGTCTTTGTCCTGCTTGCGGTTGTCTTTGGATTGCTCACGGCACGCCGCAACGCCGATTACCAGAGCCAGCTGTCCATCTGGGGCGACACGGTGGCCAAATGCCCGGGAAACGCGCGTGCTCACGACAGCCTGGGCAATGCCCTGCTTGATGCCGGCCAGGTGAAGGACGCGATCCGGGAATACACGGTGGCGCTCGGGCTCGCTCCCGATGACCCAAGGGAACACTACAACCTGGGCCGCGGGTTGGCCGTTGCTGGTCAGCTGGACGAAGCCATGGTTCGGTATGAAGAAGCCTTGAAGCTCAGTCCCGATTATGTCGATGCGCGCAACAATTTCGGGGTGGTCTTGGCCGAGGCTGGCCGGCCAGAGGAAGCAATCGAGCAGTATGAAACGGTCCTCAAGGTCGAACCGGACAATGCCGAGGCCTATTATAATTTGGGCCGGGCCTACGAGCAGATGAATCGCCTGCCCCAGGCCATCGAACAATATGGCAAGGCGCTGCAATTAAACCCTGATGGCGTCGACATCCATGACAACCTGGGCACAGCGCTCGCGCAGCTGGGCCGGTTTCCCGAGGCAATTGCAAATTACGGGGAGGCTTTGCGCCTCGATCCCGGTTATGCCGCTGCCCACAACAACCTTGGCCTGGTGCTGATGAAGACCGGCCGGGCGGCGGACGCGGTGGAGCATTTTCAGGAGGCCTTGCGGCTCAAGCCTGGTTTCGCGGACGCCCACCGCAATTTGGCGGATGTTTATCTCCAGGGCGGTCGTACGGCCGAGGCGATCGCCGAGTACCAATCTGCGCTCCAGCTTAAGCCCGATGATGCCGTGGCGCAGACGCGCCTTGGCATCGCCCTCTTTGAAACGGGAAACATCACGGAGGCGATGAATCACTACCAAAGGGCGGTGGAAATCAGTCCCGATTATGCCGTCGCTCATTACTGGCTGGCCAACACCCTGGCCCAAATGAACGAGATGCCTCGCGCCATCGATGAGTTCGAGGAAGCCCTTCGCCTTGCACCGGATTATGCGGAGGCCCACAACAATCTCGGCATGGTCCTCATGCAAGCGGGCCGGCTCAAGGAGGCGATTGCACATTTTGCCGAAGCTGTCCGACTGGAACCTGATTATGCGAAGGCAGCCGATAACCTGGCCGAAGCCCGCGCCGCACTGGAGGCGCAGAATGGCCATGATTAAAAATAATTCCAAGACTGGGAAAAATCCGGAACCCGGTGCTTTCGATCACGCAACATGAGCGGAGGAAAAACGAAATTGAAAATTTACTTCATGGGCATCTGCGGCACGGCGATGGGCAACGCCGCGTTGCTCGCGCGCGCCGCCGGGCACGAGGTGCTCGGCGCCGACGCGGGCGTTTATCCGCCGATGAGCAATGTGCTGGCCGGGGCCGGCATCACCGTGCACGAGGGCTACGATCCGGCCCGCCTCGCAAAGCTTGCACCCGACCTGGTCGTCATCGGCAACGCCATGAGCCGCGGCCATCCCGAAATCGAGTGGCTGCTCGACACCCGCGCGCTGCCGTTCACGTCCCTGCCGGCGATGCTGCATGAGTTTGTTTTGAAAAGCCGCCGCAACCTTGTCGTCTGCGGCACGCACGGGAAAACCACCACGACCTCGCTGGCGGCATTTTTGCTGCGCGAAAACGGCCGCGATCCCGGTTACCTCATCGGCGGCGTGCCGCACGATCCGCCGACGGGCAGCCATCTCGGCACGGCGGCCGATCCGTTCGTCATCGAGGGCGACGAATACGACAGCGCGTTTTTCGACAAGCGCAGCAAGTTCATCCACTACGCGCCGCACATCGCCGTGCTCAACAACCTCGAGTTTGACCACGCCGACATCTTCCGCGACCTGGCCGACGTGCAGCGCACGTTCAGCCATCTCACGCGCATTGTCCCGCGCCACGGTTTTATCGTGATGAACGGCGACGACGAAAACCTTCGCGCGCTCGGCCCGCTGCCGTGGACGCGCGTTGTGAGCGTGGGTACAGGCAAGGAGAACGACCTGCAGATCGTTGATTTCGCCGAGACCGCGGCCGGGGTCAGCTTCCGGCTCGTGTGGCGTGGCACGCCGTGGGGCGAAGTGCGCTGGTCGCAGCCCGGTTTGTTCAATGCGCGCAACGCGGCCATGGCGGCCTGTGCGGCGGGATTGGCAATGGCTGTTGAGAAACCGGGTGCGGAAAAGGTGGAACGTGCCGTCCCGGCGCGTTCTGAGCGCGTCGGGGACGCCGCGCTCCACCTGCCGAATCTGCCGGACTTGCTCAAGCTCGACGCGCTGGCGCGTTTTCGCGGCGTGAAGCGCCGCCAGGAAATTTTGGCGGCCACGCCCCGGCTGACCATCATCGAGGATTTCGGCCACCATCCCACGGCGCTGGCCGAGACGCTGCGTTCGTTCCGCGCGCGCTTCCCGGGCGCGACGCTCACGGCCGTCTTCGAGCCGCGTAGCAACACCGCGCGCACCAAGGCCCTGCAGGCGGGCTTCGCGCTCGCGCTCGCGCTGGCCGACGAAGTCTATCTCGGCGCGGTCAACCGCGCGGAAAAACTGGCCGCGGACGAGCGCTTCGACACCGAGGCGGTGGTCCGCCAGCTCGGGACGCAGCAGGTGCGCGCCCACGCCTTTGCCGACAACCAGGCGCTCCTGGCCAAACTCTGCTCTGACGCGCTGGTGGCGTCGGAACGTTCGCGCGTGGTGGTGTTTTTCACCAACGGCTCGTTCGACGGGATCATCCCGAAATTTACCGCCGCGGCGAAGGCAGCGAAGTGAGATATTTTTTCCACGGATGGCGTGGATAGGATGATAGGTACGGCCGGACCGCCGGGCCGTCCGTTCTGATGGCAGCGCGCCCTACCTGCGTTGTCGCGCGTAACCCGCCTGAATCTTGGAACTTGATACCTGTTGCTTGGACCTTCCGACCATCACCGGTCGGTGACATCGAGCTCCGGCCATTGCGCGAGCTTGCGGTGCAGGGTGCGGCGGCTGATGCCCATGAATTTCGCGGCCTTGGTGCGGTTGCCGCGCGACTTGATCAGCGCCTCGTGCAGCAGGTGCTTCTCGTTTTCCTCGACCGAGAGCGAGAGGGGCGCCGGCGCGGCGGCCGGTGCGCCGGGAGCCGCGGTCCCCGCCGCGGCCGGCTCGCTGCGGAACTTCGGCTCGAGGTCGAACTCGGTCAGCTTGCCGTTGCGGCGCAGCACGACGGCGTTTTCGGCAAAGTTGCGCAGCTCGCGGATGTTGCCGGGCCACGGGTAGGCTTGCAGCGTGCGCAACGCGCCCGGCTCGATCGTGAGGGGCGCCACTTTGTTTTCATCGGCAAAAATCTTGATGTAATGCGACAGCAGCAGCGGGATGTCCTCGGCGCGCGCGCGCAGCGGCGGGAGCGTGATGCGGATGACGTTGAGGCGGAAAAACAGGTCTTCGCGGAATTTATTTTCCTTCACCAGCTGCTCGAGGTGGCGGTTGGTGGCGGCGACGAGGCGGACGTCGAGTTCGATGGGCTTGTTGCCGCCGACGCGCTCGATGGACTTGGTCTCGAGAAAGCGCAGCAGCTTCACCTGGGTCGATGGGGAGATTTCGCTGATCTCGTCGAGGAAGAGGGTGCCGCCGTCCGCCGCCTCGAAGCGGCCGATGCGGCGCTCGTTGGCGCCGGTGAACGCGCCGCGCTCGTGGCCGAAAATTTCACTTTCGAGCAGGTTTTCCGAGAGCGCCGCGCAGTGCACGGCGATGAACGGCCCGCGCGCGCGCGGGCTGGACTGGTGGATGGCTTGCGCGATGAGTTCCTTGCCCGTGCCCGACTCGCCTTCGACCAGGATGGTGGCCTTCGACGGCGCGACGAGCTTCACGCGCTCGATGACGTCGCGCAGTTTCTCCGAGTTGCCGACCAGGCCTGCGAAGGAAAACTTCTCGTCGAGGCGCTCGTGGAGCTGCTTGACCTCGACCTCGAGCGTCTTGGTCTTGAGCGCGCGCTGGATCAGGACCTCGAGGCGCTCGATGTTGACCGGCTTGGTGAGGAAATCGACGGCGCCGCGCTTCATGGCCTCGACCGCGTTGTCGATGTTGCCATAGGCCGTCATCATGATGACGGCGGGCTTGTTCGGCAGCGCGAGGGCCTTGTCGATGATCTTCAGGCCGGATTTGCCCGGCATGCGCAAGTCGGTGACAATCACATCGAACTCCTGCGAATCCATGAGGTTGAAGGCCTCCTCGGCATTGCTGGCGATGGACACGTCGTAATGCTCCTGCAAAGCCTGTTGCAGCCCCTCGCGGGTGTGCTTCTCGTCGTCAACTATGAGGACACTCGGAACCATTTGCCTATGACAGCAGAGCTATACAGCCGGTCAACGGGAAATGAGACGTAAAGGCACAGTTTTACGGGTTTATGGCTAACAAAACCGGGCGATTTGCCCGCTTTTTTCAACCCGGCGGACGGATCCATCCAGCGTCGTGCACAATGAGGATGCCGTTGATCATGAATTGCACGGCGATGGCCGCGAGCAGCAGGCCCATGATGCGAATGGCGATGCTCAAGGCAATCGGGCTCAGCCAGTGCATGCCGCGGGCTGAAAAGCGCAAAATTGCGTAGGTGGCCGCCGAGACGGCCACGATGCTCAGGCACAGGCCGATATATTGGGATACGCTTTGCGCCTGGCTCTGCAGGATAATGACAGTGGAAATGGCACCCGGGCCGGAAAGCATGGGAATGGCCAGCGGAGTGACCGCAATGTCCAGCTTCTCCATGCCGGCCGCGGTTTCCTCGCGCGTTTCCAGAACGCGCGAACGCTGCGCCCGCAGCATGTCCAGCGCGACGAGTAGCAGCACGATGCTGGCGGCAATCTCGAAGGCCGCCATGGTAATGCCGAGGAACCGGAAAATCCACTGCCCGGCGAAGGCAAAGGTCAGCAGGACTCCCGCCATGACAAACGACGCCAGGCCGGCCATGCGGATGCGGTCGGCCGGCGTGTTGGCCGGTGTCATCGCGATAAACGCCGGCACGGCGGCGAGCGGATCGACGATCACGAAGAGCGAACTCGACGCGAGAAGGATGTAGGCCAAAAGGGACATGCGACTGAAGGCAGGCGTGCGTTTGCTGCGCCTGGGTAAGAATTACCGGCCAACCGGGTCTTTTGCAAATCTAACCCGGATGCAAAAAAGGGGCGTGTATCAGTTTAGCGACGGGTGTCCTGCATACAACCCTCGGCGTTGTCATCCAGAGCGAAGCGAAGGATCTCACCGAATCAAATCGTGAGATGTCAGACTGTCGGCCTTCGGCCTCGGTACCTCGCACGGCTCGGAATGACAAAATAAAGATGGGTCGCATAGGCATGCCGATGTGACCCATTGACTGAGGATTCCCAACCGCCGTTTACAGCTGCGAGTTGGTCGTGGAGTTGAACTTCATGCCGGAGGTTGACTCAAGGCTGCTGAGCGCGCCGTCAATCACGGCATAGATCTTGGCCCGGTCGCTCGCGTTGCTGAAATCGAGCGTCGCGCTGCCGGAAACGCCCTGTTGCGCGAGGGCGGAATTCAGCGCGGCCTGCGCCTGTGCGGCCGTGAAGTACTGTGCCGCATTGGTCCCGTTCGAATAGTCCATCGTCTGGATCACATTGGAAAATACGTTGCCAAAGGTGGTCAGGTTGAAGGCGACGTGGTTGGCCGGGGTGACAATCGTCGTCAGGCTCGTGGTCGGGATCGGGTTATCGTAAACTTGGTCCATGTAATAGTGAACCTGGTAGGGGTACTGCACGTAGGTGCTTGAATTGCCCCACACCGAACTGTAGGAATCGATCGAGGCCACGGTTGAAGCGGTGGCGGTGGCGCCTTCCGTGCTGTAATTCGCCACCAAGCCGCCATAATAGCCCTGATTGTAGGCCGCATTCAGGAGCATATCGAGAAAGCTGTTCGGCAGGTTGACGAAATTGGCCAGGGCGTTGTCGTAAGCCGGTTCCCAGGGCGTGGTCCAGCCGCCAGGGCCCTTGCCGATTATGTTCAACGCGATAAAGTCGTTAAAGTGAAAGTAGGCGCAGAGCAGGGGCCCGTAGTACTTGTTGTTGAACGATGGCGGGGTGGGCTTGGAATACTGGGTGGACGCCGTGGCCATGGTGTAGCCGATGTTCTTTTGCACCGCGATGTAATTGATCAGCGAATGCCCGGCCGGCGTGTAGGATCCGGCCACCAGGTCAATCGCGTAGTTATTAATCTGATACGGTCCGCCCTGGCCGGCGCCCATCACCGCCTGCTGGTTGGGCGACGGGTCGAGCAGAGAGCTGCTGGAGACATAATCCTGCGTGGCAATGTTCTCCTGCAGCAATTCGCCGAAAACCGAGCCGTAAAGGTAGTCCTTGTTGAACTGAATGCCGGGATAATATTCCTCGATCAGGTGGCCATACAGCACACCGGCGATGGTGTTGGACATGATCAGGTCGGTGTAATTGTCGCCCGTCAGCGTCAGGCTGTCCTGCGACCCGCCCGCGCCCAGCAGCAAGTGGAAGTTAATCGTGCCGGTGGTCGTGGTGCCGCCCGAACTGATGGTGTAGGTTGCGCTGGTCACCGCGCTGGTGGTGAGGCCGCTTTCATAAGCGACGGCTTTAAGGGTCGCCGTGCTGCTGATGTTCACCGGGCCGGAATAGATCGTGCCCGCGGTGGAGGTTGGCGTGCTGCCGTCCAGAGTGTAACGGATGGAGGCACCGCCGGTGGTTGAAGTAATGCTCACGTTCTGCGCGCTCGGGTAGCTGCCGCCACCGGGACTGAACAAAGGCGCAGAGACGGTGCCGCCGGCCGTCGCGAGGCTCATGTAATTGATGTTCCAGCCGCCGTTGTCCTGGTCCAGCGTCAGGATTTGCTGGCCTGCCGGCAGGGTGACGTTGGCCGTCACGGTGGCCCAGGTTTGCCAGCCACCCGTCGCGGGAACGTTGACGGAACCGCTCAGGTTCGTGCCGGAAGCATTCGCGAGGTGGAAACCATCGGTCACCGCGGTCGGAGCGGCCACGCGGAAGCTGACCGTGTAAGTCCCGGCCGTGGCTACATTGACGGTATATTTAAACCACTGGCCGCCGGTGGTCCATCCGAGGTCAACGCTGCCGCCGGTGTCCGAAGTTACTTCCAGGTCAACGCCGTCGGAACGGTAGCCATTATCCGTCCCATTGATCGAGCCGACATTGTAGGCCACGCCCTGGCCACCGGTGTCATAATTTTCGGCCTGGACCGTGCCAGGCATGGCGGCTGGAGTTCCGCCGAAAGGTCCTTCGCCTGACGATTGCTGCTGGAACGCCGCGCTAATCGTGTGATTGGCCTGCACGTTCGAGAAAGTGTAGGAGGTGATCGCTCCTTGGCTGGTGCCATCGACGGTCACGCTGGATACATTAAATCCGGAGCTGGGCGTAATCGTGAACGATTGGTTGGCACCTTGATTGACCGTGACCGTGCCCGACGGGCTGATCGAACCGCCGCTGCCCGCGCTGGCCGTGATCGTGAAGGTCGTAGTCTGCGACGCGAAGCCCATGTAGTTGATGTTCCATACGCCGCCGCCGGTGTCCTGGTTCAGGGTCAGGGTTTGCTGGCCGGCCGGCAGGGTCACGTTGGCCGTCACCGTGGCCCAGGTTTGATAGC
>Ga0210398_10000338_pt1 | contig 55392 bp, 45 predicted proteins | sample IncBWC4OmetaG_FD_161047 | JGI IMG/M metagenome (GOLD analysis project Ga0210398, IMG submission 161047) | Forest soil microbial communities from Barre Woods Harvard Forest LTER site, Petersham, Massachusetts, United States - Inc-BW-C-4-O | ecosystem: Environmental > Terrestrial > Soil >...
TACCGCGCCGTCACGCATCAGCGTTTTGTGGGCACGGGTTACTTCGATGAGATCGCGCAAGTGGTTTCCGGGGGCGCGTCGTCAACGACAGCATTGGCGGGTTCGACCGAGGCTGCGCAATTCCAAGCTGCTGAAAACGGGCACGCAGCGCACCAAGTCGTCGCGCCCGGCTACGAAGGCTAGAATTCACGTTTCGATTGTGTCTTTAAGAAGATGTACAGGGGCCCTCGTCGGGCCCCTTTCCCATCTCGAGATTGTGTCCGAATTTAAAATGCCGGATTCCCTAGTTCGAGCCTTTGGGATCCGTGGTTTGGTTGGTGTTCGCGTTTGACGTATCGCTCATTTCGAGATCGTATTTGTCTCCGCTGAAGAAAATCGTTTTGAGTGAATGGCTGCCGTCCGGTCCGGCCGTGGCCGAATAGCCGTCTACCTTGTTCGAAACCGGCACAGCAACGATTCGTGCAGATACGCTGGCTACGGTTTCCTTGCCTTTGAGAATATCCACTTTTACGTCAGGTCCCGTCCCGCTCCACTGGAACCTGTAATCTCCGGGCGGCAATTGCTGGCCCTCGAGAGTGACGCTTTCGTAGAGATGGAGCGTCTTCTTGTTGGAATTCCCTGCGAAGGCACTGCCGGATAACAACAACGAACTGCCGACCAACAGAGTGAAAAGCTTCGTGGCTTTCATGTACAACTCCCTTTTGTTTTCTCCGGGCACTGAAGCGCCCAGAAAGAACGCTCCCGCGTGCGGAAGGATAGGACTTGGTATTTCCTTTTATTGGATGGCTCTGGCCGCTTACGGTTAGATCTGCGGATGTCGCAAAGTTTGCGTGGTAAGCAGAAAATAATTTCATGGTCGAAAGCAGAGAGATTTCCATTCTCAGAATGAAGTAAATTGCGGATGAGATACTTACACGAATGTCGTGGAAGAGGAGCTTTATGACCGTTCCCCTACAATCGAAGGAAAGCGAGATGGCCATTCGCGGGAGAGTCGACGCAATGGATTGGGCGGAACTCGAAGAGTCGCTCGGCGAGCGAGGGTATGCTGTAACGGCCGCACTTCTCACAGCGGAGGAATGCACGGAATTGGTGGCGTTGTACCGGGAGGAGAAACAATTTCGCAGCCACATCATCATGGAGCGCTATCGCTTTGGGATTGGCGACTACAAGTATTTCGACAATCCGTTGCCGCAGCTCGTTCGAGGGCTTCGCACCGCTGCCTATCCGCATTTGGCGACAGTCGCGAATCGCTGGGCTGAGGCCCGCGAGGAACACGGCGCGCAAGCCCCTTATCCTTCCGAGCACGCCGATTTTTTGAAAATATGTCACCAGGCAGGACAGAAAAAACCGACGCCGTTGATGCTGCACTATGAAGCGGGCGGCTACAACTGCCTGCATCAGGATCTTTATGGGGAGGTGAGTTTTCCTTTGCAGATGGTGTTCTTGCTGGGGCAAGCGGGGCGCGATTGGCAGGGCGGCGAGTTTATTTTGGTGGAGCAACAGCCGCGCGCGCAATCAAAAGCGGAAGTGGTGCGCGGGAATCAGGGGCAGGCGATTATTTTCGCGACGCGATACCGGCCAGTGAAAGGGGCGCGCGGGTACTATCGCGTTAATTTGAGGCACGGCGTCAGCCGGGTGCATGGCGGTACGCGGTACACCTTGGGGATTATTTTTCACGACGCGAAGTAAGAAGACGGCAGATACTTGGTTGAATGTCTTTCGGCACGAACAGGCCGTTCGACGACTGCACGCCGGCCTTGACCGCGATATAATTCCTGAATGCCTACTAATCGCCTCTCCGACAAACTGCGTTTGCTTGTGATTCTTTCTGCGCTTCTGGCAGCGCCGGCGCTGGCCCAAGACAAGAACTGGGAACATGAAATCGCTGCTTGGCGCGTCGAGCATGCCAACGATCTCTTGAAGCCTGCCGGATGGCTCTCACTCACGGGGCTCGAGTGGCTACGGCCCGGCGACAATTCCTTCGGGACTGCGGCCGACAACAAGATTCGTCTTAAGGGGAACAGCGCGGCGCACTTCGGCATTCTGCATCTGGAGGGCCACAGCGTCGAGCTGCTGCCTCCTCCCGGCGGCTTTCCACCGGATTTGCGACTAGCCGATGCTCCAGCAAAGGAACAGCTTCTGCCCGTCGAAGCGGACAATGACAAGAATGCTCCCCACATCACCATCGGCACGCTCAACATGTATGTCATCCGGCGCGAAGACCGCTATGCGCTGCGAGTGAAAGATTCGAAATCGCCGACGCTGGTCTCGTTTCATGGATTGAATTGGTACGACCCGGATGCAAAATATCGCTTGAAGGCGAAATGGATTCCCTACAATCCGCCGAAGTCCGTCACCCTGGCGACGCTGGCGGGAACGACTTATTCCGAACCTGTTCCGGGCGCTGCGGAATTTGTTTGGCAGGGCAAAACCTACAGGTTGGAGCCGGTTCTCGAGGATCCCGCTGCAACGCAGCTTTTTTTTATTCTTCGCGACACCACGAGCTCCACGACGACGTACAAGGCTTGCCGGTTTCTTTACACCGTTTTGCCGAGTCAGGGCGTTGACAAGCCGGGCGAGCTTTGGCTCGATTTGAACCGCCTGGAAAACCCGCCATGTGCTTACACGCCGTTTGCCACGTGCCCCTTGCCACCGCCGCAGAACCGGTTGCCCATCGCTTTGCCTGTCGGGGAAAAGCGTTACCACGAGTGAGCACCGCGAAAAGTCCATTTTCCCTTCTAGATAGTTGATTTGCGGCGTTTGGTTCGCGGAGCTTTCCGCTCGAATTCCCCTGGGACCTCCACCCCTGGTCGTTCCGCGTTTGGGCCTCTGCCTTTTCCGGCGTTTTGTTGGAAATTGGTCGTAAACTGTCGGACAATAAAAGTCGTGCACCCGACATGAATCCCCCTGAAGCCAGAGCACTCGCAAGGAAAGACGACGACGGAGCCGCACGTGACAAACTGATCGCCCTCCGGCTGGCGCTGCTGCGCGTTCACAAGACGCTGCTCGAAATGGAGCGCCGAGACTACGAGCGCGCCAACGGCAAAGTCACGGTCGGAGAACTTTTCCGGCTGGTCATTGACCACCAGCAATTCGGCTGGCTTCACAATATTTCCGAGTTTGTCGTTCGGCTGGATGAAACGCTCGCGGGTGAAAATCCTGTTACGTCAGAGGATGTTCGCACCGCCATCTCGCTGGCGCGCAAAATGTTTGCGCCGTCGGAATCGGGCGACGCCTTTCAGAAGAAATACTATGACGCCATTCAGTTGGATCCCGCCGTCGTGATCGACCATGCGGAACTCGCGCGGCTTTTTAACAACGAGCCGCCGGATGTAAGCTCGACGTAAGCCGTGGAACGCGCGCGTTTCAAACTCCGCCGCCTCACTCGAACGGAACTTCCCTGCCCCACTTTGCCGCTCGCGCGCTTTCTGATTGGCAAAGTCGTGGTCCACGATTTGCCAGAGGGGCGGCTTAGCGGGCGGATCGTGGAGGTGGAGGGCTATCCGCCGGGTGATCCCGCGGGGCATCATTTTCGCGGTCCAACACCGCGGAACCGCTCTCTGTTTCTCGGCCATGGCCACGTGTACGTCTATTTCAACTATGGAATGCACTTCATGCTGAATATTTCGAGCGAGCCCGCCGGCGTTGGCGGAGGCGTTCTGATTCGCGCACTGGAACCTCTGGAAGGAATCGAGCTGATGCAACGCAACCGCAAGAGCGTGGAGCTGCTTGATCTCACGCGCGGCCCGGGGCGCTTGGCCGCGGCCCTCGGGATTGAGCGCAGTCTCGATGGTCTCGATCTATTTTCGCGGGGGCCGCTTTGGCTTGGTGAGTTGGTGCGTCCCAAAACCGCACGTCAGAACACCCCAGTGGACCTGCCGGTTGCCACTACCGTGCGCATTGGCATCACGCGGGCGGCCGACCGACTCTTTCGTTTCTACGAACGCGGCAGTCCCTTCGTCAGCGGCCCCAAGCGGCTCCTTCTTTCCCCATCGGCAGAGGCCCCAGCGACGCGGTGACAGCTTTCTAGTCTGGCGTTCGCGATATTTGGATGAGCGAAAAATCTGGCAGATAGAATGCGCTAATCGCCGCAGGCAAACTCGGCATGGGTATTCATCGCCAGGAACTCTCGATGGCGGTTCGACTTCGCGGGCTTTGTTGCGCCGAGGCGCGCCACGGAGGAGGGCGATCGACGCTGCTTCTGGCGCATATTGTCGCGAAGAATCTCGTGCAGCCTTCGGTGCGCACGAAACAGCCTCAGGCGGACGGCCACTGTCGAGATGCGCAGGCGCGCGGATACTTCGTGCGTGGAATACTGCAAGACATCGCGCAGCAGACAGATTTGGCGCAAGTCCGGCGCGAGGCGCGCGATGGCGCCGGCAAGCAGCACGCGCTGCTCGCGGCGGGCGTAGTGCTCTTCGGGATTGTCGGTGCGCGCGGGGAGCCGGCTACCGAGGGTGTCCTCGGGAGCGATCCCGGGTTCTTCAAGCGAGACGAATTTCCCTTCGCGGCGTTGCCGGATTAGATCGATCGAAGCGTTGGTCGTAATCCGCGAGACCCAGGCGTGCAGATCATCCTTGCCCTCGTCTAGCTGTCCGGCAAACTGGTTGAGACGGGAAAACGCCTTTAGGAGGGCTTCTTGGCGGGCGTCTTCGGCGTCCGCCGGATTGCCCGTCAGGCGCAAGGCGCGCCGGTAGAGTCCAGGCCCGTATGGCAGGACCATTTCGGCGAAGGCTTCGCCATTGCCCAGCCGAGCGTCGGCCAAAACTTTGCGCTTGGCGGCGCGGGTGTCTTCGATAGTTCCCGATCGAAAGTTGTAGGCGTCTAAGGCTACGCTTGCGGAGCTCATATCGCAGAGCAGAATCGCACCCCAAGAGCCACGCTTACTTCACCGTAAAGCATTGAAAACAAGCTGGTAAGTAAAATCTCAGGTGAGCGTACACCGAGCCGGACCGTCCGTTTGTGGGACGCCGCGTCGCGTTTCCGGTCACTACGGACACTGGGAGTCCAAATGCGAGCTGACCTCCGCACAACATCGCCGAAATCGGAGGAAGAACGCTGCGGATTCGTTAGGCAGGCGCAGCCGCTACGCGAAGCCTTCAAATGAGAACTAACCCTTTGCGTCTCGGCCAGAGTGACTTAGACTTCCGGCAACTTCTGGAGGTTCCCATGAACGAAACTACGCGAAGAACATTTCTTGGAGCGGTGGGTGCGGCAGCGGTACTCGGGGTGCTTGGGGAGACGGCCCTTCCCGAGGCCCACGGCAGCCTTGCGCCCGCGAGTCGTGTTCCGCCAGCAGCCACTGAAAAACAGTTATTTTGGGTGGCGGCTTCGACGCCTTGCGACAAGGGTTTGAACTTCGATCCCGAGCTTTACCGGGACGTGCTCGCTTACCTGAAAGAAAAAGGGGCAGACGGAGTTGTGGTGCTCGGAACCACGGGAGAGTTTCCTTCGTTTTCGCTTGCCGAGCGACGGAAGATCGCCGAGACGGCTTTCAAGCACAGGAACGGCTTGAACATCATCGTATCGCCGGGAACTTCAAATTTTCCGGAGACCCTCGAGTTGTCGCTCCACGCGCAAGAAAACGGCGCGGACGGCTTGCTGATCGTGCCACCGTTTTACTTCAAGCATCCGCGACTGGAAGGGCTGACCAAGTATTTTTCGCTGATTTTTGAAAAAGTGACGATTCCCATCAACCTGTATCACATTCCGTTTGCGACGGGCATTCCCATTTCGCTCGATTTGATGCACAGCCTGGAGAAATATCCGAATCTTGCCGGAATCAAGGACTCCAGTTCGGATGAGGAGGAGTACCACAAGTTTGTTCAAGAATTTCCGAAACTGAATATGCGAACAGGGACGACGCACAATCTCAAATACGCATTGGACAATGGCATGGGCGCGATCCTGGCGGAAGGTAATAACTTCACGGCACAAATCGCAGCGGCATTCGCGGCAAAGCGGGGCGGGAAAGAGATCGCGGAACCGCTTGCGAAACTAGAGACGGCGCTGAAGCTGTTGCGGGCAGGCGGAGTCGACGAGTATGGGCCGATGAAATACGCACTCAGCCTGCAGATGGGGACGCGGCAATTTTATCAGCGGCCACCAAACTCCGACGTTACCGAGGAGCAGAAGACGAAAATCAAGGAAGCCTTGGACGAAATCAAGAAAATGGGATGAGTACCGCGCGTAACGTAGATGGAGACGCGGATTGGTCTGGAGGATTGAAAATGCGTGGCAGAACAAGGATCGAACGGCACCAAGGTTCCTTGTCGGAAAGCGTTCGGCTCATGGTTGGCTTCCTTTTAGGGCTGGCGTTACTGCCCTCGGTCGCTGGGGCGCAGTATCGAGCTCGCGACACGGAATGGCCGAGCTATGCCGCCGACCTGGCGGGCACGCACTATCGCCCGTTGGACCAGATCAACGCTGCCAATTTCAGCGACTTGGAAATTGCCTGGCGCATCAAGACGGATAATTTTGGCAATCGGCCGGAATACAAGCTCGAGGGCACGCCGCTGATGGCCAACGGCGTTTTGTACGCGACGGCGGGGTCGCGCCGCGCGGTGATTGCGCTGGATGCGGCGACGGGGGAACTGCTTTGGGTGCATGGCGAGCACGAAGGCGCGCGCGGTGGAGCTGCTCCAAGGCAGCTTTCCGGACGTGGTTTGGCGTATTGGTCCGACGGAAAGGAAGAACGAATTCTCTATGTGACACCCGGTTACCGGCTTGTCTGCCTGAATGCGAAAACCGGCGTGCCCGTGGCCTCCTTCGGCAACGGAGGGGTACTAGATTTGAAGCTTGATGACGATCAGACGATCTTTCCGGACTTGACAACGGGTGAAATCGGCATTCAATCGGCGCCCGTGGTGGCGAAGGACACAGTGATTGTGGGCGCGGCGTTCCGCGAAGGCATGACGCCGAAGAGCATGCGCAACAATAAAGGCTATGTTCGCGGCTTTGACGTTCGCACGGGAAAGCGCCTCTGGATTTTTCACACCATTCCGAAGAAGGGTGAGGTTGGCTACGACACTTGGCTGAACGATTCGGCGGAGTATACCGGCAATACGGGAGTGTGGACGCAAATCACGGTGGATGAACAGCTTGGATTGGTCTATCTTCCGGTCGAATCTCCCACCAGCGATTACTACGGTGGGCACAGGCCGGGGAACAATTTGTTTGGCGAGACCTTGGTTTGTGTGGATTTGAAGACGGGCCAAAGGAAGTGGCACTTCCAACTGGTTCACCACCCGCTGTGGGACATGGATATTTCTTCGGCGCCGATCCTTGCGGACATTGTGGTGGACGGCAAACCGGTCAAGGCCGTGGCACAGCCGTCGAAACAAGGTTTTCTTTATGTTTTTGATCGGGTGACGGGCAAACCGGTGTGGCCGATCGAAGAGCGCAAAGTGGAAGTGGGGAGTGTGCCGGGCGAGTGGTATTCGCCGACACAGCCCTTCCCGACGAAGCCGCCGGCGTATAGCCGAAATGGCGTGTCCGTCGAAGATCTGATCGACTTTACTCCCGAACTTCGTGAGAAGGCGCGGGCCATCGTTTCCAAATACCACTTGGGTCCCGTGTTTACGCCGCCGGTGGCGAGCAAAGCGGATGGTCCTCTGGGAACGCTGACGCTCGGAACAGCTTCCGGCGGAACGAATTGGCCAGGCGGCTCGTACGATCCCGAAACGCACATCGTCTATGCGTATGCTTGCAACGCTTGCGTAGAGCCGATTGGATTGGTGCCTGCTCCCAGGGATATTTCTGATTTGAAATACATCGCGGGAGTGGATGGGCAGGAAGTAGGCGTCATGAGAGGACCGGGAGAAAACGCGGGAGCGGATTCGCCGATGCCTCCGAAAAAGGCCTCGGGCGGTGGATTTGTGCGCTTGAACGTGGATGACCTTCCGTTGATCAAGCCGCCGTACGGAACGATCACCGCGATTAGTCTCGATGACGGACGAATCGTCTGGCAGATTGCCCACGGCGAGACTCCAGATGTGGTGAGAAATTACCCGGCCTTTAAGGGCATGAACATCGCGCGAACCGGTCAGCAGACCTACAACATCGGGACGTTGATCACTAAGACGCTGGTGATTGCCGGCGAAGGACAGGTGACCACGACGGCGGATCATCCGCGCGGCGCGATGCTGCGCGCGTACGACAAAGCTACCGGGAAAGAAGTTGGTGCCGTGTATATGCCTGCACAGCAGAGCGGTTCGCCGATGACGTACATGGTGAATGGCAAGCAGTACATCGTGGTGGCTGTGAGCGGCGGGCCGTACTCCGGCGAATATATTGCGTACACCTTGCCATCGACGGGCCAATGAGCGAGGCGGCGGCGTGAAACTCTGGAACACGTTGGCCGCATGCGCTTGTCTGCTGTCCATTGCGGCTGCACGGAGCCCACTTCGCGCTCAAGAATCAACGGCGACGGAAACGCGCTCGGTGTGGGACGGCGTGTACACGGAGGAGCAAGCGAAACGCGGCGAGGCTCTGTATCAAAAAGAATGCAAGGGCTGCCATGGCGTTGCGCTCGCCGGCGGCGAATCGTCGCCACCGCTGACGGGCGGAGCTTTTCTGTCTAATTGGAACGGATTGACGCTGGGAGACTTGTTCGAACGAATTCGCAAAACGATGCCGCAAAACACTCCGGGCAAATTGAACCGGCAGCAAAACGCGGACATTCTGGCGTTCGTGTTGAGTGCAAACAAATTCCCCGCTGGAAAGATGGAGCTTTCACGGCAGCCGGAGTTTCTGAAAGAGATTTGGTTCGAAGCAGTGAGACCGGATCAAAAGAAATAGTCAGGCGTTTTGTCTTTCGAATCACAACTGGTCAGCAAGATTCCCTAACGGAGGCTAGACCCATGCAATCGAGACAAATCGTGATCCCCGTGATCGTGATAGCGGCGGCATTCGCCGGCTATGTCGCCGGATATGCGGCAAAACCAACTCCACAGCAAGTCTTGAGTGGCCACTTCGACGATTTTTCGATGGTTCCGAGCGCTGCGGCTCAGGAGAATAAGCCGGAAAATAAAGCCGAGGTGCTGCCGTTTGGCTACAACTCGCCGCGGCAGCCGGCGCTGGCCCCGGATGCGCCCCCCACTACGTACTGGAATATCGACGACATAAAAAAGGCGCACGGAGAGCTCGCGGAAAAAGCGGCAAAATTGGTCGCCCAAGCCGGAAGCGGAGGATCGCAATCGATCGGAGGCGGGCCGGTGCACATCCAGACGCGGAATTTCAGTATGTTCATGCTGTACCGCATGCGTCGCGAGCAGCCCGTGCCGAGCTTGACAAAAGTGAACAGCGTGTGGGACGACGCGGAAATGCATGCTGGAGCCTACGATTTTTATGTGATCACCGGCGGGACAGGCGAAATGATTGTGGGCGGGAAAATCGCCAACCGGCAGAATTTGATGGATAAGGATGGTCCCGTGCCTGGTGAGTATCGCGGGCAACCGATCATCGGCGGACAAACGTTTCGAGTCAAAGCGGGCGACTGGCTGCTCATACCGCCGGACACGCCGCATCAACCGAAGCCCGATGCTGGTGGGTTCAGCTACTTCATTATGAAGATCAATGTGGGGATTTACCCGTGGAGTTTGGTGCGCTAGGGCGCCGTGTCTCGGCAACTTAGCTGATAGCTAGTGGGATTCCTGGTGTTTCGCTCCGGGTGCGAGATTCTCGTATACTTTGCCGGCTTTCATGACGAAAACGACGCGGCGAGCGGCGGTGGGGTCATGGAGAGGATCGCCGCCCATGGCGATGATATCGGCGTCCATACCTGGTGCGATGGCGCCAATTTTGTCCTCGAGGCCCAAGGACTTGGCGGATACAGAAGTTGCCGACATGATGGCGGCCATGGGGTCTTGGCCGCCGTCACGCACGCGCACGATGAATTCTTCATAGTTACGTCCGTGGGCGCCGGCAACGGCATCGGTGCCGTAGACAATCTTCAGATCTTTGTGTTTCAACGCTTTCTTGAAAGTATCCAGGACGATAGCGATGCCTTTTTCCATGAAGGCAAAACCTTGGTCGTTGTAGTTGCCGATACCCAGGAATTTTTCTTTGTTTTGGAGGTAATTTTGCAGGACCAGACCAATGTTCGGGTCGTAATAGGTGCCACGCTGCGCCATCAGCGCGAACACGTCGTCGGTAACGTAGGCGCCATGTTCGATCGACGTGCAGCCCGCGAGCGTTGCGGCCTTGGCCGATTCCGCGGAGTGCGCGTGAACAATCGTGCGCAAGCCGAGGGATTTGGCTTCACCGCAGGCTGCCGTAAGCTGCTCGTCGGTCATTGTCTGCGTGCCGCCTTCGCGGATGCTCTTTGAGGCGAAGAGTTTGATGAAGTCCGCGCCCTGTTGTTTTCTTTCACGCACCAGTTCGCGTAGTTTTTCTGGCGGGCCACTTTTTTCGTCGAGGGGTTCGAGCGAAGTCAACATGCGCGGGCCGGGGATGATTCCACGAGCGATAGCGTCGCGCAAGTCTTTGTCTTCGGGCGCACCGGGGCTTTGGATCGTGGTGAAGCCGGCATTGAGCGTGAGGATGGCGTTATCCGCGGCGTGGAGCATCGCGCGCACGGGAGGCTCGTCTTTCCCGGCGAGGCGGCCATTATCAAAGTGCCAAACGATGTGCGCATGCGTGTCAATCCAGCCGGGAGTGACGGTTAGGTCGGAGAGGTCGTAGGTGATCGCGCCAGCTGGCGGTTCACCGCCGAGACGGGCGATTTTTCCGCCCTCGACGACGATAACCGTGTTGCGGAGCACATGACCTTTGCCGTCGAGAACCGTCGCGGCTCTCAAAACAATGGGGCGTTCCTGGCCGGCGACCTTCGTTACCAGCGGTGTGGCTAGGAAGAAAACCGGGAGGACAAATCGCAAGTATCTTGACATCGGAACTCCTCCAGAAATTACGGCTGCGGTCATCGACTCGTCGCTTGCATGGCTATGGCTCGACAAGGGTGTACCGCGAAATCGCAACTCATGCAAGAGTTGCCGGCGAGGGATTTTCCACGCTCTCCAGCAAGCAGCAGGAAGCGGTGGCAGAGTTTCGCCGCATCCTCCAGAAAGAAAAAGCGCCCGGTATGACCTTCCGTGAAGTCTTGGATGAGTTTACTAGTGAGCATCCCGAGTTGCTCCCCGGCTGATTGGAATGCACGAGTTTGGCCGGGTGAGCAAAGCCAGGGTCGAGCCATGACTCGGGCAACACGCCGAGCAAATTTAACTGGATATTGCCCCTTCCACTCCAACAATCCGCGTCTCGGAAAGAGACCGTCAATTGCTGGCGGGAGTGATGACGATGCTGCGGAACATCACGTGGCCTTTTTCAGTGCCTTGGAGATAGATGGGGCCGGGTAGTTCTTCGTGGCTGTCGAGAGCGCCGCCGGTGATGCCGGGGATTTCCTTGTTGTCGATGATGGTTTTGCCGTTTTGGACGACCGTCACCATCCGGCCGATGAGTGTGATGTCGTAGGTCTGCCATTCCGCAGGCTTGCGCGGAAGTTCCGGAGTGGGCGCGAGGAAACCGTAGACACCGCCGGTGTGGTGGCTCGGCGGTTCCGCGACGGAATCCGTTTCGATCTGAACTTCGTAGCGGCCGCGCAAATAGACACCGCTATTGGATTCCGGGCCGCAGTTGAATTCGACGTGCAGCTTGAAATCTTCAAATTTGGAGTCGTTGATCAGCTCGGGGCCATTGCCTGGAGTAATCAGCGTCCCGTTTTCGACTTTCCACGCAGGCGATGCGCCGGGCTTGTCTTCGTGCCAGCCCGTTAAATCCCTTCCGTTGAAGAGCGGAATCGGCGAGGCCCAGTTTGGCGGGCTGGTCCTTTTCAGAACCGGTGCTCTGCGGCCGGTCCATTGCCACGTTTTACCGTCGGGGGCGTTCGTAGTGCCGGAAAGAATTTTCCCGCCCAGGGTGCCTTCGAACACCATGTCGGTCTTACTGTCTTCCTCTTCCTTGGGAGAGACGAACTTCAGGTGGCCGTTCGAGAGTTCGGCGCTCGGGAGCGGCCGGGCGTTTCCCCAGCGGCCCACCATCTGGGCTTTGAGCTGGCCATTTTCCTCGCGCAGTTCCAGCCAGGAAGGATACTCGCGGCCGGGGGCCTTCAGCGTCAAGTCCCAGCGGCCGAGAAAAGGTTTGGCGGAGTCTGATGAGGTATTTGCGGATTTCTCGTTCTGGGAATGCGCTGCAGCGGCCAACAAAATGACCGTGATGAACGCCAACAAGATTCTGTTCTTCATCGGGTGATGAATCCCTTCTCCTCAACGTTCGTTTATGGCTTACGGTTTTGCTGCGCACTCACTGATCTTTTTCCAGATACTCGCCCGGGACGTCGTCTTCCGGGACTTCGTGCGTCCTTACCTCGCCTTCATCGGCATCGGGAACGTCTTCGACGCCTTTAACGATTTCTGCCTCGAAGGCGTTTCCTTCTTCGAGCAATTCGTCCACGCTCTCTGAATCCGCGCCCGCCCTGTTTGACAAACCCTGCAGATCGCCGGACTGGCCACCCGAGCGCTCCCCCAGACCCTTGGGCTCGATCACGACAGTGTCCCCACCCTCGCTCTTGCTGCGGGAGTTGGGTTTCTTGAGTGGTGTCTTCTCTTTTGGAGGAGGCTTCCGGACGGCGGCGTGTTTCTTGGCAGGCGCAGGTTTCTTCGCCGCCGTTCGCTTGGGCGCCGCTTTCCGGCTCAAGGCTTTTTTCGGTTTGGTCTGCTTTTTCGTTTTCTTCTTGGTGGCCATGCCCTGGAGTCTATCACTGACGCCACCTATCGCGCATTTCTTCTCGCGGGCTCGGCGGGCTCGGGTGGAAGTGGCTCGCATACTTCACAGAAGACCTGGGCACTCAGATGCGAGAGTCCAAATGACCGCTGAACACGTAATGCGCCGAGATGTGATCCTGACGAAGGCTCCGAAGAACGGCGACGAGGACGAGGCGGTCTGAGCTCGAGCAGAGCGGCGCCAGGCTAGTGCGATGGCAACCATCACGAGATTTCGGTGCATGCTGTCCAGCTATCAGGGCCGTGACACGAGGGCCGCTAGGGCGCGGGATCAACGTAAGGTCTGGTATTGTTTCCAAGAAACAATGATCAAGCAAATCCATGTGTCAGGCTATCGGTCTGTCCGGGAGCTTAGCCTCGAGCTGAAGCCAATCAATGTTCTTACCGGCCCGAATGGCTGCGGGAAATCAAACCTATACAACTCGCTTGTTTTGATTGGACGCGCAGCTCAGGGACAGCTGGCGCGGGCAATAGCCGAGGAAGGCGGGACGCCAAGCGTATTTTGGGCCGGCGGCGAACGAGTTCGCTATCAGCGAAAGAAGCCTCCCAAACGAGTGGTGCTTGGGTTTGACGGAGACGAATTCGGGTACGAATTGCAGATTGGGCTTCCATCTCTTAACGAGCAGGCCTTGGGGACTATGTTCACCCTCGATCCTCGCGTTAAAGAAGAATGCATCTGGCCATGGGGAACAAAACGTCGCGTGCTTATGATGAAGCGAGATGAGCCTTCGGCATGGTTGCGTAACGCGGAGGGCAGCATGGTCACATATCCCTTCGAGATCTCGAAATACGAGTCGGTCCTCTCGCAGATCATTGATCCGCACCTCTATCCAGAAATCTCCGCGGTACGCAACCAGATCTTGCGCTGGCGCTTTTATCATCACTTCCGCACAGACCCGGAGTCTCCTGTGCGGCAGTCACAAGTCGGTGTTTATACGCCGGTTCTTAGTCATGACGGTTCGGACCTCGCGGCTGCACTGCAAACGATTCTGGAAATTGGCGATGGCGCTGCTCTTCGCCAGACCGTTGCAGAGGCTTTTGGCGGCGCAACCCTGGTTATCGAAGCCGCGGATACGCTCTTCAGCATAAGATTGCAAATTCCCGGACTGCTCCGTCCCTTGCAAGCGCGGGAATTCTCGGACGGACAATTGCGGTTCTTATGCCTTTGTGCGGCACTGCTCAGCCCTCGTCCGCCGTCGCTGTTGGCGCTCAACGAGCCGGAGACCAGCCTGCATCCAGACATTCTCGATGCGCTGGCGCACTTAATCGTTTGCGCGTCAAGAAATACCCAGCTTTGGATTACTACCCATTCGCAACCGCTGGCTGACCGGATCGAGCAACATTCCAGCGTGCCGCGCGTGCGACTCCGCATGGCTGATGGCGAAACCCAGGTGCAAGAGTCTCGGAGGCGCCTCTGAATACAGATTTCAAATGGTGTTTACCATTGCCTCGGATCCTGTGAGGCGTCCGATTGTCGTGCCTGTCATCAGCGCCATATGATCGGCCGAGGATTACGATTTTGCCGCGAATTGGACTCGCTTCCGGCCACTGGGACGAGGTTAGTAGGAGACCTTGAACCTTAGCCGGCTGGGAGGGCTGGGAAATGGTTGGTGGACGTGGCGGGACTCGAACCCGCGGAAACGCGCGGCCGCCTGCCTGCTTGCAAAGCAGGGTGACAACCTCTAGTCTGCTTGGGGCTGAACTGAGGAAAGGGCCCAATCACTTGCCGGATCTCACTCCCAATGTTCTCGTTTTCGGATTCATCTGGTATATCGCGTTTCTGTTTTCCACGACGTGTCACGAAGCGGCGCACGCTTTTGTCGCCAAGAGAGGTGGCGATGAAACGGCGGCCCAAGGCGGGCAGGTGTCGCTGAATCCTGTGCCGCACATGCGGCGCGAACCCTGGGGAATGGTGGTTATACCGATTATTTCGTTCTTGTTCATGGGCCGAATGTTTGGGTGGGCAAGCGCGCCGTACGACCCGCTTTGGGAGCGGCGGCATCCGCGACGGTCGGGATGGATGGCCCTGGCCGGGCCAGCAGCAAATTTTTCGTTGATGCTTCTCGCTGTGGCTTGCCTACAGGTGGGAGACGCCGCAGGCTGGTTTCATCCCAACCTGGTCACCGGCCAGCGTGATTTCGCGGCCACTACGCTGCTGATCTTCTTCTCGCTGAACTTGCTGCTGGGGACCTTCAATCTGCTTCCGGTGGCACCGCTCGATGGCAGCACGGTGATCCTGCTCTTTATGAGCGAAAAGACGGCACAGCGCTACCTGGACTGGCTGCGCGGGAACAGCCTGGCCATGGCGGGGCTGCTCGTGGGCATTCTCGTGTTTCGCTACATCTACGATCCGATCAACACCTTCGTGGCCAGGCTGCTCCTTCCGGGAAACATTTAGTTAGTGAACCGAATCTGAACATCAACGGAGAAATGTCACTCCGGCGAACATTCCCGGAACACCTCCTAGACGCTGTCTTTGGACCAAGCCTTTTATTTTCAGTAAGTTATGAAAAACGGCAAGTGGGTCTTGGCCTGCATTTCCGCACTGCGGAGGCTTTCGATGCTTCACTACACCCATTTTCCCGTTACACGCTGGTATGCCGTGGAAGTGTCTGGCTGGGATCGCACGAAGAGTTTTTTTGTGGAGACGTGCGAACTCGAGTGGAAGGAGGAGTCCGATAAGCAGGTCACGCTAAAGCGGGCTCTCAACGATAACGCCGTCCTGCTGGTGAGGCTTCTGCAATTCGACGAGTCCGACCGTTCGGACCCTGTTGTTTACGAAGCAAAATGGGTTCGGAGAACAAAGAGTGGGCTGCACCAATTCCGCCTCAACACGGTGGTTCCCCGCCGGAGAGGCGAGAGCTCGGCAGCCTAGCCAGAGCCGGCGCCGCTAGCAAGGACAAATGTCGTCTGCATGGGCAGTGAAATGGCGTAATTCCGCATCGAAACGACACTCTGGCAAAGCATGAAAGTCGCTGGAAGGCTTACAAGTAGGCCCGTCCTGAGGGGCCGCCTGCGCACCAAGGGGATTTGTCCAGCGGGAGAGTTCGTAAACTACTGATTCTCTTGGAGATGATGGGTTGTTGCGGGTTGCAGGGCAGGAACGGGCTCGGCCGAGGGCGAGAACGAGGAAAGTTGACGGGATGGCACAAGCGTTGCGAGTGGTAGTCATCGTGGCAAGCGCACATAGCAAGGCTGTTGCACTGGCGGCGCCGAAGACGTCCTTGACGCCGTGCATTCTGGACGACGATCACGCCCAATTGGATTTGCTATCCGCGGTTATGGAAAACATGGGCTACCAGTCCATCACCACCTCGGATCCTGAGGAGGCTTTGGGCCTAGTGCGTTCCGGGCGGTGCCGGCTGGTGCTGGCGGATGTCAATATGCCGGGGATGAACGGCTATGAGTTTCTCGATCGCGTCTTGCGGAGCGATCCGGGGATTCATGTGATCGTGATGACCGGGGAATACACGCTGGAATCGGCGCTGGATGCCATTCGGCGGGGCGCGGCGGATTTTCTTCCAAAGCCCATTGACCGCACACGTCTGAAGAGGGCTCTGGACGAGGTGGCCACGATTTACGACCAGCGGAAACGGGTGCGGACGCTAGAGGAACAGTTGCTGAAGGATCTGGAGTTTCACGGGATCGTGGGGAAAAGCCCGGCCATGCTGGAGGTTTTTGATTTCTCGCGGAAGGTGGCGAAGCATTACACGAACGTGTTGCTGGTGGGGTCTACAGGAACGGGGAAAGAGCTAGTGGCGCGGGCCATACACAACATCAGTCCGCTGAGCCAGCAGAAATTAGCGATCTGCAACTGTTCGGCTATGGTGGACACGTTGCTCGAAAGCCAGCTATTTGGGCATATGCGAGGATCGTTTACGGGGGCGACGGACACCACGCCGGGGCTCTTTGAGTACGCAAACAACGGGACGGTTTTTCTGGATGAGATTGGCGAGACGTCGCTGCGGATGCAAGCCAAGCTGCTGCGGGTGATTCAGAACCGGGAGATCCAGCGGGTTGGGTCGCAGGAAGTGCGGCAGGTCAACGTGCGGCTGATTGCGGCGACCAACCGCGACCTGCGGGTGGAAGTGCTGGCGGGCAAATTTCGGGAGGATCTGTTCTACCGGTTGAACTCGATTCAGATTCGGATGCCGTCCCTCACGGAGCGGCTCGAAGATATTCCGCTGCTGGTGCACTATTTTCTCAAGAAATATAACGACGTGTACGGGAAGAGTATCTCCGGGCTGACGCGGCGGGCGCAGACTGTGCTGCTGCAACATGCCTGGCCGGGGAACGTGCGCGAATTGGAGAACGTGATCGCTACCGCGGCGATAACCGCGATAGGGGATTTCATCGATCTTCGGGACTTGCCAGAGCACTTGCAGCACCGGGGTCCGGGCAGGCCAGAGGGTGGTGACTGGCGGCCGCTGTCACTCGACGAAGTGCGCAAATCGCACATCCGGAGAGTGCTCCAGCTGTGCGTGGGGAATCGCCTTAGGGCCGCACAGATTCTGGGAATCGGCCGAACGAGTCTCTATCGCTATCTGAAGTGTGATGGAAATGAAATTTGTGCTCGCGAAAAAACCGGTGGCGCGGCAGCCTGAAGTTCTCCCTCTAGCAAGCCATCCGGCAAACCAGACGCAACTTTGGTGAGAAAGCGGTTCCGCCGAGCCACCATTGCTCGTTCCGTGCTGTACCCGAAAGGCACACTGTCCCGTGTTCGTGCAGCCATACTCCTTACGGACATTCCTAAGGCAAGGAAAATGCAGAGCTTGCGGCAGGAGCGTTTGGCAAGCGCCTTGCACCTAGCAAGAGCGCTTACAAAAGTTAAATCAGAGAGCTTTCCTCCGTTAAGCGGACGAGCTGGATGAACGAACGAGCCAGAATCGAAGAGATTTGCGCGGAAGTCCATGGCCATGCCCCGCAGCGGACCCGCGCGAAACGGTGCCCACCTACAGTAGTTCCTCAGCACACGCCTCGAACCACTAGCCAGAACCCCCAAAGAGCGCCGCTCCCTCCCCTGAGGGGGAGTGCGGCGCTCCTTTCCTTCTAAGCTGTTGCGCGAGGCCGGTGCGGTTGCCGGGTGTGGCGGTGATTCGCTCTGGGTGGCGCACGGAGGAAATGCAAAGCCCTCCGAGAGGCCGAGGCGCTTCCAAGGACGGAATGACGTAGGCCGCCGTAGCTCCCAGGGAATTTTCGCACGGGTGAACGGGGGTACCTAGCTATTGAACGGTGACCGCGAGCGTGACGCTATGGCTAACGGCTTCGGCTCCCGCGCCTCCACTGGCGGTAACTGTGGCGATGAAAGAATTCGTGGATGGCGCGCTCGGCGCTTCAGACACGCTTTTACCGCCACTGCATCCGCTCATCACGCTCGAGAACGCGGCGATTATTAATAACGCGCCAAGTCGCCACGAACGCTTCTTCCGGCGCCACGTGACAAGAAATATAGAAGCCAGCAGCGCGCCTCGGAATGCGTTCGAGAGTCTCTGATCGGGGTCGCCAAGAGACATTCCGATGGCAGACGATTGGGCGGGCGGTTTGCTGATGCTGAGCGCAACCTGTAAGGGAGTCGACCCATCGAGGCTGGGTTGCGCAGGCAGGAACGTACATGAGGAACCCAGAGGGAGTCCGGAGCAACTGAGAGACACGGCTCCCACCAAGCCCAGGCCGGGGCCAGGAGTGAGCAGAAGGTTGGTGGTGCCGGGCCCACTTCCAGAGATCGTCACGTTTCCTGGGTTGGCTGAAATCAGAAAATCGGGATTGCCGACGACGATCGTGGCTGCGCCGGAAGTGGAACCGACGAAGTTCGGATCGCCGGAATATACCCCCGTGATACTGTGCGAGCCGTTTGTCAGCTGGGTGGTCGTCAGCGTGGCGATCAAACTCTTCACCTGGACAGGATTCCCTAGTGCTGTTTTCCCTGTGAAAAACTGGACGGTCCCGGTGGGATCGATCGTGCCATTCGGAAGCACGATGGCTTGGAGTACAACGGAACTATTCGGCAGAGCTCCCGCGGGAATAAAGAGAATTGTTTGTGTCGGACCCTTGGCGACACTGACGCTGATCGGCCCCGCGCTGCTTGCGGAAAAACTCGCGTCACCTGAATAGCTGACGTTGAGGGTATGGTTTCCGAGAGCGAGCTTGGTTTCCTGGACCAGGGCGTTGCCCCGGCTATTGAGAGAAACGCTTAGCAAGGTGCTTGTATTCCCGTTGAAGGTGTCCGAAAAAGTGAGCGTTCCCGTGGGCGTTCCGTTCTGCGAAGCTCCGGCAACGCTAACCTCGAGATCGAGGAAGCCGCCATAAGTCGTGTTGACTGGGGAAGACTGCGTTCCCGTCTGACCAGCGAGGAATGCGGAGAATGCCGTGCTGCTGGCCTCCGGATTAATGGTGATGGGCACGCCCGTGGAGATGCTCCCGCCAAACGCAGCGTCTCCGCCGTAGCTGGCGGTGACGGAGTACATTCCTCCGGGCAAGGTTCGGACACTTCCAGATACCGTCCCGTTGCCGAGATTGCCGAGATTCACTCCCTCGGAACCTGCGGCGAGAAGAGACACATCACCTGTGGGTGTTCCCGCACCAACACCCGGAGCTACGGTCACAGAAGCCGTTACCGGCTGCCCGTGCGTCAGGTTTGTGGACGAAAGCTTGAGCGTGGTCACTGTCGAGCGGAAGGTTATGTTCTGCCAATTCGCGGCAAGATTCGCGGCATTGACGGAGCCCCAGCCGGTAGCCAAATCATATCCGGCTGTCGCGGGGTTGCCGACTTGTCCGGGAACATTGTTATTTCCCACTGTGATGTCGTTGAAAATGCATTGAGCTTGGGGAGGGGAGCTAGAGTTGCAGTTGGCGGCATTCTGTCCCGCGGCTAGCGGATACAAAACGAAGTTTGCCTGACCTTGCCGGGAATTCGTCTTTTGCGCGATGAGTGCCATGATGGCGGCGAAAGTGGGAGCGGCGGCCGATGTGCCGCCGACGAGCTCGGCGTTGACGAGCTGACCGTTGGCGTTGGTTGTGCAAATACCATCCTGGCACAACAAATAGGCGTCGTGGCCGGCGGCCGCGTCAAGCGAAACATCCGGCAGGTCGCGCTTCCCATCATTGGGCACGCCGGGTCCGACCTGCCAGGAAGGCTTGCTATAGAGAGTGCTGGCGCCGCCGCTGCTGGCAAACAGCGAAGCGACGCCACACACGTTGGGGTCGGCACAACTCTCGTTCCAGACATTTTCCGGAATATAGCCGAGCGCGGAAGACTGGTCGGGCCCGTTGGTTGCCGACCAGTAAGTGCTGTCAGCGCCGTTTTCGTTGAACTGCGTGCCGCCGACGGCAATGTTGAATGGCGTGGAAGCAAGGCCGTTCACCCCGAGGCCCTGGCTGGCCGGAGTGGATTGATTGGCGTTGTCGCATCCGGCGGCACCGTTATCGCCGCTTGAAATAACGGCGGTGATACCCTCGGCGGCGGCCTGCTCCCAAAGATTGTTGAAAAAAGTGTTTTCCGTCTGGCCGAGAGTCTGTTCGCATTCGCCGAAGCTGGCGCTAAGAACGGGCGCAAGATTGTTGTCCACGATGTAGAGAGAAGAGAGATCCACGCCGTCCGTCGAGTTGGTGCTGGCGGAAACAACAAATTTGATGGCGGCCTTCGGAGCAACGGCGCCCGACCATTCCACATCCAGATCGGCTTCCGTCTCTTCGGGACCGCCTAAGTTTCCGGGATCCGGGCCGTCGAGAATGATCTGTGGGTCGTTTACGGGAAGTCCGAAGGCAATGCGGAAAATTTGCACGTCGGACAGATTGATGTTGTTCCGCGCCACGATGGCCAGGCTTTGCCCGGTTCCGTCGATTCCATTCTGATAGAGCGTCGCCGTGTTGTAGATTTTGGCAAAGTCGCCGGGGGCGAGAAAATGTTCCACACCCGCCGCGCCGCTAAACGTGTAGTCCGGTTGCCACATGCTGGTGTTGGCGATGCGGCTGGCCTTTCCTAAAACACGAATCGCGGGCTCCTTGGGGAAATCATGCAGAGTGTTTATTCCCGCGACGACGGGCGCGAGCGCGGCGGGGATTTGGGGATCGGATGCGTTTGCATAGTGCTTTCGTCCGTTTACAAAATAAGCGTGAATCGGGGTGTGAAAGGCTTCTTTCACCTGGCCCGCGGTGCCGCTGAACTCGATGGTCATGGCGCCCTGCCCCACACGGTTCACGCGAAAACCGTGAGACGCGAGCCACGCCGTCAGCTTTTCTAGATCGGCTTTTGAAGCGCCAAATCGCGCGCCGAACTGCGCGGGCGTGAGCCACGCGTGAAAGTCCGGGGAGGATTTGTCCTGCTGCGCGGCGAGAAGATTTTCGAGCCGAGTTTCCGAGGTGGCGTCGCGAGTCAAAACCAGCAGCATCCGTTCCATGGCGAGATCGGGGGCAGCTTCTCCGCGATCATTGGCGGGAATCGCCAGGGGATAGCGATTGCCCGCCAAAACCACGAAAGAAGATTCATCAATCGCACCGATGCGGCTCGCGACAGATGGTGTAGTTTGCGCGCGCAACTCGCCCGGCGGATGGATAAGTATTATCCCGGAAAGCATAAAGCCGGCCAGCAGGTATTTATGGAGAGGCATGGCGTCCCTTGACTCGGATGGATGGCTGGTGAAACGCCACGTTTTATAGCTGAATTCCCGTACCGTGGAAAGCTCAATTTACCAGCGAATTTCTTCACACTCTGGTCATGGAATTGCGCATGGCATGATGCCTCCTGCCCCGGTTGTTCGTGCCTGGTATTCTAGGCCTTGCCCAGGGGGACGACCGCTTGCAGTTATCTTGGTACTCTGGTACATTGGTACCTCGGAAAAAGACGAGGGCGCAATGGTGGATGACAAAAAGTTCAACGTGGAGCGCGTGCAAACCGGCGTTCGCATGGAAGAACGAATCTTAAAAGTGCTCAAGGCATTCGCGGAGTATCACGACCTAACGCTCGGCGATCTCTTGGAGGGCATCGTGCTCCACGCCTTCGACGGCAAATGTCCCTTCGGCGCGGAAAGTCTGAAGCGCATCAAGGATTTGAAAAAATTTTACGGGCTCGACCTGGATTCCCGCGCGAGCCATCACCTTACCGAAGCGAGGGCGAGTCATGTCCCGGGAAAGGGCAAGCGCGGAAAATGAACGCGAACCTCACGAAAGTCTCTATTGCGCTGTTGCGCTGGACCCTGGGCTTGGTGGTCATGCTGCAATCTTTTGAATTTGTTTTTTCCACTTCCGCCGCCCACTTCCTCGCCAAGGCGGGCTGGCCCGCCTGGCTCCGTCCAGTTCTCGGCGGCTCAGAAATCATCGCCGCGGTTTTGTTCTTGGTGCCCTCGACGGCTACGATCGGCGGCTACCTTTTGCTCGTCATTTTCGGGCTGGCTAGTCTCTTGCATATCTTGCATGGTCAGTATGGGGTAGAGGGATTGCTGGTCTACGCCGTGGCTGTGTTCGTCTCCATGGCGCACACGGAAAACAGAACCGCTCGAGACCGGCTATGAAGGACTCCGAGTGGATGGAAGCTTTTGAAAGCTGCGCGTTGCCAAGCGACTCTTTTCGTCACCGAGACCATGTGAAAATGGCTTTCTTGTATTTGCAGAAATACAAGCCGCTCGAAGCACTGGCCCATTTCTCTTCCGCTTTGACACGCTTCGCCACGGCCCACGGAAAGCCAAATCTTTACAACGAGACAATTACCTGGGCATTCCTGCTGCTCATTCGAGAACGCATCGCGCGGACCAATTCTAGAGAAACGTGGTCTGAATTTTCTTCGAAGAATACGGATCTCCTGCGCTGGGACGACAATATCCTGCTAAAATACTACCGCCCGGAAACGTTAACCTCTGCACTCGCGAAGCGGGTCTTTCTCTTTCCCGACAAGCTGTAGCCCGGCCCCGTTCAAATATCGAACAAATGTCGAACAAATCCGCCGAAACCAATGGTATCTTCTACACGTATCGATTTATTCTCAGAATACGTTAGAACACAAGCCGCTCACGTTTCTGCTGCCAGGAGTCAGACACGAGTTTGCCTCGAGTCTCGCGGTCCCCGGTTCGAGACATCTGCATCTAACCAGGGAAAATGCGAGAAGGTGCTCGTGTGGAGCTGGGAAATGGGCGCCGCCCTCCCTAGCAGGGCGACTCGACGAGTGGATGGAATGATCTGTTGAAGAAATCTAGCAACGAACCTGTGGTGTTGGCGGGCGGTCAGCCTGATAGTCCGTCCAATGCCCGCGGCCCGTCGTGGCTGCAGACCGCGTTCGAAGATTTACGGTTCGCCTCGCGCACTTTGCGCAAGAGCCCGGTATTCACGGCAACCGCGATCCTCACGCTTGCGCTCGGCATCGGCGCGAACACCAGCATCTTTCAATTGCTGGATGCCGTCCGATTGCGAAGCCTGCCGGTAGCGGACCCGGCGTCATTGGTCAAGGTGCAGATCAGGGGCGGAGTCCATGACTTCTTGTACCAGAGTGAGACGGCGCTTAGCACCGCGATCTGGGAGCAAGTCCGAAAGCAACAAGGCGCATTTTCCGGAGCTTTCGCCTGGGCTAGCCGCCGCTATGCCATCGGACGAGGGGAGCAGGAGAGGTTGGCCGACGGGCTTTGGGTTAGCGGAGAAATGTTTCCGTTGCTCGGCATCGTTCCTGTCAGAGGCCGGCTGTTCACACCGGAAGATGACCGGCCTGGCTGCGGAATATCCCCCGCAGTCATCAGCTATGCGCTCTGGCAGAGTGAGTTTGGCGGCAAGGACTCGGTCGTCGGAAGCACAATCGTCATCTATAACCATGCGACCCAAGTGATTGGAGTGACGCCGCCAAGCTTCTTCGGCCTCGACGTTGGAAAACAATTTGAGGTCGCGCTTCCCGCGTGCTCGCTCCCCACGTTCATTGCCGGAGATGGCACCGTCGGGAGGCACGATATTTTCTGGCTGGAGGTTATGGCGCGGCTGAAGCCGGGCAACTCGCTCGAGCAGGCATCGGCACAATTGGATGCGGCAAGCCCCGGGATTTTCGAGGCCACTGCGCCGAGCGGATACAGCGCTTCGCTGTTAAATTCCTATAAGAACTACAGGCTGACGGCCGATCCAGGCAGAAGCGGCGTGAGCGCGCCCGGCGAGGCTTACGACACATCTCTCTGGCTGCTTCTGGGAACCACGGCATTGGTGTTGCTCATTGCGTGCGCAAATCTGGCAAACCTCATGCTCGCGAGGGCCAGTTCGCGCGAGAAAGAGATGGCCGTCCGCCTGGCGCTGGGGGCCAGTATTGGAAGGATTAGGCAGCAATTGCTTTTGGAAAGTTTGGTGCTGGCGGTCAGCGGTTCGATCTTGGGCACTGTCTTGGCCTCGTTCTTCAGCCGGACCGTGGTCAGGCTTCTCAGCACCGAACAAGACCCGCTCTCTCTGGCCACGAACATCGACTGGCGAGTCCTGTCCTTTACTGCGATTACGGCGGTGACGACGTGCTTGCTGTTCGGGCTGGCCCCCGCGTTTCGCTCCTCCAAAACGCAACCAGGTGCCGTGCTGAAATCCGGCGGCCGCGGAATGACCGCGGGGCGCCAAAGGTTCTCGTTCCAGCAAACTCTCGTTGTTTCGCAAATCGCGTTTTCGCTGGTGCTCCTGGCAAGCGCGCTGCTTTTTGTGCGGAGCTTCTGGAACTTGAAAACGCTCGATCCCGGCTTCCGCGAGAGTGGTATTCTGCGGGCCTATTTGAACTTCCGTCGGCTCGACCTGCCTCCCGAGCGCTACGAAACGTTCAAGCACGAGCTACTCGAACAAATTCGATCCATCCCGTTGGTGGAATCCGCGGCGACTTCGACGCACGTTCCGCTGGATGGCGGTTATTTTTCTCTCAACGTTCGCGCCGCCAGCGTGCAAGCCGACTCCATGTTCACCTGGGTAAGTCCCGCCTATTTCCGCACGATGCAAATCCCGTTTGTTGCCGGGCGCGACTTCACCGATCGCGACGCGGCGCAATCGCCCCCGGTGGCCATCGTGAACCAGACCTTTGTCCGGCAGTTTTTGGGCGGAGGGAATCCCCTGGGAAAGACAATTCGCACGCAGAATGAGCCCCACTACCCGGAGACGCAATACCAAATTGTAGGGTTGGTGAAAGACACAAAATATCGTGGGCTGCGGGATGAAAACCAGGCGGAAGCGTTCGTGCCCGCGCAACAGTATCCGGAAAAATACTACTTCACGAACGTGTTCATCCGGTTTTCGTCGCCACCCGCGGGGGCGATCTCTGCGGTGCGGGAAAAACTCGGCCCGCTCTATCCGGAAATGAAGATCGAGTATCATCTATTCCAGACGGAGATTCAGAACGGACTTGTGCGCGAACGATTGATGGCCTTGCTTTCGGGATTCTTCGGCGTGCTGGCCGCGCTGCTGGCCATGATCGGCCTCTACGGAGTGATCTCCTACATCATCGCCTTGCGCAGGAATGAGATTGGAATACGCATGGCGCTCGGTGCGACCCGGCAAGATGTTGTGGGAATTATTCTTCGTCAGACCTTAGGTCTGCTGGCACTTGGCGTCGGAATTGGCTTGCTGCTGACGGTTGCCGCAACCAGCGGCGCGCGATCACTTCTTTATGGGCTGCGGCCGACGGATCCCTTAAGCCTGATCGGGGCGGCGCTTTTCCTCGTAGTCGTGGCTCTGGCCGCAAGTCTATGGCCTGCTTATCGAGCCTCACGCTCCGATCCTATGGAGGCGCTGCGCTACGAGTAAGTCATGGCTCTCTAGAGATCCATGACTTACTCGTACCGCAAAGCCTCGACGGGATCGAGCCGTGAAGCTTTCACCGCAGGATACATGCCAAAAAATAAGCCGACGCTCATGGACACCGTCACTGCCAGGAGTATCGACCACAACGGGACCGCGGAGGGCAGACTCGGCACGAAAAGGTGAATGAGCAGGCTGATTCCCAAACCCAGCAACACGCCAATAACTCCTCCGGCCCCCGTCAAGACCACAGCCTCCGTCAAAAACTGCCAAATGACGTCACGCCGCCGCGCTCCGATGGCTTTGCGCACTCCAATTTCGCGCGTTCGCTGCGTTACAGACATCAGCATGATGTTCATCACACCGACTCCGCCCACAAGTAGTCCGATGGAGCTGACCACGGAAATCAGCAGCGCCACCGATGCCGTGATCTGGCGGAACTGATCGGCAATCTCCTTGGCGCTCGAAACGCCAAAATTGTCAGGCTTGTTGTAGGGAACGTTCCGACGGCGCCGCAGCACGCCGCGAATCTCGTCTTCCGCCTCCGCCATTCGGCCCGGGTAGGCGGCGGCGCCAATCAAATTCTCGTCGTCCCCAGGCCGATGCTTCTGGTAGGTCCGGTAAGGAACAAGAATCGCTTTGTCGGCGGCCTGGTCTTTGACCAGTTGACCTTTGCGTGCGGCCATCACGCCGATCACTTCATACGACACCCCGTCAACAAGGATCGGCTTTCCCAGCGGATCTTCCTCCGGATAAAGCGCCTTGGCGATATCCGGACCGATGAGCGCCACGTCCCTGCGGTGCAAGTTCTCCGCCTCGCTTAGGTATCTTCCGCGTTCCGCCTTGGAATTGAACACCACTTCATCCGCCGGCAGTACTCCGTGGTAGTCCACTCCAGCTACTTCCTTGTTTTTGTAACGCGCGCTCATCAGCGGACGCCCGCCGGGCGAATCCTCTCGAATCCGGGGCATTATCGCAGCCGAGACCGCTTTGACGTCGGGGCAGAGTTCCCCAATGGCCTCGGCGTCCTCCAGGGTAAGCGGCTTGCGTGTGCGTTCTTCCGGAGTCAGGCGTCCCGACGTGTGGATACCAGGATCAAACTTAAAAATGAACAGCGTATCCGAGCCGAAGTCACTCAGAAAAGCGTTTACGTCGTTGTACACGCCCATTAATACCGCGACGACCGAGAGCAGCGCGGTGATCCCAATCACCACGCCGAGCACGGTCAGAAAAGACCGCATTTTGTTCTCACGCAACGTGGTGAGAGCCATGTGAGCGTTTTCGCCGATTGCCATTCGCATGGTGATTTACTTTCCCGCTAAATCTCTGTCCGCAGCGCTTCGATCGGCTCTAGCATCGCCGCTTTTCGCGCCGGATAAACACCAAAGAAAATCCCCACTGCAGCCGAGATGAGTTCGGCGATGATCACCGCGGAAATGGGAACATTCATGGGAATGGAAGTGGTGGCATTTGCCAGCAGGCAAATCCCATAGGCGATCAGCACGCCGATAGCTCCGCCCATGGCCGACATCACACACGCTTCCACCAAAAACTGCAGCAAGATGTCCCGGCGGCTCGCGCCGAGCGCCTTACGAATCCCGATCTCCCGCGTGCGCTCTGTGACCGTGGCCAGCATCACGTTCATGATCACCACTCCCCCGATCACCAAGAAAACCGAAACCACCCCGACCATGGCCATGGCGATTACGCCGGTAAGCTGATTCCACAGTTTCATCAGCGTCGCCGAATCGAGAATCCCAAAGGAGTCGGTTTCATTGGGCCCCAGGTGACGCCGTGCACGCATCAGCACACGCGCTTCGTCCTGTGTTCGTTCCATCCACTCCGCTCCGCGCGCCTGGATGTTGATCCAGATTCCTTCGTACGCTCCATAAATCTTGATATACGTCTCCACCGGGATATAGGCAAAGTTATCTTGCGATTGCCCAAGCACGGTGCCAATCGGTTTGGCGACGCCAACAACTATGAATGGCCGGCTATCAAGCATCACTTCATGTCCGACCGCGTCCAGGCTCGGAAAAAGTTTGTTGGCCAATTCAGACCCGATCATTGCTACCATCGCCCGGCTGTTTTCATCTGCTTCGGTGATGTACCGGCCGTCGGTCATTTCCTGTGCATCGATGTCAGCCATACTTGCCGACACGCCGCGGATGCTGGTGTCCTGGATGGTAAGCGAACCGACGCGGGCCTTTCCTGAAGTCCATACCTCCGCACCCACCTTCTGCGGTAGCTTCAGATTCTGGCGAAGTGCTTCATAGTCGTCCCAGGTGACCAGTTTGTTCCGACGCAGGGCTTTGACCAGCTCTTCCACCTCGGTGATGATCGGAAACCGCATCACCGTAAACGCATTCGAGCCCAGATTGGCGACCTTATTGGCTATGTATTGATTCACGCCGGAAATCAACGCGATGACCACGATCAAGGTGGCCACGGAAAGAATGATGCCCAACAACATCAGAAAGGAACGCATCTTGTGCGCCCGCAGAGTCTCGAGCGCGACGCCGACCGGTTCTCGCAGGGGCACCCGTCGCTTCATCAACACTGCTCCTTGCTAGTTCCTACGCCCCAGACATGCAGAAAGTTTCAAAGCCCGTGGTCAAGACCAAAGCTCGAGACGCCCCCGCCTGCGGCACTAGTTGCTGGGATGGGACGTGCGAGCTCCGCTGTTGCTATGGTAGTTCGGATAGGGCGGCTTCTTGTGTTTCGGTAGCGGATTCTTTTCCAAATCCGCCAGCAGAAGCTGAACGGATTTTTCAAGCTGTGGATCGCGTCCTTCGCGCACCGCTTTGGGATCTTGCTCCACTTCCACGTCCGGTGCAATGCCGTGGTTCTCCACTTCCCAATCGTTGTTCGGCGTCCAGAATCCTCGGCTCGGCGCGGTCACCACCCCACCATCCATCAACGACTCGCCGGGACCAAAAAATCCCACCAGGCCGCCCCAGGTCCGCTTCCCCACCAAGACGCCGACCTTGGCTTGCCGGAAATGCCAAGGCATGGCGTCTCCACCTGAACCCGCGTACTCATTGATGATCATCGCCTTCGGCCCCTCTATGAGGCTCACCGGTGTGGTCATGTCTTCGCCGTCTCGCGTCGTGCGGTAATTCATCAGCGTGCGCCGCAGATAATCTAGAATGTAGTCCGTATTGGTCCCGCCGCCATTAAAGCGTTCATCGACAACCGCTCCCTCCTTGCCCGCTTGCGAGAAAAAATAGCGGTTGAAATAGGTGTAGCCGCCGCTCGCGGTATCCGGTAGATAGATGTACGCCAGTTTTCCTTTGCTGAGCTCATCTACCTTGCGGCGGTTGCCTTCGACCCAAGCCAAGTTGCGCAGTCCTTGCTCGTTCTCAACGGGAACTACGCTCACCTCGCGCGAGCCGGTGCCGTCCGCGTTCGGCCCCACGCGCAGCAGCACGGATTTCCCGGCCGTCGCTTCGAAGAAACTGTACACGTCCTCACTGCCCCGCACTTCTTTGCCATTCACGGCCAACAGATACTCTCCTTCCACGACATTCACGCCAGGCTGCGTCAGCGGTGCATGCAGTTGCGGATTCCAATTCTCGCCGTCGTAAACGCGTGAAAATCGATAACGTCCGTTCTCGATTTTGTAATCCGCACCGAGGAGCCCAACGGGAATGCGCTTCACTTCCGGACCATCACCACCCCGCACAAACAGATGCCCTACGGTGAGATCGCCCATGGTCTCCTTAAAGATGTAGTTCAGGTCGTCACGCGAAGCGATTCCCGGGAGGTAGGCCGCGAATTTTTTCTCCGTGGCCGCCAAATCCAGACCGTGGAATCCCGGGTCATAAAAGAAATCGCGCTCCAGGCGAAAAGCCTCGTGATACATCTCTCGCCACTCAACCGCCGGTTCAATTCGTACGTCCATGGTCGCAAGATTCAGCGTCTTGGCACCCGGAGGTGTGCCGCCTCCCGCGGAAGAACCACCTGCCCCCGACGCTCCCGGCAATGGCGCAGGCGGAAGCGGCGCAATCGTCCACACCTGTGCCGCAGCTGTTCCTCCAGGCTGCGGGGCGCTCGCGTGCCTGTAAAGAAGCTTCTCTCCGTCGGCGGAAACATAGAAAGCCAGGATGTTTTCGAGCAATTTGTCAGTCTTTCGGGTCTTCAGCTCAAAACGATGCGACGTCAATGTGCCCGGACCGCTTAGCGGCTCGACGAGCGGTCCTTCCACAAGAAACAATACTCCTTCTTTCCCGCTCTTCAATTCCGTGTAGTTCCTCGCCGGGATCGGCATCGCGAGAATCCGCTGTCCAATTTTTTCAAAATCCACTCTCACAACGGCGGGCGGCTTTTCCTTCTCTTTTTCTGCGCTTCCTGGTTTGGCGGCATCCGTCTTTACGGCATCAGAGGTGGCCTGGCCTTCTTCGTCGCTCAACGGCGCCAGCGGCGACGGCAGGTCCCTGCGCAGTACAACGAGGTAGACGTTCCTCGTCACCGGCCTGTCAAAGCTCAGCATCGACGTATCCATCGTCGGCCCGGCGTCCGTGCTGGCCAAAAGATAGAGATACTTTCCACCCTTGTCGAAGACCGGCGAAGACGAATCGCTCATGGCATCGGTCACGCGATGGCTCTCGCCTGTTTCCAGCGAATAGAGAAACACCGACCGCATGTGGCTCACTTCCTGCTGCGTGTAGGCCAGCCATTTGCTGTCCGGAGACCACGCCGCATGGAAAATTTGCTCCGGGCCCGTGAATCGGTCGTGAAACACTTTCACCGGAGTTTTCTTTTCGAGGTCCACATACCAAAGGTTTAACCGTTTGTCCGTGTACGCAATTTTCCTGCTGTCCGGCGACCAAGTCGGGAAAAAGAAAAACGAACCCGGCGTCCCGAGATCGAACCTTTGCGCTTCCCCTTGCCCGTTCTGATTCTTGACATACAGGGCTTCCTCGCCCGACTCATCCGAAAAATACGCAATGCTCTTCCCATCCGGCGACCACGTCGGATACCGCTCATCCGCCCCCGGCGTATTCGTCAAGTTGCGGATGTCTCCTTTCTCAGCAGGGACCGTAAGTATTTCCCCTCGTGCCTCGAACACCGCTCTCAGCCCAGTCGGAGAAATGTCTGCGTTACGAATGCGATTCGCCACATTCTCGTAGCGAGGCCGCAACTGCGGCAGGTCTCCGGCGATGCGAATGTCCACTTTGTGAGCCGCGCCGGTCTTCAAGTCATAAAGCCAAATCGCTCCGAATTGTTCGATCACAATCGCATCCGGCCCCGCGCTCGCATACTTAAAATCAAGCCCATCATTCTTGAGCGCAACCGTCACGCCCTTTGTCTTCGTGTCATAGCTGAACAGCGACATCGGCCCATTGCGATCCGAAAGAAAAAACACCCGCTGATCCACCCACATCGGATTGAAGTCGTTCGAATTCTCGCGCGGCACCGGCGTGACGCTCGAATCGGCCAGCCGCGCAATCCACACCGGCGAAGTGCGTCCGCCGCGATACCGCTTCCAAATCTCAAACGCATGATCGAGCGGAACATACGCAAGTTCCTTACCGTCCGGCGAGTAGGAAGCCTCGGCTCCAATGGGCAGCGGCAGTTCGGCGGGAAAACCACCTTCACGGGAAATGGTAAAGAGCCGGCTGAAACGCGAGTAACTGTTCCGCTCCGAAGCAAACAGTACAGCGTGGCCATCGCGCGTCCAGCCGATGACCTCATCCGCGTCCGGATGATACGTGAGCCGCCGCGGCGTTCCCCCACTCGCCGGAATCACGTACACGTCCGCGTTCCCGTCGTAGTCGCCGGTAAACGCGATCTCGCCCCCATCCGGCGAAAAGATCGGAAGGGAGGCCGTTCCGGCCCCGGCCGTGAGCCGCTCGGCCACGCCGCCCGCTCGCGGGACGCTCCACAAATCTCCCGCATACGCGAACACAATCTGCGTCGCGCTGACCGTGGGGTGATGAAGCAGCAACGGCGGATTCTCATCCGCAAGACAAACACTCGCCAGCAACAACAGAAACACGCTTGCGGCCGATCGCAGCATTTCCCTATCCTCCCAGGTACCACCGAACCCTACCGATGCGGCATAATCTTACAGCACCTCGGGGCAGAAAAAATCATTGCTGGCAAGCTGGCACCGCTCGTCTACTTTCCTCTACCCTCTCACGCTCTCACCCCTCTCACCGGTTTTTCTAGCCAGAACAGGGCCGTACGGGGTACAATCCGACAATCGCGCAACTGTCCATAGAGTTTAGGTGATCTGGCCGAGCCCTCGCGAAAAGGCAGCGCCAAGGACAATTCGATGTTCGACCTTCGAACCCCGCAGACCGTTTAATCCGATTACGCGGATTCAGTTTTTTCTCGCTTCAATCACAAGAACTCCGAACCAGTGCAATCGCGTTCTTTTCCGTGGTTCGCGCCTGCCGAGAACGTCAAGGTTTACGTGGCTTTAGAACAACTCACCGTCTCTTCTGCATCGCCGTCTCTGTGGAGTTCCATCCGCGAGGCGCTTCGCGGCTCGCATCAGGATTTCACAACCGGCAGCCTCAATCGCGCCATCCTGCTTCTGGCCGTTCCCATGGTTCTTGAAATGGTGCTGGAATCTTTGTTTGCTGTTGTCGACGTTTTCTGGGTGGGTCGTCTTGGTGCCGATGCCGTCGCCACAGTCGGGCTCACAGAATCGCTGCTGAGCTTGGTCTTTGCCGTCGGCCTTGGCTTGAGCCTCTCCACCACCGCCATGGTCGCGCGCCGCATAGGCGAAAAAGATCCCGCTGGCGCAGCCGTGGCCGGTGTCCAAGCCATCGCCATCGGCCTGGCGGTGTCCGCTTTGGTCGGGCTGCCCTGTTTGTTCTTCGCGCCCGATCTTTTGCGCTTGATGGGCGCTTCGCCCGAAATCATCGCCATCGGCTCTGGCTATGCACGCATCGCTCTCGGCGGCAGCGGCGCCATCATGCTGCTCTTTCTCAACAACGCTATCTTCCGTGGCGCCGGCGACGCCGCCATCGCCATGCGTTTGCTGTGGGTCTCCAACATCATCAACTTGGCGCTCGACCCTTGCCTGATCTTCGGCTGGGGTCCATTTCCGAAGCTCGGTGTCACCGGCGCCGCGCTCGCCACATTCACCGGACGCAGCATCGGCGTGCTCTACCAGTTCTATCGCCTGCTCCGCGGCACGGAACGCATACGCATCCTCCGTGAACAGATTCGTTTGAATTTTTCCGTTCTGTGGCGTCTCCTGCGCGTCTCACTCACCGGTATCCTTCAATTCGCCATCGCCCACACGAGCTGGATCGGCCTGGTGCGTATCGTGAGCATTTTTGGCTCCGCCGCCCTCGCCGGCTACACCATTGCCATTCGCATCGTGGTCTTCACTATTTTGCCGTCCTGGGGACTCAGCAACGCCGCCGCAACACTCGTCGGCCAGAATCTTGGTGCCCGGCAGCCCGAACGCGCCGAAAAGTCGGTGTGGCGCACCGGTTTTTACAACATGCTCTTTCTTGGCGTCATCGGCGTCTTCTTCATCTTCTTCGCCGAACCCGTCGTTCGCCTTTTCACCCACGATCCCGCAGTCGTCCCGCTCGCGGCTGCCTGCCTCCGCATCCTCAGCTACGGAAACATCGCCTACGCCTATGGCATGGTAATGTTGCAGGCGTTCAACGGCGCGGGAGACACCGTGACGCCAACACTCGTCAATCTCTTCGGCTTTTGGCTGATGGAAATTCCGTTGGCATATTTTTTGGCGATCCCGGGAGGGATGCACTCGAACGGCGTCTTTCTCTCAATCGTCGCCGCCGAAGCGTTCATCGCCTGCGTCAGTGTTATCCTTTTCAAGCGCGGCCGCTGGAAGCGCCAGCAGATTTAGCCACCGCGTCGATCGCTGCGTAGATGGAGCGAAAGCATGCTTGACGAAAACCCGGCGCAAAAACCCGGCGGCGTTTGGAGAATGATTTTGACCGATGTCCATTTCTGGGTCCCGGCGATCATCTTACTCGCTGGACTGGCCGTGCTTCATTGGATCCGCTGAACCTCTGATGGAATCCTCCTCCACAAAACATATCCCGCAATCCATCGAGTCTCTGCGCCTTCGCAAGTTACAACTCGTCGGAATCCTATGTGGCTTCAGCGCTGGAGCGTGGCTGGGCGCAGCCGAAGCCCCAACAAAATTGGTGAAACTCGGCGTCTCACCTCTCGTAGTTTCGCTCCTAATGGTTGTCGGCGTATTCCTCGCGCGCTGGAGCCTCCCTGCTCTTATCCGCGGCACCGGGCAAATGCGCGCCGACATCCGGCAAGCCCCTCATTTGATCGTCTGGGGCATCCTCGCCGGTTGCCTGTGGGCCGTCGCCAATACATTGACCATTTTCGCCATTCGCGACATCGGCCTCAGCATCGCCTTCCCTCTCTGGAACATCAACAGCCTCCTCGGTATCTTCTGGGGCTATCTTCTCTTCAACGAATTGCGCGACGCCGGCAAACTCCGCTGGCTCACCGTCCTCGGTGGCGCGCTCCTCATGTTCCTAGGCGCAACACTCCTCGCCGTTGCCTCCTCCACGCAAAGCCCCGCCGAACACCCCCTGCGCGGAATCCTAGCCGCTCTCGGTGCCGGCTGCCTCTGGGGTACCATGTACGTTCCCTATCGCAAAGCCTACTTGACCGGCATGAATCCTCTCTCCTTCATCGCTTTCTTCACCATCGGTGAACTCGGCATGATGTTATCGCTCGCCCTGCTCTACGGTGGCGGCCCTGCCGCTCTCTCTCATCAACTCGACCTAGCCCGGCCCGTCCTTTTCTGGCTGATGCTCGGCGGCTTTGTATGGGTCATTGGCGATCTATTTCAACAGTACGCCGCAAAATACATCGGCATCAGTCGCGGCATTCCTCTCTCCAACACCAATCAATTGTGGGGCCTGCTCTGGGGTATCCTAGTCTTCGGAGAACTCCGCGGCCTCCGCACTTCGCTGTACGCCGAAGTCATCGGCGGCTCACTCCTGATGGCCGCAGGCGCAGGAGCCATCGCTCTCTCCAGCATCACCGGCAAAGAACACGCCCGCTGGAAGCAAGCTGCCGATCGCGAAAGCCAACGCTACAGACTTGATGCGGACTACGTCCAAGCCGCTCTCTCCGGCAACGAGGCGAACGACCCGAGCGGCCTGCCCGCGGCTAAGTCCCGAAGAACGTGGCTCGACTATGTCCTGGTAATCGCCGTTACAACAATCTTCATCACCCTAGCCGTTCTGGCGCGTGCCCCTAACATGGCCCTCGACTGGCCCGCCCTAGCCGCGCTCGCCGCGGCCATGCTGGTTTTCCTGCTAGCCTCGGGACTCGCTCTCTGGAAAACGACGCGCTTCAACTGACTCGCACTTAGCCATTCCCGTCGCCGCCCTCGCAATGTAAACTAAAACCTCGTGAACTCGAATCACGCGGGTACGCGCAACACCAAATCTCGCATCCACTAATCTCTTCGGAGCTCACCCAGATGGCCGGCACCCTCCCTCTTCCCGCAACGCTCCAGTCCCCGACCGCCGAGCGCGTCTCCGCCAAAACTCTGTCCATCCCCTGGTACATCTGGTCGAACGTCCTGGCCGTCGCCTCGAGCGTCGTCGGCGGCGTCTGGGACATTTCCTGGCACGAAAGCGTCGGCCGCGACACGTTCTGGACTCCCGCACATCTTCTGATTCAATTCTGCGGCGTACTGTCAGGCTTCGCTTGCGGCTATCTCATCCTTTCCACAACCTTGCGCAAAGACGCGCCCCTCCGTGCCAATTCCGTTTCCGTCTGGGGGTTCCGCGGCCCGCTTGGCGCCTTCATCTGCGCCTGGGGTGCTGTCGGCATGATCACTTCCGCCCCCTTCGACAATTGGTGGCACAACGCTTACGGCCTCGACGTAAAAATCCTCAGCCCTCCGCACATCCTCCTGGCTCTGGGCATGACTGGCATCCGTTTCGGCACCCTGGTCCTGGTCCTAGCCGAGGTCAACCGCGCCGCAGGCGAATACCGCGTCCGCCTAGAGCGCGTCCTCTTCTTCTGCTTCATGTTCCTGCTAGGCATGACGGTCGGCATCATGCAAGAAGACACCTTCCGCATGTACATGCACGGCGCAAAATTCTACGTTGTGATTATGTTTGTCATGCCCATGTGGTTCGCCGCCGCTTCGCGCGCTTCCGAAAACCGCTGGGCCGCGACCATCGTCACAGGCTTCTACACCGCCATGCACCTGGCCTTCATGTGGATCCTCGAACTAATCCCCGCCGAACCCAAACTAGGCCCTGTCTACCAGAAAATCACGCACTTGGTTCCCCCGGATTTTCCCCTGCTCCTGATCGTTCCAGCCATCGTCTTCGACGTCGTCCGCCGCCAGATCACCACGCTCGACCGTTGGACCCAAGCCGCCATCCTAGGCGCGGCATCGCTTGCCAGCTTCATGGCCGTCCAATGGCCCTTCGCCAATTTCCTAATGTCTCCTGCGTCGCGCAACTGGTTCTTCGCCACCAACAACTTCCCCTACTTCGTTCCACCCGCAACGCCCTGGGGGAGCTACGCGTGGCTCCCCACCGAATCCACCGCGCTTCAATTTGCCGTCCGCATGGTGTTGGCCTTAGCCGCCGGCATCCTGATGACCCGTGTCGGCCTAAGCTGGGGCGACTGGATGCGCCGCATCCGCCGCTAGCGTCTGTTCGGACCTCTGGCGGCCTTCGGCGAGACTGAATTCTGGCAAGACCGTTACTTTGTCCGCTCCCCTCCCGTACTCCCTTCTGAGGGGCGACCAGCAAGCGATTCAGCCAAGCTTTCTAGCCGGGGCCGATACCATGGACCCGGCAAGAAATCGCTGGTACATTGCTTGTCATACGGAGGTTCTCACCCGGAGCATATCCGCCAGCCCCAACCGTCCGGGCGGGCTCCCGCTGAGGCCCCGAAGATTTCCGTTCTCTCACCAATCACAAAACGAAAGCGAGCCAAAACATGATCAAGCAACTGAGGGCAGCAGCAGCCATCGCTATACTCGCATGCGCGTGCGCGGCAGCTGCTCGAGCACAAGAGGTCACCCAAGCGGAAAAAGAACGGGCGATGCAGTATCTCGAAAGCACCAAGAAAGGCGTCCTCGACGCCACCAAGGGGCTCTCGGATGCTCAGTGGAACTTCAAAGCCGGCCCGGATCGCTGGTCCATCGCGCAAGTGATGGAACACATCGCCGCTGCGGAAGACTTCATCCGTCAGATGGACGCCGAAAAAGTGATGATGGCACCGGCAGTTCCCGGCCGTGACGTGAAAAAGACGGATGACGCCGTAATCGCCATGGTTCCGGACCGCTCGCAAAAAGCGCAGGCTCCCGAGCCGCTAGTCCCCACGAACCGTTTCGGCTCGCCCGATGGCTCCGTGAAGCACTTCGTTGAGAGCCGCGCCAAAACCGAAGACTTCTTGAAGACAACTCCGGGATTGCGCGATCACGCTGTTGACAGTCCGATGGGATCGAAACTCGACGGATACGAGTTTGTGCTCCTCATAGCAGCACACAGCGAACGGCACACGAAACAGATTCTGGAAGTAAAAGCCGACCCCAACTACCCGAAGAACTAGCAGCACAAGAGAGACTTAACGGAAAAACGCAGAGGACGCAGCACCGGAAAAGAAACGGTTGCCACTCTCGGACCGTATATCCCCGGACCTTTAGGCCGGGGATATAAGGCCCGTTAGAGCGGGTTCTTTTCTTGCTCGACGTATTGCTTAATCATGCTCAGCGGTGCCCCGCCACAACTGGCGACGAAGTAGGCGCTCGAAAACCATAATCCTGTTTCGAGGTCGCGCCGCACCGAGAATTTGTTTGGAAAAACCGATTCGCGGCGCGGAGAAGTTCCTGGTGTGGCGCGACTTAAACTTCTGTGTGTTAAACTCAAATCAGCAGCGGCGCGATAGGCGCGGCTGCCGGAGCGTGGAACTTCGGGCTCTGTGCAACGAGGTCCCGCGAACCCCGCCAGGCCCGGAAGGGAGCAACGGTATCGGGATTGCCTCGGGTGCCGCAGATCACCCGAAGTTCCTCGCACTGAAAAGCAGTTGGCGGTCGAGCGTTGAAGGTCGCAAGCCGAGCTCCAGGGAGTGTAACTGTGATGTTAGCTCTAACCATCGGGGTTACGTTTTTTATGGCTTGCGCCGCGCTTGTGTTTTTTGTGTTCCGGCTTAAGAACGAGAGTAAGAGTTCGAAATAGCCCGACGACATATGAGTTATCAAGTTATAGCCCGGAAGTGGCGCCCGCAAACATTCAGCGACCTAGTCGGACAAGCTCACGTCACATCGACGCTGGCAAACGCCATCAAAAACGATCGCGTGGCGCATGCGTATATTTTTTCGGGCGCTCGGGGCGTAGGGAAAACTACGGCGGCGCGGATTCTTGCGAAAGCACTGAATTGTGCGAAGGGGCCGACCGCGGAGCCTTGCGGCGAGTGTGATTCGTGCAAGGAGATTGCCGCGGGCACTTCGCTCGATGTGATCGAGATCGATGCCGCCTCGAACCGCGGCATCGACCAAATTCGCGAACTGCGGGAGATGGTGCGGTATGCGCCGGCTGCTTCCCGGAGCAAGGTTGTGCTTCTCGATGAAGCGCACATGCTCACCAGCGAAGCCTCGAATGCGCTGCTGAAAACGCTGGAAGAACCCCCGGACCGGGTGATTTTCGTGATGGCCACGACGCAGCCGGAAGATCTGGCCGATACCATTCGTTCCCGCTCGCAACATTTTCACTTTCGAGCCTTGACGTTCGCGGAAATCACAGGTCGGCTCGAAGAGATCGCAACAAAAGAGGATTTGAAAATCGAGCCGGGCGCACTGGCCGTGATTGCGCGAATGGCGGAAGGCAGTTTGCGCGACGCGCTTTCCCTGCTGGAACAGGCGAGAGCCTATTGCGGCGACGTTATCCCGGACAAAGAAGTGCGCGAACTGCTCGGTGTCGTGCCGGAAGACTCCCTCAACGAACTGGTCGCGGCGATTGCGGAAGGATCGGCGGATCGCGCTCTCGGGCTGGTTCACACTTTTCAGAAGGAAGGCCGCAACCTTCAGCATTTTTGCCGTGAAGCGATCCGGCACATGCGCAACCTGTTGATCGCACGAGTGTGCGGCGCGGATTCGGATTTGATTGCGGCCACAGCGGATCAGCGTCCGGCGCTCGCCAAAGCTGCGGCGCAATTCACCGAAGAGGATCTTACGCGATTCTTTCAGATTCTCTTAGAGACGGATGGTGATTTGCGGCACAAGCCAGATCCTCGTGTGCATCTGGAGATGGGCCTGCTCAGGCTGATCAACGCACAGCGGCTCGCGCCGATGGAAGAGTTGCTGGCGGAGCTTCGCAGCGGAACTTCGTCCGGCACTGCCGCCGGTGCAGCCAGATCAGGTGCTATGCGCAGCAGTCGAGTCCCGACAGCCGCTGGGGCTGTACCGCCCGCAACACCACCGCGGAGTTTTTCTAGCCTGCCCGAAACCTCATTGGCTCCGCCATCACGCACCTCTATGCCGAGTTTTGCCGCTGCGGCAGCAGCGCCGGCGCGCGCGGAAACAATGATTGCTCCCGCCACGGCCCCTCCGGCGACAGCCGCGCCCGAATCTGAACCACAGATCGAGGCCACTGCCGAGACGCGAGCGGAGGGAATCACACCGCAACAGGTTGCCGAAATCAAAACTGCGATTCAAGCGCAGCAGAAGTTTCTCGGCGAGATCGTGCAGCAAGGCAGCCGGTGGGAACTGGAAGGCGCGGAACTGAGAATTTATTTCTCGGCGGACAAGCGCGCGTTCAAGGAGATGATGGAAGGACGCGACTCGATCGAGAAGGTCCGTACCTCTTCGAGCAAAGTGCTGGGCCGTCCGGTGCGCGTGTGTGCTAAAGTAGAAGCAGTTGCAGCCGCTGCGCCGCACGGAACGTCCGGCACGCAGGAGTTGCGCGAACAGTTCGAACGAGATCCGATGGTGCGGTCGATGCTGCAACGCTTCGGAGGAAAAATCTCCGAAGTAAAATGGCGCCAAGAGGAATCCTGATGGAAGTGAACGCTATCCAGCAGATGCTCTCGAGGTTGCGGCAGGTTCAGGAAGATCTGCAGCAGCAAGTAAACGCCGTGGCCGTTGAAACTTCGGCTGGCGGCGGCATGGTCACGGTAAAGATGAACGGCCAGAAGCAGATCGTGGACCTGCGGATCGAGCCGGAAGTTTTCGCAAGCAAGGACCAGGAGATGTTGCAGGATCTGGTGCGCGCCGCAGTTAACGAAGCTTCACGGCGCGTTGATGAAGAACTCGCCAGCCAGATGAAGAATCTCGCCGGCGGCATTCCCGGGATTGCGGGAATGAAGATCCCCGGTTTGTTCTAAGCCTTAAGCGGCGCCGCGATTTGCAAGTCTCACTCGCTGCGCTTTCCTCGACTGCCTGGCACTCTCGCGATCCACACCCTCATCTCACGTATTCCACATGGAACTGTTTCTGCGCTTTCTGATCCTCCCAAGTGCTCCTCGGTGATAAGGCGAGTGACTTGGTCGAGACGCTCGGAAGGGAGCGGGTGCGAGCGAAAATATCCGGTGAGACTCTCGATCGCGAGTTCGGACAATTCTTCTTCGGGACTTTCGGCGCGAATGACGAATTCATTCGAGAGCTTGGCCAGCCGGGTAAGAATGCTGACTGGTCCATACGGGGAACGGTTCCGGCTTGGCGAGTTTCTCTGACTGGTTTGCAGAGAGACGCGCGGCTGTGCTACACATCATGCATGCCTGATTTTGCCGCTCCTGTAGAACGACTTATCGATGAACTAAAACACCTCCCCGGAATCGGACAGAAAACCGCTCAGCGGCTGGCATTTTTTCTGCTGCGGTGTCCACCGGAAGACGCGCTGGGGCTGGCCGACGCCATTCGCGACGCCAAAGAAAAGATCCGCGAGTGCTCGGTGTGCAGCAATATTACGGACGCGGACCCGTGTCACTTCTGCACCGGTGCGAATCGCGATAAGAAGATGATTTGCGTGGTGGAAGAAGCGCACAACATTATGGCCATTGAAAAGACCCGCACCTACGGCGGCATGTATCACGTGCTGGGTGGATCGCTTTCGCCGCTGTCCGGACGGGGCCCGGAGCAACTGCGGATTAAATCTCTCATCGAGCGGCTGAAGGGCGGGACCGTCGAGGAGATCATCATCGCCACGAATCCGACGGCGGAAGGCGAAGCTACAGCTGTTTATCTTTCGAAATTGCTGAAACCGCTCGGGGTGCGCGTGACGCGTATCGGCGTAGGAATTCCGGTCGGCGCGGATTTGGAATATGCCGATGAAGTAACCATGCTCAAGGCGCTAGAAGGTCGGCGCGACCTTTAAGGTCCCTGTCGTTCTGCCTCAAGGGTTCAAAGCTAATTCGAAACTGGGAGTGCGATGGAAAGCCGACCCGTGTCAACGGCATCCCGGGACACTCTCTGCCTGGCGTGCTAGTACGTATGGCCGCCCCTAGCCAAGGGACCCGTTTAGGTATAGAGTCTGATTCCCGCGGAGTTGTCCCCCACCGCAAGGAGTTGCGCTATGCCAGGCTTGGCGCACTACATGGCGCAGTACGATCACGAGCACTCTTCCGGCTGGAATAAGCTTCTCCATGCCCTTGGAATCCCTATGATTTTTCTGGGGTTAATCCTTTTGGTGCTCATGAAGTGGATTTGGGGAGCGAGTTTTTTTGTCGGCGGCTGGATTTTTCTCTTGCTTGGACACAAGATCGAGGGAAATCATCCGGCGTTTTTTCAGGGAGCAATTTATTTACTCGTAGGACCAATCTGGGTCGCAAAGGAGGCATGGGAGTTCCTCTCGGGAACGCACCATACGCCGACCTCGGAAGCTACCTCAGAAGGCACAACAACGAAGCAGTCGTAAGCGGTCTGGGAGTTCGGCCCAAACTCTAGGAACGGCGACGGTGTCCATGGACGAGCAGAGTGGCAGTCTTGCCGACGAAACGACGGAAATGATGTCCGAAACGGTTGCCCACCAAAACGAGGAATTGCGGAAGCGTCGCAGCACGCGAATCATGCAGGCGGTGCCGCTGTCGGTGTCTGGTGTGGACGCGCTGGGACGCCCCTTCACGGAGCGCACGTCGACGTTAATTATCAACTGCCACGGTTGCAGGTTCCAGTCGAAGCACTATGTCTTGAAGAACATGTGGGTGACTCTCGAAGTGCCGCGCGCGGAAGCTGGGCAAGCTCCCAGAACGGTGCGTGGGCGCATAGCCTGGATCCAACGGCCGAGGACGGTGCGGCAGCTTTTCCAGGTGGCGCTCGAATTGGAAACTCCAGGTAACACCTGGGGGATCGCATTCCCCCCGCCGGATTGGTTCTCGCCTTCGGAGTCGGTAGGGGTTTCCGGTGCGAACCCGGGCAGCGGCGCGGCGGCTCCGGAAGTCTCGGAGACCGCGGAAATTCACTTGCCGTTGACGGAACCGGAATCCGCAGCCATGCCCGCCCAGGATAATCTGCGCGTCTTCCCTGCTCCAGCAAGCGCCACCGACGCCTCGCTGCAACTGGCGCGGCACATGGCCCGCCTGATGGCCGACGCAAAACAGCAAATTCAAACCGCCGCCCGCGAGGTGGCCGCGCAGGCCGTCGCCAATGAACGCCGCGCATCGATGGAGGAGTGGGAAAGGAAATTCTCGATTGCACGGGAACAGCTGGCGCAACAAGTTTCAGGAGCCATCGCAAGAATACAGGAAGAATCCGATACTCGCTCGCGCGTTGCGCACGCCGCGGCCGCGGAAGCATTACAAACAGAGCTCCCACAGTGGATCGCGCCGCGACTCGAAGAGCTCACGCGCGAGCTCACACAACGCATTTCCGACCGGGCCACTGCCGAGCGCAGCGAGCAAACGCAACATCTTGCGAACGCCGTGGAATCGCTCGGCGCGCTTTGTCAACAAGCGGAGGAATCAGGCGCTCGGCTTCGCGCCGAAGCTCAACAAGCAGAAACCCAAATCGCAAATCGCGCTTCCGAAGCGGTGCGCCAAGTGGACGATGTCGCGCGGCAGCGCGAAGTAGCCGCCGACGCGCACCGCGAAGCGATGAGCGCGGCGGCCAACGAGATTCGCGAGCAGGCCGCAGCGTCACTTTCCGCTGCGCAGTCCTCCTGGCAGACTCACCTCGATAACGAAGTGAAGGCGGCGCACGAGCGTTGGCATGCGACCCTTGAAAGCACGCTGGCTGCAGCGCAGGAAAAGGCCGCATCCGGGTTCGACGAGCATATCCGATCCCTGCTGTCCCAGGTGCAGGAAGAAACCGGCCGGCAAATTGTTGCGGCTCGTGAATCCATGAGTAACGGCGCGGCCGAAACCGAAAAACGCGTCGCGGAGTTACGCAACTCTTTCGAGGAGGGCGCCGCGCGACACACTCAAGCGGTTCATGATTTCATGGCGAGCGCCGCGGCCGCATCTGAGCAGCGCACCGCCAGGCTGCACAACTCTTTCGAAGAGCAAGCCGAACGGCAGACGGCGGCAGTTTATGAATCCTTGCGCAGCGCCGCAGCCGAGGGCGAGCAGCGCATCGCCGGGTTGCGCAACTCTTTCGAACAGCAGTCGCAGTGGCTGGAGGCCGCCCTGGTGCGGGCCGCCGAATCCAGCGAGCGATTGGAACACTTTTCAACGCAAGTCGAAACGGCCGAAAGCCAAGCTCTTCAAAGCTTTGAGTCACAGATAGAGGACGTGCGCAGCCTGCATCGCAATGAATTGCACCGCCAGTCGGAGACCCTCCTCGAAGAGCTCAATGCGCGTATCCGCACCACGTTTGAAGAGAGTTGCCGGCTCGCGATATCGCGGTTTGATCAGCAGATTGACTCCATGGTCCAGCCGCACATCTCCAGAACGGATGAAGCGATTCACCGTCTTGCCGGCGGCCGCTCTCTCCTCGACGCCGCGCTGACTTTGCAGCAGGACCGCATTCGCAATTCGGCAGATGAAGCGTTCGCGGAGTCTCTCGCTCGCTTCCACGAAAATCTGGGCGGCGTGGATCAGATTCTCGAGCAGGCAGCCCAAGCGGTCGCGGCGCGCAATCTCGCCGAGTTCGAAACCAGATCGTCCGACCTGAAGCGCCAAACGGTTGACGACCTGATGAAGTCCGCCGAATGGTATGAGAAAAAAGCACATACCCAGATCCAGAGCCTCACCGAAAAGACCGTCGAGCAAGCGGAGATCCAATTCCGAGAAAAGGCCGGCGAAGTTTCCAGCGTCTTCGCCAGCGAACTCGACCACTCAAGCCGCAGCTTCATCGCTCATACGCAGACGCAGATGGAAGAGGTCGTCCGGGACTCCTTCGAAAACGCCCGCGCCCTGTTTGCCGAAGCCGCGGAAACCACCACGGCGGCCTTCACGGATGAAATCCAGCGCCAGGCGCGCCAGGAGCTCGATGGTTTTGGCCAAGAGACACAGCGCTCAGTGGGCGAAACGCGCACGCAACTCGACGCCGCCCGCGCGGAGTTGTCGTTGAAAGTCACCGCCGAGCAGGAGGCATTTTTGCGGCAGTTCCAGACCAGCCTGAGCAGCGCCGTGGAACGGGGCGTGGCCGACGCAAACGCAAGAGTCGAAGCCGGAATGTCGCCGTTGCTCGAGTCCTGGCAGTCGACAGTGGAAGCGCATCGAACGGAAATGCGCGGCATTTACGCCCAACTTAGCAATCAGGCTGCCGAGGTGCATCGCAGCCGGCTGGAAAACGTTTCGAATCAGTGGATGCTCGTCACCGTAACAAGCTTGGACCATCAATCGCGTGCAGCCGTCCGGGGCATCGCTGCCAAGGCCGAGGAAACACTTCGCGAGACCTGCGAGCAGGTTTTTGCAGGTGTTGGCGAGACGCTGCGTGATCGCTTGCAGCAAATTGCAGCGAATTTGACGATTCCGGAAGGGTCCATGAGCCGCTCAGAAACCGCTGGCGGCAGCGAACATTAGCTCCTTCACCGATTCCGGCTCTCGGTCAACTAAAGGTGGCCTTCTGAGGCGGCCCGAGCGGGCGCGTACCGCAAGATTTCAGTGAACTGTCCACGATTCGCCTCTAGCCTCTCACACCCGTATAATCAGAGATCTAGACCAACTATGGCGAACCGAGCTTATCTGCGCGTGTGGACGCGCGACTTCTCCGAAACCACCTTGATTGCCCAGTTCGCGAGATTTCTCGCGACCGCGCCTCTTTCTACCTCGGAAAACGCCTTCAAGGAACTCGTCGTCCAGCCCATCGATGCCACCGAACTTTCGCTGGCCGAGTGGGACCTGAAGGATCTGGGATATGGCGCGGCGGAAGTAGCGGCCCTGGCGGTCCAGCACCTTCATGCTGACAGCGCCTACATCGCCAGCGCCAAATGGGACCTCTGGAGTTTTGACGTCGAGAGTCTTAAATGGATGCATAAGCCTGAGCCGCTGATGCTCAGCTGCCACGGCCCCCAATATGACGGCGGAATTGCCGCTTCCGAAGGACACTTCACAGCGGATCTGGGATTCGAACACTTTTTTACAGGACACGGCGGGCTGCTCGCTCCCGGCGCGGCTTCGAATCCCTTTGAATCGTCCGACCATCCGCTGGAGCACACGTTCCGACAATGGATGTCGGTCCCCGGCAACTTGAAGGAATATCACGCAAAGACCCGGGCAAACATCCAACAGTTATTCAGCTGGGTCGAGTCGATCGAGCAGGCTCTGCCGGTCGAGCGCAACCAGCTGTGGTCGGAAGGCGAACAAAATTTTGAAGCACGGCTGGACGCGATTCTGGTACCGCGTTAGATACAACTGTCGTTCCGAAGGAACCGCCTTCCGCTGGATGCTTCCACGAAGGGCTGGCAACAGTTAGAATCGTTAGATTCGAGGTCTGGCCCCGAGGCGCAGAGCGTTCTCGACGGAATGAAGCTGCTGAACACGCCGGAAAAGGATGGCACGCCGGGCGTATAGTGGGTATCGCCGAGACGCCGGCAAGTCACTGATGCACGAATCACAAACAATCTCGGATCGTTCGGCTGAAGCGCGCAGCTCTCCGGCGTCCATCGAGACGAACAAACGCCTGGCCGATACCTCCCGAATTCGGCGAAGTTTTCTGACCCTGGTGGGAGGCGCTCTCACTTTTGCCGCCTTGCTCCTGCCCGGCTGTGGCGAAGAGCCCGCACCAAAGCCCGGCGCAGAAACGCCGGCCAAACCTGCAGAGGCCGCCGTGCCCGAAGAGATGCAGGCTGCGGCGCAAAATCTGCTTGGAAAAGAGACGCAAGTCCTGGTATTCGGAGATCTGGCAAAAACCGGCAAGCAACAGTTTCTCGCAGCGAACGTCGTCCCCAAGACGCCAAAAAATGACATACCGGGAACCATCGTGACGCGCGCTGTACTGGCCGAGGAAACAGACGGAAAATGGTCGGAGTTACTGCACTGCGATGAATACCTGAAGAATGCCAAGGGCTATCTTGCCCTGACGCCCATCGCTGCCGTGGCAGGCTGGAAAGTCCAGTACGATCAAGACCCCATCAAGGGAATCCAGTTGTACTTCACGCCAATCAAGGGTCCCGCCGACCCGCATGTTTTGCCCATTGGCATCGCATGGAATCCTGCGACAAAACGATACCAATCGCTGGACCTCAGCTATCAGCATTTCCTGATGGAGAAGCCAACTTTGGATACGGCCAGGTCGGTGCTGCGATGAGCGCGGCGGCAGCCACGATTGGCGCAACCACGGCGGCAAAAAAACCGCCGAAATCATCCTCGTGGAAAAATCTCGTCGGTTTGTTTCCGTATCTCTCGCGCTATCGTGGCGCGACGGCGCTCGGCATGTTTGCGCTTGTCGTTGCGAGCGTGGCGCAAAACGTGATCCCGCTGGCCACCGGTGTCCTCACGGACATTCTCGCAGGAAGCGCCCATCCGTTTGAAAGAAGCGCCCAGGGCCAGTTGCTCGCCAGCTCCTGGCTGAGCCGCATGATTCCGTACTATTCGCCGCACAGCCGCCACGCGCTAGGCATCTATTGCCTGCTGCTCATTGCTCTCGTCTCGCTGCGCGCGGTGCTTTCGTTCGTGACGCGCTGGGTGCTCATCGGCGTTTCACGCGACATTGAGTTTGACATCCGCGGCGATCTGCTGAACCGCTTGTTGCTCATGGAGCCGGAATTCTACGTGCGCAACCGCACCGGCGAGCTGATGTCCCGCGCCACCAACGACCTCAACGCCGTGCGCATGGTTTTGGGTCCCGGGATCATGTATAGCGGGCAAACCATCATCGGCATGGCTCTGGCGATCATGGTCATGTCGCAACTCTCGGGCTTACTTACGCTTTGGGTCCTTCTCCCGGTGCCCATCGTGGCCGTCGTCGTGCAACATTTCGGCAAGGTGATTCACGAGCTTTACGAAAAAATTCAAGCCTCCCTTGCGACTCTGTCCGCAAAAGTGCAGGAAAATCTTGCCGGGGTGCGCGTGGTGCGTGCCTACGCGCAGGAACAAGCCGAAATTGGCGGCTTTGACGAACCCAACCGCGAGTACGTCTCGCGCAACGTCAAGCTCATTCGCACTTGGAGCATGTTCATGCCGTCGCTCCAGGCTCTGATCGGCATCACGTTTCTGATTGTCCTGTGTGTGGGCGGACACTTAGTTCTTCGCGGGCGGATCTCTTTGGGCGCTCTAATCGCCTTCTACAGCTATCTCGGCATCCTGGTCTGGCCGATGATTGCACTCGGCTGGGTCACGAATATTTTCCAGCGCGGCGCGGCTTCCATGGGCAGGCTCAACTACATTCTCGCAGCGCAACCGCAGATCGATGATCGCGCCGCGGCGGCGTCCGCCGAACAAAAGGTTGTAGGGGAAATCGAATTTCGCAATCTCACATTTGCTTATCCGACGACGATGGCCGGAGGCAGTCGAAACGACGGCGGAAATGGCAACCGCCCCGCCGCTGAGGGAGTCTTGCGCGACATCAACCTACGAGTTCCTGCGGGATCGACGCTCGCGATTGTAGGGCCCACGGGTAGCGGCAAGACCACCTTGGCCGCGCTCGTGGCGCGCCTGTGGGAGGCGCCTGATGGCGCGGTGCTCATCGACGGCCGCTCTATCCGCGAATGGCCGCTCGATACGTTGCGCCGCGCCATCGGCTACGTGCCGCAAGACACCTATCTGTTCAGCGAAACCGTCGGCGAAAACATTGCCTTTGGTATCCCTAAATTTGACCTCGAGCGCGTGCGCGAAGCCGCCGAGGTTGCCAGCCTCGACGGCGACGTCCAGGAGTTTCCCGCGAAGTACGACACCATGGTCGGCGAGCGAGGCATCACGCTTTCCGGAGGGCAAAAACAGCGCACCGCTCTGGCGCGCGCGATTGTGAGAGATCCGCGCATCCTGATCCTTGACGATTCGCTTTCGAGCGTCGACACGCAGACGGAAGAGCGCATTCTAAGCCGCCTGCGCCGCATCATGCGCGACCGCACAACGATTCTGATCGCGCACCGCACTTCCACGGTTCGCGATGCGGATCAAATCGTCGTTCTGCGCGACGGCCGCATCACCGAGCGCGGCACGCACGACGAACTTCTCGCGCGCGACGGTTATTACGCCGACCTGTATCAAAAACAGTTGCTGGAAGAAGAACTCGAACGGGCATGAGCAATATCCACGAAGAAGAGAAACTAGGAAAAGCTTACGACGCTCGGCTGATGCGGCGGCTGATGCAGTATCTGCGCCCGTACAAGTGGCGGGTCGTTCTGGCGATGACGCTCGTCGCGGTCGTCACTCCTCTCGAACTCACGCCCCCCTGGCTTTTCTGGAAGGCCATCGACGGCTACTTTACTCCTGCGCTGAAACGTCTCATCCCGGAGACCCAGGCCTGGCGCGGCATCGAGTGGATCAGCCTGGTGTTCCTCGCCGTACTGGTCTCCAATTTCCTGGCGCAATACGCGCAGATTCGCATCATGCAGCGGGTGGGCCAGCAAACCATGTACGACATGCGCCGCGAAATCTTCGCGTACATCCAGCGCATGCCCATGAGCTATTTCGACCGCAATCCGGTCGGACGCCTCGTCACGCGCGTGACCACCGATGTTGACGCTCTGAACGATCTCTTCGCCGCTGGCGTCGTAACGATGATCAACGATTTCTTCCTCCTCGCCGTGATGGCCGCTTATCTTTTCTCCGTGGACAAGCGTCTCGCGCTCGATGCCTTCGCCGTGCTGCCTTTCATTTTCGTGGTCACCTATTTCTTCCGCAAGTTCGTTCGTGATGCCAACCGCCGCATCCGTACGGCGATCGCACGCATCAACGCGTTCCTGCAGGAATATATTTCGGGCATGAGCGTGGTGCAGATATTCAACCGCGAGCGCAAAGCTCGCATCGAATTCGCGACTCGCAATCGCGACAACATGCTCGCCTGGCGCGATGCCATCCTGGCGTTCGCGCTCTTCTATCCCGCGGTCGAGTTTCTCAGCGTTGCGACGATTACCTTGATCTACTGGTCCGGCGGTAACCGCGTACTCTCCGGCGGCCTCAGTCTCGGCGTGCTCACGGCCTTCACGATGTATGCAACTCGCTTTTTCCGACCTATTCAGGACCTAAGCGAAAAATTTAACATCCTGCAGTCCGCCATGGCCGCTTCCGAGCGCATCTTCAAGCTGCTCGACGAGCCCATCACCGTGGATTCTTCCGCCCAGGCGGTGCGCCTCGATTGTCCCCGTGGCGAAATCGAATTCCGCAACGTGTGGTTCAGCTACCGCGATGTTCCGGAACCTGCTGACGAGGATTGGGTTCTTCGCGACGTCTCGTTCCGTGTCGAACCAGGCCAGACACTCGCCATCGTCGGGCACACCGGCGCCGGCAAGACCACGCTTATTTCTCTGCTGCTGCGTTTTTACGATGTGCAGCGCGGCCAGATTCTCCTCGACGGCATCGACATACGCACCATCAACATCCAGAATCTGCGCCAGCAATTTGGCATTGTCTTGCAAGACTCTTTTCTTTTTACCGGAACAATCGAATCCAACGTCCGCCTCGGATCACCGGGCATCGACCGCGCGACCGTAGAAAACGCCATTGACGAAATTGGACTCGGCGAATTTGTCCGCGCACTGCCCGAGGGGGTGGACACCTCCGTCAACGAGCGCGGTTCCACGCTCTCCGTCGGCCAGCGCCAGCTCATTTGCTTCGCGCGCGCTCTTGCGCACAATCCTCGCTTCCTCATCCTTGACGAAGCAACTTCTAGCGTTGACACCAAAACCGAGCTGCAAATTCGCGAAGCTCTCGACCGCCTCCTTTCCGGTCGCACTTCGCTCGTGATCGCTCATCGCCTGAGCACCATACAATACGCCTCTCGCATCCTCGTTTTTCACAAAGGCCGCCTTCGCGAACAAGGCGCCCACCAGGAACTCCTCGCGCAGCGCGGCATTTACTACCGCCTCTATCAGCTCCAATACAAGGAACAAGAACTCGGCCTCCCGGAAGATGCGCGCAATGCGACCGGCCGTCAGAGAGACCAACCTAGTGCGCTCCCCGCTCCTCAGCCGGCATCGGATTGAGCGCCCCACCGACCGCGCATGCCTCCGATCCCGCTCTTGATCTCCGCAGGCGAAGCATCCGGAGATATGTATGCCGCCCGCCTCGCCATCGCGCTCGAAAAACGAATGGACGTCGCTCTGTTTGGCATGGGCGGCGCGCAGATGCGCGCCGCCGGCGTTCGCGTCATTACCGATTACTCCGAGGTCTCCGTCGTCGGCATCACCGAAATTCTTAGCCACCTTCCTTCGCTCATGCGCGCCATGCGGCGTCTGGTTAGAGAAGCGGGACTTCAGAAACCGCCCTTTGCGATCCTCACTGACTTTCCCGGATTTCATCTCCGCCTTGCGCGCAAATTGCGCCCACACGGAGTCCGCAGCATCTATTACATCTGCCCACAATTCTGGGCGTGGAGGCCCTGGCGAGTGCGCGTGATCCGCCGGCGTTTCGCCGAAGCGCTCTGCATTTTTCCATTCGAAGAGGCGTTCTTCAGCAACGCGGGCGTTCCCACAAAATTCATCGGCCATCCGCTGGTGGGTGCCGTCGAAGCCACCGAAAACCGCGAGGAATTTTGTCGCCAGCAGAACCTCGATCCCAGCCAGCCGATTGTGGCGATCTTGCCGGGAAGCAGGCACGCCGAGTTAACTCAGCACATGCCCGTGATCCGTGACGCTGCGGTGCGCATCCAAGAGCAGCGCCCCGCCCAGTTTGTCGTCGCCGCAGCCGCTCACAGCAACGTGAGCAGCCTCGAAACAGGCTGGAACGCCGCCCTCAAAATACGCGTAGTGGAAGGCCAGACCTACAATGCGCTCGCCGCCGCAGATGCCGCCATCGTCTCCAGCGGCACAGCCACAGTCGAAGCCGCACTTCTCGACGTCCCTATGGTCGTCGTCTATCGCGTGACCCCGCTCACAGCACTGCTCGCCAAACCGCTCGTGCGCACGTCTTATTTCAGTATGGTTAACCTAATCGCCGGGCGCGGCGTCGTTCCCGAGTTGATTCAAAAGGACTTCACGCCGGCCAGAGTCGCCCAAGAGGTCCTCCGCCTCCTCAACGACCTCCGCGCCCGCGAGGATCTCCGCTCGGGCCTCGCCGAAGTCCGTAAGCGTCTGGGCCCTCCAGGAGCCGTCGACCGAGCCGCCGATGCAATTGCCGAGCTTCTCTCAACCGTCGCTGGCAACACTTAGGCGGGTCTCTGCTATCCTATATAGGCAGAATGGTGTCGGTCCGCACCCCGTCGAGAGGTGCCTTCTGAAAGATACCAAAGGAAAGGTTTGATGCCCCTTCGCCCTAGAATTTGTCTTAAGTTTGGCACGCTAGTCGTCGCGGCGCTCGTCAGCGCCACTTCTCCGCTCCGCGCCCAGGCTCCCCGCCCCGTGGGCTTTCTTGCGGACAGCTACGATATCTCCGCCACGCTCGACTCCACACACCAATCCATCAACGCCACCGCCAAAATCGACTTCCGAGCCACGGACGTTTCCTCCAACATCCGCGTCGAACTGCATCCAAATCTCATCGTCAGCGAGGTAAAAACCGCCGACGGCAAATCGCTGGGTTTTGGCCGCGACTCGATGAATCCTCTCTACGTCCTGGTGACACTGCCGACGCCCGTCGCGACGGGCGGCCACGTCACACTCACCTTCACCTATGCGGGCTTGCTCGCCAACGAAGAAAACAGCCCCGTCCCAGGCGTCCGCGCCGCGGTCATCGGTCACGAAAATGCGTATCTGCTCCTTCCCGCGAGATGGTTCCCCCTCACAAACTATCCCTCCAACCGATACACCGCGACGTTCCGCCTAAACGTGCCAGACTCGTTTGCCGTAGCCGGTTCGGGCAAAAGTTCTTCTCCAACGCCCCTCGCAGGAAAAGCCGGCGCCGATAGTGGACGCCTGCTCTATACCTTTGAGTGCAAGACCCCCGGCCCGCACGGCACCTTCGTGGCAGGAAATCTTCAATTGAATCCCAAGCAGGCGGAAGGAGTCGACGTAGCGGTCTACGCTCCCCGCTCCGATTCCGGCAACGCGCAAGGCTTTGCCGACGACGTAGCGCGCTCCGTAACGGTTTTTTCCGACCTTTTTGGCGGCTTGCAAAACACGGAATTTACGGTGATCCAATTGCCCGACGGCACAGTGCGCGACTTCGCCGCACCGGGCGTCCTGCTGCTCAGCCACCGCCTTTGGGAGCCGAAAACTGCCGAGCGCACGATCGCACGTCTGGTTGCCTCCCAGTGGTTTGGTAACTCCGTGCTGCCCGCCACCGCAGCCGATGTTTGGGTCACCGACGGCCTCACGCGCTACTGCGAAGAGCTGTACGCCGAGCAAAGCGCCGGGAGGGAAGCCGGCCTGCGGGCCGTAGACGAATTCGCAGTAGGCGCACTCATGTATGACGACGCGGCGCCCATCGCCCAAGCGATACGCCTGGCCCCCTATTCGAGCGATTATCGCTCGGTCGTTATGAACAAGGGCGCGATGGTTTTCCACATGCTTCGCGGACTAATGGGCGATGTAGCCTTCAAAACGCTTCTGCATGATTTTGCGACCAAGTATGCCGGGAAGACGGCCACCATCGACGACCTCGTTAATTTGGCCGATAAGGACGTGCAAGCGGCCGCCAAACCTGGCCAAATTGCGCCGAATCTCCGCGGCTTTTTCGTGCAATGGCTGAATTCCACAGGGGTCCCTGATTTCACCACGGAATTCGTCATCTACCGCACCTCCAAAGGCTTTCGCATCGTCGGCAAGATCAAGCAGCCGATCGACACGTTCAGCATGCCCGTCGAGCTGCGCATCGATACGGAAGGCAATCCAGAAACAAAATGGGTCGATGTGCTCGGCATGGAATCGCCATTCACAGTAGAAAACTTAGGCCGTCCTAAGCCAGGCGGTATCAAGGTTGACCCAAATAACCTGGTCCTCAAAGGAAGTGTTGCCCTGCGAGCCCGCGCAGCCATCGCCCGAGGCGAAGAGCTCGCCGAACAAGGCCGCTACTATGACGCCATCGGCCAGTATCAAAGAGCGCTGTCAATCCAACCCGGCCGTCCCCTCGCCAATTTCCGGATGTGCGAAGCTTTCTTCTACCAAAAAAATTATCAGGCCGCCGCCAACGCCTGCCGCGAATCGCTGCAAGCCGTGCCGGAGCCTTCCGAAAAATGGACCGAAGTCTGGGGCCACATCTATCTGGGAAAGATATTCGATTTGCTAGGCCAGCGCGAGCGCGCCGTCAACGAATACAGCAAAGCCAAGCAAACCAACGACGATACCGGCGGCGCCCAACTCGAAGCCGAGCGCTGGCTCAAAAAAGCCTATTCCGAAGGCGGCGTTCTGATGGCAACGCCCGCCACCGGCACGGCACCAGCATCTGCCACACCAGCTCCGCCTCCCGCCGGCGACCGCCCGGTCCTAAAAAAGCCCGGTCAGTAACGCAGCACGCTCACCGGCTGGCGGAAGCCGCTTGGTAGGCTCGTTTTACTGCTTGGTCCAATATTCGTCCGGCAGACCCGCGTCGGAAGCTACCTAAAAAATCCCAGGTTCAGTGGTCTTGGCCGGTAGCTAGGGGTCGCGTGCTTAGCCTCTTCCAGGCCCGCGTGAACACGTCCGAGGCGCGGTCGTCGAAGAGCACGAAGTAGATTTTCTCTAGCGAGGTTTCGCTCTTCAGGTGCTGAGCGGCCTCTTCGAGCATAATGGACGCGCATTCCTCGATGGGGAATCCGGCGATTCCAGTCCCGACGGCTGGAAAGGCGATCGTCCTCAGGCCGTGTTCGGAGGCGATGCGTAAAGAGTGAGCGACTGAGTTGCGCAGATTGGCCGCTGTGGTTCGTCCGCCGAGCTGCATGCTCGCTGCGTGGATGACGTGGCGCGCCGCGAGCTTGCCGCCGCCGGTGATGGCTGCATAACCGACAGGGATGCTTCCGATGGCGTCGCATTCGCGCTGAATCTCGTCTCCGCCCTTGCGCCGGATCGCTCCCGCAACGCCCGCGCCCAACTGCAGGTCGTTGTTCGCGGCGTTGACGATGGCATCCGTATCCATGTCCGTCAGGTCGCCCTGCTGGATCACGATCTTTTCTGCCAGTGCTTTATTCATGTTCTCGTCTACGTTTTTTGCAAGCCGCCCATCGGTTGCGAAATCGTTTGCGATCGAGTGCTCTCACTCGCCGCTGCCGGGTGTCACGGTCTGTTCGTCGCCCGCCAGGGAGACTTCCAGGCCCATGCGGCGACCGACCTCGCGGCAAGCCGCGACGGTTTCTTCGGAAGTCTCGCGCCCTTTGACCAATTCCAGACGCCCGGCAGTCTGTGCGTCTGTGAAAAAGCGCATCCCAATGCATCGCTCTGGACAAAACGTGATGGCAGCCAGATCCGTGATGGCTAGCGAAGTCGTCATGCTAGCAAAAATCGCGCCGGGCTTGGCGAATTTGTCGAAAACCGTAAAAAGCTCGATCTTCATCTCCATTTCGTCAGAAACGGTTTCCATGATCAAGTCCGCCTCGCGCGAGGCGTCCTCGGCCGAGTTCGCCGTGCTGAGATTCCCAAGTGCGCCATCGCGATCCGAGGTGCTAATTTCTCCGCGGGAAATTCCCTCGCCGAGCGCCTGTCTAATCCACCCAATTCCCTGTTCCAGCGCCGCAGGCGAGATATCCTCAAGAATGGTCCGAAACCCGGCGAGGCACGATCGACAGGCGATTCTGCGGCCCGGGTTTCCCGAGCCCACGACGGCGATAGTTTTTATTTCCATCATAATCTTCCGAGCATGGAATCGTCGCGGAGACCGGCAGCATGATTATGGTGGTGCAGCAGACGAGTTCTACTTCAGCAACTTCTTGAAAGCCTCTTCGTCGTAGCCAAGAACAATTTGGTCGCCACGAATGACCACCGGCCGCCGGATCAGATTGGGCACTTTCGCCATTAGTTTAATGGCTTCCGGCCTCGTCGGCGGCTTCTCTTTCATATTTCTCGCTCTGTACAGTTCATTGCGTGGGTTCAGAAAATGTTCGTAATCGCGAGAGGCGATTAGCTGGTCGAGTTCGGCTTCGCTCAAGCGTTCTTTGTCCAAGTCGCGAGCATCAAGTTCGGCGCCACGCTCGAGCAAGAAACTTCTTGCTTTGCGGCAGGTTGTTCAAGTTGGTTTCTCAAGAAACCGCAATTTCACTTTCTTCATTTGCTCTTTCAATACCGCGGTACTCGCGGATCGACCTCCACCGACCAGCGTTCGATGCCGCCCGCCATGGATTTTGCATGCTCGACGCCTTGCTGCCGCAGCCACACCACGGCATCCAGGCTGCGCATCCCGTGATGGCAATAGCAAATCACTTCGTCAGCATCGAGCAACGTATTCAAGTTCGCCGGCAGCGTGCCGAGTGGGATCAACTTTGCGCCTGGAATCTTCGAAAGGTCGTACTCCCACTGCTCGCGCACATCGACCAGCAGCAGTTTGTCGCCGCGCCCGACGCGTTCGTTTACTTCCT
>Ga0210398_10000339_pt1 | contig 55282 bp, 36 predicted proteins | sample IncBWC4OmetaG_FD_161047 | JGI IMG/M metagenome (GOLD analysis project Ga0210398, IMG submission 161047) | Forest soil microbial communities from Barre Woods Harvard Forest LTER site, Petersham, Massachusetts, United States - Inc-BW-C-4-O | ecosystem: Environmental > Terrestrial > Soil >...
TGAGGACGTCTGCAGGATTCCCTTTTCTTGAGGCCACCATTAGAAGCTTCTGGAGACTGAACGCAGCCGACGGGAGCGCCTTTCTTGCCTTGAGAAACTGGTTTGCGTCTTGATCGGGACCTTCGAATGTCGCGCCGGCGACCTTTGTCTGCCGGACTCGTGTGGGCATCAAGAGAAGGAATTGCTGGCCGCCCGGTAAAAGGCTTGCGGGGGATGGCGCAAAACGATTACTCACGGCGGCCAACACACTGTTCGCCATCGGCCGTTCGCAATCGCACCGTCAAACAATCGGCTCGGCCCAAACACGCAACTATCTGTGGACTTGAGGCATCAAGTCATGATCGTAGCTGCTGGCTTCGGGAGGAACAATTTCTCTTTATGGGGAAAGGTCTCTCCGGGCGGAAATGTACACGTCGGTCTGCCGGAGGCTGGAGAGGCTCTTACGACTTTTGGGTCAGAGGCACTCTTGGATGTCACAGAGTAGACGCACTCCAACAGTCTGGGAAGCCCTTAAGTTTTGTTCGCGGCCGATGGTGGCAACGCGGGCTTCCGAAATACGTACAAGTGCTTCTCATCGGAAGTTGTCGCCAGAGTTACGTTACTCTTCTTGGCAGCGCGGTGGAGCGCGGAACGAAGGTCGGCTTTCTTCTCACCCGAATCGAAGAGGTTCACTTTGATCGCGCTGTATTCGTCGAGTTTTTCCACGTCGCTGAGGATTTGCGACACAATCTTGGCGTGTCGACTGGTTCGACTTTCGACCGCTTCGGCCAGGGGAACAGAGGGGAAGTGAGACGATGGCGTTTCTTGCTTTCTATTTTTCATTCCCTTGTTTCTTTCTTACTTCGAGCCGTTTTCGATGGCAGTTGCTGTCACCGCGTAGCGAAGCGTTCAGATGTCTATCGGCTCGTATCTTGTTCGCTTCGCTAACCGAGAGCATCAGCGGCCGTATATAGGATGTACTACCATGAACCCTGTTGCACCTACGGTTGCGCACCTCAAAGTGTTCTTGACAGGGCCGATTCCATTGCATACTCATTGATTCAACCCAAAAGGCTTAGAAAGTTGTGGACAAAATGCAGCGCGCCCCTGGGAAAACTTTTGACGCGGCTTCCTTTCTGATTTCCATCTGCCCCGAGAAGCGGGCTGTCCGTTTTGCCGAAAAAGAGATCATCTTCTCAAAAGGCGAACGCAGCGACTCGATTTTCTACATTGAGAAGGGCATGGTGAAGCTCACCGTTACCTCCCGGCAGGGCAAGGAAGCGATCATCGGAGTATTCTCGCGAGGCGATTTTTTTGGCGAGAGCTGCATCGCCGACGACCAGCCGACCCGCTTTCACAATGCAGTGGCTCTCACCGACCTGCGGGCGTTGAAAATCGATCGCAGCTCAATCATGCGTACCTTGCTGGAGCGAAGCGATGCCTGTTACGGCTTTCTTACCCATATTCTTCGTTGCAACGCAAGGATTCAGGACGACCTGGTTAACAACCTCCTGGACTCAAGTGAAGAACGATTGGCGCGGGCTCTCGTTCTCTTAGCTCGATCTGGCAAGGTCGAGCCTTCGGCCAGGATCAGCCAACAAACGCTCGCCGAGATGATCGGGACCACCCGTCAACGCGTTAATGTGCTGATGCAGCGTTTCAGGAGGTCGGGACTCATTGAGTATGGCCGCGGTTTGGAAGTTCGTGAATCTCTCCGCACGATTCTCAGAAATGACTAAACCACTGTCCGCTTTGTGACTGCTCTGGCGTAGCCCGGCTGGTTAAATGATCGCCAATATGGTGGGCAGCCCGACCAGGGCCGCATAAAACATTTCGCTCGAAAATATCGAACCAGCCGAAAGGGATGACAGCTTCTGGGGAAAATAAGCTGCGTTGATCTTGATTCAACCTGGACAGGATGTCTGGCTCGCATCCCGCTAGCGGTTGGAAAGGTAACCATTTTACTGATCGTCGGTAGCCAGGGAAAGGATAGGGAGTTGAGGGGGACGCCATGGAACTACTCGGGGATTTTCTTGCTCCAAACGACTTCATGCCACACGGGTACTGCTACCTTTGGGATCCAGGTCTGGTCTGGCTGCACGCGGCTTCGGATTCGCTGATTGCGCTGGCCTATTTCTCGATTCCCGTCACATCGGTCTATTTCCTCCGCAAGCGGCGCGATCTACCATCCAGCCGGATATTTGCCTGTCTTGGCGTCTTCATTCTGGGCTGCGGCGCCACCCATGCGATGGAGGTTTGGACGCTATGGCACGCGAACTACTGGCTCTCAGGCACGATTAAGGCGATTACCGCTTCAGTTTCGGTTGCAACCGCCATCTTTCTGGTGCGTCTGGTACCGCCAGCTTTAGCACTCGCCAGTCCGCAGATCTTGCAGCATAAAATTGCAGAGCGGCGCCCCACCGAGGAAGATCTGCATCGAGCCAAAGCGGAACTGGAATTCCGCGTCGAGAAGCGAACCGCCGAACCCACCCAGTCAAATCGTGTCCTGGTGAACGAAATCGCACGGCGCCAGGAGGTTGAAGACGAACTCAGGCATAGCGAACAAAAGTTTCGGTTGCTGGTCGAAGGCGTACGGGATTATGCCATTTCCATGCTGGATCTTTCCGGGCGGGTCACGAGTTGGAATGCCGGCGCAGAACAGATAAAGGGTTATAAAGCGCATGAAATTCTCGGGCAGCACTTTTCTCGTTTCTATCCTCCCGAGTATCTTGATCAACACGAACCGCAAGCGGAACTGGAGGTGGCGGCGGCGGCAGGCCGCTTCGAAAGTGAAGGATGGCGAATACGCGAAGACGGCTCACGCTTCTGGGCCAATGTAGTAATTACTGCGGTGCGCGACAAACAAGGAAAGCTGATCGGGTTTTCGAAGATTACCAGGGATCTCTCCGACCGCAAACGAGCTGAGCGGGAACAAGGAAAACTGACATCGCTGATTGAACGCAGCAGCGACTTCATCGGCATTGCATCGTTCGAAGGCGAAGTGAGGTTCGTGAATCCTGCAGGTCAGTTATTGGTTGGATTGGAGGGAGACGCAGCGGTGCAAGCTTCCAGGATTCCGGATTTTGTATTCGAGGCTGATCGGGAGAAATTCCAGCAGGAGATTTGGCCGTCTATCGTGCAAAGAGGCGAGTGGGAGGGCGAAGTGCGCTTCCGTCACTTTAAGACTGGGGCTGCGATCCCAATGCTGCAAAAGGCCTTCTCCATCAAAGATGCCGATTCCGATCATCCATTGGCGCTGGCGACCATCAGCCGTGACATAACCGACCGTAAGCGCGCCGAGGAACAATTACGCCTCGCACAGGCCGAATTGGAGCACGTGACTCGAGTCACAACTATCGGTGAGTTGACGGCTTCGATCGCTCACGAAATAAACCAGCCGCTTGCCGCCATCGTCAACAATGCTAACGCCTGTGCCCGGTTGCTCTCCTACCATCCCCCCGATTTGGAGGAAGTTCGCCTGGCAGTTGGCGATATTGCGCAGTCTGGGACAAGAGCCGCCGAAGTCATAACGCGGGTTCGTGCCCTCCTGAAGAAGAGCACTGTGGTGAAAGATCGCGTTGACGTTAATGAAGTCGTGCTCGAAGTTCTCGCTCTGGCCGAGGGCGAACTGGAAAAGAATCACATCTCGGTTCGAACCGATTTAGTTCCCCATTTGACGCCGGTCCTGGGAGACCGCATCCAGTTGCAGCAGGTAATCCTGAACCTCACTATGAACGGCATCGAAGCCATGACTGCGGTGACAGGCCGGCCTCGCCGCTTGCTGATTCGATCGGCGATGCACGAATCCAGCCAGGTGCTGGTTGCCGTACACGATTCTGGCGCGGGACTGGATCCTAAGATTGCATCCCACATTTTTGACGCTTTTTTTACAACCAAACCGGCGGGAATGGGCATGGGATTGCCGATATGCCGTTCGATCGTCGAAGCGCATGGCGGCCAATTGTCGCTCGCTCCGAACGAGAGTGAAGGCGCCACCTTTCAGTTCACCCTGCCAGCTTGTGCGTGAACCAGCCATGGATGAAGCCAACCCGGTTGTTTTTGTCGTGGACGACGATCCGGTGGTCTGCGCCTCGATGAAAAGACTCATTCGAAGCGTGGGCCTCGAAGTCCAAACCTTTAACTCGGCGCATGAGTTTCTGCACGCTCAGCGCCCCGATACGCCGGGGTGCCTGGTACTCGACGTTCGTCTGCCGGATTTGAGCGGTCTCGATCTGCAGCAGGAGCTTGCCAAAGGCAACGTTGATCTGCCGATCGTGTTCGTCACCGGTCACGCCGATGTCCCCATGTCGGTTCGTGCCATGAAGGCCGGTGCAGTCGAGTTCCTCACCAAGCCGTTTCGCGAGCAGGATCTCCTGGAGGCGATTCAGCATGGCGTCGGGCAAAATCGCGCGGCTAGGGAACGGCGGGCCGCGATCGGAGAATTAGAAGAACGCTTCGATTCGCTCACTCCCCGCGAGCGGGAGGTCTTCCCTCTCGTCGCCGGCGGAATGCTCAACAAACAGATTGCCGATCAATTAGGCGCCAGCGAGAAGACGATCAAGATTCATCGCGCACAACTGATGCGGAAAATGCGAGCTGAATCCCTGGCGGATCTGGTTCGCATGAGCGAGCGACTCAAGCTCACTCCACTTCCCTAAAGTCCTAGTTCCCTGAGACTAAGGCCCGATAGACGCGGAGCGCCTGCGGACTTATTTTTCATTAGGGGCTTATTTTTCATTCGTGATTAAGGAGGAGAGGAGATGGGATCTACATCCGTTCATTTGCCCGGATTTCGCGAAATCGCGGGGCTTCAATCCGCAATTTTATCGGCTGTTTCATTCCCGCCATGGGGTTTGAACATCGAGCCGCGGTCAGGTCCAGTGGCCATCGTGGATGATGACAAGTGGGTCTTGAAGTCCCTGGAAAGGTTGGTAAAGTCTGCCGGCTTCAGGGTCGTGACCTTCCTTTCGGCCGAGGACTTCCTGCGATCTGGGAAAAACTCCAAATCGGTCTGCATTATCCTCGATATCCGGCTGCCGGGAATGAGCGGGATTGATCTGCAACGCCAGCTGGCCGCAGAAAACCCTCAAGTCCCCATTATTTTTGTTTCGGCGCATGATGAAACCGAAACCCGAACTCAGGCTCTGGCCGGTGGAGCGATCGCTTTTCTCAGCAAGCCGGTCAATGACAAAGCGCTGTTGGAAGCCGTTAGCTCGGCTGTGAAATAGAACTCCCCAACGTAATTTGTAAGAAACATTAACTCTTGCCCCCGCAACCTGACCCTTAAGAAGCGCAAACTTTGCGAAATCAACTCGGAGACGGAATGAGGACAGGAGCGTGCGATAACGAGAAATTGGACAATTCGAAAGTGGAGGACATAATGAATGCACTTAGGAAATCGACGGACAATCGTGTTTGCGACACGCCAAACCTGGGCAGGTTCCCGAACCCGGCTAATCTGTTCTCAGGGGCACGAATTTCTGCCCAATCCATGCCCACGCAAACACGAATTGACGAGATTTTGCGTAAAGACGGCCTATCCCAACCCTTGAATGGCAACGGTCAAGCCAGGATTGGTTCGGCGCGGCCCTATTTGCTGACGCCGGAGATCTCCGCGGCAGAACCTTTAACGCTGATGGTGGCGGATGATCATCCCGTAGTCCGGGAGGGCCTGATCGCGATGATCGAACGTCAATCCGACATGCGAGTTATAGCCCAGGCCGGCAACGGGCGCGAGGCAGTCAACGAATTTCTGGCTCGACGTCCCCACGTCGGGCTGCTGGACTTGAGAATGCCGGTGATGAACGGCGTCGAAGCGGTACTCGCAATCTGCGAGAAAGACCCAGCAGCGCGCCTCCTCATTCTAACGACATACCAGGGACAAGAGGATATCTACCGTGCACTGCGTGCCGGCGCTCTGGGCTACCTCTTGAAAGACGCGCCTGCCGAGGAACTCATCGAATCGATTCGTGCGGTCGGCGCGGGGATGACGTGGATTCCGCCAGCCGTGGGTGCAATGTTGGCAAAGCGAGTCACCGATCGCGAACTAACGGCGCGCGAAATGGACGTCCTCCGAGTACTGGCAGTGGGCAAGAGCAACAAAGAAATCGGAGTGGCATTCAACATCAGCGAAGCCACCGTCAAAGTACACGTGACTCACATTCTCGAAAAATTGAAAGTCACCGGCCGCACTGAAGCCATCAACGTCGCCGCGAGGCGCGGACTGGTGAATATAGATTCTGCGACTGCGGCGTGATTCTTATGGATCCGGCCGCAATCGTGCCCAACAGCGCCACAACCCAGTGAGACAAGTCGTCCGCTCCGGATTCGGCCAAGCTCACCAAATAGATCCAAGGGAAGAAGTGAAGTTATGAAAGCGAGCAATCTCTGCCAATTTCCACATCGTCTCGATTTCGGGAACGGGAGACCAATTGCAGGCGACCCACGTCTGCAGTTTTCTTCCGGAGCTGAAATAACCGCTCACAACCTGTCAAACGCGTTAATAGAAATGGTTCTACCGCACGTCTCAGACGGCATCGTGCTCTGCGATGCGGCTGGGTTGATCGTAATGGCTAACTCGAGAGCGAAGCAGCTCGCACAACAAGACCCAGAAGGCAAACCGGTGGATCTCGTCGAAGACATCTGGGGGAAACTGCTGGATTCCAGCGGCAACCATCTCCCCGTGGAGGAATGGCCGCTGTTTAAAGCTCTGCTCGGAGAAAGCGTTTCCTGGAAGGAGTGCCGCCTGATTCAACTGAATGGCGGGGCTGTCGATATGTTGTTCAGCGCCGACCCGGTTCGAGACATGGCGAACAGGATTGTGGGGGCGGTAGCCACGCTCACTGACATTAGCCAGCAGAAACACCACGAAACAATCCACTATGAACAGGCTCTGGAGAGAGAACGCAGCCGGATGGCTACGCACATTCACGACACCGTCTCTCAAAGCTTGACCGCGATCAATCTTCAGCTGCAGGCGGCAGAACGAGAAATCCATCAGAACGCGGATGCGGCCGGTCTTTATGTGCAACGTGCGCTCAGCGTGGCTCGCGACACGCTCGCCGACCTGCGCCGCTGCATATGGACGCTCTCGCATGAATCGCTGGAAGGCGAAGATCTGGCGGAAGCGTTATCGTTTCTGGCGGAGCGGCTTCTCACCGAAACTCCAGTGACACTGGAGTTGTCTCTGCAGCGCGAGACCGGCACGCTTCCGCGCGAAATCCGGCATGAAATCCTGTGGATCAGCAAAGAAGCTCTATCTAATGTGCTGAAACATGCGCAGGCGACCAAAGTCATCATTGAGTTACTTTGCGGAAACCGGGAAGTCCAATTGAGAGTTCACGACAACGGTTGCGGCTTCGGATCGGCGCCCGCGCTGCGAAACGCTCAGGGCAGCTTTGGTCTGCTCAGCATGCGAAAACGCGCAGAACGGCTTGGCGGCACCGTTGCCGTTGACAGTCAGCCGGGAAAAGGCACCCGTGTGATTGCTGTCGTCCCCTGCGCTTTGCACTGAACGTCGGGCGCTGGCACAGTATCTGTTCTAGAAATATTGTCGACACACGAATCTAATTGGGCGTGGTGCCGCGCTAGCGAGCGCAAAGCGCCCACCGAACCGCTTTCTGATTTCACCATGGGAGTGCGTTTTTCCGCGTCCGCTCGCAGAGGAGTCAAAAACGTCGATTCCTTTCGACGATTTCCAGCTATGGCAGGTAGTCGAGACGGGGGACAGTCAAGCATTTCTCCCTGCAGAGAAAAACTGTCCCCCCCGCCCGGCTTAGCTTGCCCTGGCCTTCGTTTCCCAGGCAAGCGCACAAGGTGCATCTCTGATTGAAGATGCTATGCAAGCTGGAGCTTTGGAGCAATTCCTCGTAAGATGGAACGAGGCCTGCTGGTAGACGCCTATAGATCTTTGCTTCGTCGGTCCCATTCCGATCTACAACGATGGCGGTAAGGGCTCCCGCGGATCATAAATGCCGCTTAGGAAAACGAATCGTTTCTCGTCGGCTCCGATCCAAGATAGGCAATACGTTGCGAAGGGATGAAATGCCAGTAATTCGAGCCTGCAAAGTCTGCGGACGAATGAATCGTGTTCCGGCCGCGCATCTCGCCGATACCGGACGCTGCGGCAATTGCAAGTCTCCACTGCCGCCCACAGATGAACCTTTGGAAGTAGATGCTGCTGTCTTCGACGAGATCCTTCAAAATGCCCGCGTCCCTGTGCTGGTAGATTTCTGGGCCGCGTGGTGCGGCCCCTGCCGGATGGCAGCGCCAGAGGTTGCACGCACGGCCGCCGACATGGCGGGTCGAGCGGTCGTCGTAAAGCTTGACACCGAGCGCTATCCGGAAGTCGCCTCCCGTTTCAACGTGCGCGGCATCCCTAACTTCGTCGTCTTCTACGCGGGGAAGCTCGTTATGCAGCAGGCCGGACTAGTTGACCATCAGCAGATGGAAGCCTGGCTGAAATCCGCGGCCTCTGCAACCGTGGCTTGAACCATATCTTCCAAGTTGTCGCTCAAAAGGAAATGCGTAACCAAAATAGAAACTATTTTTGACACGCGCTTAGTTCGTCGAGCCTTCGCTTGAGTTCTTCCAATTTCTGTCCGGCCTCGCCGAGTTTGCCTTCCGCAGTTAATCGCTGGTAGTCGGCTAAATCCTTGGCTGCCGCCGTAATCAGCGAATTTAGATCTTCCACAGGCTTGGTCCCGGCCGATGGCGCGGCCTTCGGTGCCGCCTCGACAGCTGTAGCGGTCGAGCTGAGCGATGAAACTTCGCCGCCAAACAGCGATTTCATCGCGGCCTCAAAGGTGGGACCGTAGGCCAATCGATCTTGCAGCGCGAGCACCACCAGCCGCAATTCCGGCATCGGGCTGCGTTCCGCCTGCAAATAGATCGGCTCCGCATAAAGTAACGCCCGCCCGCACGGGATCACCAGCAGCGTTCCGCGCCGCACATGCGAGCCTTGCTGATTCCATAGCGTCAATTGCCCCGAGAGCTGGGCGTTTTGATCGATACGCGCTTCAATCTGCAGCGGGCCATCCACCAGCTTGGTTTTCGGAAAGTCGTAAACGATCGATGTCCCGTATTGAGCACCGTCGCTGCGGCCGGCGATCCAGCCGATAAGATTGTTTCGATTAGCAGGTGTAAACGGAAGAATATCCACGAACTCGACATTGTTTTCGCCGGGCAGTTTCATCAGAACAAAGTTCGGCTCCATCGTCTGTGCCTTCTGCTCGCCTGCGTCACTCATCCCCACTTCCGAAGCTACGGTCCACAGGTCCTCCCGGTTGTAAAACACCTCCGGATCCGTCATGTGATAAAGCCCGTACACCGCGGCCTGCAGCTTGAGCAACATCTCGGGATAGCGTACATGCTTCCGCAGCGCCGGCGGCATCGCCGACGCATCCTTAAATAAGGATGGAAAGATCTGCCGATACGCCGCAATGATCGGATCTTGCGGATCAAACACATAGAACGTCGTCGTGCCATCGTAGGCGTCGACCGCGACCTTCACGCTGTTCCGCATGTAGTTGATCGAATTGTTATTAAGAACGTAATGGCTGGAGTACGGATAGCTGTCTGAAGTAGTAAATGCATCCATCATCCAGGAAAGCCGCCCATCGTCGCCAAGCACAATATAAGGGTCAGTTTCGTACGTAAGAAACGGCGCCAGCGCAGCAACTCGATCACGCACATTCCGTCGCATCAGCAGCCGGCTCTGCGGGTTGATGTCGTCGCTAAACGGCAGCTTCGTCAGATCTCCCTGGTCGAATGCGATTAGGATGCGGCGGAGGAATCCGTCGAGGGCGATGCCGCCGGTGCCTTCATAGGACGTCAGATTGTTAGTCTGCCCTTGCGGATAGTTGAATTCCTGTTGCCGTGTCTTCACGTACACGTTGTTGGTGGTCAACTCGCCAAAATAAATCTCCGGGCGCGTTACTTTGATGCTCGGCACACTGCTCTGCACCGGCATGTCTCTCAGAATCAGCGTCGGCAATCCTTCCGGCGTAAATCCATTCACTGGATTCATGGTCATGCCGTAGCCGTGCGTGTAAATCAGCTTCTCGTTGATCCAGTTGCGGCTGCTCTCGGGCAGCTTATCGATGCTCAGCTCTCGTGCGGCCAGCATCACCTGGCGCATGTTGCCGTCGATGTCATATCGATCGATGTCGATGTCGGGAAAATCGTAGTAGGTTCGGATTTCCTGAATCTGGCGCAGCGTATCCTGCAGTGCCCGCCAGTCCCACAGCCGGATGTTTTGCAGCGTCACCTGATTGTTCTGCGGGTCGGTCGCTTCCACGGTCGTCTCAGCGGGAAATTCGCGTTGTGCCATCCGATCCAGCCCATAGGCTTTACGCGTCAACTCGATGTTGTTGGCAATGTATGGCCGCTCGCGCACCAGCTCATTCGGCTTGACGATAAAGTTTCCCACGTACCATCCGACGATCTGTACCGCAACAAAACAGATCGCCGCCGGCAGTACCGCAGCCGCCAGCCAGCGCACTCGCGGTTCTGACACCACATTGGCCATTGCAATTGCGGCGCCAAAAATCAGCGCCGCACACACCACGAGCAGGCCGCTCAACGTAACATGCGCGTCGGTATAGGAAACGCCGCTGAAGATCGTATGCGGCTCGAATAATGTATCGAAGCGGGTCAAGTACACTCGCGCCGCGAATATCAGCAATAAGAAAGCGAACGAAATCGAGAAGCCGCGCCACGGTAATGGAATCGAAGCGCCCCGCCGCCCGGCGAAAACGCGAGTGCTGCCCGTGATGAGAATAAAGAAAAAAGAAACGAGGCAGGCGATCACGGCCATCGTCAGCAGCCAGCCTGTGATCAGCTGCCACACAGGCAGGCTGAATAGATAAAACGGAAGTGGCCTGCCGAAAACCGGATCCGCTGCCCCCGCTGCACTCCGCCCATACCAGTAGAGCGCGAATGTGGCCCATTCATCCATCATGGTCGCGCCCGTGGCCAGCGCGATCAGAAAGAAGACGAGGCGCGCAATGAAACTCAGAATGCGTTCCACCGGCAGTTTCACCGGCTGGCGGCCAATGTAAATGATGCCGCCATTCAGCAGATCGGGCTGATACGCACGCTGCAGCGCCCAAAACCACCCGTACAGAACGAGGTATGTGGCAAGTAGAAAAGCCACGAAGACCGTCCACTGCAGGCTCAGCGTCTTGCGGAAAACGTCGCCATATCCGAGCGAATCAAACCAGAGATTCGCCACGTAATACGAGATCGATGTGCGGCTGCCGAAGATGACGATCGCGGCTACGGCAAGAACAACGATGAATCGTCGGCGGTTTTGGGGCCGTCCCTGCCACTCGATGGTTGGGGGCATCAAACTAGTTCGCCTTCACTCTGCACGTTTTCGACTCGAAGGCATTGTACTTTGTTTGGCAGCATCGGCGTTTGACGGAACCGGAGTGGACGTTATTACTCTGAGCCGAGGGTGACGAGGACAGTCGACCGGCAGAAACTTGAGAGCTGCAACAACGGTGCAGCGCCCGCACTTCATCGGAATTAAGCCGCATCACAAGAACTTCCACTTTGCCCTCAGGAGAGGTCAAGACAAAACTTTACCGTGGTGGTGCGGCGATCCGGCTATCATTCCTAAGGGACAAATGCGCCGCTGCTTGACGAATGACCGATCATGGTGACTTGGAGGCTGGATCTTTGGATTCTGCTAACGGGGTGGTTTCTGCTGTCAGCTCTTGCTCAAGCCCAGCGCGGCGGAACTGAAGTTAAACCATCGCAGCCGGAAAAGATTCATGGTGTCGTGAAATCCGGGAACATGCCGATTCCGGGCGCAGCCGTGAGCATCTCTTTCGGATCTTCCACCGAGAAAATCTCTGTCTGGACAGATGTCGATGGCCGCTATTCCACGACTGTTCCGTCGTACGGTTCCTACACTGTGCAAGTGCAGATGGTCGCGTTTGCCAATAGCACGCAGCAGGCGGTAATCGACGCCACTCACCTAAATGCAGAGGCAAATTTTGAATTAACTCTGTTGTCTCGCACCCGCGAAGCCGCGCCTCAACCGCGAAGGCCGAGCGGGCAAGGCGGCGCGCAGCGCGGATTTCAGAGTCTTTCTGCAATGCAGAGCATGGCTGACCAGGGTAGCGGTAATGCAATGAGTGACGTGGTGCCCTCGGGTATGCCCGTACCCGGAATTTCCCCAGACAGCGCGACGGAATCCATTGCCATCTCCGGCAACACTTCGAATTCATTCAACGCCTTGGGCGGTGACGAACTGCAGCAGCGAATCAACGACGCTCGCCAGCAGGGAGGCGGCTTCGGCGCGGCCAGCGGATTTGGGGGGCCCGGTGGTGGAGGGTTTGGTGGAGGCGGCGGGCGCGGAGGCGGCGGGCCAATGACAATTACGGGCCGACGCGGCTTTGACGTCAATCATCCGCATGGATCGATCTACTACGGCATTGGCGACTACGCGCTCAATGCCGCGCCGTACCCTCTCGCCGGCGAGCCGCCCACGAATCCTGCCTATGAGCAAAACAGTTTCGGAGGCTCGCTGGGAGGGCCGCTCAATCTACCGAAGATTTATCACGGCGGCGCGAAGACATTCTTTTTCGCGAACTACAACGGCAAGCGCGGAGAAAATCCGTTCGATCAGTTCTCAACTGTGCCGACGCTGCTGGAGCGCGAGGGAAATTTTTCGGCAACGAAATACACTTCAGGAGTCGCATCCGGTTCGCCGGTAACAATTTATAATCCTGCCGCCAATACTCCATTTGCCAACAATACAATCCTTCAAATCAATCCGATCGCGGCGGGATTGCTGAAATATATTCCGCTCCCGAACCTTGTCCCTCCACCGGGCGATTTCCAGAATTTTCAATTCGTCACTTCGGCTCATAACAGTAGCGACGATCTCAACGTGCGTATCAATCACACCTTCGGCGCTGCGCCGGTGCGTGGGCGCCGCAGTGGCGGAGGCCGCAATGCTTCGCGCAACAATCTGACCTTTGGCCTGCACTACCATGGGTCGGCTTCGACCATCACCAATCCGTTCCCCAGCGTGGGCGGCAAGACTGGCGTTCGCAGTTTCGACGTACCCATCGGCTACGTGCGGAGCATCGGCAAACTGACCAACAGCCTTCGGTTCGATTTCAATCGCAGCCGAACCAGCACGCAGAATCTCTACGCGTTCAACAACGACGTAGCAGGCAACCTCGGCATCAACGGCATTTCGACCAACCCATTCGATTGGGGATTGCCCAATCTTTCTTTTATGAATTTCAGCAGCCTGCAGGATACGACCCCGCAGCTTCTGCGCAACCAGACTTACACTTTCTCGGATTACATGGTATGGGTTCACGGCAAGCACAATTGGCGCTGGGGCGGCGATTTTCGGCGCGTTCAGTTGAATACCGAAACTGTCGGCAACGGTCGCGGGTCGTTTGTCTTCAGCGGAATCAACACATCGGAAGTCGTCAACGGGCAGGCTGCGGCCGGAACTGGTTACGATTTCGCAGATTTTCTTTTGGGTCTGCCGCAACAAACTTCTGTGCAATACGGCTACGACAACTACCATTTCCACGGCAACTATTGGGATTTGTACGCGCAAGATGAATGGAAGGTGCGCGGGAATCTTACGCTCAATCTCGGCGTTCGCTACGAATACGTGTCACCGCTTTCTGAAGAAAACAATCTGATTGCCAACCTCGCGCTCTCGCCGGGCGTGCTGAATCCGGCTCTGGGAGCACCAGCCGTTGCCGTAGCCGTGCCGGGACAAGTCTCGCCGTACAGCGGCAGTTTGCCCGATAGCCTGGTGCGGCCTGACCACAAAGCATTTGCCCCGCGCGTCGGTTTCGCATGGAAGCCATTTTCGAAAACTGTCGTGCGGGGCGGATACGGCATCAACTACAACACCGGAGCGTATCAGGGCATCGTGCAGCAGTTGGCCTTTCAGCCTCCGTTTTCGACGGCCGCGACGAATATTCAAACCGCTTCGGGCGATCTGACCCTCCAAAACGGTTTTCCTACTCCCACCAGCGGAGTGATCACCAATAGTTACGCGGTCAATCCTAATTATCGCTTTGGCTATGTGCAGATTCGCAATCTCGATATTCAGCAGCAAATAAGACCAACGGTGCTGCTGAATATCGACTACACCGGGACCAAGGGCACGAACCTCGATATTCTCGAAGCCCCCAACCGCACCATTACGCCGGCGGGAATTCAGATTCGTATTCCGAATGTGCAGGCATTCACTTATGAAAACTCCATTGGTGACTCCGAAGCCAATGCGGGGTCGGTACGGCTGCGCAAGCGATTGGCGAAAGGCTTTTCGCTCGGCGGCCTTTACACGTTCTCGAAGTCGATTGACGACGCATCTTCGATCGGCGCCGGAGCGACTTCGAGCGCGAGCACTGCCGGCCTCGGTGCTGGTGGTACGGGCGCTGCCGGTGCGGGCCCAGGCGCATCGGCCGGCAGCGGCGCGAGCAGCGTGGCGCAGAATCCGTTTGAGATCTCAGCGGAACGGGGGCTCTCCAGCTTCAACCAGACGCACAGATTCACGGGAGATTATTTGTTGGAGTTGCCGTTTGGGCACGACCGGCAGTGGCTCACCGGCAACACTCCGCTGCGGGCAATCTTCGGCGACTGGCAATGGAGCGGCGACTGGACCATCGCCTCGGGACTTCTTTTCACGCCGCATTTCGTCAACACTGCCAGCGAAGTGAACGGAGGTACGAATAGCACGTTGCGGCCGAATCTCGTGCCGGGACAACCGATTCAAATATCGAACCCGTCGATTGGCAGATGGTTCAACACTGCGGCTTTCGTCGCTCCGGCCGCGGGACAATATGGCGACGCGCGGCGCAACAGCATCATCGGTCCTCCGACACATGGGTTCGATATGGCATTCACCAAGGTCGTTCCGCTGAAGGAGTCGCGGTCGCTTGAATTTCGTGCACAAGCAACGAACGTCTTTAACATACCCAATTACTCATCGATCGATACCTCGGTCACTTCTCCTACATTTGGCCGGGTTACCGCGGTGGGCGCGATGCGGCAAATCACCATCACCGCCCGGTTTCATTTCTGAGAAGAGGTCTAGAGGAAAGATGATTTCGGTGGTTCATCAATGGATACGCAGGACCCTGGCGATCACTCTCGCGCTTACTCTTCTGTGCGTCTATGCCGCTCCACAGCAGCAGGACGAATATACCTTTCGCGTAGAAGCTGAACTGGTGCTGGTGAACGTAACCGTCAAAGACAAGAATGGCAACTTCGTTCGCGGACTCAAACCAGAGAACTTTACGATCCTTGAAGAAAACAAGCCGCAGAAGGTTACATCCTTCGATATCGAGAACGTTGATGCGGTTGCCAATCAGGATGTGGCTCAGGCCAAACCTGAAGCTGGCGCTCCGCCTCCAACAAGCCCCGCAAATACGAAGACGCTTGCGGCAAATTCGCCGGACCACTTCAAAGATCGCCGTCTTATCATTCTTTTCTTCGACCTTTCCGCCATGGAGCCGGATGAGATCGATCATGCCGTCACCTCCGCCGAGCACTATGTGGAGTCACAAATGGCCCCGGCAGATTTGGTCGCAATCGTGTCCTTGGGAAGTTCGCTGCTGGTCAATCAGGATTTCACTTCCGATCGCGACTTACTTAAGAAACAACTCCAGGCTTTTGCAGAAGGCTCCGGACAGGGCTATGAAGAAGGAACGACCGGCTCTACGGAGGGCACGCCCGACACCGGTCAACCCTTCACTGCGGACGATACCGAATACAACATCTTCAATACGGACCGCCGACTCGAAGCGCTGCGTTCGGTTGCCGAGAAACTCACTCATCTCCAGGAGAAGAAATCTCTTATTTATTTTTCCAGCGGGATGGACCGCACCGGAATTGAAAATCAGTCGGAACTGCGCGCCGCCGTCAATGCTGCAGTGCGCTCGAATATGGCCATTTACACCATGGATTTACGCGGACTGCAGGCGCTCGTCCCCGGCGGCGAAGCGCAGAATGCCAGCTTGCGCGGCACTTCTGTGTATTCCGGCCAATCCACGCTTAGCACTTTGAATTCCAATTTCACGACGCAAGAGACGCTGGTCACGCTGGCAAGCGATACAGGCGGCCGCGCCTTTCTCGATTCCAACGACTTCAACCAGATTTATAAAGGAGTGCAACAGGATACTTCTACCTACTACCTGCTTGGCTATCACAGCACCAATCCGGCAAAGGACGGCCGTTACCGCCGCATCACGGTCAAAGTCAACGTTCCCGGCGTAAAGGTCGACTATCGTCGCGGCTACTACGCCGCCGCGGACTATCAACATTCTACAAAAGAGGATAAAGAGCTTCAGTTGCAGGAAGAACTCGCGTCCGAGTTACCCGCCACCGATCTCCCTCTCTATCTCGGCGCGGCTTATTTTCGCCTGGAGCCAAATAAGTATTTCATTCCGATTTCCCTGGTTGTGCCCGGTTCTCAGATTCCCTTCGTACGCAGCAGCGACCGGGATAAAGCAACCCTCAACGTCATTGGTGTGGTGCTCGACAAAGAGCAGCACCCTCTGCAGAGGATTCGCGACACCGTGAAACTTGCCGTGAATAGTTCGTCCGAAGTGCAAAAGAAGAACGTGCAATACGACACGGGACTCAGCCTGCCACCGGGCAAATATCACCTCAAATTCGTGGTGCGCGAGAACCAGACCGGCCGCATGGGATCGTTCGAAACCGATCTCGAAGTTCCCGATCTCAAGTCGCAGCCGCTTAAAATGAGTTCGGTGGTACTCACGAGTCAATTGCAACCAGCGAAGAAGGGTTCAACTCTGAATCCGTTGATTCGCGATGGCTCCGAGATCATTCCGAATGTGACCCACGTCTTCTCGCCTGCGCAACACCTGCGTCTTTACTACGAAGTCTACGATCCGGGGCGGTCGAAGCCTGCGCAACCGGCGGAGGCGGGATCGAGACCGGCAGAATCTGGCGCCGCAGGAATCCATCTGCTGACCAATGTTGCCTTTTTCCGTGGCAAGGCGAAGGTGTTTGAAAGTTCTCTGATCGAGCTGACAGAATTGAGTGCCCGCGACCGCAAAGCCGGAATATTTCAGTTGGATTTGCCTCTCGATACGTTGAAGCCCGGCTTCTACACTTGCCAGGTCAACGTGATCGACGATGCGGCAGGTTCTTTTCTTTTTCCGCGGCTGGCTCTGTTGATTCGCCCCGAAAACCCTGGCGCTGGTCGCTGAGGCGCCTCGGCTATTTTTGCATGCAAAGTTTTCCAATTATTTTCTGCCAAACTGTTCTAAAGTAAAAAAGCCCGCTCCTGGCGGGCCCTGGTCTGCAATATTGGCGTTACGCCGCTTTCTTCTGCTCCGACCGTATCTTCGCCCACCTCGCCCGGTGGGCAATGGCAATCTTCCTCCGTGCCGCGGCCGACATGGTGTGCCTGGCTGAGGAGAAGCTGGTTTTCGGCGCCGCTACCAATCGCCGTTTCATCTCGCGGGCGAGGGAAGGTTGAAATCGGCTTTGGGCGGCGAGCAGACCGAATCAAACCATCGGCTGATATATACCTCGGCATGGGCTTCACCACAGAAGTGCCGGGCGCCACCTGCGTTTGCGGCTTCTGAACTCCAGCGATGAACGGTTAGTTGTGAGTCTCCGCACTGGATGACGAACCAGTGGATGGGGCGGGTGTCCGCAATTCCGCAAACTTCGCATCGGTATTCGCGTATCGTCGTCATATTCATGATCCCGCTGCCCCTGCGCAATCGGCCCAATGGCAGGGGCTTCGACAAACCGTCTCTGACTCCGGCATTTTTACTGTTGTTGCCAGCCTCCACCCAGGACTTTATAGAGTTGGACAAGGCTGCGATATTCGTCTCCTCGTGCCGATGCCAAAGTCAGTTCAGCGGCGAAAAGCGACCTTTGTCCATCCAGAACTTCGAGATAAGTCGTTGTGCCGCCTTTGTAGCGAAGCGTTGAAATGCGGACGCTTTCCTGCAGGTCCGCCACGGTAACCTCTTGGCGCGCTCGCACCTGATGGAGTTTTTCATATCCGATGAGCGCATCGGAGACGTCGCCAAAAGCCTGCTGGATACTCTGCTGGTATGCGATGAGAGCCTGCCTGTGTTCCGACTCAGCCAGGTGCAGGTTCCCTTTCAGCGCGCCTCCCGTGAAGATCGGCTGATTTACTTGCGCTCCATAAGACCAAATGCCAATCCGTGTCGGATTGCGAAATGGGAAGAGGCTGTCGCGGCCGAATGCGCCGCCGCCCGATCCGGTCAGCGAGATCTGAGGAAAGAATTGTGCTTTGGCCACACCGATATCGGCGTTCGCCGCAACCAGGATCTGCTCCGCTTCGCGAATGTCGGGCCGCCGTTCCAGGATCGATGAAGGGATGCCGGGTGGAACTTCGGGCGGAAGCGTCTGATCCGTCAGGTTCAGGCCGCGTGTAATGCCTTGAGGATAGTTGCCGAGCAGGATGCTGATCGCATCTTCTTCCTGTGCAATCTGCCGCTCGAGATCCGGAATCTGAGCGTTCGCGGTATCGAGGACCTGCTGGGCCTGGAGCACATCCAGCTTTGTGGCGACCCCGTGCTGAAGCCGCAGCTGCGTCAGCTTGACCGAATCGGTCTGGGTCTTAACGGTATCCTGCGTAATGACTAGTTGCAGATCGAGTTGCAACAGCGTGAAGTAGTTGCTTGCCACATCGCTGACAAGAGTGAGCACGACCACCTGGCGCGCGTCTGCCGTGGCCAGCAGTTCAGCGCGGGCCGCTTCCGTTGCGCGGCGCAGTTTTCCGAAAAAGTCGAGCTGAAAAGCAGCATCGGCTGTGAGGGTCAGGAAGTTGTATCTGGATTGTTCGACGTTTTCTTTGCCGCCAGTGAAGCTGGCGTTGGTCGAGGCCTGAGGAAACAGGCTCGAACGGGTCACCGCAACCTGAGCCCGGGCCGCATTAATCCGTTCGGTCGCGAGCTGCAGATCGTAGTTTTGCTTCAGCGCCGTGCGAATCAGTTCCTGCAGCTTCGGATCCTGAAAAACCTGCCACCACGGGAGATCGGCATACGAGGCCGTTTGCGTCTGCAGTTGAGGATTCTCCGACAGGTCACGATATGCAGCGGGAGTCTGAACCGTGGGCCGATGATACTTTGGGCCGACCATGCAACCCACGAGCATGCCGGAGAGCAACATCGCGCTCAGCAATTTGGTGATTTTCATGAACCCAAAACTCCGTCTGCAATCTGTACCGGTCATTGCTACCATCACGGTTCCGATCACCGCCCAGAAAAACGATCTCAATCTCCCGGCGCCGGCGAAGGAGTGGCCGGAACAATGCCCGAAGCAGGCTCTTTGCCGGCGCCCGACCATTTCTCAACCAGGTAAAAGATCGCCGGTATGAAAAAGATTCCAATCGCGCTGGCAGCGGCCATCCCGCCGATTACCGCCGTCCCCATAATCTGGCGCGCCACCGAACCGGCGCCGCTTGCGGTCCACAGTGGAACGCAGCCGAGGATAAATGCGAACGATGTCATCAGGATGGGGCGCAGCCGCAACCTAGCCCCTTCGAGCGACGCATCCGCCAGAGGTTTTCCGTGTTCGTATTGATCCTTGGCGAACTCGACGATCAAGATTGCGTTCTTCGCCGCCAGGCCAATCAGCATGATCAGGCCGATCTGCGAGTAGACGTCGCTTTCAATCTGCACCATATAAGGCGGCAGAAAAACTCCCAGCAGAGTCCGGCGCAGCCAAAGCACGGCAAAAGCTCCGAAGACCGCCACCGGCGTGCTGAGCAGAACGCTGAACGGCAGCGACCAGCTTTCGTAAAGAGCCGAAAGAATCAGGAAGACGAACAACAGCGACAGCCCAAAGATCACCGCCGGTGGAACTCCCTGCCGGGCCTTCTGCTCCAGAAACGAAATTCCTGAATAGTCGAACCCCATCTCCCGCGGCATAGTTTGTTTGAAAACCTCTTCGAGGGCCGCGCTGGCCTGATCGGCGCTGAACCCCGGCGCGGCGCTCCCGTTGATTTGCGCGCAGCGGTATTCGTCAAAGCGCATCGTGAATTCAGGGCCGAATTGCGATTTAATCGAGGTGAGCGTGGAGAGCGGAACATTTTCGCCCTTGCCGTTGCGGACATAAAATCGCCCAACATTCTCCGCCGTCGCGCGGTCTTCGCTCTCTGCCTCCACGTAAACCTGCCACTGGCGGCCGAAACGGTTGAAGTAGTTAATGAAATAGCCGCCCATGAACGCCTGGATAGTGCGGTAGACATCGGAAAGATTGACGCCCTGTTTCAATACTTTGTCGCGATCCACGTCTACAAATTTCTGCGGAACGCTGGGCAAGAAAGTGGTGCTCAGGCTGGCGATTTCGGGCCGCTTTCGCGCCGCTTCAAGAAACGTGCCGACATTTTTCGCGAGAAATTGGATGTCGCCACCCGAGCGGTCTTCGAGAATAAACGTGAATCCGCCGGCGGTGCCAACACCCGGAATCGCGGGGGGCGAAAAACTGAAAGCAATTCCTGCCGGCAATTGCGAAAGCTGCTGATTCAGATGCGCCTTGATGGCCTGAAATTGCTCAGCTCTGGTTTTGCGCTCATCCCACGGCTTGAGAGTGACTACAAAGAAAGCGGTGTAGCTGGTGCGGACAAAACTGAGCAAGCTGAAACCGATGACGCTGGTCGTGTATTGCACGCCCGGCGTATTCGCCAGAATGTTTTCGATCTGGGTCGCGGCTTGAGAGGTCCGCTCCAGCGATGCGCTGTTGGGCAATTGCAGATTGACGTAAGCATAGCCTTGATCTTCGTCCGGAAGGAAGCTCGAAGGCACACGGCTGCCGAAGAATCCGGCGGCGACGCAAAATCCCAGCAGGAGCACGATCACCACAACGGTTTTCTTGAGCAGAACGCCGCTCCAACTGACGTAGCCATCGTTGGCTCGTTCAAAAACGCGGTTAAACCAATCGAAGAATCTCCGCAGCAACCCGTGGCTTTCTTCTTTCGGGCGAAGCAGTAATGCCGCCAACGCTGGGCTGAGCGTGAGCGCGTTGAAGGCGGAAAGAATTACCGAAATCGCGATGGTCACTGCGAATTGCTGATACAACCTACCGGTGATTCCTGGAATGAAGGCGGTGGGTATGAATACGGCGGAGAGAACCAGTGCGATGCCCACCACCGGACCCGAGAGTTCCTCCATCGCTTTTAGTGCCGCGTCTTTCGGTGTCATTCCCTCCTCGATATGGCGCTCCACGCCTTCCACGACGACGATGGCGTCATCCACCACCAAGCCAATCGCCAGCACCAAACCAAAAAGAGAAAGTGTGTTAATGGAAAAACCGAAGAGTGGAAAAAAGATAAAGGTGCCCACAAGAGAAACCGGTACAGCCAGTAGCGGAATCAGCGTAGAGCGCCAGCCCTGAAGAAAAAGAAAAACAACGATGATGACCAGGACCAGCGCGATCACCAGAGTTTCAACGATCTCCTTGATGCCTTGGGTCACGGAAAGCGTCGTGTCCAGAGACACGGCGAAATCCATATCCTCGGGGAAGCGCTCTTTCATTTGCGCCATCAACTTCTTCACCCCGGCCGCTGCGTCAACCGCGTTTGACCCCGGCAATTGGTATGCGGCGATAATGGCGCCCGGCTTGCCATTAAACCGTCCCGTGATGCTGTAGTCTTGCGCGCCCAGCTCCATTCGAGCCACGTCGCGCACTCTCACGGTCGCACCGTCGGGGGTTTCGCGAACGACGATGTTGCCGAATTCCTCCGGTGAAACCAGCCGCCCCTGCGAGAGAACCGTGTAGGTATATTCCTGACCTTTCGGGGCAGGCTCGCCTCCGGCTTTGCCCGCGGGGTTCACGGTGTTTTGAGCCTGAATCGCATTGACGATCTCTGGCACCGTAATGCCGAGTTTTGAAAGCGTATCCGGCTTTACCCAGAGGCGCATGGCATATTGGCCGGCGCCGAACACCTGTACGTTGCCGATGCCATACGAGCGAAGAATCGGATCGACGATATTGATGTACGCGTAGTTCGCCAGAAACTTGGCGTCATAGGTTCCATGCGGAGAATAAAGAGCCACCCACATCAGCGGAGCGGTGACCGATTTTCGAACCGTGATGCCGTAGTTATTTACGTCGACAGGAAGCTGGGAAGCAGCTTGCGTTTCCCGCGATTGGGTGAGAATGAAATCCGTATTCGGATCGGTTTTCACATCAAAATCCACGATCAGGCTGGTGGAGTTATTTCCCGTGGCGTTCAGGGAATACATGTAATTCATGTTGTCCACTCCATTCATCTGCTGCTCGATAGGAGTGGCAACCGCCTGCTCAAGAGTCTGAGCGTCGGCTCCAACGTAGGTGGCTACGACTTGAATTTCGGGTGGAGTGATATTGGGAAACTGCGCGACCGGCAAGCTCAGAACCGTGAGCGAACCAACCAGCACCATAACAATGGAAATCACCATGGCAACGATCGGGCGGTTGATGAAGAATTTCGACATGGATCATCGGTCCTTATCGACTGATTGGTGCCTGGTTTTGCGCTACGAAAGGCTTGGGATTCACATGCACGCCGGTGCGCATTCTCTGCACCCCCTCCGCTACGACTCGGTCGCCGGCATTCAGGCCGCCGGTGATGATCCACCGGCTATCGACGCGATCTCCCACGGTGACGGTTCGAACCTCAACTTTGTTGGCAGCGTCAACGACCGCAACCTGATATCCACCTTGCAGCTCCGACACGGCTCGTTGCGGAACCAGCAGCGCCCCCGGTTGGGTGCGGATTACGGCGCGGACTTTCGCATAGCCGCCCGGTCTCAAAACATTGTTAGGATTCGGAAAAAGTCCCGCGATTCGTATCGCTCCCGTGCTCTCGTTGACTTGCCGGTCCGCGAAAAAGAACTTGCCCGCCTCGGGATAGGTTGAACCGTCTGCCAAAATCAGTTGCAGCTTCAATGCCTTATCGGCTTCTTCGCGGCTCGCCTCGGTCGGAAAACGCTGCCTCCACGCCAGATACTGCGGCTCACCCACGGTGAAATAAACCTTGATCGGATTCACAGTCGAGACCGACGTAACGACACCGCTACCGGGCGTCACCAGCGCGCCGACTTGCAACTGCGCCTGGCCAGCAATGCCATCGATGGGCGCAATGAGGCGAGTAAAATCCAGGTTGATCTTCGCGGTTTCAACCGCCGCGTCGTAGGTCTTGATCTGTGCCTTGGCAGTTTCAACCGTAGCGATGGCCGCGAGGTTGTTCTGCACCGAGTTGTCCAGGTCCTGTTGACTCGCGGCCTGTTGCTCCGCTAGTGGCGTATAGCGCTGGACATCAAGCTCCGTGCGGCGCTGTACCGCCTGCGCATTAGCGAGAGATGCTTTGGCCTGAGCCAGCTGGCCCTCGGCCTGATCCAGCGCGGCTTGAAAAGGCCGCGGATCAATCTGGAAAAGGAGCTGCCCCTGCTTAACAAACGCACCCTCCTGATAGCCCTGCTTCAACAGATAGCCAGTGACCTGCGCTCTAACGTCAGCGTTGACCAATCCATCGAGCGTACCAATCCATTCCGCATAAATAGGAACATCTTTCTTCTCGACTTGAACGACCTCCACATCCGACGTGCCGGCCTGTGCTCCCAGAGGCTTCTTTGAGGGACGCATGGCTCCCACGATCAGCCCGGCCACGATCAGGCCAAAAACTCCGCCGATCGATAGATAACGTTTCTGGACCTGCGTCATACTGTTCCCTCAATTCTGTTCGCGCCCGGTGCTGCGAACCGCGGGTGCTGGCCTTAGAGTTCGAGGACATCCGGACGGAGTGGGCTAGCCGATGATTGCAAAAAACCGACATGAGCAATCGCTGGCGCAATCGATTAACAACATCGACGCTTCCCAATCTAGAGGTCGTACAAAATCTACATCGGTATATCACACTTGGCAGGTTTCAGGTTGGCAGACACCCCGGGTCGAGGACGGTCCATCCTACGAACTACGCCAAACGAGCCATCTGCCTCCCCTTGAGTGCTAAACTTACCGTCGATTTGCATCTTGCCTCATAGGGAGAAGCGTGAGAGATCCGGCGCCCGACTCAACTCCGCACGAGGGCATCTCCTCCCCGGACACAGCTCACGCGGAATCTCCCGCACCCGACCCCGGTTCGATCGGACCCTATCGGCTGATCAGGAAATTGGGAGAAGGTGGCATGGGAGAAGTGTGGCTGGCGGAACAGTCTGCGCCGGTCAAACGGCAAGTTGCGCTAAAGGTCATCAAAGCGGCCCGCTATGACAAGTCCGCATTGATGCGCTTCGATCTCGAGCGGCAGGCCCTGGCCATGATGGATCATCCTTCCATTGCCAAGGTATTCGACGCCGGTTCCACTGCCGAAGGCCAGCCGTACTTCGCCATGGAGTACGTGCAGGGCCTGCCCATCACCGCATATTGCGACGAGAAACGCCTTTCGCCCAGCGAGCGCCTGCTTCTCTTCATAAAAGTATGCGAAGGCGTGCAGCACGCGCATCAGAAGGCGATTATCCATCGCGACCTGAAGCCCACCAACATCCTGGTGGTTGAAGTAGATGGCACCCCGGTGCCGCGCATTATCGACTTCGGATTGGCCAAAGCGATTTCTGAGCAACCGCGGGGCGGAATGTTAGTGACGCGGGCCGGGGGGCTGGTGGGCACGCCGGGATACATGAGCCCGGAACAGATGGATCCGATGGCGGCCGATATCGATACCCGAAGCGACGTCTATTCGCTCGGCGTGGTGCTCTATGAACTGCTTACCGGAGTCCTGACCCTGGATGCACAGCGGTGGGAGAGCAAACCTTTCCATGAAGTTCTGCGGCAGGTGCACGAAGAGGAGCCGACGAGTCCGAGCACAAGACTCGACAACGAGCCCGCGGCGGCGGCCATCGCGGAAAAACGCAGCACCGACGCACGGCAACTGGCGAACATGCTGCGCGGCGACCTGGATTGGATTACCCTGAAAACTCTGGAAAGAGACCGCGCCCGCAGGTATGGCACGCCTGCGGAACTGGCAGCCGATCTGGGCCGTTATTTGCGCAACGAGCCTGTCATTGCACGCCCCGCCAGCCTGGGTTACCGGACCGCGAAGTATATTCAGCGCCACAAATTCGGTGTGGCCGCGGCCACCGCTGCAGTGCTGCTCTTAATGGCGTTCGGAGTCATGCAGGCGATCGAGTTGCGCCGGATTACCAGGGAGCGCGATCGCGCCGACCGCGTTACGAAATTCATGACTGGCATGTTCAAGGTATCGAACCCCAGCGAGGCACGTGGCAACGCAGTAACCGCGCGCGAGATTCTGGATAAATCCTCGAAAGATATCGACGCCGGCCTGCGCAAGGACCCGGAACTGCAAGCCCAGTTGATGGCGACCATGGCGCAGACGTATGCGGGGCTCGGCTTGTATGGCCGCTCGCAGGAATTGACAGAACACGCACTGGCAATTCAAAGCTCGCGGTTCGGAGAACGAAGCCGGGAGGCACTGGCGAGCGAAAGTTATCTTGCTCAGATTCTCCGGGCTGAAGGGCATTTGCCCGAGGCGGAAAAGTTGTTACAAACCACAATCGAGACCCAGCGCCAGCTTCTCGGCGCCAATGATCCTGATACTTTGGCGTCGATGGATCGTCTCGGCTATGTTTACGCCAATGAAGCGCGTCACGCTGATGCGGAAAACTTGTTTCGCCGGACTTTGAACGCCGAGCAGAAAGTGCTCGGACCGGATGATCCTCAAACCCTGAGTACTCTGAACGAACTGGCGGAGATACTGACGCCGCAGGGCCGGTATGCGGAAGCGGATCAGATCTATGGCGAACTGATCGCGGCGCAGAAGCGAACTCTCGGCCCGGACCATCCTGCCACCCTGCTTTCGATGTCGCACGCCGCCGAGAATCTCGAAGAGGAGGGCCGTTTTCCGGAAGCTGAAAAATTGTATTCCGAAACGATTGCCGGCCAGCAGCGCGTATTGGGACCGGAGCATCCACAAACTCTTCGGGCAATGACGATGCTCGCTCTCGACCTGGCGAAGGAAGGCCGCTACCCCGAAGCGGACAAATTACAGAGCCAAGTCATCGAGATCAAGTCCCGCGTGTTAGGACCAACCCACACCTCCACGTTGCAGAGCCTGGAAATGGAAGCGCTGGGTTTCAGCCGCGAGGAGCGTTATGCCGATTCAGACAAAATATTTCATGATGTCATCAAGACCGCGGAGAAAACGAATCAGCCGGCCACGGTCGCCGAGGCCTGGTACAACCTTGCCTGCACTGAGGCTGCGAGAGGCAAGCTGGACGAAGCTTTTGCCGACTTGAATCGTGCCATCGAAAACGGCCTCATCTCGCCGGGAGAACTTTCATCCGACCCTGAATTGAAGTCTCTCCGTGGCGACCCACGATTCGATGCCGTGGTCGCAAAGGCTCGCGAAACGAACAGCGCGAGAAAAAAGTAGCAGGCAAGAGACCCTCGTTCCATCTTTCAAATCGACAATGTGTGTTGGCATCGCCTTGGCCGGGGATGCGGTGGGATGCTTCCATGTCGTACCGGTAAAGCCGGGTTCGGCTCGAGTTCACGAAGACCCACCGGATTTTTAGTGCTTCCCGGCTCCCAGCAGCGCTCGGCCGGGAAATACGTCGGGAACGATCGCGCCCTCATCGACCACCAAGGTTCCTGCGACCGACAGGTAGCGCACTCCCACGCTCGGCTCCATCGGTTTCTCGAACGTGGCGCGGTCAGTGATGGTCGCCGGGTCGAAAACAACAATGTCGGCGTCGGCGCCCTCCTGCAATCTACCTTTTCGCCGCGCCGCTGGAGTCGAGCGCTCAAGCATCTCTGCCGGCATCAGGCTCATCTTTCGCAGTGCATCCATCAGCGTAATTGTTCCTTTTTCCCGCACGTATTGGGCTAGCACGCGGGAGTAGGTTCCGGCGTTGCGGGGATGGCCGGGAATGCCATCGCTCGCGATCATCACCAGTGGGTGAGGGATCACTTTGTCCAGCGCCTCCTGAGAATTGGAGAAGATCAGCACCGTCTGGGGAGTGGTTGAATTGTGGAGTGCGTCGAAGCGCTCTTTCGTGAGGTGCTCGCCCGTGTTGGGAAGAACGAGGTCGCCATAACCGATCCCCTGCTTTTCCTGCCAGCCCGGGTTAAAGACCGCGGAGTTGATAAAAGTCATTCCCGCGATATAAGGATAAGCTTCCGTGGTTACATCGAGTCCACGGGCGCGGGCTCCTTCGACCATCGAGAGGCACTCCGGCGCGTCGCGCAAACAAGAGCTATTGATGTGCACGATATGGAGCGAAGCTCCTGTGATGGCGGATGCCGCGATCACTTCGCTCACGGACTCGATCGAAGATCCCGGTTCGACGCGGCCTGAACTGCGCACGTGAGTATAGACCGGCAACTTCCGCTCGGCGGCTAGACGGAACATATCGATGACCTCGAGCCGGGTGGCTCCTGGCGTGTATTGAATTCCCATACCGATAGCCAATCCGCCCGCATCCAGTTCCGAACGGAGACGGTCCTCTATCCGCTGAATCTGTTCTGCGGACGCCGGCTGCTCGGTGGCGACGCCGCTCTTCGGCAATATTTCTCCAGGTGGCAGCGGCGTTCCAAATACCAGAGATCGAGCCGCCACATGGCTGGCCGCGGCGCCGTAGTGAATGAGTGAGCGCCCCTCTTTGGCTTTGAGGAACTGAGCTACATCGGGCGCGCCGATTTCCAGTTCGAGCGCCGTAGTTACGCCGTCAAGCGCCTTCGCACGCTGGCTCTCCATATCTTGCCCGTGCTGGTGCAAGTCGATGAATCCGGGAGCGGCTACCAATCCGGCGGCATGGATGACACGGCGCCCGCTCAGCGCTTCGGTTGAGATACGCGCAATCTTTGCGTCGCGAATACCAATATTTCGGACGGCATCGAGGCCGGTTTCGGGATCCATGACTCGCCCGCCTTCGAGCACGAGATCGTACTGCTGCGCGAACACGAGAGTGGTCGATAACGCGAGAAGAAGCAGGAAAGCCAGCTTGCGCATGGTCGACGATCATAGCAGGCGTTCTCCATTCGCGCTTGGCCTGGCGGATGGGGGCAATTTTGGCGGAGATCACTTTCGCCTATGGAACGATCGCCGCGGTCGAAACTCCGCCTCCCTTCGCAAATCTCCAGTAGAATGGGCGGCTTTAGAGGAGATCTCGTGGCCATGTCGATTGCCCTTCGTGCCGTCCGCAGATGGACGCTGACCGCCATTCTGGTTTTTTCCGCATTTGCGCCTGTGCTTGGCGCGCAGGCCCAGTCGGCGCCTCCCACCGTCGTCTTCATGACAGATTTCGGTGTGGTCGACGATTCCGTCGCTCTCTGCAAAGGCGTCATGTATGGCATCGCGCCGAACTTGCGCATCGTGGACCTTACTCACCAGGTCACTGCCTTTTCCATCGCCGACGGCGCCCGTTTCCTGTTCGGGGCCTCACTGTATTTTCCGGCCTCAACCGTTTTCGTCGGAGTGGTGGATCCTACGGTGGGGAGCACGCGCAAAGCGATCGTGGTGAAGACAAGACGCGGGCAATTCTTTGTAGTTCCAGACAATGGCCTGATCACTATGGTCGCCGATCGAGACAGTGTCGACGGTGTTCGCGAGATCACAAATCCGGACTGGATGATCGGCGCAAAGGTCTCCTCCACCTTTCACGGCCGGGATATTTTTTCTCCCGTCGGGGCCCACCTAGCTCGCGGCGACGATTGGAGCCAGGTTGGCCCAGAACTCAAACAATTCGTCCGTCTCGAGCTGCACCCGGCCACCGTTGACGATCGTGGCCTTACGGGAGAGGTCATTGCGCTCGATGGGCCCTTTGGCAACTTAGTTACCAACATCAGTGCGGAGGATTTCCTCAAGCTTGGTTATCAACGGGGCGACCTGTTGAAGGTCACGATCGCCGGCCGGGAATTTCAAATGCCCTTCGTCAAAACTTTCAGCGACGTCCCGCTCAAACAGCCCTTGCTGTATGTAGATTCCCGGGGACGCGCCAGCTTCGCACTCAATCAGACCAGCTTCGCCGCGGTTTACGATATCAAGCCGCCGCAACCGATTTTCATACCTCACAAGGGTCATTGATAGACGGAATTTGTCGCGGTGGAAAGAAGTAATTGTTCGCAAATGCAGTTGGCATTGAAGGTATTGTTCTAGCGCTCATCGAGGGACGATACGCAGATCACCGAGATCGATGATCTGCGTATTTCCAACGAGCAGCTTGCGTGAGGTATGCGGCCAATTTGAGGCCGGTGAAGTGAACTTCTCAGTTCGATTCGGTGAACTGAATCGAAGGCGACGAGCCACTCGCGGTGCTGCACTTCCCCAGATTCAGGTTGTTGCTCTCTCCGGTTGTGCCGGCATTCGCAACACAGGTTGGGGCTGAACTGCCACCGTCCGTCAGCGCTACCTTCACGGTGACCGAAACCGGCTCATTGAAATCCGCTCGCGAACCACCGGCGTCGCCGACGATGTTGAATTCGGATTCTTTCCAGACCTGGGAGACGTCGAGCACGGTGTCGGAGCCGCTCACGGAGTAAGCGGTGGTTCCATCGGTGAATACCACCGTATCGTTGCCGCCGGCTGCTGCGGCGCCCGAGAGCGACAGTTTGGCGAGCGAGGTAGCCTTCACGTCGGGTGCCGTCACAGACTTGCTGTTCCCGTAGCAATCGCCCTCGCCATCACTTGCGAAGCCGCTCGGACAAGCCGAGTCGCCCCAGCTGATCAGCCAATATTGCATGAAAACAGCCGCCTTCCCTTTGACTTCGTAGTCCGTCGCGTAAATGAATTGTTGCCAGACCACACAATCGGCATGACCCTCACACGCCGCAGTCGTGCCAGTGAAATTGGTATTGAGCTGAAGCGAGTATTCATTCGGCCCGAGGATGCCTCCGTCTCCATACGCGAGTACCCCGACACTTTTCTCGGATTTCACGCCCGTGACGGTTGGAAAGGTTCCAAGCGCCCCGCTCGTCAGCCCTGAGCTTTCCGCGACATAGTCGTGACCGTTACCCGCCACTTGTCCCCCGCCAGGTTTGCGGACGACTGGATGGACGCGTGGCTGCAATTCCTTGCATTCCATCTGCTCCCAGACGATGTTGGGATAAGATGCCTGAAAGCACCCCTCCCCCGGTTGAGTGTTTTGCGCCATTACCGCGCGCCAATTGTCGCGTGCTGCGGCATCCGCGTCGGTTGTCTGGCCGAAGGCCGCAAACGGAAAGCAGCAGGCAACGATAAGCGCCGCTGCCCCGATGTGCACTGCATGGTCCGAGTAGCGAATTTTCCTGGGCATCATAGATTCTCCATCGAACGTAATTGCGTCTGGCCGACATTTTCTTTCGGCTTCAAGAGCGGCGCAATTTTACCTTCGCATCGCCTGCCCCACAAGTGTGAATTCAAAGTGCCAGCGTCGGCGCTTACGGTCATCTTGCGCGATTGCATAACGTCGCGCTTAGTACGTAGATCAATGGAAGGTAGACGATGGAAGCCGTCAGCAGCCGGCGCGCCGCAAGCCTCGAACGCTTGAAAACGAATTCCCATGCGAAGTACGTGAATCCGGTTCCCAGAAGAGCCGCCGCACAATAAAAGGTCGTCGTGTACCTTGCCGGAAATTGCATAACGCTGACAGCGACGAGAGCGAGGAGCGGCAATAGAGTTTCCAAAATCATGAAGGGAACTCTTACATTGCCCTTCGGCAACACCAGATAGCCAGCGCGGTCGTAGTCTTCGCGGTACATCCATGCGATTGCCATGAAATGTGGAAACTGCCACAAAAAAAGCATGGCGTACAGGATTCCCGCTTCGGCATTCAACCGGCCTGATGCTCCGGCATAACCAATGAGCGGCAGCATCGCGCCAGAAAGAGCCCCGACGAGAACACACATTGGTGTTTTTCGCTTCAGCGGCGTGTACACGAACAGATAAGTCAGCAGCGTCAAAGTCGCCAGCGCGCTCGTGAACAGGTTGACAGCTATCGCGAGATAGATGCTCCCAACCGCTGCCAACGCAACTCCAAAGATGAGAACTGAAACCGGTTTGACACGGCCGGCCGCCGCTGGACGCCGCGCGGTTCGGCGCATTTGCGCATCAAATTTTCGTTCGATGTATTGATTTAAGGTCCCGGTACCACTTGCTACCAGCAAGGTTCCGAGTAAAGTGTCGAATAGCCGTGCAAGTGAGACCTGCCCGTTACTTGCGGACGCCAGATAAAACCCAACAAGAGTTGTGACCAAGATCAGGAAGTTTACTTCCGGCTTGGTGAGTGCCCAGTAGTCTGAGAGCCGCTTGCCTCCCGGATGACTCTCTTGCACCGCAGCGGAAGAAATCTCGGTAAGCGCCCCCCGGTCTGACATCTCAGACCGCCTCCATCCGGTGCGGATCGGTGTGGTCTACTGCGATGCGTCGCGAGTCGCGAGTTCCAATCTATGCGCCGATGGATGCGGCGAAAGCCAGCGCGCAGCAACAATTGCACCGGCGGTGAAGTAGACGACCGTGACGCACGTCCACATCAACGCCCCGGCGCATTGCTGGTCTTCCAGAGCAGAAAAGCCAAACGAGTTGGGGGAGGACAAAAACACCGGGTAAACTACCCGGTCGCAGAAGACCAAGAATCCGGAAAGAATGTCGCACGGCAAGGTGGCGAGAAACAGATACAGAAGGATGGACGATTCTGGCCATCTCAAGCTGTTTCGCAGTGGCCGGACTACCGGCAACCAGAATAAAAGACCCGTCGCAAGAAACGACGTTTGCTCGATCCCATGCCACATTTGCGATCGCAGGCTGAGCATAAAAACGGACGGAATGTGCCACATAACTAACACGCCTGCCGCTGCGATCCAGCAAAGAGCCGGGTGCGTCACCACGCGCAATAAGCCATGCGCCCGTAGCTCCCGGGGCATGCCAAGCAAGATCAACGGAGGCGCAAGCGTCATGAGAAGAAGATGTTGAATCATGTGCGCCGTTAGCAGCTCATGGTCGAGTGCAGCCAGAGGTGAACCCGTTGCAATCCAGATGCACAAAAGACCTAATACAAAACTGCCGGCACGCCAGCCTGTAACGTTGTGCTTATGCCTGCGAAGGTGCAGCCAACTACGAAGATAGAGAACAGCGGCAAAGGCCAACGCGCTAGAGATCCAGAATGACTCAACCGTACCGTGATGAATATGTGAGATCATCGCCGTCCTATGGTTCGGTCCCCGATGTTTTCTCCTGGCCAGTCCTAAGCGCCAGGTCCAGTGCTGCATCGCGAGCCGGGCCTTGTGTTGGTGGGTGCAAGGTCTCAAGGAAAGCTACGAGAGCCGTAGTCTCTGCCGGACTCAAGTTGTTCCCATAGGCGGGCATGTTACCGCCGCCTTGAATGACCTGACGAATCAGTTGGTCCTGCGTCAGCCGGACGGCGACGCTGTCGAGGGCTGGCCCCCTTTGTCCGCCGGTGTCTCCAAGAGAATGGCAATTGCGGCACTGCTTGACCTGAAACACGAGCGCGCCCTGCCGCTCGAGCGCAGTCGTGCCGTGAATGTACCGCTCAGGCACCGGATCACCGCTCCAGGCGCTCATGTGCGGACTCCAGGGCGTGAACTGGGCCATGCGAGTAAAGGTGCCGAGAGTGATCGCGATCATCAACACAGTCACCACCGCAATCGGCCGGCGCTTCCAGCTTTTTTCTCCTTCGCCTGAAAGAAACGGCAGAAGAATCAAGCCGCCAATCACTACCGGCGGGACGATGAGAAGGAAGGGCGTCTCCAACGATGGAGGCAGAAGTGAAAGCAGCGCGTAGAGCCACAAGAAAAAGTAGTCGGGCTTTGGTGCAGTCTGAATGATGGTCGGATCCGGGTACCCTGTGGGCCCAAAAGGACCGAAATAGAAGGCGCATGCCGCGACTGCAAGAATGACGAAAGCGGCAAAAAACAGGTCCTTCCATATCGCATAGGGAACAAACGGCTCACCGTCTTTCTTGGTCAAGGCGTGGTACTCGGCCTCGTACGTCGCTCGCCTTACGATGCGCCCCGGCATCGGCCACTCGTTGATGCCCAGCTTCAACACCATCAAGACATGAAGGCTGACAAACCCGATCAGCAGTCCGGGAATTACGAATACGTGCAAAGCAAAAAAACGCGAGAGAGTTGCGCCTGCGATGATCGGGCCGCCCAGCATCAGCTTCACAACAAAAGGCCCGATGACGGGAACGCGGCTGGCGATCGACGCTCCGATTCCCAGGCCCCAGTAGGCATCCTGATCGAAGCGCATGACTTGACCGGTAAATGCCATGCCGAGAGTCATCAATAAGAGAAAGACTCCGATAATCCAGGTCAGTTCGCGAGGATATTTGTGGGCTCCAAAGAGAAATACCTGCACCATGTGAATCAGTACGATGGCAACCATGAAGTTGGAGCCCCATCCATGCATGGCGCGGATGAACCAGCCGAGCTGCACACTATGATTCAGGGCCTGAAGGCTGCTCCAGGCTTCGGCGCCCGATGGCACATAAATAAGCGCTAATAGAATTCCGGTGACCACTTGCAGAAGAAATATAGTGAGCGCGGCGCTGCCAAAAACGTAGAACCAACTGGAAGCGTTGCGCGGCACGGGATGTCCGGCGGCCTCGCGAATGGGCGCCGCCAGTTGCAAACGGTGGTCGAACCATTCTCCGATTTCCCTGATCACGCGCATGGCGGCTTCTCCGATGACAGACTCGCTACCGGGTCGCCGGGGGTTGGCAACTGTCCGGCATCAATCGTGAGCACTCCGTTTTCGACTTTGTACGCGTATTCGAAGAGCCCGCGCTCTGGCGGCCCGGAAGCACGTGAGCCATCGCGGTAGTAGGCTCCGCCGTGACACGGACACATAAAAAGACCGGATTGCTGGAACCAGCGGACGGGGCAGCCGAGATGCGCGCAATTGATGGCAAACACCTGAAACTGATCGCCCGCGATGCGGCGCACCCAGCACGCTGTGTCTACAGTTTTTCCATCGGTTGGCATGACCAACGGATTACGAAAAGTAGCCATGCGCGTCTCTCCTTCGGGAAAGTTGCCGATGTCTCCCAGGCTCACCCATGAAAGATAGCCATTGCCGCGACCACGCGTGATAGAGGAAAAAAGAAAACCCGCAATCGGCAGAGCTACTATGATCGCGGCGACACCGTTGAACAGGATTCCCATCTTCATGAAGAATCCGCGTCGCGAAAGGCTGGATTCGGCAGGCGTGGTCGTTACAGTGTTCGTTGACATCTTATTTCTCCGTGATCCCTCCGTTATTTCCGGGGTGTTGCGCCTGCGAGTGTTGGGCATAGTTCAGAGCGGAATAAGGCTGCCCCGGGTTTTGGCGACGCCGGGATGCCAGCCAGGCAACCACATCGGTGATTTCCTGATCGGTCATTGGACGTCCGGGGACATCGCCACGCCAGTCGGGTGCGCCCAATTCCGGCCTGCCAGTGATCACAATCGTGCGCAGCGCCTGATTGCTGACTAACGCCAGGAATGAGTCATTCGTGATGGCGCTTCCCTTCTTCGTTCCTCCACCTTCTGATCCATGGCAGGATGCGCAAAATGTTCCAAACGCAACTTGGCCGTGATCGACATTCCCTGAGGCTTTCGCCGCGTATGAGGGCAGATTGGTTCCATCGAGAATTTCCTTGCGTCCCCAGCTTAAGAAAATTCCGTTCGTAATCGCACCGATCTGCTGCTCGGTCAGCATTCCCCCGGCTGACTGCGCGAAGGCGGGCATCGATGTTCCCCGGACGCCCTTGGCAACGATGTCACGCATCGTGCTTTCATAGACGATGGCCAGATACACAGGATCGGCCACCGCAATTGCCGCTCCCCCATGGCCCTGCGCGCCGTGGCAGCCCGCGCAGTTCTGCGCGTAAAGAGTGCCGAAGTCCAAAACCTGGGTCGGGGCAACTGGTTCGGGATCGGTCCGCGGTTCACGATTTAGAGAGCTGCAGGCAGTGAGCATCATCAGACCGAGGACTGCGAGCGCAGCGAGAGTTCCGATCCGCTTCATCTTCGTCATGATCGGCGGCTCTCCCCGCTCTCTCGCGGCGGCATCGTTCCGGCAGCTTCGATTCCAGCTCGTAAAGCAAACGAAGTATTCTCGCGGGTAGGAAAGCTCGGCTGTTGCACAACCACAAGTCCGGCGACAATTCCAAATGCTACTTGCGAAGCCATGAACCAGGCCCAATCAATGCGACTGGCGAGCAGTGGATTCAGCAGCCCCAGAATTGTGTACAGTAGCCCGGACCACAGCGCTGGGGCAATGAGCCCTCCCAGCACAATTGGGCGGCGTGGGAACATGGGCAGCATCGCGCCGTAGAGCAAACCGACAAAGATGGACACAACGCCGTGCAGAACAAAAGCAATCGCGAAAGCATCGGCATGAAACGAATACAGCTGCGCCGGCCCGAGCCTTGAGGACTCTCGATAGATAACTGCGGCAAGAAGATTGATGGGATACCAAATGCTCCCGGCCTTCAGAACGCCATACGCGCAGGCCAGCACTGCCATTGCGATGCTGCCCGCCAATCCCCCTTTCACACCTGCCGAGATCGGATATGTGCGGATCGGGAGCCACACGCGCAATTGATCCGGCAGAATCGGCAGCCGGTCCACAACTCGCCGCTCGGTCGTTAAGCGAATGTCTTCGGGAACAATCGGCACCACTTCTTCATGCTCTTGCGGAAGGACTTCGCGGAACCAGCCCGCACAGCCAGCCAACGACAGCAGCGCGCCAAGACAGCTTACTGACATGCTCGTCACCAGGCCTGCGAACAGCAGCGCCGCGCCCAGCGCCAAAAGGAACGGCCACGCAGTCGGCGCGGGCACTTCAATCTCGCGCGGAGCACGAGTCTCGTTCAATTGCTCTGTCGCGGGCGGTATTGCCATATATTCTTCAGCGTCCAAGAAGGTAAACTACAGTGAAAACCACAACCCATACGGCATCGACGAAATGCCAGTACATTGAGAGCACCGCGACGCGATCTGACTGAGTCACTCCCATCCGGCCAATAAATCCGAATATCGCGACCAACGAGAGCATGATCAGACCTGCTGTGACGTGAAAGGCGTGCAAGCCGACGAGCGAGTAATAGGTCGTCCCAAAAAGGTTCGTCGAGATCGTTAGCCCGTGCTCGTAGATCAGCCGGTGCCACTCCATGGCCGTGCCGAAGAGGAACGAACCGCCTAGCGCGATGGTTAACAGCCAGAAGCCGAGGAACAATCGTGTGTAGTCCCGCTCCAACGATTTGGCCGCAAGGTGAATCGTCAGGCTGCTCGACAATAAACAGATCGTGTAGAAAATCGGCGTCTCGAGCACTTCTCTCGGCGTCGGTCCAGTGATACTTTTCCCTAAGTAAAAGAGGTAGGCAACAACGAAGATCGTGAAGATCGCCGACTCGGCAATGATGAGACCAGCCATTGCAACCTTCCCGCGAGATGGCAGTTCCCACGCGGCTGCTGTGTTCGGAAATGAAGTTGTCCCTGCGCTCATATAATTTCTTCCTTACTCATAATGGCTGTCGGGATCTTCCGGATGCTTGAGGTCCCACAAGGGGCGACGACTCGTGACCGTCGGAACGATCGCAAAGTTATACGAAGGCGGCGGCGAAGATGTGGACCATTCCAGCGTCCACGCGTCCCACGGATCGTTACCGGCTCTGGCTCCGTTGAAATAAGAAGTGATCAGGTTTGAGACAAAGACGAGAATTGCTATCGCCTGGATGAATGCCCCGATTGTGATGATCAGGTTGAGGATGTCCCAGCCCCGCCCCGGCTCGTAGGTGTAGATCCGCCGCGGCATCCCGAGCAGTCCCGGAATGTGCATCACGTCGAACGTCATGTGAAAGCCAATCAGAAACAGCCAGAAATGCCATTTGCCGAGGCGCTCGCTCAGCATCCAGCCAGTCATTTTGGGGTACCAGTAATAAAATGCCGCGAAGAGAGCGAATAGAATTCCGCCGACAATCACATAGTGAAAGTGCGCGACGACAAAATAGGAGAGGCTCAATTGCCAATCGAACGGCGAGGCGGCCATCATGATGCCGGTCAGGCCGGCGATGAGGAATTGGAACAGGAATGCGATGCTGAACAGCATTGCTGTCTTGAACTGAATCCTGCCGCCCCACATCGTGCCAATCCAGTTAAAAATCTTGATTCCCGTAGGGATGCCCACCGCCATCGTAGTCAGAGTGAAAAAGCTGTTGGCGTAGGAGTTCATTCCGATCGTAAACATGTGGTGCGCCCAAACGCTCATGCTCACGAACGCGATGCACACGGTTGCGGCAACCATCACCGGGTACCCGAAGATCGGTTTGCGCGAGAAGACGGGAATGATTTCCGACATAAAAGCAAAACAGGGAATGATCAGAACGTAGACTTCCGGATGTCCAAAGATCCAAAAGAAGTGCATCCACAGAACAGCCGATCCTCCGGCCTGGGTATCGAAAAAATGGCCGCCCAGATATCGATCGATGAGCAGCATGATTTGAGCGGCCGATAATGGCGTGATCGCAAGCAAAACCATTCCCGCCATCACCAGGTTCATCCACACCAGCAGCGGCATGCGATTGAGCTTCATGCCCGGGCATCGCAGGCACAGGATGGTCGCGATAATGTTGATCGCCGTTCCGATGCTTCCAAAGCCGGAGACCAGCAGCGCCAGAGTCCAATAGTCGGAACTATGCCCCGGCGAAAACGCTCGCGCGCCCAAAGGCGCGTACGACCACCAACCCACGTCCGGCGCGCTTCCCGCGCCGTATAATCCGCTGCCTCCGAGGAAGCTGAAGTACAGGAGGAGTGCTCCGAGAAAGGACAGCCAAAAACTGAAGGCATTCAGGCGCGGAAAAGCCATATCGCGCGCACCGATCATCAACGGCACCAGGTAGTTCGCAAACCCAAACAAAACGGGCATGGCGACAAAGAAAATCATGGTCGTCCCATGCATCGTGAACATGCGGTTGAAAACTTCCGGAGAAACGAAGTTGTTGTGCGAATGCATCAGTTGAATGCGGATGATCAGCGCCTCAACTCCACCGATCACGAGAAACAACAGAGCCGAGGCTATGTAGAGAATGCCCAGCCGCTTGTGATCGACCGTGGCCAGCCACTGATGAAGCTCGTCGACCCAAGGTCTGGCTTCTACTTGGCCAACAGGAACGGTGATTGCATCGGATGCCATAGTCAGTTTCTCAAGCGGTCTAGTGAAGCGTCTCCATGTAACTCACGACCGCGTCCAGGTCTGCGTCGCTCAACTTCATGGCTGGCATCAGCGACCCAGGTTTGATAGCGCTGGGCTCCCGGATCCAAAGACGGAGATTGTCGTGAGTGTTTTCAGCAGCTCCTGCTGCAATTGTGGTGCGGCTCATCAAATGGGTCAGGTCGGGGCCGAAGCGTCCGTCGGCCGGGCTTCCGCCAACCGCGTGGCAGTTCATGCAGGCATTGCGCTCAAATACTTGCCGCCCGGCGATTGCGCCGGCATCTTCGGCAGCGGGTCTCTGCTGGGCTTGAACCCAGGCGGCAAAATCCTCCGGCCCATCCACCGAAACGCGGAGCAGCATCTTGGCGTGCTGCACTCCGCAGTACTGCGCACATTGACCTAGAAAGATACCTGTGCGCTGCGGGTCCATCCACATTCTGTTGGGATGGTTTGGAATAAGGTCCGTTTTGCCCGCCAGCTCCGGCACCCAAAAGCTGTGATCGGTATCGGCCGAGAGCAATCGCAGAAACGTTGGTGTCGGATGATCGGGATGGCTCACCGGAATGTGCAGTTCATTGGCGGTAACGATCCCGAGCTTCGGGTAGCGAAACTCCCACCAATATTGATGTCCGATCGCGATCACATCCAGAGCATCAGGCGGCTCGGGCGCATCCTGGATCGCGTGGATCACTCGCGCGGTGGCCAGGAACAGGACAACCACAATCAGAATTGGAATGATCGTCCAAGCCAGCTCAATCTGCGTGCTTCCATACACCTGCGCCGGCTCGCGGCCGGCATCCTTCGCTCGCCCCCGGAATTTAACGATGGAATACGCCAGCAACACAAAAACGACGGCAAAAATGATCCCGGTAATGACAAGCACAAAGACCGACAAGTCGGCGATTGACTTGGCCGGGGTTGAGGCGGGAGAAAAGATATTCGTCCCATGTGGAGACGGGCTGTTGGGCCCGCTTTCTCCCACAGCAATAACGGACCAGGAGAGAAGAAATATCGTCTGCGCAAGGAACCGCACCGTCGAAGATTTCATTCGCAACATCGGCATTTCTATTCCGTTCTTCACTCCGAAGTGCGTGCCATCCCCAGAGTTCGCAATCTCTCCTTAATCCTTATTACAAGCGCACCACAGTTTTGCGGGCAGAATTCGATTGTTTGGAGAGCACGCGTGCTACCAAAGAGGGAGGGACTCGTATTGACTGCGTCGCAACCGCGATGAAGGTCGGCACTTACGAAACCCCGAAGATCGACCAAGGAAGCTGGCCGGGGCTAATCCGTCCAGTGTCATTCCGGTGCCTCTTGCGTCAAGTGTCACCTCCATTGTCACGCAATCGCGGGAACCAGGCGCGGCTCGCACCTGATGAAGCTGGTTTTTGACCGACAATTTCATGGCAGCGGAATTGCACTCATGCTGGTCAGGATTTCGCGTTCCTGCGGCTCGACACCAGATCACTCATACTCCCCCCGGATCTCGGTGCCGACATTGCGACCGATGCAGTTCGGGATGGGCGGCGTCCACTATCACACCATTCCTACCGCTCATCATCCGATACAATCTATGCCGACATGGCCGTGGGAGTGCAGGCGGAAGCTTGTGACCTAAGTCCATACTTTTTGATAGGGGCACGGGGGATGGGTGCGCAAGACGTACCGACCATTTTCATCGTCGACGATGATGCCGATGTACGTGAATCTCTTGAGGAACTCCTTGAGTCGGTCGGCCTGCACTCTCAGTCTTTTGGAACAGCACGAGAGTTCCTGGCGGCTGCGCGCGGCGACGGTCCCAGCTGCTTAATTTTGGATGTGAGACTTCCCGGTATCAGCGGTCTGGATCTTCAGCACGAACTGAAAAGAGGGAAAGTAAGTATTCCCATTGTTTTTCTCACGGCTCATGCTGACGTTCCGATGTCAGTCAAGGCCATGAAATCTGGCGCGGTTGAGTTTCTGACCAAGCCGTTCCGGCCCCAGGATCTGCTGGATGCGGTCCAGCGATCGCTTACTCGATCTCGCATCCTGCACGGAAAGGAGCGGGAGTTAACCGAACTGCGGCATCGTTGTCAAGCACTCAGCGTTCGCGAGCGTGAGGTGATGAACCTGGTCGTCTCCGGGATGCTTAACAAGCAAGTTGCGGCGGAACTCGAGACCAGCGAAGCAACCGTCAAAATGTATCGCGGTCAGGTCATGAAAAAGATGCAGGCCAAATCCTTGCCTGATCTTGTCAGGATGGCGGACAAACTCAGATCGTGAAAACTGATGAGTCCCGCCTCGCGGCATCGAATCGCCAACCCATCGAAAGTAGCGTTTTACTTACTAAGGTCTAGTTTTGCCCGCCCAAAGTTTGGTTGCTCCAGGCGAAGCGATGACTCTACCCTTGCCATATGCCGGCAGATCGGACATCCAAATTGATAGCGATCGTCGATGACGATGAGGCCATGCAAGATTCGCTGCACGACCTGATGGAGGCAGCAGGACTGGCCGCCCGGTGCTTTGGATCTGCCGAAGAATTCCTCGAATCCGATTTGCATCACAAGGCTGCGTGCCTGATCGTTGACGTCCGTATGCCGAAAATGTCGGGTCTGGATTTGCAGGCCAGGCTGAAGGAAGAGGATTGCAACGTGCCGATCATCTTCATCACCGCTCACGGAGACGCCCGCATGCGTATTCAAGCCATGAGGCGTGGAGCAGTCGAGTTCCTGGCCAAACCGTTCGATCATCAATTGTTGCTCAAGAGAGTTCGCTCTGCTCTGAGCATGTGAAAAGCTTGCGCCATCAGTCGTGCGGAGCCTTAACCCTAGAGGTTTCTGTGGCAGACCATGCAACAATCACGGACCCTGTGACCGATCAGGCCGAGCGGACGTTCGAGCGGATCATCGGCAACAGTGCCGCCCTCGAATCTGTTCTCGATCAGGTCGAGCAGGTTGCGCCCACAGACTCGACGGTCCTCATCGAAGGGGAAACCGGCACGGGAAAAGAACTCATCGCTCACGCCGTTCACACTGCAAGCCAGCGCTACGGACGCGCATTCATCAAGCTGAATTGCGCCGCCATCCCGCTCGACCTTCTGGAAAGTGAGTTGTTCGGTCACGAGAAGGGGGCGTTCACGGGAGCGATCGCGCAGAAGACGGGGCGCTTCGAAATGGCCGACAAGGGCACGCTGTTCCTGGACGAAGTCGGCGATATTCCTCCCGCGCTGCAGCCGAAGTTGCTGCGCGTGCTGCAGGAGCAGGAGTTCGAGCGGCTCGGAAGCGGTAGAACTCACAAGGTGGATGTCCGGCTCGTCGCCGCCACCAATCGTAATCTGGGTAAGATGGTAGCGCGCGGCCAGTTCCGCAGCGATCTCTACTATCGTCTGAACGTCTTCCCGATTCTATTGCCTGCGCTGCGAGAGCGCCGGGAAGATATTCCCGCGCTGGTATCGCATTTCGTGAAGATCTTCAGCCGCCGCATGGGAAAACCAATTGATATCATTCCCTCAGAAATGATGACTGCATTCCAGTGGCATTCCTGGCCGGGTAACATCCGCGAATTGCAGAACCTGGTGGAACGCGCGGTGATCCTTTCGCGCGACGGCGTGCTCCCCAACCCGCTGCACAAGAGACAAGCGACCGTCCCTATTCTCAGTACCAGCGCCCAGTCTGCGCTGTCGTCGATGAATTGGGAAGACTCGGATCGCGCCCTGATCGTGGAGACGCTGGAGCAGGCCGGATGGATTGTCGGCGGACCCCACGGTGCAGCCGCCAAATTGGGATTGAAACGAACAACTCTTCTGGCGAAGATGAAACGATTGGGAATCTCGCGCCCGATAGCTGAGGGAGGTACAGATATTCTCGGCCGGGCACAGGGAGATGTTCAGAATTGAATCGGACGCGTGAACGACGACCGCGGCGAGACCGACGCCTTCTCGCGCTGGGAGCCGTTCTGACCGGAATGCTGCTGTGCGGGTTTCCTGCCGCGCTCGCGCTCGATCCGGACCTGCGGATTTCTCAGTATGCCCACACCGCCTGGCGTGTGCGCGACGGGACCTTCCCGGGAGCACCCTCTTCAATTGCCCAAACCACCGACGGATACATGTGGATTGGAACCTTTGCGGGTCTGTTGCGCTTCGACGGTGTTCGCTTTGTACCCTTTGTTCCGCCCGCCGGAAAGCATCTTCCCAACCCAGCCGTAATGTCGCTTTTGGGCGCGACGGACGGGAGCTTGTGGATTGGAACAGCCTCCGGCCTGGCACAGTGGAAGAACGAACAACTGTTCACTTTCCCAGAGATAGCGGGCCGCGTGAACTCCATCTACGAGGATCATGAGGGTACGATTTGGATAACGCGTTCACGAACTGAAGCCGGCGGTGTCTGTAAAGTCGCTGCGGCTGTGGCCACATGTTACGCGCCGAAAGATGGAGTGCCGCCCCACGCTCAATCGTTGATCGAAGACAATCTTGGATTTTTCCTGATTGGACATTCCACGGGAATTGTCCGGTGGAAACCGGGTTCTTCGACCTCATACGAGTTGCCGGGGCTAAAGTCGAACCCAGGATTGGCTGGCATATCGGATCTCGCGCTCGCTCCCGACGGATCGGTTTTGGCGGGCCTCTGGAACCCTGGCCACGGGCAGGGCCTGGAACAATTGGTAAATGGCTCCTGGAAAAAGTTCATCCTGCCGAGAAACGACGGCAGCAGATGGGCTGTCAACAGCTTGCGGTTCGACCGGCATAACGCACTATGGATTGCGACCGACAGAAACGGCATCTACCGTGTTCACGCCGGCAACGTCGATCACTTTGGCGGAGCGGCTGGGCTCTCAAGCGATTCAGCTGAGAGCTTTTTGGAAGACAAAGAAGGTAATTTGTGGTTGGTCACGACTGGGGGTGTCGATTGTTTCCGGAGCGTTCCAATTGTCAGTTTCTCTGTACATGAAGGGCTCGGCGCGGGCGAGGTCGGGTCCATACTTGCTGCTCGTGACGGAACCGTCTGGATCGGGAACAATGAACAGTTGGATTTTGTGCGCGGGAACGTCGTTTCGTCAATCGGCCCAAAGCAGGGGCTTCGCGGCAATCGTGTCACCTCGCTATTCGAAGACCACGCTGGCCGGCTTTGGGTGGGAATGGACAATGGACTCTTGATTTACGAGCACGGTAGGTTTACACCCGTGCACCGTCCCGACGGTGGACCGGTAGGGATCGTTTTGGCGATGACCGAAGACATCGACCAAAACGTTTGGGCATCGGTGATCCGAAATCCTCCCGGACGCCCCACAAGATTGATCTGTTTTCGCGATGGCAGATTCGTCAAGGAGATTTCAGACCAGGGACTAGACGTAGTCTCTTTGGCCGCCGATTCGCAGGGTGGTTTGTGGTTCGGCTTGATTCAGGGCGGCCTGGCCCGATACCGAAACGATCGAGTGCAGGTTTTTCCCCTTAAGGACGCGGACGCGCGAGTTAGTCAGGTGCTGGCAAATTCAGATGGTTCGGTGTTGGCGGCGACCGACCACGGCCTCGTGGAACAACGCGGTGATGCTCAGCGTACTCTGGACCACAACAATGGCTTGCCTTGTGACCGAGTCTTCGCACTCGTAAACGACGCGCACTCCGATCTTTGGCTATCTACCGAGTGCGGTTTGATTAGGATTAACTCAGCCGACCTGCAACGATGGCGCGATCATCCCGGCCCAAGAATAGATTTCGATTTGTTCGATGCCTTCGATGGCGCCCAGCCCTATCTTCCCCCTTTTCACCCGATCGCAACACGTTCAAACGATGGTCGCTTATGGTTCGCCAATGACACTGTCGCTCAAATGATTGATCCGGATGGCCCGATAAGAAATCCCATTCCGCCGCCGGTGCATATTGAAGAGGTGATCGCCGATCGAAAAACATATTCACCTCACAGCGGTCTCCGTCTCCCGGCCCTTACCCACAATCTCGACATTGACTATACGGCTCTGAGCTTTGTCGTCCCTCAAAAGATGCATTTCCGGTACAAACTGGAGGGCTACGATCGCGACTGGCAGGATGCGGGAACTCGAAGACAAGCTTTCTACAGCAACCTTCCACCACGCCGTTATGTCTTCCGGGTCAAGGCTTGCAATAACAGCGGCGTGTGGAATGAAGCCGGAGCGTCCCTCGATTTCTCGGTCGCTCCGGCATACTACCAGACGAATTGGTTCCGGCTTTTTTGCGTTGTAACTTTCATCGCGCTGCTCTGGGCGGTTCATCGCTGGCGTGTTCATCGGCTCACCCTTCAGGAAAAGCATCTGCGAGATGTTGTGGAAACAATCCCGGCGATGACTTTCACTGCGTTGTCCGACGGCTCCGCCGTTTTTGTGAATAAGCGCTGGACTGAATATACCGGGCTCTCAGTCGAGCAGAGTTCTGGCATCGGTTGGCAGCGCGCAATCCATCCCGAAGATCTGGCTCGAAATGCCGAACTGTGGCGCATGTCGGTTGCGAGAGGGCAGCTGTTCGAAGACGAGGCGCGCTTCCGTCGCTCCGCAGATGGGGAGTATCGGTGGTTTCTGGTACGTGGTGTTCCGCTTCGAGATCGGCGCCGGAAGATTGTTCGATGGTATGGAACCCTCACGGACATCGAAGACCGCAAGCAGGCGGAGGAATCGCTTGGGGGGGTATCGCGCGATTTGCAGGAGAGCAAGGCCAAGCTGGAAGAGGCCCAGCGCATCACCCATGTCGGTTACTGGGAATGGGACATCGCAACGGGCCGCGTGACCTGGTCGGACGAGACCTACCGCATTTATGGAATGCGGCCTCAGGAACTTCCGATGGATATCGCCGCATGTCAGGCAAGAATCCACGCCGAGGATTGGCAGCGAAGTATGGAAGGTGCCCTCGCCGGCAGATCCGGATTCAATGCAGAATGTCGCGTGATTCGGCCAACTGGCGAATTACGCATCGCCCACTTTCAGGGCGACGTGAAGAGGGACGCGACAGGCCAGCCTTATCGCATGTTCGGTACGGTGCAAGACATTACGGACTACAAGCACGCGGAGAGAGACCTGCGGCGAAGCCAGTTTTATCTTAGCGAAGGACAGCGCCTTGCCCAGATGGGAAGCTGGGCATTTAACCCCTCCGGTTTTTTTGAGTACTGGTCTGAGGAGTTGTTCAAGATTTATGGGCTGGATCCACAGAAGGAAGCTCCGACACTGGAACGGTATTTAGCCTGCCTTCATCCTCAAGACCGTGAGTCCATGGCGGAAACCATCAAAACGATGTGCGCGGAACGTTGTGGCTGCGACGTAAAAAAGCGGATTGTTCGACCGGACGGCGGTCAGCGCTACATTCGCTGCGTCGGGATTCCGGTCATCGAAGGCGAAGTCCTCAAAGGATTTCTCGGCACCGCAATGGATATTACTGACCAAGAACTGCTGACCCGTGAGTTGGAGCGCCGCCAGTCGCACCTTGCTGAGGCGCAGAGGCTCACCCACACTGGCAGCTGGACGATTAACATCCGTACCGATGAGCACTTCTGGTCGGAAGAAATCTTTCGCATTTATGAGTTCGACGCGGAAGCGAAGCCAGCCTGGTCCCTCGTTCGCGATAGAGTTCACCCCGACGATCGAGCGAGTCTCGACCAACGAAAGAAAATGGAGCTCACACAAACAGGATGGACTGACTCGGAAGCTGATCTTCGAATCGTCCTTCCGGACGGCAGAATAAAGCACCTTCACACCATCGCTCATCCTGTCAGGGATGTCTCCGGCCAAATCGTTGAAATCGTCGGCACAACTATGGACGTGACGGAACGAAAACGAATCGAGGATTCCCTGCGGCGGAGTGAAAGTCATCTCGCCGAGGCACAAAAGCTAACCCACACTGCCAGCTGGGCTTGGCGGCTACCGGAGTGGAAGGCAGTCCACCTCTCCGAGGAGTGGTACCGAATCTACGGCTTCGATCCAGTTCAGGGAGCGCCGACTTGGGAAGGACTTCTCGAACGCATCCACCCGGAGGATCGCCTTAAGTGGGCGGGTGAAGTCGAACGGGCGATCGCGGAAAAGGCCGATTACGATCATGAGTTCCGTATCCTTTTATCGAATAGAAAGGTGAAGTCTATCCGCACCGTTGGCCATCCCGTCCTCTCCAACACCGGAGTTTTGGAGGGGTTCGTAGGCAGCTCGACCGACATTACGGAGCTCAAACGGGCAGAGCACGAGCACGACAAGTTGCACCAGTTAGAGGCCGAACTCGCACACATGAATCGCGTGAGCATGTTGGGCGAGATGGCCGCCTCGCTGGCGCACGAAATCAAGCAGCCCATCGCCGCCGCAATGACCAGCGCCAACAGTTGCATCGCATGGCTGGCGCACGAACCTCCCAACCTTGATCGTGCACGCGCGGCCGCGGCCAAAATCGACAAATATGGGAACCGTGCGGCTGAAATCATCGACCATATCCGGTCCCTGTACAGAAAGACTCCGCCACAAAGTGAACTGATCGACGTCAACGAAATCGTCCACGAAATATTCCCATTGCTACAGGGTGAGGCCATCCGGTACTCCATTGTCATGCGACCCGAACTCGCTGTCGCGCTGCCTATGATCAAGGCGGACCGCGTGCAACTGCAGCAAGTATTCATGAACCTCATGCTCAATGCCATCGAAGCCATGCAAAGCGAGGGCGGAGAACTTGCGGTGAAGTCGCAGCGGGAAGATGGCCAACTGCTGTTCTCAGTGAGCGATACAGGCGGCGGACTACCGGACGGGAATATCGATCAGATCTTTTCCGCCTTCTTTACCACCAAGCCGCAGGGCAGCGGCATGGGATTGGCAATCAGCCGTTCCATTGTCGAGTCGCACGGCGGCCGCTTGTGGGCAACCGCCAACCAGGGGCGAGGTGCAACTTTTCATTTCACCCTGCCCACCGAAGTGCCGTAGTCATCTAGTTTGGCTACCGATATTTTTGAGCTGGGCATACTCCGCCTTGGCTTGTCGATAAGCGGGAAGATCGGGGTCGGCACTTTTCCAAATGTTAAGGAATTCCTCGTACGATTCGCGGGCGGCTGCGTTATCGCCCATCAGTCTCTGCGCTCGAGCGAGTTGAAGCCGGGCCAGTGGGCCGGTGATGTGTCCCCAGCACATGCCGGGATTGTCGATCAGCTTTTGGAACTCGGTCGCCGCGGATCGGCCATCACCCAACTCCAGGTAGGCCAGGCCGCGAATGTAGGCCGGGTAGAGAAAATCGAACGACATATTAAATGCGAGGTCATACTGAACGGTTTCGCGGAGCAGTTCAATGGCGGCTTTGGGATCGTGCTGCCGCAACTTCACCGCCGCGCGAACAGTCGGAACAAGATATTTCTGCACGGTGGTATCCACCGGTGCTTCCCGGCTGACTGCGTCGGTGATGCTCGCCGCTTCCTCGGTTCTCCCCGTCCGGGCGAGCGACAGGGCCAAAATCATTCTTAGGCCTCTGTCCAATTTGCTCCGAAGTGCTTGATCCTGGAACCTTCGCGCTTCGATTGCCTTGCCCGCCTCCGCGTTCCGAAGAGCCGAAAAAGCGACGGCTGTGGAAATATCTTCCGGGTCCGAAGACAAACGCGATGCCTGAAGTTGTATTCGATTTGCGGATTCAAGTTGACCTTGCTGGGCCTTGAATTTCGATTGCTCGCGCAAAAACAAGACTTGATCGGGGCCATGCGCTTCGCGATCGAACATTCGATCGATAGCGGCTCGATCACCTTCGATGAATGCCAGTCGCAACCTTAGAATCCTCAATTCGGGGAAGTCAGGTTTGAGGGCGTCCGCCTGAGCCAGCCATGACTTCGCCTCGTTGAGTCGGCTCGCGGCCACGTTTTCGCGAGCAGCCCACAACAAATAAAGCGAAGTGGGTTCCAGCCGAGCCGTTTCTTCCGCTGCGTCGGCCGCGCGCTGGAGCTGGCCTGATCGCAGTAATGTGGCCGCGAGATTGGTATGGAAGAATACGTCGCGAGGGAATAATTCCAGGGATCGAAGCAGAACGGAGTAGCTTTTCTCAATTTCCCCGGTCACGAAAAAATAGTAGAGATACTCGGCATTGAGTTTGTCCTTCTCCGTCATTCGATCACGCAATTGGTAGGCCCGTGTGAAGAAAGCTTCCGTTAGATCGTAGTGACCGAGGTATTCGTTGGCCGCGCCAAGCCCTTCGTAGGTGAGCGCAAGCTCAGGGTCAATTTCGATTCCCCTCTGATACAGTGGCAGCGCTGCCTGCGGATTGCCAGCCAGAAAGAGCTTGGTTCCCTCGGCGCCCGTCTGGAGTGCTTCTAGGGAGGCGCTGGTGGCTTTTTCCAGAGGTTGGTTGAAGCGAGCCAACGATCCTGCCGGCTCACCGAGTTTCTTACGAAGACGTGCGGCCGTCACTCCTAACTCATGAACTACTTGATTACGAGCGCTAACGTAGGTTCCTTCCTTAGCCAAGATCGCGCCTGATTTGCAGTCGAGCGCCCTCATTTCCAGGTGATATCGGTTGCCGGCGTCGGCGATGGAATCGGAGATCACCATCTTGCTATTTGTGTTCGTACAAATCTGGCGGGCGATCTCCGGGGTGATTTTGGTGGTCGGCGGAAGTTTCAGTAGCCCCAACGTGGCGTAGGTTTTATCCAGCCCCAGCAGGTTTAAGTAGGGCGTCTGCTCCATCTCATAGCGCAATGCAGTCTTCAAAGCGTCGTCGAAAACGGGATCGCTGGTTCGGTTATCGATGTCGGCCAGCACGATCGTGTCGGTGGGAGCGAGAGTGATGCGATGACGATAAATTTCGTAGCGCCAGAGACTGAACGCTCCAATCGCAAGCAGCGTAACCGTGGCCAACGCCTGCCGCCTCCGCTTTCCGGCTGCGCCAGCATCCGCAGTCTTTTCTCCGGGTGCGGCCATCGACGCTGAATCCAGATATTGGATCGCCGGCAGCAAACGATAGCCACGACGTCCCAACGTCTCGATGTAGTGGGGATTGTCCGCCGAATCCCCTAAAGCGCGGCGGAGGGCCTTGATGGTCGCATTGATGCTTTGGTCGAAATCAACGACCGTATCGCTCGACCACAGCCTGCTCTTGATTTCCTCGCGGGTGACAATGTCGCCCTCATGTTCGATGAGCATCCGCAAAACCTGAAACACCTGTTCTCTAAGGAGAACCTTGTTATCAGGGTTTGGCGCTTCAATGGATCGCAGCTCGCCGGTGCTGAGGTCGAGGTCAAAGGCTCCCAGCCGAGCGCGTCCTGAGGAAAGGGTGGGCATGGAGACTACATACTAAATAGAGAACAGGAAACTGTACCAACGCGCCCGAATTTTTCCAAAAAAAAGCATAAGGCCGCCTGCCCATTACCTTAAGAATCAGCAGCTTCAACGGTTTCACTTCGATTTCACCGCAAAGTCACCCGTGTTCCATTTACACCAGTTCGCCCTTGCGGTAGACAGGCAAGGATTAGCCGAAATTGATCAAACGATATTGGGTTTGCGGCATGCCCGGAGGTCATACGTCCAAGCTGATTGCCATCATCGATGACAATGAATCGATGCAAGACTCGCTCTGTGACCTGATCGAGTCGGGTGGATTCGAGGCACGGTGCTTCGGATCAGCCAAAGCGTTCCTCGAATCTGATTTGCTTGACAAAGCCGCGTGCCTGATCGTCGACATCCGCATGCCCAGGATGTCGGGTCTGGAGTTGCAGGCCCGGCTGAAACAGGAAGAGCGCAATGTTGCCATCATCTTTATTACAGCGTTTGAAGATGCGGAGGCGCGGTCTCAAGCCCTGAAAGAAGGTGCGATCGAATTCTTTTCAAAACCATTCGATCATCACTTGCTGCTCAAAGTGCTGCGACACGCCCTTCAGGATCGGGCAGTGGGTGCCAACTCACCGCGCTTTGCGATTGCATGCTGAACAAAATCGATTCTTTATAAAAACCCGCAAGGCCTTCTCCACTTGAATAAGCACCCCCTAAGCGGCAGTAGAACGAATTTATGGTGCGCCGCCCATCGCATCCAGAAGTTCGTCATGGGCCTGCAGGTAGTCCATCTGCGACTGCAACAGAAGAGCCTTGGCATCGTATTCCTGGGCCGTTGTAGCGCTGGCTTGCGAGGTCAGCGCCGCTCCCCGTGTGAGTTCCTGCTGACGCACGCGGTTCGACTCGGTGCGCAAAGCCAGCACTTCTTCCGACACCTTCAGCATCTCATGCGTTCTTTCAACCTTGTTATAGGCCGTCTCGACTGACAGCTCGACGGCATCCGTCAGCTTCGCCAAGTACTCTTTTGCCTGGGACAATTGCGACTCACGTTCGCGCAGTAAGCCCTGCTTACGTCCGCTGTCGAACAGATCGTAACCGAAGTGAACCCCAAAGGTTCCAAAGTTGCGCGCCAGGAAGGGGACATTTTCCTGGTAGCTGTAACGGGCAAAGGCCTCCACATTAGGCACCCATATGTCAGTCTTGGCAAATCGGACCGCAGCCTCTGCTGCCTCCACCTGCGCACGAGCGGCCAGGATTTCCGGATGCGATGCCTCGGCGGCTGTAACACAATCTTTGCGCGGGCAAGTTTCCTGAAATTCGGGAACACCTGGATCAAGATCCAGGGCCGTGGCCAGGGGCAGGCCGATCAAGTCGTTGAGTTTCAATTTCAGATCGGTCAATTGAAAGTCGGTCGTGACCAGCTCTTGCTTCGCTTGCAACTGCTGGGCACGGCTGTCGATCAGGTTTTCTTCCAGCGTGCTGCCGAATTTTACCTGCTCGACGCGCTCGCTTTGCAGGGCTTCAGAGGCCTTTATTCGCGCTTCGGTGGCGCTACGGTGCGCCTGCGCGATCAGAATCTGGTAGTAGACCTGATCGACTGACAGCGCCACATCGTTTCGAGTAAGCTGCGACTTCGCACGCGATGCTTTCAACTCGGCTTGGGCTAGATCGTTTTCCCGTCTGATCTTGAGCAGATTCGTTAGCGGCTGCGTGATCTGGGTTCCGCTGGTTATAAAGTCTTTACCACCCTGGCTGATGATCGCGTCTACAGGTGGAATCTGTGTTCCAGCGGCGACGCCGAGACTCCCGGGCTTGATCTGAATCAACTCCGTGTCGGTCGCATGCATAAAGCTGCTGTCATTCCGTATCGTTGGAAAATATGCGCTCTTTGCGACCTGCTTCGCGTGCTCTTTTTCTTCGACCGTATAGCCGGCGATGCGAATATCGTGATTGTGCTTGAGCGCCAGCTGAACGGCCTCCTGCAGCGTTATGTGGCGAGGCAGTATCGTATTGCTCGTTTCCTGGGCGGCCGCAGCGCAGACGAAAAGTGCCCCTGCGAAGACAAATAGTGCCGTACTTGGTTTCATTGATTTGACCTCTTGCCAGCGCCGGGAATCTGCTGCATGGCGCTGAGATCGCCATAGTTCAACGGTGATTTGCGCAGCAAAGCGACCAGGATCAAGGCGCAAAAACAACTCCAGGCGATCAGTAGAAATCCGTCGATAAGGCTCAGGCTGTACGCCTGTAGCCGCAACCGGGATGCAATCAGATCGACGGCACGCGCACTTGCGGAGGCAATGCCGGAGGATTTGGCATAGAGGCCCGCCGTCATGGCGCGTATGTTCTGATCGGTAATCCAGTTGCCGCTGCTGACGTGAAGTCCCAACAGGTTCGAGTGCAGCTTCTCTCTATCGGCCAGGAAGTGGCCCATGTAAAGGGCGCCAGCTGTACCGCCGAATATGCGAACGACGTGAAAGAAGGCCGAAAAGGTCAGTACCCACTCGGCTTTAGCCAAAGCCCCTGCGAAGATTGCCTGCAGCACGATGCAACCGACGAGGCCGATGAAAGCAAAGGCTTGTCCGACACCGACGAGCAATTCCGTGCGGTAGAAATTTTCCGCCGCCCACGCGGCGCTGTACTGCGCACACAACCAGGCAGCGAAAGCGGTACAAGCAAGGCCGGTCGCGAAGAGCACTCTGGGGTCATGCTTGTGTAACAGCAGAAGCGCGGCTATAAACGCGATGGGTATGAGGGGAAGAGCACTCCAGATAATCGCGGGCCCAATTTGGTCGGCCTCAAAACCGCGGATGGCCAGTGCCTGTGGAATGAGGATGATGGTTGTACAGAGCGTGAAGCGGAACCAGAAAAGCAGGCAGCCCAGCAATATGGTGTTCCACTTCAGCAGGTATGGCAGCGCGACGAGAGGATTAGGACCCGTTAGCCTCCGAATCAGCGCACACAGGAGAAAAAACGATCCGGACCAGAACCAGGCGTTGAATACACCGGATCGCCACCAGTCCAGACGCTGGCCTTGCTGAAGAGCGGCAAAAGTCAAAGCTAGTCCCAAACTGAGGTAAAGGAAGCCAACGAAACTTGGCGCTGGGCTGCTCTTCTTGCGCGGCGGCTGCGGCGGAATGCCGAAGTAGACGCAAATCATCATGACCGGCGCGATCACCGCCGAGCCCCAGAACATCCACTGCCAAGACAGACCGTCTCGGTACCAGCCATAGAGCGAGGGCGCGATGTTTACCGCGCCGTCCACAAAGGTCGCGTAAAGGGCAATGGTGAAAGGAAGGTATCGCAACGGAATGTTGCGCAGCGCGAACGTCAGTGTGAGCGGATAGAAAGTGCCTGAAGTCAGCCCGGCAATGATCAGAGCGGCAACGAGAAGACTGTAACTATGGATAAACGGGAGATAAAAAGAGCTTAATGCGAAAAGTCCTGCGGCAAATAGCAATACGCGTCGTGGCCCCAGCAGCCCTCCGAGGTAGACAGTGAATGGGCCGATAAACATGAGCGAGGCATTGAAGGCACTGTCGAGCCAGGCGCCATCGTCGAGGCTGATGCCGACATGCCCTTTCAGATCGGCCATGCCGAGACTGAGCATGCGGCCGGCAAGGGTGACGAGTCCGGCGCCCGTCACGACTCCCAAAATACCAAGAAGCGGACGCGTCGATACCTCAGACGGCATCGCCGCAGCGGCTGCACGCGCAATCTCTATCGGAGACGGGCGAATTGTGATCGTCGAAGCTGCCATGAGTTCCGGTTATTCTTTCGTGCGGACGGTCACCACCACGGAAAGCCCGGGCCGTAGCTTCGTCGCAAGAGTGGAGTCGTCCAGCGCGATCTTCACCGGAATCCGCTGCACGACTTTGGTGAAATTGCCGGTCGCATTGTCGGGCGGCAACAGAGCGAATTGCGATCCGCTGGCGGGCGCGATCTCGGCCACTTTGCCGCGAATGAGTTGTGCGGGATATTCGTCAATCCGCAGTTCGGCAGAGTCCCCAATCTTCACGTTGGTCAACTGAGTTTCGCGATAGTTCGCTTCGACCCACTTGGTGAGGTCGACAAAAGAGATAACCTGAGTGCCGGGGGAAACGAGTTGCCCCGGCCGAACTTGCCGTTCGCCCACCGTACCGTCGTTGGGAGCAAAAATTTTGGTGTAACCGAGATCCACCTGAGCCACAGCCAGGCTGGCTTGTTTGGCGTGCAGATCGGCCTGAAGTTGTGCGCCCTGCGATTCGAGGACGACTTTACTGCGCCGCTCGGCCTCGACAGCGAGTTCGCTGCTGCGCAGCACGGTTTGCGCTTGAATAAGATCGGCCTCACGGCTGGCAAATTGAGCGGAGAGGCTTCCTTCGGCGGCAACTGCCGTCTCGAGATTTTGCTCGGTCGTCGATCGAGTCTGATACAACCCTTCCTGGCGCTTCCGTTCCGAACGGGCGCGAATCAACTCAGCCTGCACGGCATCTTTGCCGGCCTCGGCGGCTGCAATCTGTGCCTTCGCCTCATCGATGCCGGCCAGCGCTTTCGCGATGCGCGTATCCTGCAACTCGCGCTGGCGAAGATTCTCATCGATGCCGGCACGTGCCGCCTCGACCGCCGCTTTGGCCTGATTTACTTGCGCCTGATAGTCATCATCCTGCAATTCGACAATGAGGTCGCCTTTATGGACTTGCTGATAGTCCGCCACGTCGACTGCTCGTACGATGCCCGGCACCTTGGTACTGAGCGGTGTGAGGTCACCGCGAACGTAAGCATCATCCGTGATTTGTTCGACCTTGCCGCCTTCCCACGCATTCCAGTTGCGGGTAATGGTGATCAAGACAGCTAGAGCCAGTAGCACTACGAAAATGGGTGTTAAGTACTTCTTCCACCCTGCGCTTCGGCGAGGGCCTGCCTCAGCGGAATCGGTCTGAGGCGGCAGCGGTTTCGGAGCCGGCACCGCGGATCCGGCGGACACGGGCGACGTGGACATTAGAGTTGCTCCTTGAGCACGCAAAAATCTCGCAGCGCGAGAGTTCTCACAGTTCTGCTGGAGCAACTGCGGTTCCACTTGGCACATCGTAGGACTGACAGACGCAATTGCAGGGTTGCGGCAGCAATCGGAACAAATTCTTGTGTTTCTGACGAGACCAACGGACGAATCGAGTTCCACCGCCGCCATGTCACATGACACGTGACACTTGACACAGCTTGCCGCGCAGCAGACACGGCCAGGAGCGCACGCTTCTCGAAATTCAATTAGGCGCAGGAAACGTCTAGCGGATGGAGCCTCAGCGCGGTGAGCGCGCCACTCGCCGTGATGTGACCGATTGGAACCGTGCTTGCTGAAGAGGCTAGCAGGTGAAACTGTGCGTGCCTTCGCATCCAACGCAGTTCGCTAGAGATGAAAGGAAATCGATGAACTGGAAGAAATTTCTTGCAATCAGTCTGGCGTTCATTGCGTTCGCGCCGGCGAGTTCCGCCTTCGCCCAGAATTCGGCATCTCCCAAGAACGACGCCGCCAAGGCCCCAGCCTCGAACGACCCGGCTCAAGCCAGCTCCGATGACTTCGTTAACCTTTTGCGCAAAGATGTAAGGTCGCAGAAGAAGCAGATCATCGCTCAGAACATGGAGTTGAGCGATGCCGAGGCCCAGAAGTTTTGGCCCGTCTACGATCAGTACGCGGCCGACCTCTCGAAGATCTATGACGTGAAACTTGCGCTGCTGAAGGACTACGCCGACAACTACAACACCATGACGGGCGATCAGGCCGAAAGCTACATCCGCAAGCGCGCCGAGGTGGAACAATCCATCATGCAGCTGCGATTGAAATACATGCCGGCGTTCCGCAAAGTGCTTTCCGGCAGGGAAACCGCGCTTTTCTATCAGATCGACTGGCGGCTCGGTCTCGCGGTCGAC
>Ga0210398_10000341_pt1 | contig 55208 bp, 44 predicted proteins | sample IncBWC4OmetaG_FD_161047 | JGI IMG/M metagenome (GOLD analysis project Ga0210398, IMG submission 161047) | Forest soil microbial communities from Barre Woods Harvard Forest LTER site, Petersham, Massachusetts, United States - Inc-BW-C-4-O | ecosystem: Environmental > Terrestrial > Soil >...
TTATGTTTGCGTCTCCCGAGAGCCGCTACCTCGAAGCGGAGGCGCTCGAGGACGCGGGCCAGCACGACGCGGCGCGCGCCGCCTTCGAGCAGTTCGAACGGGAAGCGCGTTCCAGGATCGATCGGCCGGACAACGCCAATCGTGAGCTCGTGCTCTACTATACCGATCACAATCGGCAGCTCGGCGAGGCCTTGCGCATTGCGCGATTGCAGCTCGCGGGCCGTCACGACGTCTGGACGCTGGACGCCGGCGCCTGGGCCATGTTCGCGGGCGGCCGAACTCCCGAGGCCCAGGGGCTAATCAACAAAGCCCTCGCGGTGGGGACCCGGGACGCCGTGCTGTTTTATCACGCCGGAGCCATCGCCGCAGCAAGCGGTGATCGCGCCGCTGCGGTGCGATACCTCACGCAATCACTCGACCTCGAGCCGGCCTCCGAGGTCGCGGGGCGAGACCACACGGCTCTTGCGAAGCTGGCTCGTCCGGACGGAAACAACCGGCCCTAGGCAATGTCTCAAATCCCAACCCGAGCTTCGCTCGCCGTTCTGCTTCTGGCGGTGGCGCCCGGCCTTGCCCTGGCGCAGTCGCCGACGGATCGCAGCATCCAGTCCTTGCAACTGCACCTGAAGATGTACCCTGAGGACTACAAGTCCTACGACGCGCTGGGTGCAGCTTACATCCAGAAGGGCCGCGAGACCGCAGACGCAAGCTATTACGAGCTGGCAAAGCAGGCCCTCAACAAGTCCCTCGATCTCCTGTCGAGCGATCCCGCCGCGGCCTCCGCCAAGACCCACATGGCCGTTGTGATGATGTCCGAACACCAGTTCGAGGACGCCTTGCGCTGGGCCGAGGACGCCCTGGCCCTGGGATCGGGCGATCGCTCGCCGTGGGCCATCGTGGGCGACGCTCTCACCGACATGGGACGGTACGCTGAGGCGGAGGCAGCTTACGCGAAGCTCAGCTCCCCGGACGGCGACCCCGGTCTCGCCTACCAGCGCGACAGCCGCATGGCTTATCTGCGATTTATTCACGGCGATTCCGAGGCTGCAACCCGGCTGATGCGTCAGGCAATCACGACCGCCATGGCGCTGCATCTGCCGGCTGAGAACCTCGCCTGGAGTGAGTATCAATTGGGGGAAATCTGCTTCAAGAGCGGTGATCTTCCCTGCGCGGAGCAGGCCTACCAGGCAGGCCTCGGCTTCGACCCGGGCTCGTACCGGAATCTCGGCGGGCTCGCCGAGCTCCGCACCGCCCAGGAACGTTATCCCGAGGCGATTGCGCTCTACCAGAAAGCCATCGCAGTCGTGCCCTTTCCCGCCTTCGCGGCCGCGCTCTATGACCTGGAGACGCAGTGTAGAAACACGGCGGAAGCCAGGAAGCAGGTCGATCTGATCGACTTCATCAGCAAGCTGAATCCGGTGAACCAGAGGCTGTTCTATCGGGAAGTGGCGTTGTTCTACGCCGACCACGGCTTGAAGCTCGCCGAGTCTCTCGGGCTGGCCGAGAAAGAACTGGAAGTCCGCAAGGACATTTACACTTGGGACATACTTGCCTGGGTGCTTTACAAGGACGGGCGCATTGCAGAGGCCGCCGAGGCCATGGCGAAAGCGCGCGCGCTCGGAACGCGGGACGCTATACTCGATTTTCACGCCGGCATGATCGAAGCGCGCCTGGGGCATCGCGACCGCGCAAGCACGCTGCTTGCGAGCGCCCTGGCGCCGAACCCGCACTTCCATGTCTTGTATGCGGACCAGGCGCGAGTGACCCTCGCCGAGCTTCGAGCGCCCGGCTCGCCCGCCAACTCGGGAACCACGCCGGCATCCTCCGCATGCGGCGGTAGCGCTGCAGACCGGGGGAAGCAGGGGACGCGCCAGCCATGAAACGTCTCCGTCGCCCGTCCGCACGCCTGCATTGTTCCCGAGCGGTCCACCTTGTGTTGCTTGTCATGGGACTGGTGCTGGTCTTCGTTCCCAAGCGGAACTTTGCCCACCCGATGGGCAACTTCAGCATCAGCCACTATGCCGGACTGCGCATCGCGTCTGGCGTTGTGGAGCTGCGCTATCTGCTCGACATGGCTGAGATTCCAACATTCCAGGAAATCCAGCAGACAGGCATTGTCCCCAGGCCCGACGATCCGCGCGTGCTGGCTTATCTGCCGCGCAAAGCCGAGACACTCAAGGCCGGACTCACGCTGCTTGTGAACGGCCGTCCGCTCGCGCTCGAGATCGTCTCCGAAGATGTGATCTTTCCGCCCGGCGCAGGGAATCTCCCCACCATGAAGGTCGGAGTTGTCTATCGCGCCGCGCTGCCCGAGGCGACTTGTGATTCCGCGCCCTGCACACTCGAATACCGTGACGGCAATTTTCCCGAGCGCGCCGGCTGGAAGGAAATTGTGGCCACCGTCGCGCCCGGAACCACATTGATGTCGAGCACCGCCGCCGCCAGCTCGCGCAGCCAGGAGCTGGCGAATTATCCGACGGACCTCATCAACAGCCCGCCGCAAGACCTCTCGGCGCGAGTCGCATTCCTTCTTCCCGCCGGTCTCGGCGCTGTCGCAAAACCGGAGGCCGTCGCGCCGACCACTCCGGCGTCAACGCGGCCGGAAGCCGCGCCGTCATCCCGGCTTGCTTTGCCGAACGCAAAGCCAGCTATTACCCGCACGAAGCCAGCGCCGCAACCCGGCGCTCGGATGAACCCGGATTCCGCGTCTCGCCTCGCCGCCCCGCCATCTTCCGCCACGATCGGCGCCGCGGGGGCTCAACCACCGGTGCTGAGCCTGCAGGCGAACAAGCAGGGGACGCCGCGCAATCGATTCACGGAGCTGATTGCGTCAAACCAGTGGGGTTTATGGTTTCTCCTGACGGCGGCGCTGATTGCGGCCGCGCTCGGCGGGTTACACGCGCTCGAACCGGGACACGGAAAGACGATCGTGGCGGCTTACCTCGTGGGTTCGCAGGGCACCGCCGCTCATGCGCTGCTACTGGGCCTGATCGTGACCGCGACCCACACGGCAGGAGTTTACGCGCTGGGCCTGGTCACGCTCTATCTTTCGAACTACATCGTTCCGGACCACCTCTATCCATGGCTCGGCGTCTTTTCCGGACTTACGATTGCCGCGCTTGGCCTGTACCTGCTGTGGCAGCGGTACGCCGGAAACGCGCATGGCCACAGTCATCATCACCATCACGGCTTGGGACACACGCATCATCATCACGATCATGAAGCGAGTCATGATCACGAGCACGATCATGATCACGTCCACGAGCACGGTGACCTTCACGTCCATGACCATGCTCACGACTTTGATCACGCTCACGCTGGGGATCATCATCATCACGAGCACGGCGCTCCAGTTGCGGGCAAGCCATTCTCTTACCGGCAGCTGGTGGCGCTCGGGGTGACGGGCGGAATCGTACCTTGTCCGGCGGCTCTCGTCGTCCTGCTGAGCGCCGTGGCACTGCATCGGGTTGCGTTCGGACTCTATCTGATCATCGCTTTCAGTTTGGGGCTCGCGGCCGTGCTCATTTCCATCGGGCTGGTTACGGTTTACGCCCGCAAGCTTCTGGCGCGCGTCCCGAGCGACGGACCACTCATCCATCGCTGGCTGCCCTTAGCCTCGGCGGCGGTAATCACCTGCCTCGGCGCCGGAATCACAGTGCAAGCGTTGATGGCGATGGGTGTGCTTCGTTTCCGGCTGTAGCAACTGGAAGATCGGGGAGCGTCCCGGCGCTCATGACCGGCCCGAAGTCAAGGTAGGTTATGCTCGGATATCGGAGAGTGCATGAGTAGTCTGGTCGCCATAACGCTCATCGGTTTCGTGCTCGGAATGCGCCACGCCACGGACCCCGATCACGTCATCGCCGTCACCACCATCGTCAGCCGGCAGCGTTCGCTTGGGAGCGCCGCGCTGATTGGCGCTTTCTGGGGCGTCGGTCACACGATCACGATCCTCGCCGTGGGCAGCGCCATTATCCTCTTCAACGTTGTGATTCCGCCTCGCATCGGCCTGACCATGGAATTGGCCGTGGGAATCATGCTGGTGCTGCTCGGCGTCCTCAACCTCACTGGGGTCACGCGCGCGATCAGCGAGCGGCTCACCCCGGGCCGTGCCGGCGGACACTCGCATCCTCACGAGCACGGGGACTACGTCCACACGCATCTGCACAGTCATGCGCCCGGACATCACGGCCATTCCGAGGACGCGACGCCGCAAGCCCGGCTCGATCGCCGATTCGGCGGCCTGGGCGCTTACCAGGCGATCCGACCGCTGGTGATCGGCATCGTTCATGGCCTCGCAGGCTCGGCGGCGGTCGCACTGCTGGTCCTGGCCACCATCCACAACGCGCCCTGGGCCGTCGCCTACCTGCTCCTGTTTGGCCTCGGGACTATCGCGGGCATGATGCTCATCACCGCCGCCATCGCCGTGCCCTACACCTATACCAGCCGGTTTTCGCGGCTGAACGCCGGCCTGGCCGCAGCTTCCGGCCTGGTCAGCGTCGGGTTCGGTCTTTTCATCGCCTACCACATCGGATTCGGTGACGGCTTGTTCACGGGCCACCCGAACTGGACCCCGCACTAGCGGCCAATCGTCGATCAACTCCCGGGCGGCGCCACACGCGTCGCGGGCACAACGCTCCCTTGGGCGACTGCCTCCATCGCTTCCAGGTATTTGTAGCCGCTTCCCGTCAGGAACAGGACGACGCTCTCCGAGGGCGAGACCAGCCCCTGGTCTCGCAACAGTTCGAGGGCCGCGAGCGTAGCGCCGCCTTCGGGCGAAGTCACCACGCCCTCGGCTTGTGCGATCTCTCGTACGGCGCGCAGCATGGCGCCGTCATCCACGGCGACCGCCGTGCCCCCGCTCTCGCGGAGCGCGCTCAAAATCAGCGCATCGCCCACGGCGGAGGGTACACGCAGGCCGCTCGCCATGGTCGCCGGGTCGATCCACTCCTCGGCGCGCTCCGCGCCGCGCCTGAAGGCTCGCACCATGGGCGCGCAACCCGTAGCCTGCACGGCCACCATACGCGGCCGGCGTCCGGTGGTCCAGCCGAGTTGCTCCATTTCCGCGAACGCCTTCCACATTCCGACCAGGCCCGTGCCGCCGCCCGTCGGGTAAATCATGACCTCGGGCACCCGGCCGTCGAGTTGCTCGACCACCTCGTAGGCCATGGTTTTCTTGCCCTCCACACGGTAGGGCTCTTTCAGCGTGGAAAGATCGAACCAACCCTCGGCGCGAATGCGCTCCCCGAGCGCGCGTCCGCAGTCCTTGATGCTGCCCGCGATCAGCCGAACTTCCGCGCCCAGGATGGAGCACTCCAGCCGATTCATCACCGGCGTCCCTTCCGGCATGAAGACGAGAGCCTCGAGTCCGGCCCGCGCGGCATACGCGGCCATCGCTCCTCCGGCGTTTCCGGCCGAAGGAATGGCCACCTTGCGCACTCCGAGCTCGTGCGCCATGCTGATGGCGACCGATTGGCCGCGCGCTTTGAACGACCCGGTCGGATTTGCGCCCTCATCCTTGAGATACAAGTGCGGAAGCCCCAGCCGCTCGCCGAGCCGGACGGCATGCAACAGCGGCGTGAAGCCCTCACCGAGACTCACGGCGGACGCCTCGGCCTGTAGCGGCAGAACCTCGCGATAGCGCCACAGCGTCTTCGCGCGTATCTTCACGGCATCGCGCGGCATGGTGGCTGGACCCAACCGGTAACGTACGAGCAGCGGTCCGCCACACTCGCACAGGTTGTAGACGCAGTGGGGCTCAAGGCGCTTTCCGCAGCGGGAACATTCGATGTGGGAAACGTTGTGCGAACTCATGCTCGTAGCTAAAATCCCTTCCGGGCGATGCTCGATTTTTGTCCGTGCGAACCCGTAGAATGAAGACTGACGGATCTCACCGCATGCCCATTCGCCTGATCGCCATAGACCTGGATGGAACGCTGCTGAGCACGAATCTCTCGATCTCCGCGGCCAACCGCGAGGCTTTGCGTGCCGCCACGGAGCGCGGCGTCGAACTGGCGATCGTTACGGGACGGCGCTTTCATTCCGCGCGTCCCTTGCTCGAGGCCCTGGAATGTCCGCTCACGCTGATCTCGTCGAACGGCGCCCGCATCAGTAGTCTCAAAGGCGAAGTCTGCCATCGGAACTTCCTGCCCGCCGGCATCGCGCGCGAGGTGCTGCACGGGACGGCGCCCTTCCGCCGCTACGCGGTGGTGATCTATGACGTGCCCGGGCGTGGCCAGGTGGCCATGCAGCAGGACGGCGCTCTCGACGGGCCGCTCGGCTGGTATCGCCGGAACGCTCCCGAGGCGCTCGTCGAAGTCGCGGACCTGGAGGCTGCGACGCTGCCCGAATGCCCGGACGTCATCCAGGTGTTGTTCAGCGGTCCGCCCTCCGAAATCGCGCCGGCGGCCCCGTTGCTCGAAGCCTCGTCGCTTGCCCCGCTCATCAGCCTCAACTGGACGCGGTATCCGGCGCGCAATACCGTCCTGCTCGACGTGATGAATCGCGGCTGCACGAAGGGCGCCGCGCTCCGCCTGTGGGCCGAACGCCGCGGCATCGATCCTCGGGAAATCATGGCGCTGGGCGACAATCATAATGACCGCGAAATGCTGCAATTCGCCGGGCGGCCCGTGTTGATGGCCAACGCCGAACCCGGAGTGGGCTGCGACGGTTGGGCCAGCACCCTCTCCAACGACGAAGATGGTGTGGCCGCGGCCGTGCGGCAATACGTTCTCGAATGGTGAGCCCGCCCGGCGCTACTGCTGGATTACTTCGGTTCCCGCGGGCGGCGCGAAGGTGAACATCCGCGGCGACACCGCAACATTGCGCGTGATGCGCCCGAACGTGAACTCCATCCGGGTCTCGTCCGGATACGTCACCACCAGCCGGCGAATGTCAAACTCCGGCGTCAACTCCACCAGCACATCGTGATATTCCTGGTCATAGCCGGCCTTGGGATATGCGCGCAGCACACGATCGGCGGGATCGGCGGCGCCCGCCGAATCGGCAAACTCGATCTTGGAAAAGGCGCGCCGCAGGTTCAGGTGCGTTACCAGGAGATCGAGCGGCACGCGCACATCAGCGCTCGCTTCCAAAGGCGTGCGTGTAAGCTGCTTTTCCGCCGGCACCCAGAGGAGCACTTCCTTGCCGTCGGAGAGAAAGAGTTTCGACTCAGGCTTCTCATATTCCCAGCGCATTCTGCCGCCGCGCGCCAGGGTCACCTGGCCTGACTCCACGCGGTCGCGACTCCAGGCCGAGTACTCCTGCGTGAAGGCCGCGTGCAGTGTGCGCACGCTGCGGTAGTTCGCCTCGAACCCCTGGATGCAAGCCTCGAGCGACACGCATCCGCCCGCGGGAACCGATGCGGGGTGCGCGGGCGCGCCCATGCCCACGATCAGTAACGCGAGCGCCACAGCGCCGAAAGGGCGCGGACCCTTTGGCTCAGGGCGCCGTTGGCGGCGCGGCGGGTGCGGGCTCCGCAGTGTTGGCATTCGAAACCTCCGACTCTAGTTTATGAAAGGCCGCGAGCGCGGTCGGGTTGTCCGGATCAATCCTGAAGCCCTCCTGGTATTGCGTGAAGGCTTCCGGGTAACGCCGGGAGGACCCGTAGAGCAAGGCCAGCATGAAGTGGACGCGGCTGTCGCGTGGACCGAGCTGCTCCGCGCTCTTGAAGTCGCGTTCGGCCTCCGCAAGATCACCCTGCTGCCAGCGGGACAGCCCCAGGCCAAACCAGGCGGAAAGACCCGGCTGGAGCGCGAGCGAGGCGCGGAACTCGACGTCGGCGTCCGCAAAGCGCCCGTCGTCAAAATAGAGCTGTCCCAGTTGATTGTGCGCGAAGACGCTCAAGGGCGAAAGGCGGATCGCGGTCTGAAGCTCCTGCTCCGCATCATCCCGGCGCCCCATCTGATCGTAAGCCATTCCGAGGTCGATGTGTGATCCGGTGTCTCGGGGCGCTACCTGCAGGGCGCGCTTCAGGTCCGCCACCGCCTCGTCGTACCGATGCTCGCTGATGAGCAGCAAGCCGATATTCGACAGCACCACGGGCTCGTCCGGTGCGATCGCGGCCGCGGCGCGCCATTCCTGTTCGGCAAGCTCCTTCTGCCTGGTCTCCCAATACACTTTGCCGAGATTGGTGTGCATCACGTAAGCGTCCGGCGACACCGCAAGCGTGCTGCGAAAGAACCTCATGTCATCATGCCAGTCGCGATTGCGGGTGACCGTGCGCGCTGCCGCCAGGACGGCGACGATCGTGGCCGCCAACGCGAGCGCCTGGCGCCCGCGGCGCCCGTGGGTGTCTGCCAGCCCCCAAAGCTCAAGCCCGGCCCAGGCGATCAACCAGCAGAAGCCGACCGACGGCAGGTAGAGATAGCGCTCGGCAAAGGCGGCGATGGGCATCCAGCGCAAATTCAGAACGGGCAGGAGCGTCACCACGAACCAGATGAGCCCGAAGGAAACGAGGCGCGCGCGTCGCCACCAAAAGGCGAAGAGCGCCGCGCCCAGCAGCGTCACCAGGAGTCCGCCCAGTACCTCGGGCAGGAGGGCGGCCCAGGAAGTGGGGAAGACGTAATAGGCGCAAAGCCGGGCCGGCCACAGCATTTTGGCGGTGTACTCAAACACTAAAGCCGCAGCGGAGAGCACGACCTCTTCCGCCGATACGCCGGGACGCGCCGTGGGCGCCGGAGCAAGGGCGCCCAAAAAGTGAATTCGCACCAGAAAATATATGGGCACCAGCAGCCATGCGGGGGCGTAACGCGCGGCTTTCTCCCGCAGCGTGGTTTCGGCGCGATCGCTGCGGTACAAGTGCTCGAAAACGGTGCAGAGCACCGGCAAGGTTAGGGCTTGCTCCTTGGAGAGCATGGCCAGGCCCAGTGAGATCAGCACTCCGGCCTGGACGCCGAGCCACTCGCGCCCCGGCCGGGAACCGTTGAGGCGAGGGATGCGGAGATAAAACCAGAATCCGGCGAGGAAAAACAGCGTCAGCTCGATATCGGTAATGGCCGCGATCCAGTCCACCGATTCCGTGTGAACCGGATGAAGCGCGAAGATCAGGGCGGCGACCAACGCAAAGTTGCGGTCGCGGAAGAGGCTCGCGGTCAGCTGATAAACCAGCAGCACAACGGCGAGGTGCATCAGCAGGCTCACCAGGTGGAAGGCGAAGGCGTTCGCCCCGAAAAGCTGGAAGCACACGAGGTAACCGAACATCATCAGGGGCCGGTAATAGTTGGTCACTCCGTTGGCCCCGCCAAGGAAAGACCATACCGAGGTGGTGAAAATCGTGCGCAGGTAGTGGAAGCTGCGTAAGTAAGGATTGAGAAGGATCTGGAAGTGATCGTCGTAGACGAAACCGTTGCCCAGGGCGTTCAGGAAGGGCAGGGCCGCCGCCGCAAGGAGCCCTGCCATGGCGGCAAGGCTCCGCGTCCGGCCGCTATGGCGGCTATCCGTCAGAAGGGGTTCGGACTGGACCGGCTCGTTCCCTTCAGGACTTTCCACGATCACGCCTTGCGCCTTTCTCCCGATCTTCGAGGTTAGCACATGGCCGGTTCGGCATCGATGAACATAGCCCTATGATGTAGGCTACAAAACGAACGCCGGAACTCCAAGGCCCCGAAGCCTTTCTCCGATGCCCGTTCGCCTAGCGTGCGAGCGTCCGGACAGCCGCCAAGGCCTCGCCATTCAAAGGGTCCGTCAGAAGGCCGGCGCGATATTCGCTGAGCGCCTCGCGCTTGCGTCCCTCCGCCGCGTAAAGCCTTCCAAGATCGAAGTGGGCGCGGCTGTCGAAATGGTCGAGCGCGAGCGCGGCCCGAAAGGCGCGTTCAGCGTCACCGGACCTGCTCTTGCGAAGCTCCGTCTCGCCGAGGCCGTCATACGCCGGGGCCGTCGGGGTCGAGCCCAAGGCAGCCCGAAACTGATCCGCGGCTTCTCCCACGCGCCCCTCCTCGAGCAGAAGCTCGCCCAGTTCCCGGTGCGCGGGTTCATTGAGGGGCGAGAGCGCCGCGGCGCGACGCAACTCGACCTCAGCGACGTCACGGAAACCGAGAGCGCGCTCGGTTGCCCCCAGGTTGAGATGCGGGTCGGTATAGTTCGGCTTCAGGGCGATGGCGCGCGTGAACAGGCTGACTGCGTCCTCATAGCGTTTTCGGCGGCTTGCCACAAGGCCTAGGTTGTTGAGAACGATCGCGCTCCCGGGAGCTACGGCGATAGCTCGCCGCCAGACATCCTCGGCCTGGTCAATCTGGCCATCCTGCCAGTAGACCGTGCCCAGGTTGTTGAGGATCGGGTAAGCCCCGGGGGATTGTTCCAGGGTACGGGTATAGAGCACGACGTCATTGCGCCAATCGCGGTTGCGGATGATGATGCGCAGCGTGCCGAGAGCGGCCACCGCAAGCCCCCCAGCCAAGAGTGCGCGCCGCCATGGCAAGCTCTGCGCTGCGCGCCGCCAGAACGCGGAAAATCCGGCCCCCATCAGCCAGCAGAATCCCACGGACGGCAGGTAGAGATATCGCTCGGCAAAGACGTTCGCGGCCATCCAGTGCGCATTCAACACCGGGGCAAGTGTGACCACCAACCAGGCGATTGCGAAGGAGGCGAAGCGAACGTCAGGCTTACGGTTGCGCGCCAGTATGACGAAGAGGGTCGCGAGCGCGAGCAAAGTGGCTGCGCCTGCGAGAACCCCCGGATCGGCAAGGCTGCCGCTCGGATGGAACACGTAAAAGGCGCAGAGCCGCGCCGGCCACAGTAGCTTGCCGGCGTACCGGCCGATCAGCGCCAGCGCGGAAAGCAACACCTGCTTCGTCGAGAGCGAGCGCATCTGGCGCACGGGCGCAAACGCGCCCATGAAATGGACGCGCCACAGCACGTAGATCGCGGCCACGAGCCAGAGCGGCCCGTAGCGGGCGAGTTTCTGCGTAAATCGCGTCCCAGACCGGTCCTCGCGATACAAGTGCTCATAAAGCGTCGCGAGCACGGGCAGCATCAGGGCCTGCTCCTTCGAGAGCAACGCCAGGACGAAGGCCACCAGCATGGCCGCCATGCTGAGCGCCGCGACCGCAGACCCTTTTCCGCCGGGCCGCGCCAGGTCCACGAAGAGGTAGAACGCGAGCAGCGCGAAGACCGTGAGTTCCACGTCTGTGACAGCCGCGATCCAGGCCACCGATTCGGTGTGGACGGGATGCACCGCGAACAGCGCGGCGGAAACGAAAGCCCACACGCGGTCACCCGTGACGCGATCGATGACCGCGAAGACCAGCAGGACCACCAGGACGTGGAGTAAGAGGCTGACGAGGTGGAAGCCATAAGCCAGAGGGCCGAACAGGCGGTAGCAGGCAGCGTAGCCGAGCGTCATCAGTGGCCGGTAATAATTCGTCACGCCCTGCACGCCGATGTAGGACCATACCGTGGTGGTGAAGATTTCGCGAACGTGTTGGAGGTTGCGGATGTAAGGATTATCCGTGATCTGCGTGTGGTCGTCGTACACGAAGCCGTTCAGCAGGATGTTGAGGTAGGGCAGGACGGCGACAGCAATGAGCGCGGCGATGATAAGGCGCGCGTGCGGTCGGTTTCGGAGTTATGTTCGTTCCCGAGCGACGCTGGGCTGGAAAAGTTTGCCACCAGCAATCAGTATTTGACATAGATGAAGACTTCGTCAAAATCCACCAGGTGGCCGAAGACGGGGTACCGGTGCGCGCAACGTTCGAGACAGCCGAAGCTCTTTCTACCGCATAGCCGGTTCAACATAGTCAAGAAGAAGGAGATTTAGCTGACCGATGACGCACACATATCCCAAAGCAGCTTCCAGAGATTCTGTGCCGAGCCTCGGGACCGTTCGGATGAACGGTCCGGCAAGGGGTCGGAACCCGAGTTCGTTCCAAGGCAGTTCTAAAACCAAATCCGCCCTACACTTGGGCTAACTTCGGTCGCCGCTAGGGTTGTGAGTAAACGGTTCCGTTGTTTGAGGTGCCCCCGATCGTGGTGGTTCCGTACTGCTTAGTTGGAGAGACGGGCGTATCGAGGGCTACGCCACCCCAGGGCTCTTCCCCGTCAGGCGTTCCGAGGAAAGTCCAGCGTATGGTTTCCGCCCACGGTGGGCCGGCGGGCGTGAGTTTGTAGACCTCGCCGCATAAGGCGGCACAGGCAAGACCGTACAACGTAGTGCCATACAGATGGCCCGAACTGTCGAAGAGCGGGCCCGCTGTGGGGTTGCCTCCATCGCCGGCGCCTCCGAGAAAACTATAAAGCACGGTTTCGGCCCAAGGGGGTCCGGCGGGTGTAAGTTCGAAGGCGATACCGCCGCCCGTACCGCCAATTCCGCTGCCGGGACCACCATACTTGGTGGTGCTGTAAAGGTGTCCCGAGGAGTCAAAGATCACGTCCGCGTAGGGATTGGCGCCGTCCGCGCAGGCCGGAACGGTGCAGAGGTCGTAGAGTATCGTCTCCGGAAAACCGGCGACGTTCTGCACCTGGTAAACCACGCCTTCGCCTGCCCCAGCGTTGCCCGTTCCGCCGTTCACCGTTGTGCCGTAGAGATATGGGATGGCAAAGATGGTGTTACAGCAGAGCGCGCCATAGGGATTGGCCCCGTCAGCAGTCCCGCCCGGGAAGCGATGGACAATGGTCTCCGGGAACGTCCAGAGGCCAGAGCCTTTAAGCTCGAAAACGGTGCCGCAGTGTTCGTTCCCGCCGCTCGGGCCGTTGCAACTTCCGAGCGACCCGCCATACACGGTGGTGCCGAAAAGATCGCTGGCCTTGTCGGTGATGAGGCCCGCAAAGGGATGGGATCCGTCTGTGCCTGCGGTGAAACTGTGCAGCACAGTCTCAGTCCAGGCGTTTACGCCGCCGCACCCTCCAAAATTAGACGGCGCGCAGAGCTCAAAGACGGTTCCGCAACCCACCACACTGCCAGTGCTCGAGTCGCAGTCTGAGCCCTTACCACCGCCATTGAAAGTGGTGCCATAAAGCGTAAAGTCGCGCCCGGCGTATAGGGAGTTGAAAACCAGGGTGCTGTATGGATTGGCTCCATCAGCAGAAGCCACCCCCCTGAAGCTGTAGAGTACGTGTTCGGTCCAGGCCGCAATAGGGGGTGTGCAAGGGAAGATGTCGGCTCCCGCGGCGCGTGGCGCACAGAGTACGAAAACCGTTCCGAGTCCTTTAGCGCCGCCGTTCAAAGTGGTGCCGTAAAGGTTTCCGTACTTGTCGTTGATCGGAGTGCCGTACGGGTTGGCTCCATCCGGCGTCCCGGCGAAGCTGTGCAGCACCGTATCAGCCCAAGCGCTGCCCGCTGCCAGAGTTGCTGCGAATAGCGCTGCGCAAAACAGGTTCAAGACCGATCTCTTCATAAAGCCTCCTTGTGATGGCTGGCCATTTTCGATCAAACCGAAGCTCCGTTGCCGGCTTCGGACCCCGGTCGATACCATGCACACCGGCGTGCCGAAGCTCGTTATCGGCGCCGATGTGGTGCCACCCGTGCCGGTTTGCGCGACATTGAACGTGGACTTTGTAATGTAGAGACCGGAATTCGCCTCTTGGCGTTCCGACGGCTGAGAGTATACACCCATTTATCGCCAGGCGAGCCCGTTCGGTCCGCCTTCCCTCTCGGAGGCGCACTTGTCGATTATCTTCGGCAGCGCCAGTCGCCGCATTAAATGTCGTGGCGCGATTTACGGTGGATGTACCCTGACTCCTCGGCAGGGCTTCGCCCTTGGGTTGCGGCTTCGATCTCAGCCTGCCGAAGCGCCCAGCCTACGCAGGCGCTCCGCCCAGCCCCGGGGCAGCGGCAGCGAGATTTGCAAAATCCCGAAGCGGGCGAAGAGCCAGTTGGCGAGCGCGTAGCTGAGGGGTGCGAGCACGAGCCCGGCCACGCAGTCGATCAGGTAGTGATACCGCAGGTAGACCGTAGAGACCCACAGGCTCAGGATGATGGGCGCCAGAATCCAGAACAGGCGCTTCGAGTTTCGCCAGGCATAGAGCCAGACGACGAACGAGATGGCGATGTGGAGGCTGGGAAACACATCGCGCCGGATGCGAGCGAAATCCATGAACTCCATCTGCCGGTTCAGGGCGGCGAGCGGCGTGCTGAGCGCTACCGTGTACTGGCTGCGCAGCGTGTACATGGGCCCGATGGCCGGCACCAGGATGTAGCCCAGGAGCCCGAGAAAGCTCACCACCAGCAGACCGCACATCATCTCGCGAAAGCGCGCGCGCGGCCGCCGCAGATAAATGAAGCAAGCCACGATGGGAATGTTGAAGAGGTGAAAGACGTAGGCGAATTCCATCCAGGACGTGAGGGCGGGACTGATGATGCGCTGCAACGCGACGCTCGCCTGAAAGCCGAACAGGCGCTGATCGATCGCGATGAGAGCGGCATCGCGATCGCGGGTGACCAGCAGGTGAGTGGCATCGCCCCAGAGTGAGTAGTACATGAGCAGGATGATCAGAAACGGAGCCCAGTCGCGCACGATCTCCCAGTACGGGCGTATGAACTCGCGCACATCGCTTTCCTGCTTGCCGGAGCCGCCGGCCACGAAGTACTGCACCAGCTCCTTGGCGAGCAGCACGGCCATGGCCGGGATGATGATCAGCACGTCCGCCGGACTGAGGTTCTGGCCCCGCAGCGTGCTGAAGATGATCTGCAGCGCCAGATTCACGAGGAAGAAGCCGAGCGCCACCGCGTCTTCGAGGCGGAGCCCGAACCGGATTCGACGCTCACTGTTCATACAGCGCCTTCAATTTCTCGAATCGCAACCGCTGCTCCGCCGGAAACGGATAATGCGCGGTCGCGTCGAGCACGGCGACGGCCCGCCTGGCATCACCCTCCAGGAAGTAAACTTGCGCCAGGCCTTCCACGGCGTCCTCCTGGGTGGGGAGGATGCGCAACGCCTCGAGAAAGTCGCGCTCGGCATCTGAATAGCGCCGCAGTCCGAGCTCCGCCAGGCCCGCCAGCACATAAGACTTGGGGTAGTTGCGGTTTTGGCGCTCGATCTGGCCGGCAATCGAGATCACCTGGTCGTACCGGCCGAGGAAGTAGCGGGCATAGGTGAAGCGCAAAACGTCTTCTTCGCTGAGGCCCTTAGGGCTGAGCGATTGCAACACGGGCTCGTCCCCGAGCAACGAGTCGAACTGGCGCATGGCGAACTTGGCGCGCACCAGCAACTGCCAGTAGAGAAGGCTGCCCGGCCGCAACTCGACGGCGCGCAGGGCATTGCTGTAAGCAAGGGCGTAATCGTGGTGGTCCAGGTTCCTGGCAACGGCCGCGCCATAGACTTCGGCGGCGACGTCCTTTCCGACAGCCTGGGCGCCGAGCACGGTCAACGCCAGGATTGCGCCGTAAAGGAGCCATCCCCGGCGGTCGCGGGCCGCGAACGGGCGCGCGGCCTTGACCGCCAACAGGGCGGCGACGACCAGGCCCAATGCCTTCAGGGCCTCCCAGAAGATGAACTCGAACGAATCCGCCATCCCCACTGCTCCCGATTGTCCCACTCGCTAGCGCGCCAGGCGCAGATCGATGCGACTGCCTGAACCGAGCGCCGCTTTGCCATCCGGCCCAACCTCGTAGGCGGCCCCGGACGGATCAATCGGTCGCGCCGGCAGGGTCCCAGCGCGCACCAGATCCTCGATCGAGGCCGCCGGCCGTCCCTCGCGCCGGGCGAAGTCCCCGAGCAACCGATTGAGCCGCTCGATGTCTTCCGCCGCCTTGATCGCCGCCAGGTGTCCCGCCGCACTCCGGCGGATGCTCGCATTTCCCGCCTGGGAATAGACTTCGGACCATAGCGCTCGGGACGTCTCGAGCTCGCCGCCCTGGGCCGCGACGGAAGCCGCCAGCGTTTTCATCCAGAGGTCGGCCCCGGGCTCGCGGCTTCCGGCTTCGAATGAGCGCGCCGCCTGCGCGTAATCCTTGAGATCCCAATAATAGATAAAGCCCAGGTCCTGCCAAAGGCGCCAGTAGGACGGATTGGCTGCGATGCCGCGCCGAATCAGCTCCAAGGCTTCGTCGGGCCGTCCCGCGCCGTCCGGCGGGCGCTCGGCGAGGAAGATCGCCCCGAAGCGATAAGCGATCAACAGGTGCGGGTCGAGTTCGGTGGTGATCCGGAGAATCCGGCCGAGATCCTGGAAATCGCCGCCGCCGGCGAGCTTCTGCCGGCCGAAGTACTGCACGGCGCGCGTCCAATAGAGATCGGCGAGCAGCCCTTCGTAGCCGAGACTCAGCCGCCGCAGCGTCTCGCCGGAGGTCACGTATATGGCCGTGCCGGGCGCCTGTACACTTGCTTCGCGGTCAAGACCCAGCCGTAGGATGATCGAGCCGGCGAGAGCCGCCACGAGCGCGAGCGCCACGGCGCGCCGGGCCGGCACTGGCCTCACTTCGCTCGTCAACGGAGCTCCCTTCGCTCAAAAATCAATATGGTCGACGAAACCAGCACCGTAGCATAAAGCGCGGCGTAGAGCGAATGAGTGAGGATGCGGTGGCCCGGGATCAACTGGCCGTGCGCTGCCGGGGCGATGTCGCCGAAGGCTCCGAAGTCCGGTAAAACCAGGCTGAGCGCGCGCGACAGGCCCCGCAGCGCAGCGCTGCCGGACTGTGCGCCGAGGCTGCGTAGATCGTCGAGCAGATTCCCGATCACGTAGAGGCTGAGCGTGAACACTGCCGAGAGCACCGGGCTCGAAATCGTGGAGAACAGCAGCGCCACGGCCACAATCAGCGTCAACTGCAGCAGGATAAAGTAGACTGCCTCGAGCGGCGCCAGGTCCGGCGCGCCCAGGGTGCCTTTTTCGTACCAGAGCACCAGGTAGAAGCCCGCGGTCATGATCGCAGTGTTGACCACGAGCGTCAGCACGAGTCCGAGGAACTTGCCGAGAACGAATTCCGCTCGAGCTACGGGCTTCGAGAGTATGTTGTAGACGGTGCGGCGTTCGATTTCCTTCCAAACCAGGCTGATTCCAATGAAGACCGCGATCACGAGGCCGAAGACCGAAATTGCGCTGAGCCCGAGGTTCACCAGTGCGATGTCATTGATTCCTACCGAAACGCCGCCAAGAATAAGGCCCGCCGCGATCATCAGGATGGCGAAGACCACGAGATTGTAGAGCACCTTCTCGCGCACGGACTCTTTGAACGTGTGGACGGCGATGGCGGCGATGCGATTCATGCGCGGCCCGCCTCCCCGCCACCCGCTCCCTTCCCTGCGGCCGTTGCCACCGCATCCTTGATACGAGCCAGGAAATAATCTTCGAGCGACGCTTTGACCGGGTTCAGCGAGATGATGCGGGCTCCGGCGTGCAAGGCCGCCGCGAGCACGGTCTCCACGTCAGCGTCAGGCGCCAGTTCGAGGCGAACTCGATCTCCCGTGCGGACGCTGGCGGTCGTGAAGGCCGCGAGCGCCTGCAGCACGCCTGGCGCGGGGTCGTGCAAAATCAGTTCGATCGATTCGAGGCTGCCCCCCAAAATCTCCTGCACCGTTCCGAGTCCGAGCAACCGGCCATGATTCAGAATGGCCACGCGATCGCACAACGTCTCAGCGTCCGGCAGGATGTGGGTGGAGAAAAAAACAGTCTTGCCCTGGCGCCGGAGGTCTAGAATCAGGTCGCGCACCTCGCGCCGGCCGAGCGGGTCGAGCCCGGACATCGGCTCGTCCAGGAAAACCACGTCCGGATCGTTGACGAGCGCTTGCGCGATGCCCAGGCGCTGCACCATGCCCTTCGAAAATCGCCGCAGTGCGACAGCCGCGGATTCCGCCAAGCCCACCTGCTCCAGCAGGTCGCGGCCGCGACGGCGGCGCGCGGCCGCGTCAAGACCGCAGAGCCATCCCGCGTAATTCAAGAACTCGCTCGCGGTCAGATGGTCGTAAAACGAGGGGTTCTCCGGCAGATAGCCGATGCGCGCGTGCACGCGGACATCGCCGAGGGGCCGGCCGAGAATGCGGGCGGCGCCTGTGGTGGGGAAAATGAGCCCCAGCAGGAGCTTCAGGAGAGTGGTTTTGCCCGCGCCGTTCGGCCCGAGCAGTCCGAACACCTCCCCCTGCTCGACGGCCAGCGTGAGACGATCGAGGGCAAGTTTGCGGCGTTTGGGCCAGAATCCCAGGCGGTATTCTTTGGTGAGCTCGGTGGTTTCGAGGGCCCGCATGGCTGAAGTCAGCAGTGGCGAGTGGTTAGCGGTCAGTGGCTGTCACTGGCACGTTGAGAACTCGGCCGCTCGTTACCGGCCACCGGCGGCCACCAGCCGCTCACCACTAGCCAGCACCCTAGCCGCCGATCGGCGAATCCGTGGCAGCCGCCTGCTGCGCGGAGTTTTGCCGGATCGTATTCGTCGGATCGGTGTAATAGTAAATCGTTCCCGAAACCCCCACCTGTTGGGGATTGGCGTTTATGGTGTAGTTCTGGACCTGGCCGTTGACGGCCGCCGAGGCCGCGTAAACGAAATTGTAGCCGGCCTTCGCGCCGGCCGCCAGAATGCTGTCGATCAGCCCCGCCGCGTTCGAAGTCGCGTTGCCGGATGAGGGCGGCCCCAGTTGCAACAGCGTGGTCGTGAAGCCCTGGTTAAATTCGCTGCTGAAGGTGATTTCCACCGTATTCAGCGTCCGCAGTGAGGCCACCGCCGAAGCCCCGTTGGCGGCGGCCTTGGACTTCAGCAGATTCGGGATGGCGATGGCCGCGATAATCAAAATGATCGCCACCACAATCAACAGCTCGATCAATGAAAACCCTTCCGTGTGTCTCTTCATCGTTTTCCTTCCCCGAGGATCCCCTCAGCACTCCTAACTTGTCAGACGCTTTCGCAAGCCTTCCGTTTGAAAAATGCCGCGGCGCTCGCGCATGGACTGCGACGAGCGCCGCCGAAATTTAAGACTGCTGACGGAAAATACCAGACTCATCCGCCGATGGGCGAGTCGGTAGCGGCCGCCTGCTGCGTCGAATTCTGCCGGATCACATTCGACTCGTCCGTGAAGTAGTAGTTCTGACCCGTCGTGCCCGGCGTCTCCGGATTGGCGTTAATCGTGTAGCTCGGCGTCGAACCGTTCACCGCTGACCCGGCGGCGAAAGTGAAAGTGTAACCGCTCTTGGTTCCGCCCGCCAGTACGCTGTCGACGAGGCCCGCCGCTGCAGAGGTTGAGCTACCGGACGAAGGCGGTCCGAGCTGCGCCAAGCTCGAGGTAAATCCCAGGTTGTAAGTGGTACTGTACGTCACCTCCGACGTATTGAGCGTACGCAGGGACGCCACGGCCGACGACTGGTTCGCTGCCATCTTCGATTTCAGCAGGTTCGGAATCGCAATCGCCGCGATAATCAGAATGATCGCCACCACGATCAGCAGCTCGATCAGAGAGAATCCCACATCTTTCTTTTTCATGCTTGTCTTCCTCTTTCCCCCCGCATCATGGCGGGCTTTACGCGAGACTGAAGAGCATCCTGGCTGCCACTTGGGAGTTGAAGGCAAGACTGAGGAAGTCGATCTAACATACTCTCAACAATGGACTAACAGAGCCCGGCCGAGGCGGAGCGCAGGCTGTCGACGGAGTTCCTTGCGTCTCTTGACCCTTTTTGTCGCTGTCCCGCTGACAGATTTTGACACTCGGCTCGGCCATGAGCGGGCCAGCCATTCTCATAGCCCGTATTTTCCGGCATAGTGCCGGAACGAGCGGTAGGACATGTGGAGCAGTTCGGCCGCCCGCGTCCGCACGCCCCCGGCCACTCGCAGAGCTTCGGCCAGGTACCGCTTCTCCATGGCAGCGATCTCGCGCTCGAAGTCGATCCCCTCGGCGCCGATCCCGAGCGGCGCATCGAAGGGCAGGGACGCGGCGGACACCTCCAGCGGCAAATGGCTGGCGCGGATCATCCGCTCATCGGGCGCACTCACGGCCACAGCATGCTCGACCGCGTGTTCGAGCTGGCGGACGTTTCCCGGCCACGAGCAGGCCGCGAGCTTCGCCAGAGCCTCCGGATCAAAGTCGTGCAGGGGCTTGCCGATGCTCGCGGCGAAGCGTTCGAGGAAATGGCGCGCCAGAGGCTCGATGTCTTCCCGGCGCTCACGCAGAGGCGGCACCTCGACGGTGACCACGCTCACCCTGTAGTAGAAGTCCTCGCGAAACTCGCCCTCCTCGACCATCTTCTTCAGATCGCGATTGGTGGTGGCGATCAGCCGCACGTCCACCGCCTGATCGCTGGTGCCGCCGAGCGGCCTCACCCGCCGTTCCTGGAGCACCCGCAGCAGCTTCACCTGCATGCTCAGGCTGGTCTCGCCGATCTCGTCGAGCAGCAGCGTGCCCCCGTGCGCCGCCTCGATGATGCCCTTCTTGCTGGCGTCCGCCCCCGTGAAAGCGCCCTTGTGGTAGCCGAAGAGCTCGCTTTCCAGCAGGGTTTCCGGAAAGGCCCCGCAGTTGACGGACACAAAGGGCTTCTCGCGGCGCGGGCTGGCCTCATGGATGGCGCGCGCCACCAGCTCCTTGCCCACGCCGCTCTCGCCCAGAATCAGGACCGTGCTCGGGGCCGGCGCCAGGTTGCGCACCACTTCCAGCACCGCCTCGATCTTCGGGCTGTGGCCCACGATATTGTCGCGCGAGAAGGCGCGAAGCAACTCGCTGCGCAGGCGCACGTTTTCCTCGCGCAGCGCCCGCTCGTCGACCGCGCGCTCGATCACGAGCTTCAGCTCGTCGATCAGCCGGTCGGTCTTCACGACATAACGGTCCGCGCCCAGGTTCAGGGCGTCAACCGCGGTGGAAACGGTGGGCACGGCGGTCATCAGCACGAAGGCCGCTGTATTGCGCGCGGAGCGGGCGTACTCGAGCAGCTCGACGCCCGTGGCCTCCGGCATGCGAATGTCGCAGATGATCACGTCGTAGATCCGGCCGTCGATCTTGCGGCGAGCCTCCACAACGTTCGAGACGGTCTCCACCTGATGGCCCAACCGCCGGAATGCGATCTCGAGCAGCTGGCAGAGCGATTCTTCGTCGTCTATCACGAGCAAGCGCGCCATGATCCCGCCCTTACCTGAATGGTAACATCAGAACGCTGGCAGAACTCGGGTTCTGCTGCACACTGCCCTTCCAGCTGAGACGTCAGACGTCCCCGGGGTCGATGGACCTACTCATTAGGTTCGATTCTGCCGGCGCTGGCCCCTAGGCGGGAGGTTCCACTTTCTTGTTCTCGTTCAGATCGAAAATGTGCCAGCCGGCGCCTTCGCGCTCGATCAGAACTTTCAATTTTTCCTGCGCTTCATCCAGGCTGGACGTGGGTTGGACTGCGTTCGGAGTGCCGTCAGGCAGCACGTGGATCAGCACGTAGCGGTATTTTTCGAGCATGGGGCGTCACCTCGCACATAACCCCTTCCAAAACTTGTGTTGTCGCAATCTGGCAGCCGTTCGGAATATCGGCCAAAGAATCAGCGACTTCGCCCCCAGGCGCCACACTTCTGTCCAGGGTCGCGCCGCGACAGGGGTTAGATTTTTCTAAGGGGAAGCCCGCGAAAGGGTGCAGGGACACGCCTTACAGCAAGGGCTCTGCAATTTCGATAACGGCAGGGCGTCAAAGCCGCACAAGCTAAGATAGCCGGGACTTGCCGAAACGGACTGTCATGGATAATCTCGTCATCGTCACCGAGAAACCACAGTTTGTGGCGAAAAACTCATTCACGGTAGCGCAGGGATCGCCCGAAACAGTCCGTAGCGAACAGGCCCGGGCTGTCACAGAAGAACAAGATTGCATCAGAGGTTGCGTGCACCTGAAGATCCGTGTCCGGGGGACCCTGCTCCGCGGTCGTCGCTCACCGCGAGCGTTGCGGCTCGTCATCGTGCTCTGGACTCTCGCGGCGACGCTCGGGCTAGTCGTCGGACTCACACCCGCATGGGCCGAAACCGGGGAGGCGGCCTGGCTGCGCTACCAACCGATCCAAGATCCTGCCGTCCGCCGGCGTTACGATTCGCTGCCCTCCGCGGTCGTGACCCTCGGGGATTCGGAAGTCCTGCGGTCTGCCCGGCTGGAGCTCGTGCGCGGGGTCGGCGGAATGCTGGGACGTAGGCTCTCTGCAGAGCCTAATCATACAGGGCCTAATCTTACAGAGCCCCAGCCGCCGGGCGGCTTTGATCCTCCTCGGCACCTTGGTCCAACTGCGCGGCGCCCTGCCCAGCCTCAGGGCATCCGGCCTGGGTCTTCCTTCGAGCCTTCCCGAGGACGCCTACTGGTTGAAGACGACGGAGGTTCGGGGCTCGCGGCTCGTCGTGATCGCCGGGTCCAATGACCGCGGGGTGCTGTACGGCGTCTTCGGGCTGCTGCGGAAAATCAGCCTCAATCAGCCGCTGGTCGATGAGGCACAAGCTCCCTACGCATCCATACGGTGGGTGAACGACTGGGACAACCTCGACGGGAGCATCGAGCGCGGCTATGGCGGCAGGTCGATTTTCTTCGAGAACGGCCACGTGGCCGGCGACCTCGCCCGGGCGGGCGAGTATGCCCGCCTGCTGGCCTCGGTGGGCGTCAACGGCTGCGCGGTGAACAACGTCAACGCCGACCGGCGGCTGATCGCCCCGGGATTTCTGCCGGAACTCGGGCGCCTGGCGGAGGCGTTCCGGCCCTGGGGTGTGCGCCTCGCGGTCTCCGTCGATTTCAGCAGTCCGCAGACGCTCGGCGGCCTCGGCACCTTTGACCCGCTCGATCCCCGGGCGGCCACCTGGTGGAAAGAGACGTTCGACCGCCTTTATGCGGCCGTCCCCGACCTCGGCGGCGTGGTGTTGAAGGCGGACTCCGAGGGCAGGCTGGGCCCGTCAGCTTACGGGCGCACGCCGGCGGACGCCGCCAACGTCATCGCGCGCGCCCTCGGTCCGCACGGCGGACTCGTCTTCTACCGCGCCTTCGTTTACAACCATCACCTCGATTGGCGCGATCCGAAGAACGATCGCGCGCGGGCGGCTTACGACATCTTTCATCCGCTCGACGGTCGCTTTGAACCGAACGTTGTCGTCCAAATCAAAAACGGCCCCATCGATTTCCAGGTGCGGGAGCCGGCGTCGCCCCTGCTCGGCGGCCTCAAGCGCAGCAACGAGGCCCTCGAGCTGCAGATCACCCAGGAGTACACCGGCCAGCAACGGCACCTCTGCTTTCTCGCCCCCATGTGGAAAGAAACGCTCGATTTCGACCTGCAGGCGCGCGGGCCGGGCACGCCCGTCAAGGCCCTGGCCGCCGGAAAGATCTTCGACCGGCCGGTGGGCGGATTCGTGGGCGTAGCCAACGTGGGCCGCGACCCGACCTGGCTCGGCAGCCACTTGGCGATGGCAAATCTCTACGCCTTCGGGCGCCTGGCGTGGAATCCGGACCTCGGCGCCCGCGCCATAGCCGAGGAATGGACGCGCCAGACGTTCGGCAACGATCCGCAGGTGGTCCCGGTCGTCACCGGTATGGAGGTTAGTTCCTGGCAAATCTACGAGAACTATACCGGACCGCTCGGCATCGGCACGCTCACCGACATCCTGGGCAGCCACTACGGCCCCGGCATCGAATCCGCCGAGCGCAACGGCTGGGGCCAGTGGATTCGCGCCGATCGGGACGGCCTCGGCATGGACCGCACCGAGGCTACGGGGACCGGCTACATCGGGCAGTACGCCCCGGGGGTGGCCCGCCTCCACGAATCGCTCGCCAACTGCCCGGATGCGCTCCTGCTGTTCATGCACCACGTTCCTTACAGCTACCGACTGCACGCCGGCCCCACCGTGATCCAATACATCTACGACTCACACTACGCCGGCGCCGAACAGGCGGCAGACCTTGTGACCCGCTGGCGCGCGCTCCATGGCCGCATCGACGACGGGCGCTACCGGGAGGTTCTGGCGCGCCTCACCTACCAGTCCGGGCACGCCATCGTCTGGCGCGACGCGGTGTGCAATTGGTTTCTGCGGGAGTCCGGTATTCCGGACTCCACCGGCCGCGCCGGGCGCTTTCCCGGCCGCTTCGAGGCCGAAGACATGACGCTCACCGGTTACCAGCTGGCGGATGTCACGCCGTGGGAGACCGCCTCCGGCGGCAAAGCGGTCACTTGTGCGCGCGCCGGCGGCTGCTCGGCAGCCTTCCGCTACAGAGGTCCGGCCGGGAACTACAACATGAGCGTCGGGTACTTCGACCAGAATAACGGTGCGTCAAGGTTTGAATTGTGGATTGGGGGCCGGCCCACCGATCGATGGACGGCGGACGACTCCCTGCCCGCCTCCACCATGAACGGAAGCTCGGCAACGCGCCATACGGTGACGGGGCTCGCTCTGCGGCCGGGGGATGAAATCCGCGTGGAGGGTGTGCCGGACGCCGCCGAGCCGGCGCCCCTCGACTATGTGGAACTGCGTCCGAGCGCCGGCCCGAGTTGAACCGGCCCCGATTCCGCATCGCGCCGTGAGTGCTATTCTGAGCTTGAGATGAGCCGCCCGAGTTCAAACAACCCGATGCCCGACCACGGCTTCCTTCCTAGGGCAGCTGAGTTCAGCTCCCCTCCCGGAGCACGCACCGGTAGCTCCCCTCCTGGCTCAGGAGGGGCTGGGGGTGGTCGTCGAGCCTTCACTTCCTCGCAGTTCGCGCGGGCGACGATCCTTCCGGCGGTCGCCTGGTTTGTCTGGACCCTGGTTGCCCCGGCCCAAAGGGCCCCGCAGGCTTCCAAAGCGGCGTCCGACGGAGACGCGGCGGCCAAGCTCGCGCAAAACAACGCCGCAGTGTCGCTCGCGCGGCAGGCCAACCAGCTCGCGCGCGCCGAGCGCCTGGGCGAAGCCGCGGACCTCTACCACAAGGCGCTCGGGCTCAAACCGGACGATGCCAACATTCACTATAGTCTGGCCAACGTCGACGCCGGATTGAACCGGATGGACGAAGCCCTCAGCGAATATCACGAAGCTCTGCGCCTCAATCCGAATCTGGCGGGGGCGCACGCGGCTCTCGGCGCCTTGCTCGAGTCGGAGGGCCGCATGCCGGAGGCCATTGAAGAGTTTCGCGCCGAGGTGAAGCTGCTTCCGGCGAACGCCGTGGCGCACGAAAAACTCGCCGAGGCCCTGGCGCTCAATCGTGAGCCCGCGCAGGCCGAATTCCAGGAGGCGCTGCGCCTTCAGCCTGACAATCCTTCGCTGCGCGCCGCATTCGCCTCCGCACTCGAGCAGTCCGGCGACACCGCGGGCGCGATCGAACTCTGGCGCGCGGCCCTGGCGCGCGACCCGCAGGACGCCAATTACCACGCCGGCCTGGCGCTGGCCCTGACGGAGAGCGAAGGGCAGCAGGCGGAGGCGCTCGCGGAGTATCGCGCGGCGGTGCGGCTGCGGCCGAGCGATCCCGAATTCCACCTGAGCCTCGCCAATGCCCTGCTGGCCCAAGGCGACGCCATTCACGCCATCGAGGAGTACCGGCAGGCGGTGGTCCTGCGCCCCGAGCAGGTCGACTATCGATATAGCCTCGCCCTGGCCCTGCGCAAGGCCGGCGATTACGGGAGCGCCATCCAGGAGCTGCGGCGGCTTCTGCGCGAGCGGCCGGGCGACGCGGGAGCCCGCGCCGAGCTCGCCGCCACCTACCTCGACTCGAGCAACGACCCGGCCGCCGTCTCGGAGTATCGCGAAGCCCTGCGGCTGCGCCCGAACGACCCGGCGCTGCATGAGGCCCTCGGCCTCGTGCTCCGCAAGATGGGCGACTTGATGGGCGCAGTCCCGGAGCTGCGCAAAGCGGCGGAGCTCGCCCCCGATTCCTCGGACGATCATCGCAACCTGGCCGAGGCGCTCGGCGCGGGCGGCGATCTCGCAGGCTTCATCGCCGAGTACCAGGAGGAGGTCAAGCTCAAGCCGCTCGATGCCGACGCGCATCTGAGCCTGGCCAACGCTTTCGCCTCCGCCGGGCAGACGGACCGCGCCATCCTCGAGTATCAGCAGACCCTGAAGCTGCGCCCGGCGGGTCCGGAGACCCACTTCCGGCTGAGTCAGGCCCTGCTGCGGGCGGGACGCGACAACGAAGCGCTCGACGAACTGCAGGAGGCCGTGCAGGAGCGGCCCGACACGCCCGAGATGGTGGCGGCGCTCGCCGACGTGCTGGCCGCGCGGCACGACTGGCCGGGAGCCGTCGGCGCTTATCGCGACGCGCTCAAGCTGCGTCCGGACGACGCCGGGCTGCACGAGCACCTGGCCGCGGCGCTCAAGGAGAGCGGCGACCTGGAAGGGTCTGAAACCGAACTGCGCGCGGCCGGCCAACTCGCCTCGGGCGACCCCGGCTATCAGCTTCAGCTTGGCCACACCCTGGCGGCGCGGGGTGACTTCAAGGGCGCAGTTGCGGCCTATCGGGCCGCGCTCGCGCTGCGTCCGGGCGATCCGGAAGCGACGATCGGTCTCGGCTCCAGCCTGCTCGCCGCCGGGGACCCCGCCGGAGCCGCCACCGCCCTGCGTGAAGCTCTGGCGCGCCAGCCGCAGTCGGCGGATACGCACGCGTCCCTGGCGCTGGCGCTGCTGCAGCTCAAGGACACGCAAGGCGCGCTGGCCGAAGGCCAGGCGGCGGTCAAGCTGGCCCCCTTCAGCCCGCACAGCAACTACGCGCTGGGCGCGGCTATGCTGGCGGCGGGCACCCTGCCCGAAGCCGTCTTCCACTTTCAGGAGGCGCTGCGAGGCAAGTCCGATTATACGGAGGCGCACCTGGCGCTCGCGCAGGCTTTCGCGCGCGAGCACGACGTTCCCAATGAAATCACGAGCTACCGCGACTATCTCCGGCTGCAGCCGAACGACGCCGACGCGCACCTGGCGCTGGCCATGGCGCTAGGCCAGACGGACGACGTGAACGGCGCCGCCGTGGAGTGCGACCGGGCCGTGGCCTTGCGGCCAGACTGGCCGCAGGCGCAACAGGCTTGCGCCCGCGTCAAGAGCGCTGCCGGCAAGAAGTGAGGATCGTACAGGCTTGGAGTCCGTTGAAGAACCTGCCCAGACTGTCATTCCGAGGAGCCGCAGGCGACGAGGAATCTCGCATCTCGTCTATTTCAGAGCGAGATTCGTCGCTTTGCTCGGAATGACACGGTTTCACGTTTTCCAACAACTTGTTGGTACCGGTAGTCCGCAGCGGACTACCTTCGCACTGTCAGGAAGCCGGACGGGAGGGCCGGGACGCCTTCAACCCCGGTTCAAAACGAGCTTGGCAATCGTCTGGAGTTGCATGAAGGACGTGCCTTCGTAGATCTTGCCGATTTTCGAGTCGCGCAGGTACTTTTCCACCGGGTAGTCCCGCGTGAATCCGTAGCCTCCGTAAACCTCCACGGCCTCGCTCGCCACCCTTTCAGCTACTTGCGAGCAGAAGTACTTGGCCATGGCGGCTTCCTTCACGTACGAGCATCCGGCGTCTTTCAGGCGGGCGGCGTTGTACGTCATCAACCGGGCTGCTTCCACGTCCGTGGCGAGACCCGCGAGCTGAAACTGAATGCCCTGGAATTCCGCAATGGGCTTGCCGAATTGGCGTCGCTCCTGGGCGTACCGTAAGGCGCAATCGAGAGCGCCTTCGGCCACGCCGAGCATCTGCGCGCCGATTCCGATGCGGCCTTCATTCAGCGTCTCGATGGCGACCTTGTAGCCCTTGCCGGCCTCGCCGAGCACGTTGGCCTTCGGCACGCGGCAATCCTCCAGGATCAGCTCGCAGGTGGACGAAGCGCGAATGCCCAGCTTGTCTTCCTTCTTGCCCACGCTGAAGCCCGGCGTGTTGCGGTCCACCAGAAACGCCGTGATCCCGCGATAGCCGAGTTCGCGGTTTAGGGTGGCGAACAGCACGAAAATGCCGGCTTCCTTGGCGTTCGTGATCCAGAGCTTGCGTCCGTTGAGGACGTAATCGCTGCCATCTTCGCGCGCGCGCGTTTCAAGTCCGAAGGCGTCGCTGCCGGAACCGGCCTCCGAGAGCGCATAGGCGCCCACCGTGTCGGATGCCAGGCGCGGCAGGAAAGCGCTCTTCTGGGCGTCGGTGCCCCAGCGCATGATCGCGTTCGACACCAGCGTGTTCTGGACGTCCACCACCACGCCGGCGGAGGCATCTACGCGGGAGAACTCCTCGATGGCGAGCACGGCCATGAAGAACGACCCGCCGCTGCCGCCGTAAGCCTCAGGGATGTGCATGCCCATGTAGCCCTGGGCGAAAAACTTGTCGATGAGATCGCGCCGGAAGACACCCTCCCGGTCCATTTCCTCGACATGCGGCCGGATTTCGTTCTGCGCGAACTCACGGGCCGCCGCCTGGAACAATTGTTCTTCGTCCGCCAGCACCGTCAGGGGGATTGCGGGCGCGATGGGGGCCATTGCTGTTTCAGCCATAAGAGCCTCTCAAGAAAAGAAGTCAGAAATCAGAAGTCCTCAGCCAGAAGTCAGAGGCGAAATCGGGGGCGGAATCCTAACACCTAACCCCTGACCCCTGTATTTCGATCCATGGCCCGATTCGCCAGCCGGTCCGCATGGCGGTTCTCTTCCCGGTAGACGTGGCGGATGGAGAACGATTCCAGCCGCGCGATCCGCTCCCGCGCCTGATCGTGCAGCGGCTTCAGGTCCGGGCTCTTCACTTTGTAGATCCCTTGTACCTGGCGCACCAGCAACTCCGAGTCCGAGAAGACGCGCAGGCGCGGGCAGTTGTGGGCAAGGGCGTAGTCGAGTGCGGCCAGGAGCCCGTGATACTCGGCCACGTTGTTGGTGGCGCGGCCGAGAAAACCGCTGATTTCGTCGACCACCTTGCCTTCCGCGGACTCGATCACGGCTGCGAACGCCGCCGGCCCCGGATTGCCGCGCGAGCCGCCGTCAATGCGCGCCACCAGCCCGGAGTTCGGAGCGGCGGAATCTGGAGAGGCGGAGGTCATGGGTTTCGGGATTGCAAAGCGTCGCGGCGCGCCGGTTCAGATCTCGGGGCGGGACGGCGGGGCGGACATCACGACGCGCGTACCCTCCGCTCCCTTGTCAGTCGCAAGTTCGAGGTAGAAGAGAATACGGCCGCAATTCTCGCACGTGCGAAGGTCATCGGAGCTGCGAACCTCATTGTAAAACTGCGGCCGCAGCTTCACGTGGCAGCCGCTGCACGAGGCGTCGATCACAGCCACCACGGCGGTGCCGCGGGACTTGCGGGCCCGTTCGTAGATCTGCAGTGTGGCCGGCGAGAGCGCGGCCGCGAGAGCCCGGCGGCGCTCCTGGTGACCGCTGCGCTCGGCGTCGTCCGTGGAACGCTCGCCCTCGAGTTGCTTGATTTCGGCCGCCACGCGGGAGCGTTCGCTCTCGAGACGCGCGGCGGCATCGCGAACGTAACTCTCGAGATGCTCGGCCTCCGACATCTCTTCGAGAATCCGGTCCTCAATGCCCCGGATCTTCTCTTCTTCGCCCTCGATCTCGTGGAGCATCGCCTTGTACTGCTCGTTGCTCTTCAATTCGTAAAGCTGGTCTTTATGTTTTGCAATCTTTGCCCGAACGCTCTGCACCTCGACGTCCATGTCGCGCCGTTCCTTCTGATTGGCGGCCAAACGCGCCTTGCGTTCCTCATAGGCGTGCAGAAAGGCATTCAACTGATCTTGAATCGGTCTGATTTGGCCTGGGATGGCGTCAATCCGTAACGTAAGGACGCCGATCGACTGATCGACCTCCTGGAGATCTCTCACCGTCTGAACATCGGGGTGCAAAATTGCTCCTGTCTACTTGCCTGGGACAGCGGGCTGTCCGGTTCTCTGACCATGTGCGTGTCCCCTATTCTTGCACAGGAGCGCCTGAGCTTTCAATCAAACCGCGGACGGGTGACGGCGCCTTCAGACGCTGAGGCCACGAGCGACGCGTACTTGGCATAGACGCCGGCCTTGTAGCGCGGCTCCGGAGCTCTCCAGCCGGCGAGACGCTTCACCAGTTCCTGCTCGTCCAGCTCCACTTCCAGGCGGCGTCCGTCGATGTCGATTACGATCGTGTCGCCTTCCGCGATCGCCGCGATGGGCCCGCCGCGAGCGGCTTCCGGCGCCACGTGCCCGATCATCAGGCCGCGCGTGGCGCCGCTGAAGCGGCCGTCAGTGACGAGAGCCACGGTCTCGCCCAGGCCTTCGCCGACGATGGCGCCGGTCACACCGAGCATCTCGCGCATGCCGGGTCCGCCGCGCGGACCCTCGTAGCGAATCACCACGACGTCGCCGGCGTGGATGCGCTTGCCGGTGACGGCCTTCATCGCGTCCTCCTCGCGCTCGAAGACGCGCGCGGGCCCGCGATGCGACAGGCGCTCGTGGCCTGACACTTTGACCACGGCGCCTTCCGGGGCGAGATTGCCTTTGAGAATCACCAGGCCTCCGCTCGACTTCAGTGGATTCGAGGCGCTGCGCACCACGTCCTGGCCCGGCGTCTCAACGGCCGCGCGCGCCTCTTCGCCGAGCGTCCGTCCCGTCACGGTCAGGGCCTCTCCGTGCAGCAGCCCGCCTTCGAGCATGCGCCAGGCCACCAGCGGGATTCCACCCGCCTTGTGCAGATCGACGGCCATGTAACGCCCGGCCGGCTTCAGGTCGGCCAGAATCGGCGTCCGCGCGCTGATGCGATCGAAGTCATCGAGCGCGAGCGGCACTCCCACCTCGCGCGCCATCGCCAGCAGGTGCAGAACGGCGTTGGTGGACCCGGCGGTGGCGGCCACGGCGGCGATAGCATTCTCAAAAGCCTCGCGTGTGAGAATGTCACGGGGACGCAGGTTGCTGCGCAACACCTCCATGACCAGCCGTCCGGCCGCCTCCGCCACCTTGTCTTTCGCGGGATCGGTGGCGGGCACGCTGTTCGAGCCGAGCGGCGACAGGCCGATCAGCTCCATCACCATCGACATTGTGTTGGCGGTGAACTGGCCGCCGCAGGCGCCCGCGCCCGGGCAGGCCACGTTCTCGAGGTGCTTCAGCTCCTGATCGGTCATCAGGCCGGCCGCATGGGCTCCGATCGCCTCGTACACGTCGCCGACCGTTACTTCGCGACCATCGAAGTTGCCGGGCGCAATCGATCCGCCGTAGAGCACGAGCCCGGGAACATTCAGCCGGGCGAGCGCCATGGCTCCCGCCGGGATGGTCTTGTCGCAGCCCACCAGGACGACCATGGCGTCAAACATGTGCCCGCGCCCCACCAGTTCGATGGAGTCCGCGATTACTTCGCGGCTGACCAGCGGCGCTTTCATGCCTTCGGTCCCCATCACGATCCCGTCCGAGATCGAAATGGTATTGAACTCCATGGGAGTGCCGCCCCCGGCCCGCACTCCGGCCTTTATGCGCTCCGCCAGCTTGCGATGATGGAAATTGCAGGGCATGGTCTCGGTCCAACTGTGGGCCACTCCCACAATGGGACGCGCCAGGTCCGCATCGTTGAACCCGATGGCCTTGAGCATGGAGCGCGCGCCGGCGCGCTCCGGGCCGTCCGTGATGGTGCCGCTCCAATGCTTGGGATCAAATTCCATGAACTCTCCTCCTCCGCAAGGCTGCCGGCGATTGCCCGCCGCCGTACCGCCCCACTATACTACCTGCGGAGCGGCCCCGAGGGCCACCGAAGTGACACCGAAGCGACATCGAAGCGACATGATGAGCGAAGAATCCTTCCACGCTGACCCGCAAGTGAGGATGGTACTGGGTCAGTTTGGAATTTGTATCGCACGGCGCGGAGTAGATCAGCAACCACCCCGGCCTTCGGCCACCCCTCCTCAATGGAGGAGGGGATTCATATTCGCCAGCCGATGCTCCCTCGATCGCTGCACGCTGAGGGCGGCGATCCCCTCCTTTAGTTGCGAATTCCCCTCCTCAGTTGAGGAGGGGTGGCCGAAGGCCGGGGTGGTTGGTCTTAATTCAAACTGGCCCACTACCTAAGGACGGTCGCCTAATGTCGCTCCGATGGATCGTGCTTCTGCTCGCCTTTACCCAGCCCGCGACGGCCTTGGCGGGCGACCTCAAGCCCGAAACGGTCGCCGCCTTCAACCGCTACGTAACCTTGAGCGAGACGCGGATCGAAAAGCAGGTGAGCGATCCGGCCGCGTTTCTCTACATCAACACCCTGCCCGCCGCCGAGCGCGACCGCGCCTTCGCGTCCCTCAAGCGCGGCGAGATTTACATCGCTCCAATGGTCACGCTCGATCCTTCCGGCCGGACCATCGACGTGCCCCAGGGCCTCGTCCATCACTGGGTGGGCGCGGTGTTCGTTCCCGGCGTCTCCATGGAGGGTACGCTCAAGGTGATGGAGGATTACGACCACAAGAGCGACGCTTATCCCGAAGTGACGCGCTCCCGCCTGCTCCGGCGCGACGGGGATCACATCCAGGCGTTCATGCGCCTGCACCAGCATCATGTGGTCACGGTGACGCTCGACGCGGAGTTTGACGTCCACTACGTCGAGGTCGATCCGCGGCATTGGTACGCGCTCTCCCATTCGACGAGCGTCCGGCAGGTGCAGAATCCCGGCAAGCCCGACGAGCGCGTTTTGCCTGAGGGGCAGGGCGACGGCTTCCTGTGGCAACTCGACTCTTACTGGCAATATCTGGAACAGGACGGCGGCGTCTACGTGGAGCTGGAAGCCATCTCGCTCACGCGCGATGTGCCAAGCGGCCTCGGCTGGCTGGTCAAGCCTTTCATCACCAGCGTCCCGCGTGAATCGCTCCAGAGCACGCTGGAATCGACGCGGAAGACGGTCTTAAGAAGGCAGTAGGCAGTAGGCAGTAGACGGTAGGCAGTCAGCAGTTGTTCGTTATTCGGCAGGTTCGTAGATCGTTGTTCGTAGATCGTGGCGGACTCTTGTCAGCACGCCATTCTCTGGCAGATCGACACTGTGGGGACCACGAACTACGATCAACGAACCACGAACCGTCAACGACGCGCCAATGGTGGACTCGAAGCAACTGACCACTGACCACTGCTTTACGGATGCAAAATGATCTTGCCGAACAAGTCCCGATCTTCCATCTTCTTCTGCGCGGCGGCGGCCTCGCGCAGGGGGAAGACCGAGTCGATCACCGCCCTCACCTTGCGCTGTCCGATGAATTTCAGCACCTCGAGCAGTTCCCCTTTGCTTCCCATGAACGACCCGAGCAGGGTGCGTTGCCGGCCGTAGAGCATGCGCAGATTCAGCCGGGCGTCGTCGCCGGAAGTCGTCCCGCAGGTGACGAAGCGGCCATACGTGGCGAGCGACTCGAAGCAATCCTCCCAGACGGCTGAGCCCACGTGGTCGACCACCACGTCCACCCCGCGCTTATCCGTCAGCCGCCGCACTTCCCCGGCAATGGATTGCCTGCGGTGATTGATCACTTCGTCGGCGCCGAGGTCGCGCGCCTTTTCGAGCTTGGCATCGGTGCCGGCCACCGCAATCACGCGCGCCGACATCAGCTTGGCAATCTGGATGGCCACGCTGCCCACCCCGGACCCGGCCGCCATGACCAGCACGTCCTCGCCGGGCCGAAGCTCGGCGCGCGTCATCAGCATGTGCCAGGCCGTGACCGACACCAGGGGCACGGCCGCAGCTTCGTCAAAGGTCAGGTCGCCGGGAATGGGGATCACATTCATCTCCGGAGACTTCACGTATTCGGCGTAGCCGCCGTCCACCATCACGCCAAACAGCGTATAGCTGCGGCAGGCGCTGTCGAGCCCCTTGAAGCATTGCTCGCACTGGCCGCAGCTGATGCCGGGCGAGAGCAGGACGCGGTCGCCGGTCTTCACCCGCCGCACCAGGCTTCCCACCGCCGCCACTTCGCCGGAAATGTCGCTGCCGACGATATGCGGCATCGCGAGTTTCCAACTTGCCGTGCCCTTGCGCAGCCAGATGTCGAGATGGTTCAGGGCGCAGGCCGCCACTTGAACCAGAACCTCGTTGGCTGCGATCTCGGGCTTGGGCGCGTCCTCGTACTTCAGGACGTCCACACCGCCATGTTCGTGAAATCGGACTGCTTTCACCCGATGCCTCCCTTTTTCTTCATTTGAGGTTCGCTCGCCCCGCGCACGATCACCAGATGAGTTTGAGCCCATCGTAAAGGCTGAATTTCTGATCGGGCGTTACGACCGGGATATTCTCGCTCAGAGCCTGGGCGATGATCTGGCGGTCGAAGGGATCACTATGTGCGAGGGGCAGATCGAAAAGCAAGAAGGCGTGATCGCCGGTGTAGGGCAGGATGCGGATGCCCAGGTCCGTGAGGGCCTGGCGGGCGTCGCCGTCTGAAAACGTCAGCTTGCCAAGCGACTGCTTGATCGCAATCTCGGAAAGAGAAATCGCACTCAGTTCGAGCACGTTGCCCGGGCTCTTCAGCGCCGCTCGCGCGCGCCGCGTCAGCCGTTCCGGTTCTGACGCTGCCCAGATCAGAACAGCGGTGTCCAACAACAAACGCATTCAATAACGCCCTTCAATGAAGCCTTGCACGTCGTCAGGGGTCATGGGCTTCCACCAATCCCTGTCGAGGATTTGGACCTTGCCCTTGAGAGTGCCGAGCTTCCTGCCGGTGCGGACGGGCTTCTTCGTGCGCACGATATCGACCACCGGCACGCCTCGCCGGCAGATGGTGACGGATTCACCATCCTCGACCGCCTTGATCAGCTTCGGAAGCCTGTTCTTTGCGTCGGCCACGTTGAGTTGCATACGTCCAGATTATAGCCATCTGAGATGGCCATGTCAAGTTTTGGGCAGACGCTCCCACGGCATGAGTTACGTCTGCGATTCTCGCCTTCGTGGCTCGCAGAGTTTTTTCTCCGTGTTCTCTGTGCTCTCTGTGGTGAAAGGCATTTACCACAGAGGCCACGGAGGACACGGTGGTTGAAAAGAGCTGACAGGTGAAGGTCCCATGAAAGCTCAATTCCGATCGGCGAGGCCGGCGGGCCTCTGTGGCCTGCGTGGTGAGAGCCTTGCCTGACGATCGCGCCCTCAATTGACTCCGCCCGAGCCCGAGTCTAACCTAATCATGAAGCTATGGACATCTTTGCTGAAATCGCGCGGCTGCGCAAAGAAGGCCGCAAGGCGGCGCTCGCCACCATCATCAACGTGCAGGGCTCGGTGCCGAGCTACGAGACCTCGAAGATTCTGATCCGCGACGACGGCTCGATCCTCGGGACCGTCGGCGGCGGATGCGTTGAGGCTGACGTCTGGTCGGCGGCCCAGGACGTGATGCGCGAAGAGAAGCCGCGCCGCATGCACTTCAACCTGAACGAGAGGCCCGATGCCGACCAGGGACTGGTTTGCGGCGGATCACTCGACATCTTCATTGAGCCTATCCTGGCCACGCCCACCCTGTACCTGTTCGGCGGCGGGCACGTCTCCCTTTCGATTTCCAAGGCGGCCGCTCTCGCCGGATTTGAGACGGTCGTGGTGGACGATCGCGAAGCCTTTGCCAACAAGGATCGCTTTCCGGAGGCGCTCGAGACTTACGCCGGCGAGTGGGACCAGAGTTTTGCCCGGCTTCAGCCGAACCATTTCTCGTACCTGGTAATCGCCACGCGCGGCCACAAGGGCGATCTCGCCTGCCTGCGCTGGGCATTGACCACCCCGGCGCGCTTCATCGGCATGATCGGCAGCAGACGCAAGCTGATCGAGTTCTCGAAGGTGCTGACGGCAGAGGGCGTGTCCGAAAGCCAGATCGAGCGCGTCCACTCGCCCGTCGGACTCGACATCGGCGCGCTCACGCCGGGGGAAATCGCCGTGGCCGTGGTGGCGGAGATGATCGCCGTCCGGCGCAGCGCGGTCCCCTCCGCGCCTCCGATGACTTACCGTCCGAAGGCCCATCAAGCGTCATGACGGCCGGCCCTGCTTTCGATGGCGGCGGCGCGATCGCCGGCCTGGTGCTCGCCGCCGGCGAGTCCTCGCGCATGGGCCGCGATAAGGCGCTACTACCCTATCAGGGCCGGACCTTTCTCGAGACTATCGTGGCCAAGCTGCGCGCGGCCGGAATCGCCCGCGTGGTCGTGGTGCTCGGCCACCATGCCGACCTGATTCAGCAGGCCTTGGACCTCGGCGGCGTCGAGATCGCGCTCAATCCGAACTACCGCCGCGGCCAGACCTCGTCGCTGCAAGCGGGCCTGGCGGCGCTCGACAGTCCCGGCGCCGGATCGGCCCCGGCGCAAGCGGCCCCTCCGGACGCAATCGTCCTGTGCCTCGTCGATCATCCTGCCTTCGATCCTGCGACCGTGGGCGCGCTCGTCGCGACCTTTGACCGCACCCACGCCTCCGTCGTCGTGCCCACACATGGGGGTCGGCGCGGGCATCCGACGCTGATCGCGCGGCCTCTCTTCGCGCCGCTCCTTGCCCTCAGCACGGTTGAGGGCGCCAATACGGTGATCAGGGCCTGGCGCGAGAAGACGGCGCACGTCGAGGTGCCTGACCCCGGCATCTTGGTCGATGTGGATGACGAGGCTGCCTTTCGCAGCCTTGAAGGGATGTAAGGCCTGCCTTTTCCAGCGTAAGCCAAGCAAATTCAATTTGTTGCAGCCGTCTAAAAATAACGCTTGACATCGTACACTATTCTACATACAGTATGTGACGTACACTATATGTGGAACGGTACAAAAGCCGACGAGCTGTTCGAAAACCTGCGGTTGGAGCTGCGCCGCGGCAGCCTGATCCTCGCCGTTCTGGCCGAGCTTCGGGCTGAGCAGTATGGGTATACGCTGCGCAAGGCCCTGGCCGAGCATGGCATGGCTATCGACGAGAGTACGCTCTACCCGCTGCTCCGGCGCCTCGAGACCCAGGGCTTGCTGCTGAGCCAGTGGCGCGAAGAAGACAAGCGCAACAAGCGCTTCTACCGATTGTCCCCCGATGGCGAGTTGATCCTCGCGCGGCTGCTCGAAGAATGGCGCGCCATCAACTTGTCGCTTGACCGCATTGCGGGCGGCTCCACGCCGCAAGGCGAGGATGCCCCGAGCGAATCAGACCGATCGGGCGAGTCGGGCGAACCGGCTGAAATCGACGCGGTCCCGAAGAGTGTGTAGAAGGAGATCACCATGGAATTACTCGATCGTTATCTGCAGGCGGTTCGATTCTGGCTGCCCCGCAACCAGCAGGATGACATCATGGCCGAGCTCGAAGCCAACATCCGGGCGCAGATGGAAGACAAGGCGTCCGAACTCGGCCGCCCGCTGACCGAAGACGAGCAGGCGGCGATCCTGAAGCAGCACGGCCGCCCGTTCCTGGTGGCCAGCCAGTATGGCTGCGCCCGGAAGCAGTTGATCGGACCCGCCCTCTACCCGATCTATCGATGGGTGGTCAGGCTGGCGCTGGTGGCGGCGTTTGGGATTTACTTCGTGGTCGCCGCCATCATGGCGTTGACCGGCAACGCGAACCTCCGGGATCAGCTTGATCACTGTCCCTCCCTGGTCCTGACGGTATTCGCCTGCGTCACCCTGGTTTTCGCTGCATTCGAAATGGGGGCGGCCCGATTCCACTTCAGTGACCGCTGGGATCCACGCGCGCTGCCTCGATTGACGCGGCGCGCGCCCACTGCGCGCGGGTCACACGTCTCGCGGTGGCAGAGCCTCTGCGAAGTGGTCACCGGCCTTGCCATGGGCTCCTGGTGGCTGGCCGCGCTGCGCTCGCCGCACTTGTTGCTCGGCCCCGGCGCCGCCGTGGTCACTTTCGGGCCGGTGTGGCGCACGATGTGGGTTCCGATCCTGATCTTCATGGTCATCGAGGTCGTGACCGCCGGTGTGAACCTGCTTCGTCCGGACTGGGTCCGGTTCCACTCGGTTTCGCGGCTGATCTCGCGCGGTCTGGGCCTGCTGATGGCCGCGATCCTGATTCGCACCGGCGATTTGATTGTGGCCGCCGCACCCGGCGCCGACCCGAGCGTGGTCCAGATCACGAACAACGTCTTCCTGATCACCTTGATTGTGGGCGCATTGATTTTCGCCGGGCAGATCGTTTGGGAGCTAAGGACGATGATGCGCCGCCCGCGCCCGAACCCAGCACAGGCCGCGTCGCAGAGCCTGTAGCGCTAAGAGGGGACTTCTATGATGCGGCTATTATTGCTCGTTTCAATCCTGGCGACGCACTACCACGAAGTCGCACAGGCGGTGGCGGCAGGGCTCATCTTCGGCCGCGCCGTCACCGCACTCGGGGCTGCTCTCGCGGGCCTGATGCTGATTCGCCGCTCGATTCGCCGGCGTCGAGAGCAGTAAGCCTCGGCGGGGGGCGATGGTCGCGAAGTCAAGGAGTAGGGAGTGCTCGTAGTGGTACGGTTCCGAAAAATCTGTGACAGCCGACGTGCCTCTCCCCTGGTCCAAACGGAACAGCCTTGTCGTATACTGGCTCCATCCTAAGAGGAGCCAGGGAGTGTTTTCCTATGCCAGGAGACGGAGATTTTGCGGTTTTTTCCCGAGACAAGAAGGGGCGAATGTGGCGACGTAATTTCCCAGATCTCGAAATCGCGAGAGTAGAGGCGCAGATGCTCGCGGTTCACGAAGGTCTGGAATTTTTCGTTTTCAGCCTCAAGGACTCCAGGGAGGTCGAGCGGTTCTATCCAAAGAACTTCCGCCGTAGGACGGCATCACGGTCAAGAGGGTGGTAGTGGCGTAGCTCAAACTGGACCACTATCCTTTCAACTACCATGACTTTGCAGGCTAATGGCTTTGATTGAGATGAGGGCAACCGCGCCAAGTGCGAGAAGCACGGGCTTTCGGCTTCCGTTATCGAAAGCCTTTTCACCCACCCGCTTGCCATTCTCCCGGATGCGGCTCATTCGCAACGCGAGCGCCACTTTCGCGCCATAGGCCGAACGGACAAGGGGCGGGGCGTGTTCATCGTGTTCACGCTCAGGCGCAAAGGTGATGAACTGCTCATCCGGCCCATTAGCGCCCCTTACATGCACAAGAAGGAGATCGATGCGTATGAAAAGGAAAATCCCGGCTTTTAAGAGCGACCGTGCGGCGGCGGCGTTCGTTGACAAGGCCGATCTTACCGAATACGACCTTTCAGGAGCGACCTTGACCCGCTTTGAGATCAAGCCGAAAGACAAGTCTGTCAACCTGCGTCTGTCCAAGCCAGCTTTACGACGCTGTACGCAAACGGGCCGCACGCGCTGGTGTTCCCTATCAGCGTTTCATTCGCTTGACGCTGGGACAGGCCATCGGCGGACCGAAATAAACGCCAGACCGGGATGCCGTTATCCGTACTCCGCCGCTAGAGCCGGAAGCGCGGCCTTAGCAGAGTCCACCCTCAGTGCCAGCCCACCGGCGGATTCATGGTACCGGAACGGCGCCGGGGGCAAGGGCGCGGCATTCTGCGAAACGCAGACATCCGACAACGATGTCTGCGCCACCCGCCAACGATCACCAACAACAAAGAAACCGCTCCTGCTGCTGTTTCTACGCATTTAGTGTTTTCCAAACAGTTCGGGGAATCGTCAAATTTCTCGCCCGAAAATAAATTCTGCCCCATTCTCACCTTTACCCACCGTCCCGTTTTTTGGTGAAACAATGGCAGTGCCCGGTCTTTTGCGGTTGCCGGGCCGAGTTCGTATGCCATTGCTTTGCTTAAGCTTAGAGTTCGACTACCTCGGCCTTCGCGGGTGGTATTCCTACCATACTGGGGTCGCAAGCTCGGCCAGAGACGAAGGACATCCGCGAAAAAATAAAAATGTTACGAACGAACCCGTTAGGTCTCTGAAACCAAACGACTTCCATTTTCCATATTCCCTGAAAGCCGTTAGGTCGCTGAAAACAAACAAGTTGAGCGATTAAAGCCGTTAGGTTACTGAAGGAAATAGCTTTATCCCGAAAAAAAGGAGCAAAAAACATGCCTTTACTGCGAAAAGGAACGTCAAACGCCATGGCTCTCGCCAATCGCGTCAACGCTAAGAAGTCCACCGGACCCGCCACCGAGCGTGGCAAGTCCGTCTCACGCGACAATGCCGGCAGGCACTGGGGCCGCGCCGAGGGCATGCGCGACCTGATGCCGGCGCTCGGCGAGAATCCCAGGGACTTCGCGGCCGTACTTGCCGGCCTTTGCCGGGCTTTGAAGCCGCAGGACCCCTTCGAAGAGATGCTGGTGGGCGACATGGCCGACATTCACTGGCGGCTGCGCCGCATGATCCGCGGCGAGACGGCCGTGCGCGCCCGCGACCGCCGGCAGCAGCAGGCCAACGACGAAGAGCGCGAAGCCAGCATGGCCGCCGGCCGGCTTCACGAGTTGGGGCCGGCGCTCGCGGGCACCGTGGGTATTGTCGGCCTGCACGATTCCCCGCCCAAATTTGTGCGCGTGATCGAGGTCCTGAAGGCCATCGGTGAAATGGTCCAGCTTGAGGGATTCCCGGGCGAAGGCACGGCTTTCCTCAAGACCCTTTACGGACGCCATCCCGGTTCGCGCGGCTCGGTGCTGCTGGAAGTTTACGGGCGCTTTCACGAGCATGAGCACGAGCGTGAGAAGGGCTTTCACGAGCATGAGAAGGATGTTCCGGGCGAGACCTCCGCGGCCGATCGCGCCGCCTTCCAGCAGCTCATCGACGCCGAGATCGCCTGGTTCGAGGAACGCGCCGCCCGTGACCGCCAGGCGCGCGCTGAGATGGAAGCGCCGCGCATCGAAGCAGCGCTGGCTAATTCGCGCCGCGACTCCGCCGCCGCTATGCTTTACCAGGAACGCCTGGAGCGCCGCTTCGACCGCAAATGGAAGCTGCTGATGCAGTACCGGCGCAGTCAGGGGGCACGGGAAGGCCGCGAACGGATCGCGGGCGGGTAAGGGTTCGGAGTTCGGGGTTCGACCGAGTTCGGAGTTCGGAGTTTTCGAGTTCGGAGTTCGGCGGAGTTCGGAGTTGTTCGGAGTTCGGGGTTCGGGTTCGCCGACGATGCGCGGCGCGCGAGCGAGCGCAATGGGACAAATGCCGCGCGCGACGAACAACGAACCACGAGCTCGCTAACAACAAACTTCGAACTCGAAAACTCCGAACTCCGAACTCCGAACTCGGAACTCCGAACTCCGAACTCGGAACTCCGAACTCCGAACTACCGTTCAGCTTATAATGACTGGGCGGGGGGACAAATGATCTTCAAGCAATATTACCTGGGCTGCCTGGCGCACGCTTCCTACCTGATCGCCGATGAGGGCTCGCGCGTCGCGGCCGTGGTTGATCCGCAACGGGACGTGGAGCAGTATCTGGCCGACGCGCGCGAGCAGGGTCTCGAGATCCGTCACGTCATTCTCACCCACCTGCACGCCGACTTCGTGGCCGGGCACCTGGAGCTGCGCGACCGCGCCGGCGCCGCCATTCATCTGGGCGCCCGGGCCGAGGCCGAGTACGCCTTCACGCCCATGCGCGATGGAGACATTGTGGCGCTCGGAGCGGGCGTCAGGCTGAAAACGATCGAGACGCCCGGACACACGCCGGAGTCCATTTCCATTCTGATCCTGGAGGGCGCCGGCAAAGGCCCCGAGGCCCCGGGCGGAGCGGCCGAAACCGCCGCCGCCGAGGGACCTGCCAAAACCGCCGCGGACGCGCGGGAGACGGACCCCTGGGCCGTTCTGACTGGCGACACCCTTTTCGTGGGAGACGTGGGCCGGCCGGACCTGCGGGTTGCGCTCGGCTGGAAGGCTGAAGACCTCGGGCGCATGCTCTACGATTCTCTGCACCGGAAGCTGCTGGCTCTGCCGGATTCGACGCGCGTGTATCCCGCGCACGGCGCGGGGTCGCTCTGCGGCAAGGCGCTCGGCAAGGAGAATTCCTCCACCATCGGCGTGCAGCGCAGGCTGAATTACGCGCTGCAGCCCATGAGCGCGGACCAGTTTGTCAGCCTGGTGCTGGCCGACCAGCCGGACGCGCCCGCCTATTTCACCTATGACGCGGTGCTGAACACCCGGGAGCGTCCCACGCTCGATCGCGCGCTCGAAAAATCGCTGCAGCCCCTCACCCTCGAAGCCGTCGCCGGCCTCGAGCGCGAGGGCGCCCAACTCCTCGACGTGCGCGATGCCGCCTATTTCGAGGCCGGACATCTCGCCGGGAGCATCAACATCGGCCTCGGCGGGCAGTACGCCACCTGGGCGGGCACGGTGCTCGATCGCGAGCGCCCCATCGTGATCATTGCCGAGCCCGGGCGCGAGTACGAAGCCGCGTTGCGCCTCGGCCGCATCGGATTCGACCGCGTGGCCGGGTACCTCGAAGGCGGGATGCAATCCCTGGCCGAGGCTTCCGAAGTAGCTTACGCAACTAAGCTAGTCACGATCGAACGCCTCGCGCCCGAGGCGCTCGAGGAGGAACTGCGGCAGGACCCCGCGTCGCGCCCCCTGGTGCTCGACGTGCGAGCCCCGCGCGAGTGGGCGGCGGACCATATGGAAGGCAGCCTGAACCTGCCGCTGAACCATCTGGCCGAACGCCTCGCCGAACTCGCGCGCGCGCGGCGTATTGTGGTCCATTGCGCGAGCGGCTACCGCTCCGCCGTCGCTGCGAGCATCCTCAGGCGGCACGGATTCACGGATCTCGCCGACCTCGCGGGCGGGTTCAACGCCTGGAAGGCGGCCCAACCGGCGCCCGTTGCGTAGCGGCGTTCTCGCGGGCGGGCGAGCCGTAGGCGCTGTGCTAGACTTGAAGAGTAGACATACCCGAGAGCGCGGAGTGGAAGTCCAGAGTCTCCGCGAGAGTGAAACCTGATGCCGGATGAGAAGGAAGACGCTGGTTTCAAAGTAGTGGATCGCCGTCCTTTCGCGCCGGACGGCAGCGCGCGCACCGATTCACACACCGACTCGCACACCGACTCGCGCACCGAGTCGCGCACCGAGTCGCGCGCCAAGCCCGCTGAGCCGGCGCCCCCGGAAGCGCCGCCCCAGCCAAAGCCCGCGGCCGAGCCCCCGGCGGCGTCCGGGCCCTCGAACCTTGCCGAGACGGGGCGGGCCGCACCGGACGAGTTCGCCGAGTCTGATTCCCTCGAGTCCCGCGAGGACTTCGGCCTCGAAGGCGGAGCCGATTCCGGCGAGTATTCCGGTTTCGAAACCCTGATCTCTTATCTCGGCACCACGGCCATGTTCCAGATGGGACTCGTGGCGGGTCCGGGCGGGCAGCGCATCCCCGCCGATCTGCTGAACGCGCGCAACACGATCGACATGATCGAGGTGCTGGAGCGCAAGACGCGCGGCAACCTGACGCCCGACGAGGGCCGGCTGCTCGAAGACGTGCTGTACGAGCTGCGCCTGGCTTACGTGGAAGTCGAGCGGCGGGACCTCAAACCGAAATGAGGCTGACATTCCTCGGCACCGGGACCTCCACCGGTGTCCCCACGCTGGGCTGCCAGTGCGCGATCTGCCGCTCCGCCGATCCGCATGACCAGCGCACGCGGCCCTCGGTGCTGCTTGAGTTCGACGGGCGCGCGGTGGTGATCGACACCACGCCCGACTTCCGCCAGCAGGCCCTGCGGGAGCGCATGCAGCGGCTGGACGCCGTCCTCTTCACCCACGATCACGCCGACCACATTTTTGGACTTGACGATGTGCGCGCCTTCTATTTCCGGCAGAAGGTTCCCATTCCCATCTACGCTGACGAGCGCACCATGGCCAGCATCCGCCGCGTCTACCAGTACATTTTCGATCAGGACTATCCTTACGGCGGCCTGGCGAAGCTCGACACGCATGTGATCGACGGGCCCTTCGAGCTGTGGGGCGAGCGCCTGGTTCCGCTGCCGCTCTTTCACGGCGTCCTGCCGATACTCGGGTTCCGCTTCGGACGCGCGGCGTACCTCACCGATTTCAGCGCCATTCCGGAATCGACCGCGGCGCTGCTCGAAGGTCTGGACGTGCTGGTGCTCGACGCCTTGCGCCATCAGCCGCACCCGTCGCACTCGACGGTGGAGCAGTCGCTCGCCTGGGTCGAGCGGCTGAAGCCCGAGCGCGCCTTTTTCACCCACATCGCGCACGAACTGGGCCACGAGGCCACCAACGCCGCGCTGCCGTCCCACGTGCGGCTGGCTTATGACGGTCTGCGGGTGGAGTTTTGATGAGGTGCTAGGTGTTAGGGGTTAGGGATTGGGGATTAGTGGCTAGTGGTTGGTGATTAGGCACAGAGGCTACTTACTCTGTATTCTCTAACTTCCAATCCCTAATCCCCAACCCCTGCTCGCCATGCAAACGATTCGCCATCCCGCAGAGATGTACGAGGCGCCGGCATCGAGCGTGGTGGCCATCGGCAACTTCGATGGCGTCCACCTCGGCCATCGGGCGCTTCTCAACCGCGTGGTGGGGCGCGCTCGCGCGGCGGGCGTGGCGGCGGCAGTGCTCACCTTCGATCCGCATCCCACCCAGGTGCTCGCGCCTGAACGCGCTCCGAAGGCGCTCACAACGCTCCCCGAGAAACTGCGTCTCATCGAGGCTGCCGGCATCGACCTGGTGTGGGTGCGGCCATTCACGCTCGAGCTCGCGGCCATGTCGCCCGCCGCGTTCTTCGAGGACGCGCTGGTGCGCGGCTTGCGCGCATCCGCCGTGATTGTGGGGCCGAACTTCCGTTTCGGTCATCGTCAGGCCGGCGACGTGCACACGCTCGAGGAGCTCGGACGCGCGACGGGCTGTGCGGTGGAAATCGTGGAGGCGTTGCGGCTGCGCGGGCAGATGGTTTCGAGCACGCGCATTCGCGAGCTCGCGGAGCTCGGCCGCGTGCACCAGGCCGGACGCCTGCTCGGACGGCCCTTCAGCGTGTCCGGCGCCATCGTGGCCGGCCTCGGCATCGGCCGCGCCCAGACCGTGCCCACCCTGAACCTGGCGCCACCGGATCCGCGCTTTCCGCGCCAGCTTCCGAAGCCCGGCGTCTACGTCACCCACACGCGCTTGGCCGGAGCCACGCACGTGTCGGTCAGCAACGTCGGACGCAAGCCCACGTTCGGCGAGCACGAGCTTACCGTGGAGTCATTCCTGCTCGACTATCGCGGTGGACCGATCGAAGCCGTGGAGATGGAGATCGAGTTTCTGCACCGGCTTCGCGACGAGCGTAAGTTTCCGGACGCGGCTACGCTCAAAGCGCAGATCATCCGCGACGCGCAACGGTCGCTCGATTTCTTCCGCCGCCTGCGCGCGCTCGGGCGGAGTACGAGCGCGGGCGTTGAGAAGCCGTGACGCTGAGAAGTGGCAGTGACCGTAGCCGAGATCAGGCGGAAACAGGAGGGCGGCGATCGTTCCAGGGGCGCGCCGCTTCGAGCTGGGCCGCGAGGCGAAACAGCGCGGCTTCGTCGCCGAAGCGTCCGAAGAAGTGGACGCCGACCGGCAGGCCGGCGGCGTTCCACGCGAGCGGTACTGACATGGCGGGCTGTCCAGTGGCATTGGCGATGGGCGTGAAAGGCACGAACTCGTTGGCGCGGCGTAGCCCGGCAAGTGGATCCGCGGGCGGAGAGTCAAAGCTGCCGAGAGGCAGCGGCGGCTCCGCCAGCGTAGGCGTGAGCCACATGTCGTAATGCGACATGAAGCGCGCAATCTTGCGCGCCGTGCGCTGCAGCGCGGTCTGAGCGAGCACGTAGCTCGGCCCGTTCACCTGGCGGCCCATCTCGTACAACGCCCAGGTGAGATTCTCGAACTGATCGGCCGCGGGTTTGCGGCCGGTGACGAACGCCATGCCGTCGATGGAGGCGGCGCAGCCCGCCGCCCACACCGCGATGAACGACTGGTTGAAGAGACCGGCGTCGATGTGAGGCGCCGCCTCTTCGACGTGGTGGCCGAGGCTCTCGCAGAGCCTGGCCGCGTCGTGGGCGGCGCCGGCGCAATCAGGGTGGATGGGCACGCCGCTCGGCGCAACCGTGCTGAGCGCGATCCGCAAGCGTCCGGGATCGCCCCCGACCTCCTCGCGGTAAGGGCGCTCGCGTGGCGGCGCCCAATAGGGATCACCGATGTCGGGACCGCAAGTCGCATCGAGCAGCGCGGCGCTGTCGCGCACCGAGCGGGTCAGCGCGTGCTCCGCCACGAGGCCGCCCATAATGTCGCCTACGTCGGGCCCGAGCGGATTCCGGGCGCGCGTCGGCTTCAGGCCGAACAGCCCGCAGCACGAAGCCGGAATGCGAATCGAGCCGCCGCCGTCATTGGCGTGCGCCATCGGAACCATGCCGGAGGCCACGGCCGCCGCCGCGCCGCCGCTCGATCCGCCCGTCGTACGTTCCAGGTCCCAGGGATTGCGGGTGGCGCCAAAGAGCCGGGGTTCGGTAGTAGGCAAGATGCCTAGCTCAGGCGCATTCGTCTTGCCGAGGATCACGAGGCCGGCCTTCTTCAATCGCACCACCAGTTCGCTGTCGTGGCCGGGAACGTAATCGCGCATGAAGGTGGAGCACGAGGTATGACGCGCGCCCGCGAGCGTGCCGAGGATGTCTTTCAGAAGAAACGGCACGCCGCGAAAGGGACCAACGGGCAGCGCGGAGCGTGCGGCGTCGCGGGCCTGCTCATAGAGCGGCGTGATCACCGCGTTCAGCGTGGGATTGAGACGCTCGATGCGCTCGATGGCAGCGTCCACCAGCTCGATGGGCTGGACCTCGCCACTGGCCACCAGCTCCGCCAGGGCCACGGCGTCCAGGCGGCTCAGTTCAGGAAGAGAAGCCATGTCGGAGATCTGGGCATCGGGACGGTTACTGCAAGACGGTGACTTGGTTTTCGACGGCGGGTTCCGGTTCCGCGGGCGCGGAGGCTGCGGCGGTGCGGTCCGCCACCAGGCGCTCGATCTCTTAAGCAGCGCGGGCACGATCTCAGCCTCGGTGACGCGCCGGATCGCCTTCCCCTCGCGATAGATCATGCCGTTGCCGCGTCCGGCCGCCACGCCGAGGTCAGCTTCGCGCGCTTCACCCGGACCGTTTACCGCGCAGCCCATCACCGCGAGTGTCAGCGGCATCTTGATGTGCTTCGTGGCCTGCTCGATCTCTTCGGCGATCTTGAAAAGGTCCACTTCCAGCCGGCCGCAGGTGGGACAGGCGATCACCACGGGGCCGCGGCTGCGCAGCTCCAGCGACTTGAGCAGTTCGTAGCCGACGCGCACTTCCTCAACCGGATCGGTGGCGAGCGAGACGCGAATGGTGTCGCCGATGCCCTCCGCCAGCAGCATGCCCATGCCGACGCACGATTTCACCGTGCCCGAGAACTGCGTACCGGCCTCCGTGATGCCGAGGTGAAAAGGGTAATCCACTTGCGGCGCGAGCAGGCGGTAAGCGGCCACGGCCATCTTCACGTTTGACGCTTTGAGCGAAACGATCGTGTCGCCGAAGCCGAGTTCTTCCAGAATGCCGATGTGGTAGAGCGCGCTCTCCACCATGCCTTGCGGCGTGGGGAACCCGTACTTCTCGAGCAGGCGCCGCTCGAGCGACCCGGCGTTGACGCCGATGCGGATGGGAACGCGCTGCTCCTGCGCCCGCCGCACCACCTGCCGGACTTTCTCCGCGTCGCCGATGTTGCCCGGATTGATGCGCAGCTTGTCGATGCCGGCGTCGAGCGCCATGAGGGCAAACTTGTACTGGAAATGGATGTCGGAGACGAGAATGGAATCGGGACAGCGCTTGCGGATTTCGGGAAGCGCCTGCGCGGCTTCCAGGTCCGGCACCGCCAGGCGCACGATCTCACAACCGGCGGCTTCCATCTGCTGAACCTGCTCGACCGTGCGCGCCACGTCGCGCGTGTCCGTCTTGGTCATCGACTGCACCACGATGGCCGCATCGCCGCCAATGGTGAGGCGTCCCACCTTCACGGGCCGCGTCTTGCGGCGCGGCGGAAAGTACTCATGGTCGCTGAAATTCATAGTTCCTCAGTCTGTCAGTATCTCAGTTCCTCAACCTGATTCCAGCCGCTCGCCGCTGATCCGTAGCCACGGGCTCTGGTACGAGCCACGGGCCTTAATACGGCCGGAACGTCTTCACCAGATCGTTGTACATCACAAAGACGGTCAGGAGGAGCAACAGCGCCAGACCCACCTGGACCACGCGCTCTTTCACGCGCAGGCTCAGGTCGCGGCGGATCACGGTCTCGATCAGCAACAGCAGGATGACACCGCCGTCGAGAATCGGCACCGGCAGGAGGTTGAAGATTCCGAGAGACAGGCTGACGGCGGCCGACACGCTGATGAGGTCCGGAATGCCGGCGCGATACGCCTCGCCCGACATCTGCGCGATGGCGATGGGTCCGGAAAGCGAGCGGGCGGACATCTGCCGCGTCAGGATCTTCCCCACCGCGTCGAAGCTCAATTCGCATGTCTTGATGTTCTCGTCGATCGAAGCCGTGAAGGCTTTGGGCCAGGGCAGTTGCTTCACAATCACGTAGCGGAGCCCCACGCCGATCAGCCATTGCTTCCGTTCGCCGGAGTTGCCGAGGTACGGCGAGACAATGAATCTGAGGTTCTGTCCGGCGCGCGCCACGCTCACTTCCGCGGGCTTGCCTTGATTGTCTTGCAGGCTCGAGATCAAGGCCTGGGAGCATAGGACTGGTTTGCCGTTCATCGCGACAATGCGGTCGCCTTTCTGGATTCCGGCGCGGGCCGCGGGCGCACCCGGCTCAATCTCATCCACCTGAGCCGGCAGGCACGCCTCCCATCCCACCGTGCCCAGTTCTTCACGCCCTTCCGGACGCGGAGTGACGGCGGCCTGCACGCGCTCTCCGTTGCGGAGAACCTCGACGGGGAGACTGGCGTTCGGCGACATGGCAACTTTCAGGTCCACATCCTGCCAGGTGGGATTCTGCAGGTCGCCGAGGCGTGTGATGAGATCGCCGGGCTCGATCCCCGCCTGCGCCGCCACCGAGTCAGGCGCCACTTCGCCGATCCGCGCTTGCTGCATCTCAAACGCGGGCTCCTCGTCGTGATAGCGGTTGAGTCCTGTGAGCAGAAGCACCGCCAGCACGATATTCATCGCCGGCCCCATGATCACGATGAAGAAGCGCTGCCAGCGCGGACGCGCGAGAAACTCACCGGCATCGCCGGTCTGAGGCTGCGAAGGATCTTCGCCGGCCATTTTGACGTACCCGCCAAGCGGCAGCAGGCTGAGGCGGTAATCGGTACCCTCAGATTCGTCCTCGAGGCCGCCCAGGGAAAACTGGCCGTGTTTCACGCCCAGCAGGCGCTTGCCGAAACCAAACGAAAAAGTGAGAATGCGAACCCCGACCCATTTCGCGGCCAGGAAGTGCCCCAGTTCGTGAATGAAGACCATCAACCCCAGGGCGATGACGACCACCACGATGTCTGTGGCGGCATTGGAGAGCATGCTCAAGCGATTAACCTCATCGTTCTAATCCGCAATCTAATCCGCAATTTGGGCCCGGGCACGATCCCGGGCTTCGGCGTCACAGGCCAGCACGTCCTCGATGGAATCGAGCTTCGCCGCTGGCATGTGATGCAGCACGCCGGCCACCACTTCCGGGATCCTGGTAAAAGCGATGCGGCGCTCGAGGAAGGCTGCCACCGCGACCTCGTCCGCGGCATTGAGGACGCACGGGGCGGCGCCGCCTGCAGCGAGGGCCTCGCGCGCCAACCTCAGACACGGGTAGCGCCGCTCGTCGGCCGGCTCCAAACGCAAGCGCTTGAGACGCTTGAAGTCGAGCGCGAGGCTCCCATCAGGCGTCATCGGCAGCCGGTCCGGATACGTGAGGGCGTACTGTATGGGAATCCGCATGTCGGGCACAGCCAATTGGGCCAAAATAGACCCATCATCAAATTCTAGCATGGAATGAACGATCGACTCCGGGTGAATCAGGACCTCGATCTGGGCGCTCGCGAGTCCAAACAAGTGGTGGGCTTCGATCACCTCGAATCCCTTGTTCATCAGCGTGGCGGAATCCACCGTGATGCGGCCGCCCATGTTCCAGACCGGATGCTTCAGCGCCTGCTCGGGCGTCGCCAGTTGCAGGTCGCGCTTGCGCCATCGCAGGAACGGGCCGCCCGAGGCGGTCAGGGCCACGCGACGGATCTCGCGCGACGCCCCGGCGCGGAGGCATTGATGGAGGGCCCCATGCTCGCTGTCGATGGGCAGAATCACGGCGCCATGCTCCCCGGCCGCCCGCATCACGAGTTCGCCGGCCGCGACCAGGGTCTCTTTGTTGGCGAGCCCGATCGTCTTGCCCGCGCGGGCGGCGTGATACGTCGCGAGCAGTCCCGTCACCCCGTGGCCGGCCGACACCACGAAGTCCACAGCCGGATCGGTGGCTGCTTCCACCTGGCCGTCGGAGCCAGCCAAAATCCTCAGAGGCTGGCCGTATTCGAGCGCCCGCAGACGCGTCCGCAACGGCTCGACGCAGTCCGGCGACGCCACCACGGCAGCGCCAGGCTGAAATCGGACGACTTGCTGCGCGAGCACGTCCAGGTTGCGGCCCGCGGAGAGCGCGGCTACACGAAACCGGTCCGGCAACCCTTCGACCACGCGAAGAACGTTGGTTCCGACCGAGCCCGTCGAGCCGAGAATGCACAGGGTCTTCATGCGTGCCAGAGGTGGAGCGCAACCAGGGCCAGCCACACGGCCGGAGCGGCGAAGATCAGGCTATCGATGCGGTCGAGCAGTCCGCCGTGTCCGGGCAGCAGCGCGCCGGAGTCCTTCAGGTCTGCGCTGCGCTTCAGCGCTGACTCCGCCAGGTCGCCCGCCTGCCCGGCCACTGCCGCGAGGCCCGCCAGGAGCATAACGATTCTCATGTCGGATGTCTGCCACCAGCGTCCCAGGGCCCAGGCCAACAGCATACTGCCGGCGAGGCCCCCAAGCGAGCCTTCGAGCGTCTTCTTTGGAGAGATGTGCGGGAACAGGCGATGCCGCCCGACGCTGCGTCCCACGAAGTACGCGCAGGCGTCACCCGCCCAGATGACCGCGAAAAGAAGCAGCAGCAGGTAACGCTGCGGAATCGCCGTGCTCAAGACTTGCGCAACCGCCGGTGAAAATCGCAGCGGCAGCAGGCACGAGAGCATCAGCCCGACGTAGAAGATCCCGAACAACGATGAGCTGCCGGCCCGCAAGTATTGGCGAACGTCGCCGCTCAGGATCATCCCGAGCGTGAGTCCGGCGAGCACCAGCAAAACCGTGACGGCCAAAAGCGTCGTGCTCGCGAAGCCGGACGCTTCCGCGGATCGCATGTCCGCCACTTGGGCAAGACATAAGGCCGCGCATCCCACATAGCCGAATCCGCGAAGACTCTCGAACCCTGCCGCCCGGCTCAACTCAAAGTACTCGTAAGCCGTGCGCTCCGCGACCAGCAGCAGAGCGGCCAGAAACAACCACAGGGGCGCCCCGATGATGAGATAGAGTACGGGAGGAATCAGCACCAGCGCGGTGAGGACGCGGAGTTTCATCAGATGGGAGCCAAGGCCCTGAAGCCTTGAGGGTGTCAGCTTTCAGCACCGGGCGGTCAACGCTCAGCTTTTGGACAAATCCTTTCCCGTGGGGTTCTGGGTCAGTCCGCCGTAGCGCCGCTCGCGCCTCTGATACTCCACCACGGCGTTGAACAGATCGAGCTGCGTAAAGTCCGGCCACAACGTCTCCGTCACCCAGATCTCGGAGTAGGCGATCTGCCACAGCAGGAAGTTGCTCACGCGCATCTCGCCGCTGGTGCGAATCAACAGGTCAGGATCGGGCATGTCGCGGGTGTAGAGGTGCACGCGCAGCGTCTCTTCGTCGATCGTCAACCCGGCGCCGTTGCGCTGCGCCCGCTCCACGAGTTCACGCACGGCGTCAATCAGCTCGGCGCGCGCGCCGTAATTCAGGGCAAAGGTCAGGATCATGCCCGTGTTCTGCGCGGTCTCGCTCAGGGCGCGCTCCAGATCGCGCTGCACGAGCTTCGGCAGCTCGTGAATGCGGCCGATCACCCGCAGCCGGATATTCTGCCGGTTGAGTTCGCCGATCTCCTTGCCCAGGTACTCGCGAAGCAGATTCATCAGCATCTTCACTTCGCTCTCCGGGCGCTTCCAGTTCTCGAGCGAGAAGGCATACAGGGTGAGATAGGGCACGCCCAACCTGAGGCAGGCCTCCACCACCTGCCGCACCGCCTTGATGCCGGCGCGATGCCCGGCGATGCGCGGCAGCTTCCGCTTCCTGGCCCAGCGGCCGTTGCCATCCATGATCACCGCGACGTGGCCGGGCAAACGATCGAGATCGATCTCGGCAATCAGCCGCGCTTCGGCAAGTTCCGTCTTCACACTGAGCCCATTCCAAGCCAGGTTGGAGATTCCACTTTAAGCCGTAAAGTTAACACAGCGACTCCGCAACTGCAAGGCGAGCGCAGCCCGCAATCCGACGATGTCAGGCACCGGCCAACTGCTCGGGCCGGCTCCAAAGGCGGTGTGGCTTCGAATTGATTAAACGGAGCCACTCCAAAATCGGCGGACTGATTCTAAAGGACTTAGCCGGACAGCGTTTCGCTTCGTTTGGCTTCGTTTTGACCTGTTTTTGAGGCCGATTTACTGATTCTATTGGACTTGGTGGCTTCGTTTTGCAAAATTTTAGATTCTTTTTTTTGGCATTTTCGAGAAAAAACGGCGGGGCTAGCTCGGGGGCTACACAGTCCCAGTTTTCTCTAGGGAAACGCGACGCTGTGTGTGTGCCCAGGTACCCGTTGACAAGACTCGCCGGTAACTCTGGGTGATAAGCTGCAATTGGGCGGTCCCGAATTGGCGTCCATAGATCGGCATCGACGAGGAGTATCGAGAGTATGGCTGGAATCGCGAATCGCAGATCTGCGCGCCGCGCCAGCCGGCCGCAGAAGTAGAGAGCACGGCCACCGTCAGGCTGACGGGCACTCAGGCTGACATCAGGCTGACGGGCAATTGCAATTCCGGGACGGTCAGGTGTATGCTGTCGCTTTAGCTCTGACAGTCGATACCGGAATTCGTGTTGAATTCTTGGTGACCGGATGAATTGCGCAAATTGTGGCCGCGAGAATGCCACACACGAATACGACGCCGCACGCGTGAAGAGCTACAGCGTTCTCAAAAAGGTCGGTAATCTCTATGAGTTCCGACTCGCCTTCTACCGCTTGTTCCAGATCACAGGAGGGGGGGCGGGATTCCGGCTTTGGAGCGGCAAGGGCGTCAGGTCCCTCAAACCGGACTTTGTGACGTGCTACGGGGACGCACATGCTTACTGGCTATCCAGACTCACGAACCACGACGTGCGTGTTTGCACGCGGCGATGTGCTCTCGAATTCGCTGCTGCCCACAATTTTCTCCTGTTGAGAAGGACGGATGGGGTTGGGGTAACACCACAGCAGGCTGCATTCGACGACTATGCCCGCGAACACAATTTGACCAACTGCCTTGCCTTGATGAATGAGGATGAGTGGACGACGCCCGAGTTGGAGTTAAGGGGGCTGATGCACGCCCGACTTCAGAGTCCAGAGCGACTGCTGGCCCTAGCGTCCGCGATGATTGACGAGGGCAAAGATACATTAGCCGAACAAGCCGTGAATAAAGTCGTCGCAGAGTACCCCATCGACGTGTCGGCTCAGCACTGTGCGACGATCCTGAGTCGACTCGGCCGGCATGAGAGGATCGACGAGCTTTACGAAGAGTACGCACGTCTCAAAGGGGGCAGGCACAGGCTGCGTCCTGAAGTGCTTTCGACCTGGGCTTTCGGGATCGCAGGGCATGATCTTCAGAAGGCACTAACGCTGTCTACTGAAGCTGTGAGTGCCTCCCCAAGCACAGCGTCCGTGATCGAGAACCATCTCAGCCTGCTGCAGATGAATAGCCCAAGGCGTGCGGTCGAGTTTTGCCGCGACAATTCCCAATTGCTGACCTCAGATGTCGGATACTACGCAGCCGGCAAGGCATTTCTTAAGACCGGCCTTCTGGCGGAAGCAGAGGAATACTTGCGGCTTTCAGATGCGCTATTGCCCGATCCTTCTACGAAGTCGTATCTGGCAGAGGTGCTCTACCGCTTGGGGCGCTACGGCGAGGCCCAAGAAACCTGTCGTGACGGGAGGCTCCTAATTGAGGCCTTTGAAATCAAAGCGGCAGCTGACTTCGACGGCAACGTCCGTAATGCGTCCCATTACCCGTACGAACAAAAAAAAGGCTTAAACAAGGCGTTCTTGGCTGTTGAGGGCAAGTGCCTTGTCGCAATGGGGGAGGTTGAAAGTGGACGCCTACGAATCCAAGATTCTCTTGAGATGAACCTCGGCTTTGAAAGCCAAGACGTGTTTTACGATCAACTCCCTTCATTAATTGGCGAGTACGCCAGTAGGAGCACCCTCGAGAAGGCACTCGCTAAGGAGCAGAAAAGCGTTGCCGCTCTTACCTCCGAGAAGCAAAAATCGGATAAAGTGGCTCGTAACCTTGGCGATATCATCTCCGCACTCGCGAAGACCCAGGACGAGTGGCAGGACTCGTTGTCTAAGTTGAAAGACGCAGCCGGTGCTGACCCCGTAGCGGAGCATTTTGCGAGCGCAATTCATAAATTTTGCATTCTGCTTAGCAATAAAGACGCTGATCGGTATCGTTCGCTCAAAGAGAACTTGCGATCCGAATTTACAGCGCTTCCGGATCGGGCGATTGGGCAGCTCGCGAACGGAGAATTTTTGCTGGGCAGTCACAACGACGATTCGCTTCCGATCTTTGCCGGAGCAATTATTGAATACTGCAAGGCACTCGAAACCGCTGTAAACGAGATCATCCTTTGGCCGTTTATACGGGCGTGGTCTCCGGCCCCATCGCGCGCTGAATTGAAATCACGACGGCGAGTGGCAAGGTAATTGAGCTGGCGTTTCGAGGGCAACCGAAGTCTCTGATGCTCGGAGATTTGATCTTGTTTTTGACATCTGGCCACGCAGAATTCGACACCTACTGCCGTCGGGAATTCGGTAAATGTGCCGCGTGGCTGCGAAGGGATCTTCCGACTATCATCCGAACCGTCAAAGACGTATATCGGAACAGGTGTGCCCATTCCACCGATGCAAATCGCGGCAAGGTACTTGCACTTAAGGGGTACTTGCAGAAGACTAAGGTACTTGCGGTTCTGAACGACACATTAACCTCGAAGGCTAACGTCGCGAGCTGACGGCTCCCATCAAGGCAAGCACCCACGGTCACAAAAGCAGGCGTAGCGCGGGGGCGTTTTCAGCTCTGCGGCCCTTCCATTCCCTTTTTGCCGCTTCCCTGATCCAACCAGTCCAAAAGCCACAGGGCTGAGAGCGAACCCTGCATTGCAAGATCGTAATTTCTTGTTTTTTTGGCAAGCTTTTCAAGCTGCCATGAGGGCCAGATCGGTCTGGCGAAACTTCAGAGCCGTGCTCATCACTTCGTAACCTTTCTGGGTGGGTCGATAGTAGCCTCAGTGGTCACTTCAAAACCGGCCAACGGTGATCAGGGCAAAACCGGCCAACGGAGATGGCCCCGGGACTTAGCTCTTTTACTCTGTCAGGGCCGGTTTGGTCAAGCGATCTGACCGAACCGAG
>Ga0210398_10000342_pt1 | contig 55141 bp, 45 predicted proteins | sample IncBWC4OmetaG_FD_161047 | JGI IMG/M metagenome (GOLD analysis project Ga0210398, IMG submission 161047) | Forest soil microbial communities from Barre Woods Harvard Forest LTER site, Petersham, Massachusetts, United States - Inc-BW-C-4-O | ecosystem: Environmental > Terrestrial > Soil >...
TGTAAGTAGAGGATTCGTGGAACCATGGCACCTCCTTCGAGGAGTATGCCAGATGTGCCTAGCTTATGTCCTGCTAATTATGCGCGGATGTATAGTTCAGTTGGTTAGAACGCCTGCTTGTCACGCAGGAGGTCGCGGATTCGAGTCCTCCCGCAAATTTCACCATCTGGCAGGCCGCTCATACGGCACGCTGGGCCAGCTGGCCAGACCAGTCAATACAGCGCGTTTGTCAGTACCGATCCCCGATCCGATAACTTCTAAACTTCCTGTTTGCCCGTAACCTGACCAGAATCAGCCGCAACGTCACTGCAGGTTGCGAAGTCAAAGGAAATAGGCTCATCGTGCACCTCAGTCCCTGCCAGATCGCTTTTCTGTATAGCGAGATCAAGAGGTAACACTCAAGGCGTCAATTTGTTTCTATCGCGGGGATAGAGCGTCGCCTGTCGTACGTTCGGAAGGTTCAGGACCTGAGCCGTCAGCCGCTCCAGCCCAATCGCGAAGCCTCCATGAGGCGGCATTCCGAGATCGAACATTCGCAGATGATTCTCGAAATTCGTAGGATCGATGCCACGTCCGCGCAGGGCCTGCTCAAGGTCTTCGCGACGGTGAAGTCTTTGACCGCCGGTTGTAATCTCAACTCCCTGGAAGAGCAGATCAAAACTATTTGCCGCACCATACGGCCCTCGCGGAGCGGTGTAGAACGGCCGCCCTGAGAGCGGAAATCCGAGCACGAATACAGCGGGGATACCGGTGTCTTTCTCCGCAAGATGACATAGCTGCCGCTCCGCTTCCGGGTCGAGATCATCTGTCAAGTCCGTCCGGTTAAAGTTTTCTTGCAAGAGCTCAAGACACTCCCGAAATTCCCAGCAAGGCACCTCCAGCATGGAGGGAAGCGGCTGCTTCCTGTAGAAACCGAGCAGACTTGCATAGTTCTTGTTTACGCGGTCGAATATGTGGGTCAACAGTTCGCGTTCGAGCTGAATGACGTCTTCTGGCCCGTCAATGAAGCCAAACTCCAGATCCAGAGAATAGTATTCGGTCAAGTGCCGGCTGGTGGCGTGTGGCTCGGCGCGATAAACGTGACCCGTTTCAAAAACGCGCTCAAATCCGGCCACACCGTGTTCCTTGTAGAATTGCGGACTCTGCGCCAAGTAGGCAACACGCTCAAAATACTTCACCTCGAAGAGATTCGTTCCTCCTTCCGTGCCGGACGCGACTAGCTTGGAGGTGATGATCTCCGTGAAGCGACGCTGCGTCAGGAACTCTCGAAAAAAGCCTAGCAGCCCGGCTTGAATTCGAAATATGTTGCCGACAACTTCATTACGAAGCGCCAGCGGCCGATATTCAATGATCGTCTCTGGACCAACGGAGTCGAGATTAGAAAATGAATGAAAAGGGAGATGTTGTCCCGACCGATTAAGGACGCGAACCTGAAGAATGTCCAGTTCATATCCCGCCTTCACACGAGCTTCCGGTCGCACTCGCCCGACGATTTCAACCGTATCTTCGAGTTTTAAATGGTGTTCTTTGATTGACTCGGGGGAAGCGACGCATTGCACTTCCCCGGAGCAGTCCTTCAAAACGAGAAAAGTTGTTTTTCCGAGGACTCGCAGGCGGCAGACCCAGCCGCGGAGGGCAACTTCTCGCTGGACAAAATTAGGAAGGGATTCAATGAATACGCGCTGACTGTTTGTGGCCACCCTGCAAAAACCTCCTCCGATGGAGAGTTTTGCTGGAGCCAACAATGCGGCGGTGCCATCCAGCTTCCGGGTGAAGACCGGCGCTCAGTTAGCGCTGTTTCGTAGCGTCGCGTTTCCCCCTAGTAAGGCCGACTGAATTTCAGTCTCCGTTTCAAGGGAACCTCTCAGAGGGGTCTGTCCTCTTCATTGAGTTCTTTCATTTCTATCATCCGACCCGGAAGAACGCAAACAAGGATTGTCAATGCCGCGCCGCCAGTGCAAATCTGCCGATTGTGGGCGAATGGTCAGTAGACCGGAAGTGATGCAGGTCGAGCCGGTCGAGCCGATTAGTAACGATAAGTCGGCTAGTGTTTACGAATGACTTTCGGGAGGGGGTTGGAGTGCACCGAAGACGCTAGCGCTGAGTTCCAACCGTCGCTTCAGTCTTTTGCTCGAGCCACTCACGCCAGCCTTCTCCGTTATTAGCCGGCAACGGCCCACTCGAATCGTGGGCAGGTCCATAAGGTGCGCCGTCCAAGCCCTGCTTCGACGCGGAATTTGATTGTGGCTATCGGACTGTGTCATCCGGCTCGGGAGCGAGTTTGGGCGCGGTGCGAAGAAACTTCATGAGTCCTTCGCCGGTGGCTTTGCCTGCCCGCTTCCTGAAAAAGTCGGCCGCGATTTCCACCACTCCAACTTTTTCGGCGACCGCTGCCGCGATCCATTGGTTCAACGACACGCCATCTTCTTTCGCGAGCCGCTGGGCAACCTTCTTGATGGAGAGGGGAAGCTTCAATGGATAGGTAGCTTTGCTCATGGTTTCACCTTCTTTAGCAGGTCGCCCGGACGCAGCTCAGAAATCCTAAACCGATCCGCGGGCCCGGCAAAATCTGCGACGTTGCAAGTCACCAGCGCATCTGCCCGGCCATTGATCGCGGCCTCGAGCACCATCTCGTCATTCGGGTCCCGGGACTGCGGCCGCCATTGAAAATGAACTTCGACCGGCTCGATCAACGCTGCGGCATCAAGGTTCAAGACGAAAGCGCGGACGCCAGGCTCATTCCTTCAAACATATCGGGACTCCACGTCTAGGGCTTTAACGATGGCGCCAGGGCCGCTTATCGCATGAGCCCTTCAACCTCGCCGCGAAGCACGGTGATAGAAGCTTTTGGCAAAACGAACGTGCGGTCCCGCGTTTCCGGCACAACCGTGCTAACCGGCGGCCCGTCGGGATCGGCATGACTGTTCTCCCGATCATTCTTCCACACATACTGTTCACTGCCGAACGTCACCAGCGTGACCGGGCCTGAAAAAGAAACCTTGCGTTGGTTCTTGGAATGGTCAAAAACGACGCGCACGGTGTGCGGGCTATTTTCGTCGCGATTGACCAGCATCACGGCCCATTGTCCATCGGGACGATGCACCGCGTAAGAGGTAACCAGCACGTTGCCCTCGCCGTCGTCGATACCGGTCCACGAGGGGAACAGTTGATGCACTCCTGAACGATGCTGTACCCACTGCAAATTAATCATATGGGCGGCGAAGTATAGGGATGTGTATCCGGTGATGTTGTAATCGCGGTCGGCTACAAAATTTGACCACGTGGCCCAACCGAGACAACTGTCGCGCACCGGCTCAGGCTGGATGGGCGAGTGGTAGAAAACTGCGCCGCCGCCTTCAAAGAACGAGCCGACATTGTCCGCGAGCCACAACGCCGCGAAAATCGTACTCATAGGGCCGGTGAGGCTAGCCGCGAGGTGGTCTTCTGTTATCCACAGCGGAACGCTCTTCGGCACGCCGTCTGCCCGCCATACGTCCAGAATGTGCTTGGTCAATTGCGGTTCCTGGTACAGAGTCTTCCAGGTGATGGTGCACGGCTCGAAGGGGTAGTGCTCAAACGATACGAAAGAGAGTTCGGAAATGCGGCCGTGCGCTTTCAGATACGCGATGAAGCGACCCATCCAGGACTTCCGGCCTTGCGCGTCGGGCCACACGGTAATATCTTCGTTGACGCCCTCGAAAACCGGTCCTCCCAATTTGAGCTTCGGATCTACCTTGTGAATGGCTGCGGCCCATTGGAGATATAAGGCACCGTAGTCTTCTGGCAGAGCGTGCTTTCCGTCCGGCTCCTCACCCAACTCGATCCCCGCGATGGGGTACCCACGCTTTTCGATATACGCGATCTGGGCTGCCGCATCGTCGGGCGTGCCGTAGAGCATGGTCACGGGAATCAATGCGGGAAGATTGTTGGTCAGACCGCTGGTGAAAAACAGATCGAAACCGCTGTGTTGGCGGGTTCCGCCTGCGTTGACATCACCCGCCGAGTGCCACGGGTCGATCGAAGACGTGCAATAAGAAAACGTCTCTTTTTCGGAAGGGCCCTCTGCTGCTGCGATGAATTCATGGCTTGCATCGGTGGCGCCAGCCTCGATTTCTTTTATAGCGTATCCGAGGCAGTTACGGACATCGTCCGCACCGTGTTCATCGCAGGTGTTCGACGATTCCGTCATCCAAATCCGCAAGTACCGCGCGGACACCGGGGCTTCCGCCAGCGTGAGAGTTACCGTGCCACCTGAAAAGCTGGTCAGCGTACCCGACGGAAAGGTTTTCCATTCGCCTTGGGGGCCGCGATCGAAGTCGAGCGCATCTTTTCCGATCCAGTATTGGACGCTATAGGCCGTGGCGTATGGACTGGCCCAAGCTATGCGCATCGCGTTTACTGCTTTCTCGGACTTTAGGTCCACGACGACCCACTGCGGATGAAGCGCATCGCTTTCGCCCGTAAACTTAGAAGTAAGGTACGGATTGCTCTTCCAGTAGATGAGCGTGGGCCCTTGAATCGGTCGGTCACCGCTGGTCGAAAACCCACGATGTGGCAGCGCGTAGGAGAGGATGTAGCGGGTCGGCTCCTTCAGTTCGGTGCTGCCGGTAAAATACCCGCTCTTGTGAGCTGGATCGCTCCAGGTTCCATTTTCGGTCCAGTGCCACGCCGCCATGCGAAGCTCGGTGTTGTTGCGATAGCTGATCGGGCCCCACCCCGCGGAGAGGGATTCCTGAATAATGTGCGGGCTGTAAACCTTGTCGATTCCAGTACGCGACAAAACGTCGATCGAGCTTCCTAGGGCGCTGTCGGGATCAAACGAGTTGAGGGCATGCCCGGGAGCCGCGTCCACGCGGACCGTAGCTACCGGCTCTCCCACCTGGGCCCGGGCGCCGCCGGCAAAAAACGAAGATGCAATCGCGATAGCCACAGCCACAATGCTAGGTCGTGTCATCTTGAAACCTCTCTGAATAACCCACCTGGATGCTGCGGAAGCATACAACAGTCGGCTGCCAATGCCTCGGATAATCCCGCTATTTAATCGTTTCAATACAGTGTACGATGCTGTCCCGCTCGGGATCCTGACGGAAGTGGCGAGTGCACAATATTGGGGAGCGGGCAAGGAAACCAAGGATCGCTCGGCGGAACAAGTTTTTTTCGACTTTCGAGAAGGAGAGCGCCAGTGGGTCGCGACAACTTAAGAACGACGGCCTGGTTCGCCGCGATATTTTTCACTTGTACTTCGGTGGCTTCCGCGCAAGCCAAACACCCACCACACGAATTCGAATTGCGCGCGGAATCGCCGGCATTCTGGAAACTGGTACGACACGATGCGAAGCTGGAAACGGTGGCGAGTGGATTTGGATTCACCGAGGGACCGGTGTGGGACAAGGCCGGGTTTCTTTATGTCAGCGACGAAGAGATCAACAAGATCTATCGAGTTTATCCCGACGGACACAAAGAGGAGCTGATCGCCCTGGGCGATCCGGACGGGAGCACGCTTGACCGGCAACTCCGGCTGCTCGATTGCGCGAGCGTGCTGCGCGCGATTATTCGCATTAGCCCGAATGGACAGTACACGGTTCTCGCGGACCATTTCGAAGGAAAAAGGTTCAACAGTCCGAACGATGTGGTCGTTGGGCCCGACGACGCCATTTATTTCACCGATCCCACGCTTGATCTGCCACAGGGAGAAACGCAGGAAATTCCGTTCCAGGGCGTTTATCGGCTCGACGAAAAAGGTGAGGTTCGCCTTTTGACCAAAGATCTGACGCAGCCCAATGGATTGGCTTTCTCTCCAGATGGCAAGCGCTTCTACGTAGATGACAGCCAGCAGCGGAATATCCGCGTCTATGATTTTTCTCCCGATGGCACGCTGAAGAACGGTCGGATTTTCGGCGAGGAGCCCGGAGGTAAAGGCCAGGGCGTGCCCGACGGGGTGAAAGTGGACCGGAAGGGAAATCTGTTGGTCACCGGGCCAGGGGGTATCTGGGTGTGGGACAAGCAGGGCCGCCACCTCGGGACAATCGTGGTTCCCACCCAGCCCGCGAATCTCACCTGGGGCGACAAGGACTACCGCACGCTCTATATCACGGCGACAACCACGGTCTACAAAATAAGGATGGAAGTTCGCGGCTTTGTGCCGTATCTAGAGCAGCGACGGTGAACCAGGCCAGGGGTTGCCAGTTCGGTTTTTGAGCACGTCCATGGCGCGGGGTAACGTGTTTTTTCGAACGCACGCATGCTGTGGAATGGATTCGTGGCGATTCGCCGATTGAAATCGTAGGTGGCGCGATGGCCATCAATCCACCCGCGTCGCCAGGTTGAGAGGAAACTACTCGTGAAATTTGGATGGAGTCGCCGTTCATTTCTTGCCGTGCTAGGAGCTTTCACCGGAGGCTTGTTCGCTCCGGCTGGGTCGAACGCTGCAAGTCTCTGGGGCAAGAAGCACAAACCGCCAGTGCCCGGAATTGATGGCAGCTCCATCGTGCCCATCACAACCGGTCTTGGTTCCACCGGCGATATCTACGCTGAGCTTGGCGTGACGCCGCTCGTGAACATCAATGGCACAGTAACGGTCATTGGCGGGTCTGTGATGAAACCCGAAGTCATGGAACTGATCCGCAGAGGCAATGAGCACTTCGTCTTGATTGACGAGCTGGAAATCGCAGCTGGCAAATTCATCGCCAGATTGTGCAAGTCTCCCGTCGGCTACACCGGTCTCGTGACGGGCGGCGCGGCCGCGGCTATGGTCGTCGGTTACGCAGGCATGATGACCGAAGACCTCGAACCTCGCATGCGCGACATCCCTGACGTGAGCAATTTCCCTAGGAACGAAGTCATCATCCAGAAGAGTCATCGATATCCCTTTGACCACCAGATTCGCCAGACTGGCGCGAAGCTGGTCGAAATCGAAACGCGCGAAGAGATGATTGCCGCCATCAATCCAAAGACTGTGGCGATCCACTTCACCAACATCCTCTCGGACAAAGGCAAGGTCAGCGGCCCTGAGACCGTGGCCATCGCCAAAGCACATGATCTCTACACCTTCAACGATGCTGCCGCCGATGTTCCGCCGAAGGAGCGGCTCTGGGAGTATCCATCCATGGGCTTCGATATGGTTGCATTCAGCGGCGGCAAGGATATCCGTGGGCCTCAAGCGTCCGGTGTGCTGATTGGGAAAGAAGAGCTGATTCGCTACTCGCTGCTGAACATGAGCCCGCAGGAAGATCGCATCGGGCGTTGCTGTAAAGTCGGCAAAGAGACAGTTTTCGGCCTGCTCAAGGCGCTGGAGATGTTTGTCAACGAGGATTTCGACGCCGCTCTACAAATGTATGACGAGCGCGCACAAGTCATTACCGACGCAGTGAAGAAGTTCGGCGTGACCGCGCTTCCCCGACAGTTCAACCCTCAAGCTCTCGGCAATGTGACGCCGCGTTATAGCTGGCAGATCGATCCTTCCAAACTCAAAATTACCGGAGCAGAAATTATGCAGAAGCTGGCCGACACAAGGCCCGTCGGTATTGGCAGCATGGGAGCCGGTGCCAGCGGCATGCGGGGGCGCAATCCAGACGCGCCAAGCGGTGACCATCATGACGAAAATCACCGCCCGCCGCGCGACCCCAACAGCTTCGGCTTTGCCGTCTGGCAACTCAAGCTCGGCGAGGAGCAGAGGATTGCGGACCGTTTAGTAGAAATTCTTAGCGAAGTGCCGAAGGCTTATTCTTTTGATCATTAAACCTCGGGAGGGCGGACTAGCTGACGGCGTCGGCTCCTTCGACCGAGTCGACTCGCCGCTTGTGCTCTAGTTGAGTGAATGGCCAATTCGGAAGCTATCCAGAAAGAGATTCTGGGAAATGAATGTGGGGCTGTTCGGAGTTCGTGGACTTTGTTCCAACCCAGAACAACCAACGTCTTATATGGCTTCCGCGTACTTTGGCAGTCCCCGCGGTTTTGTAAGTAGTTGTAAAACCTAACCACGCTGCCCTGATAAGGGCGAGGTCGGTGGTTCAAGTCCACCCAGGCCCACCATTAAAATCACCAGTAAATACGCTGCTATTCTCACTTTTCCCCTCTTGGGGGATACTTCTCAAAAAACCAATTTGCCAACTATTTGCCAACTTTAGGATTGGCCGGATGGCACTACATTCAGGGGCGCCGTTCGGGTGAAGGCCAAACGGCTCGAATCGATTCGGCTATGTCACGTCGAAGGACGTGCAAGGCAGTGCAAGAGACTGCAGGCTTGTGGAAGGAGCGGGAAGTCATTTTTAGTCAGTTTGCGGGGGCGTAGTTCAGTTGGTTAGAACGCCTGCCTGTCACGCAGGAGGTCGCGGGTTCGAGTCCCGTCGCAGGCCGCGCACATGTGTCAGGCCGCTCAGACGGCACGCTGGGCCAGGTGGCCAGACACCTGATGTCGAAGTTCCTGTCGGAAAAGAAGCTGGACTGATCCGCTGCAAGAACGATCGGGGCGCTCCTGCACCCGCCCCGACTGGTCAGGTTGTGGCGGCCACGGGTTTCAGCAGCCGTGACGAAATCGCCATAGATGCTTTCCCAATCATGGGCGAACCGGAAGCTGTTGCGGGCCAGAGTCGGCTTGTAGGAAGCTATCTCCACTCTGGACGGAAAGGGCAACCTGGAACTAACAATCATGCCATGACGTGACCATGAGCGAGGCCGTCAGCAGGGTAATCATCGCCACGCTACTATGCATATAGCACCATAAAAGCCCCTGATAAGGGCGAGGTCGGTGGTTCAAGTCCACCCAGGCCCACCATTTGTTTCCAGTAGGTTGGTTCCTGCAGAGGGCTCGCCGTTTCGGTCTCGCTCACTACGAAGCGCGCGAACTCAGGCCGCGTCATGCTGAGTCGGATCGCCCCCATCCTTCGTAAGCCAGTCGCGCAAGTCCGGCTTAATATGCATTATTGCTTTCGGGCCCAAGCGGTAATGAAGCTCCACGTCGTAACCACACCAGTGCTGCGTACGACTTCGCCGCGGAGTCGGTCCGCCAGACTGTCGATGTTCACGTCCGCGGCAGTCACAATGTCCAGTTCAACGAGACGCGGCAAGATTGTGCGGACTAGCCCCGCGATGTACTCATAACCGGGCCAGTCAGGCCCTCCACCGACTGCCGCGTCCAAGTGCATCTGCGGGTCCGGCAAGTTGGCCTGTTTGAAGAGGCTGAACAGTCGGAGACCAGCGTAAAGATCCATGCCGGTCTTGCGGTAGAGCTCCATGATCCAACGCCAGATCTGATCGAGGAGCGGAGAGGACGGTAATGCCGAGGGCGATAAGGTCGCATTACCCGGCTCTTGGAAGGCGATCACGCCGCCACGACGAACGCTCTCGACCAGCCGGCGCAGCACGGTCAGGCGATCCTGAATGAAGAAAAGCACGCAGCGACCAACCACGGCGTCGAAGTCGTGGTCGAGGGACACTGAGGCCACGTCACCAACTCTGAAGGTCACGTTTTTCAGGCCGGCCGCGTCAGCGCGCTGTCGCGCTTTCGCCAGAAGCTCCGCATTGGTGTCAATGCCAACGACTGTGCCGTCCCGTCCTACAATGTCGGCGACAATGAATGCGACGTCGCCCGCGCCGCTTCCCACGTCGAGAACCTTCATTCCAGGCAGGATGCCTGCATCCTCGAAAAGGCGCCTCGTGTACGGCCCAAACATCTTCTCCTGGCGCAGCAGGCGGTCGGTCTCAGTTTGTGAGTGCCCGAAGAGATAGCTCACCTTTGGATTCGCCCCTGAATGAGTTAAAGCGCCTAAGAGCAGTTTTGAATAACCCAATGGTAGATTAGCCTGAACAAGACCGAGCCCAAGTTCTGTCCCGACGGCTGTAATCGTAGGCTATCTCAGCTTGTTTTTCGAGGTGCTCAACGTCGAATAAGCCCCGGCGCTGATTATACTCTTCCAAGGCAAAAACCGATTTCCGCAGAATAGTATGGGAACGGGAGAAATAATCAGGGGTCCGGTCAATCAAGTTTGATAACGGCAACTCGGAAACTATCCATGAAGAGGGTCTGGGAAATGAATATGGGGTTGTTTCGGAGTTTGTGGACTTTTTCCAACCCACAATCCAGCCCACAAAAAACTCCGTCTTATATGACTTCCGCGTAGTTTGGCAGTCCCCGCGGTCTTGTAAGTTGTAAAACCTAACCACGCTACCCTGATAAGGGCGAGGTCGGTGGTTCAAGTCCACCCAGGCTCACCATTCAAATTAGCAATAAATACGCGGCTATTCTCACTTGCCCCTTTCGGGGAATCAACCTCACAAACCTATTTGCCACTTCGGCGAAGCCACCGCGGACAATCACGCTCAATGACAGTGGCCTTCTTTGTTATGCCCCGCTGGACGAGTCTGTGGGCTACACGGTGGGACACGCTCTGTTCTTCGTTGACGGCAAAGAAATTGGCAGAGTCCCGCGTCTCGCGAGGCCCTGCCGCGCCTGCGCAAACGCAGAACCACAGTGGCCTAGTGAATCGTCAGCGTCAGCTCGTTCGAGCTGACTTCGATGTGGCTGCTGTTTTTCAGCGCCTCCGCGTATGGGCTGTTTTTCGGCAACGCGTAATGCTCGGACGCCAGCGCAAAATGCAGGCTCAGCGTGTACACGCCGTGCCTGCGAAAACTCAGCGAGAACCACGGATCCGCGAGGCTCTTCAGCTCGTACTTTTCGCCTGGTTGCAACACAATGAGATTGGCGTCGCGAATCTGCTTGGGCGTTTGCGTGTCGAGCAACGGTGCCGGTAAGTCTGGCACTGCCCGCATCACGCCGTGCACGTCGCATTCGATCGCATAGTTCGGTTGCCGGTCCAACCAACGGCCTTTCGAGTCGGCCGCTTGCCATTCCAGCCGCCGCTCCCCGTACCAATCGTTTCGAGGCGGCACGAACACGACCGGTTCCTTCGAGTGATTGATCAGCACAGCGGTAAAGAGCGGGCGCCAGTCTTTGCGAGGCAGCGGCACCGCTTCAGGACCGGTGATCACCAGTTCAAGCTGCGTTGATTCCTGCGAAACTGGCAACTCCGGCACTGAATTCTGCTGGCCACGAGCATCCGGCCTAGCGAAGCTCGCAAGCAAGAATGCCGCCGCGAGCGCAACGAGCGCGATTAAGAAAGTTCGGAATCGCAGCGCTTTCATGAGCATTCGCCTCCACTTTCGCGCCTCGAGCACGCCACCTCAGGATTTTGACAACCAGGACCACTATGAGCTTTGCCAACGACAACATGCTTAGAACGTCTGAGCCTGGTTTTCTTGCACCGGCGGATGGAGATCATGCGGCGGGAGCGGCTACGAGCTTCGGTCTTGCGTGCCTTGACGTTGGTGAAAATGCCGCGCCAAAAGGCAGCATACGCTAGCCACAATCGGTCACGGACTGAACAACGAACGGCTCGAAGGCGCCAAGCCGCATCTGGTAAACGCACTGCGCGAGCTGGTGCGGCAACCTCTGCCAATCACCCGTTACCGGAGCGGCCGAATGCGCAGTGTGAATGTGGCGGAACTGAAGAACCGGCTGAGCAAGTACCTTACATTCGCCAAAGGAGGCGAAGAAGTGGTCATCCGAGACCGTAATCTCCCGGTGGCCAAACTAGTTCCGTTTTCTTCGGAAGGTGCCGACGATCAGGAACTCGTGTTGGTTGCTGCGGGGAAACTGCGGCTCCCTAAGGTGCGACTCGATGTAAAGGCGCTCTTGAAGATTCCAACGGGAAGCGTTGCAGGGAACAAGGCGATTCAAGCCGTTCTCGCCGACAGAGAAGAAGAACTGGAGGATCTTGGTCGTAAACCCTGGTTCCGCTCTTTGTCGTCAACGAACTGGTGGAGCGCATAAGGGACGGTTCGATTACAGGATACGTCTATGATCCGAAGGCTGCGCGTTTGTTTGGTAAAGGCGGCCTCGTAAGGATGTAATTTTCAAATCAAATGGAAGGGTCAGATCCCTTTTGAGCGAGGCAGACCTGACTAGTAGGAAAACCCAGGATAGATGAATGCGCCCCGGATCGTTTCTGCGTCCTTCTCTGAGACCCCGCAAGCCCGAACCGTGTCGTACCAATGGCCCACCTGTGCTTTCGTATCTGCAATGATTTTCTCGGCCTCATCTTTCTGTAATAAAAAGCGCGCGTGCTGGGAAAGAATATTTTTCGCGTTCGCGAACCGACCTTGATCTCCACACACCAGCGCCAGATCGCGGCGGTCGAGGCTTACGACGGGCGACGGCGTGAGGTCGTACGCGGGCGACAGTGCCCAGTCAACGCTTCTGGCCAAGAGGGCATGGTTGCGCGGATGGTCGTCAAGGTTGGAAGTAAGGGCATTGAAGCAAACGCGGCGGAAGAGTTCGCGAGCATCTTTGTCCGCCTCTGCGACGATGCGGCGCATTTCCTCGACAAGGAGGATATAGGACCATCTCTCTCGTGCGTCGTTGGTTTCGTCAGAGCGCAGAACGGTGAGTCCGCTCATCATGCGCGCGCGCGTGTAGCCCTCCGCCGTCTTTTCCCGGTCGAACCGTTTGACAAGCAAGACGTCTTTGCCGCCAACGGCTTCGATTCGGCTTTCGGGCACGTTGATTCCGCATTGCCGGGCGAGGCGGAGCATAGCATGTTCAACACGAGCATAGTTCCAGCGGTCATCCGGCCGGTTGAATTTGGCCATCCAAAGGCCGCGGTCATCCTGCACGACTGTCTTCGGACGAGCGCCGCCCATCGACGTGCCGAGCAGCAGCAATTCTTGAACCTGAGAAGAGGCCGGGTCCGAGGGAATTTCGTCCTTAATCAAGGCGTCGGCAAGATCCTGCAGTTTGGCGAGGTCGAGGGTCTTGTTGAATTTTTTCTGAGGGGCGGGAGGCACATTGCCGAGCCCGAAGCCGAGCGCGCCTGCTCGGTCATCGGGAGATTCGAGGAGGTAGTCCATCTCTCCGAGATTGGTCTTTCCTGCGTGCTTTTCGATGACACGGCGTCCCCAATAATCGGGAGCGGCGTCACGCAGTGCGCCGAAGACGCCTTTCAGATGCACGTTGCTGTAGGTCTCGTTGGACAGCTTCAATTCCACCGGGTCGATTGGCACTGCTTCCGCATTCTTAAGGTAGCTTTGCCCGTAGACAAAGCGTCCGAGTGGTGCGCCTGAATCCATCTGTTCCAGCACAAATTTGCCGGCTGTGATTGCTGCAGTCTTGCCCGGAAGCGTGATGTAGACGAAGCATTCCCGCCCTGGATTAGAACTCATTGTCGAGATCTCCACTCTTGCGGGCGCGCTGGCCTTCCTTGGCAGACGCCAGGGCAAGGCCTTCCTTATCAGCTGAGGGATCCGCCAGCTTTTCGAGCGGACTGAGCAAGTCATACGCCCAGAGCAGGGCCGCGTAGACAGCCACGCCCGTCGATGCTTTGCCGCTCTCGGCATCCCGGACGGCGCGGGATCCGGTGCCAATTCTTTTCGCAGCCTCTTCGATGGTCTGCCTGCGCCGCAGCCTTGCCAGACGTAGATTGCGGCCGACCTTTTTTAACGCCTGCTCAACGGCGTATGGCGGGGCTTCCAGCAGATGGTTGCGAGCGACCATGTTCCCTCAAGAGCACGTAAAGTCATTTAATGTGCTCTTAAGAGCATATCGCATATTTTTGTAGGAATAGCAAGGAAAATGCCCTAGAGGGCAGGTTAAGCTGGATAATGTGCTCTTAAGAGCACTAACCGACCGCCCAGCGCCCTATTGGAGCTTGCCAGAAGGTAAACAGGACTCCCAGTGGTGTCGCGTCGGGAAGCGCGCCTTTTCTGTACAGTTCTAGGATCTAGGAAGAGCTCGCGAAAACCATTCTTGCCTTCGTAATCGCCAATTGTCTGCGCCCACGTATTTGCCGCGAAGTCCGCCAACTGAATCAACCATTGAGTTTTCGAATCCTGAAAAAGGATCTTACCTTTCAACATCTTGCTCAGGTCGAACGTCCACCGCTCGGATTTTCGCTCGCCGTACTTGGCTAGAAGATGATGAAACTCATTCAGACTCGTTAGTATCCTGAGTGGCACGGTAAGCGACCAGTTGGCAATCCACCCGAAAAGCGACTCTTCGAGCAAAAGTTCTTCGCGCTTCCTGACTCTCCCAGTTCGGTAAAAAATCAAGGTTATCGGATCGTAGTCCGAACGAAATTGATCGCAGTAATATCGGCAGGCAATAGATTCGATGGCCTTGAGAACCGCAATCCCGTAGGAACGAGACGAGCCATGACGGGTGCGCTCAAACGGCCAAACCGCTTTGCCAAAGCAGCTCTTTCTCGGATCGTCATTGAGGACGATTCCGTTTTGAGGTTATTTTCGATCAGTGAACGAATTCTCGCTGGCGCAGTCGCAAAGTACGATGGGTCATTAAATCCGAGATTAACCGAAAGTGGAATCAACATTACGTCGTTGTGGGCTTTCAGAATTTCGAGCAGTACTTGACGATGAGTCAGCGATAGCAGAGCCCCTTTGGGTTCCCCTCGGCGAAATTCATTGCTGCTTAGCTGGCCTACAAACCAATCAAAATCCGCCTTCAGTCGCTGCAATGCCTGATCGGGCCAGGATGATTGCCACAACGAAAGCGAACTTGTAAGCGGTATTACGCGCGTTATTGAAGTCACCGGATTCGTCGAAATATATTTGCATGTGTTTGTCCGTCGCCTCAGAACCCGGCCACCATTTTAGGAGAAGGTGTTCCTCATGGTACAGTCCGCGGGGTAACTGCGGGTGGACCCTGCGCATGCGGAGCCACATTTTCATACTGCGCACCACTACCACTTTGTTCAGCAAGCCGTTTGCTTTCAAAAATATTGTTCCGCTGGCTTGGGCACTGACGGCCTTTGACACACCCGAGACGGTCATTTGACCACCGGCACTTCCCAGAAGCCGGACTTGAACGAAGCCGGCCGCGTAGCGTCCGCCGCCGGGCGGCTTCGTTCAAACGGGGTTCTGGAAATCAAGGTGCGGCTGCTCCTGAGTCTGTGGACTTTTTCCAACCCACAACCCAACCCATAAAAGCCTACGTCTTATATGACTTCCGCGTAGTTTGGCAGCCCCCGCGGTCTTGTAAGTAGTTGTGAAACCTAACCACGCGCCCCTGATAAGGGCGAGGTCGGTGGTTCAAGTCCACCCAGGCCCACCATTCTTTTCAGCAACTTAGTGGTGGTATCCCGAAAAGTCTCAGCCCACAACCCAACCCACAACTTTTACTGCACCATCTGTGTAGCCACTCCGAGAGCCATCAGATACTCACCCTGCGCCGCCCGTGCTTCATCAGCATCGCCTTGCGTATAGAGATCCAGCGTCGTCTGAATCTGGCTGTGATGCAGCTTACTCTGCACGGTTTTGGGCTCGACTTTCGCCTTGTTCACCAGCCAGTTGCTAAGTGAATGGCGAAGGTTGTGAAGACCGAACCGCTGACCGTCCGCAATCGGAACGCTCGCTTTCTTTGTGGCCGAACGGAAATGGTCGGCGACAAAGATGGAGGCGGAGAGGGGAACACGGCCCCGGTTCTTGTCGAGCGTTTTAAGTCGGAACGTGAAGCTGAGGAACAAATTCCATGAGAAATTCGGTGATCAGTACCGCACTGTGCGGGATTACTATCTTCCGAGGAAGGAATCTGCAGTGATTCAGGATGTTTCGCCATTTGTACCAGGGCTGGTTGCGGCTCTTGAAGCTGCTGAGACCGAAGAGGAATGAACCTATGCCGCTGAACGCCGGAGTCCTCATTATCGGTTCGCTTTTTTGGGATTCGGAACGGGGTCGCCCAGCATGCCGTGAGGCGCGGCTGAGCATGGCTTCAGCGCACTCTGTGACAGCGCCGATTCGCTACGGCCGCTTGTCGGGAAAGATGCGGGGCCACACTTACACGATGGTATTTTCGCGCCTGGCCGGAATGGGTCATGCGAAAGCGGTTCGATGTAGTCGGCCTATCGTGACGCCAGCGGATCTGTTGGCCGAAGCAGAAGCGCTCTGGAAGGCTGAGCAGCCGAGCGCTCCCCCCGGCCGCATTGCGGATAATTGGGGCTGCGTGGCGCTGCTGTGCAACCCCGACCGGAAAGTGCCGGAAGATCTGCTGAAAGCGTGGACGAATCGTATTGGGCTAGAGGCGGACTATGGAAGAGTGACACAAACGAAAGAGGAGGGTCGCCTGATAGATGAAAGCGGCCGGCTACTGATTGCCTGGCCCACGTGCGTTGACACGGGCGAGCCTGTGCCGTCCGATGTTCTTCTTGTGACCGCCTATGACCCGGAGATCAGCCCGGCTCGCCCGAACTATCCGAACGTTGCAACGATTGCCGAGGCCTGGAACGCCGCCGAAAGGAAGTATGCCGAGTATTTCTGGAGAAACACAGAGAGCGGCATTTGCACGTTTCAGGATGCGGAAATCCGCGCCCTTCTGCATCCCCGTGGACAGGGGCATGCATGACCTTCGATGAGATTGTTGGCGACTATATCGACGAATATCGCGACCGTGCGCGCGCAGAGATGCGGTTCTTTAAAATCCAGCGCAGTCCGGCTGCGGCGATTCGCAAGGCCGCGCTTTGTGAGCTGCCGAGCGGCAAGCGTCATCCCCATCAGCGCAGGATTCCAGGTGCTCTCTTGGAACAGGTCGAGGCAAGACTTCAGGGAATTGGGCGCAAGCTCTCGGCGGCTGCCGACTTTCACAAATTGCATCGGTTCGTGGAGGATGAAATCGGAAGCATCAAGGGCATCGGCGCATTGACTGTGTACGACATATCTCACCGGATCGGTGCTCACTTGGGAAAAGCACCGCGGCTCGTGTATCTCAACGCAGGAACGAGAGTTGGCGCGCGGGTGTTCGACATTGGCGGTGATTCGTTCGATCCAAGGGTATTGCCCGACGCGTTTTCACGCCTGGCACCCTCGGAAGTCGAGGACTGTCTCTGCATATATAAGGATGAGCTCCGCTGCGGTGCCCATGTTAGGCGCAAGTTGGGGTGCGGTGTTGCAAGGCGGCCACGGTGCTATTGAGAGTGATTTTGTGGCCTTGCTTCCTAACTCGATAAAATACATTATCGGGTTTAAGCACAAGGGATTGGGCGGGCGCGGAAGATGCCACTACAAAAGCGGAAGGCATTGTAACCTTAATGGTTTGGGAGGCCTCCCGATGGCATTTCGACTTTGCGCCTTTATCGTCTTACTCGGTTTGGCTCTCTCCGTAATTTTATTTTCCGGCGACGTGAGCGCCGCTGACGGGGCGGCAAAGCTTGCACAACCTGTTAATTGGGGATCGCCGGATCAGCCTTACGGAAAAAGACGGCCGGTCACGGCTGCCGACCGCGCCGCCATACAGAGCTACCGTTCCGGACGCAAGCCGCCGATCTTCTCGACGAATTTTACCGACCCTGCCGAGCTGCAAGCGGATTGGAGGCTGATGTCGGACGACGGCGATATGTGCAGAAGGCCGGGTAATGTGGAGGCGTCGAGTGGCGGCTTGAAATTGAAAACCCTGGCCGCCCCAAGCGATTGCCGCAACAAGAGCAACAAATGGTCCACCGGCTCCGTTCAGAGCAAGGCGGACTACCACTATGGCTTTTTTGAAGCCACCATACAAATAGCCGACATCAAGGGAATGAACAATGCGTTCTGGATGAACACCGGGAACCAGCCGGCGACGGGAGACTATTTCGAGATCGATGTCTCCGAAGTCCAATATCCAAATTATGACCATATCGGCCTGCAGCAGTATCCCGCCAAGGTGAAGAACGTCGCGCTTTCTAATGTGAAGCACACGGGCATGGGGTGGGGCGCAAAGTTCGTCGACGACCTGTCGTCCGGATTCCATGATTACGGCGTACTCTGGACTCCCACGGGGATGATTTTCGAGATCGACGGAGAACCCGTTGCGGCCGTTGTCACAAACAACTCCGTCAACGCTCCCGCCGATGTCATGTTCTCCAGCGCGCTCATCTACGCCGGTATACCTGACCATCCCGAGGACCATGACATGGTCGTGAGGTCGCTGCGGATATTTGCTCTCCAATAGGGCTTCGCTCAATTTGGCCAAATACGGTTTTTTTTCTGCCTCTCTCCTCTCGGTCGGAAGTGATTTTGGGGGCTTGACCAGGGAACTAGAAAGTGATGGCCTGTCGAATTACAAAGATCGCAACTTGAAAAATCATTCCTACTTCCTCGTACTGCTCTCATGTTTGGTAGCCGCGTCTCCGGTTCCCGCTGTGGCACAGGCGGCGTTGGAACTCGGCATTGATCGCTCCAATCTGATCAAGACGAGCGATTCAACTCAAGAGAAAACGCTCGAAGGCATTCACGGCCTGCATGCAATATGGTTCCGGGACGTTCTTTCCGCGGCAGGAAAGCCTGAGGACCTGGCAAAATTCGTCAATGAAGTGAAGCTGGCGAAGCTGAACAATTTGAAGGTGCTTTTCGACGTTCTTCCATCGTATCTGGATTATGACGCACCTTTTGCGAATGCGGGCGACGATTTTCGCAAGATCTGCGGATGGTCAGGGGGCGATGGAAAGCTGAGCGAAATCAATTTGACCAAATTTGCTCAGCATTTGCGGGAAGTATTGGGCGCGGTAAGAGCAGCTAACTTGACGATTGATGCCTTTGAAATCGGCAACGAGTTTGACACCTCGTGCTATGACGCTGACGTACCGGTTGGGCGCGTGCCATCTGAGAAAGCGATCGCGGTTTGGCTGCATGGCTACGGCGAATTTCTCAAAGCGGCTGCGCTGGTCATCCGTGACCCCGACTATTTTCCCCATGCAAAAATTATTACGTTCGGTATCGCCCACGGCAGCGATAAATGGGACAAGCCGAGGCGCCACATCTCTCACCCGGCTTCCGTGGTTGCCAGACTGCGAGACGTAAGCGGGTTCAATTATCTGGACAACAATTTGTACCATGTCGATGGCTATGGCACGCACATCTACCCTTGGCCGGGAGACATTGTCGGGTCTGTTCGAGGCACTCTGACTGAAGATGCAGACGCCCTAGGGCGAAATAAACCTCTCTGGGTTACTGAATGGGGCTTTCTTTCGAAGAGCTCGTTTCCAACTCAGAAAGGGGAGTCGCTGGATCAAGGCATGAAGGAGATCCTCGCCACGTTCGAGAGCCTCGCACCAAGTATCCCCCTGGGACCCGTGATGTTTTACCGCTACGATGTATGGCTAACTGACAGTACGGGACAGTTGTTACCCGAAGCGAGTGTCCTGTCGAGTTACGCAAGCAAGCACTAAGCCTGGAAAAACGCACGTAGGGTCTCCCGCTCTCTTTCTAATTGTTACTTCTGATAAATTCCGTTGAACTAAACCGCTAGCGCGGTATTGGTGGCGTTGTAGTTGTGTCGGCCCGTCCGGGCATGCTCGTCGTTGTTCCAGTCGAACATCTCTCCCCTTCTGAAGGTTTCTTTGCGATTTCATGGAGCGGCTGCTCACAGCAGCACATTCCATCTCACAAAGGAGCTTTCCATGACGTCTCTTCGACAACGCTTTATCGAGGACATGCAAATCCGCAATTTGTCCGTGCACACACAAAGATGTTACGTCCTGCAAGTGTCGTTATTCGCTCGCTACTTCCAGAAGTCTCCAGAACTGTTAGGACCTGAACACATTCGCGCCTATCAGGTCTACTTGACCAATGAAAAAAAGCTGGCGACAGGTTCAATCTCCATGGCCGTCGCAGCGCTTCGTTTTCTGTACCGAGTTACGCTCAAGAAAAACTGGTCCGTCGCAGACGTCCTCCCGGCTCCCAAAGTGCCCCAGACATTGCCGATCGTGCTCAGCCCGGAAGAAGTGATTCAGTTTCTCAAGGGTATTCCGATCAGAAAACATCGCGTGATCTTGACCACATGTTACGCCGCAGGCTTACGTGTCTCCGAGGCCGTTGCTCTTACGCCCCCTGCGATCGACAGCAAGCGTATGGTCTTACGAGTCGATCAAGGCAAGGGAAAAAAGGATCGTTACGTAATGCTCTCGCCGAAGCTGTTAGAAATTCTGCGTGAATGGTGGCGAGTAGAAAGGCCACAGCACTGGCTCTTTCCAGGCGACAAGCCGGGTTGCCATATAAGCGCGCATGCCGTTGCGTGGGAGTGTCGGCACGTCCGACGCACCTGTAAAATCCCCAAACCGATCACCCCGCATTCACTGCGCCACGCCTTTGCGGTGCACTTGCTTGAGTCGGGTACCGACATTCGCACCATTCAACTGCTGCTTGGCCATCGTAGCCTGGCAACCACCGCAAAATATCTCCGCATCGCGATCAGCAAGGTGTGCTCCACCACGAGCCCACTGGATCTGTTGCCGCGCGCTGTTTTCATAGAGGTTCAACCCACTCCGCCTCAACATTCCTAACCGCCGGACCCGATGGATCGTCCGAAGCTGGAAGTGGCGGACATCTTTCGCCGCTACGGCGAAGCCTATCGTCAGCAGCATGCCGCGTCGTTATCCACTGCACAACGGCGCGTTATGACCGCCATCGAAGTGTGCCGAACCGCAGCTCTCGGCGGCCATCTCGAGCGCTGCGACTGCTGCAATCACGAACGGCCCTGCTACGACAGCTGCGGCAACCGCCACTGTCCAAAGTGTCAATCGCTCGCTCGTGCGCAGTGGGTCGAAAAACGAACCTCCGAAGTTCTCCAAACGCACTATTTTCATGTGGTCTTCACCATTCCCGAGCAGATCGCGGCCATCGCTTACCAGAACAAGGATCTCCTCTACGGCATGCTCTTCCGAGCCACTGCCGAGACCTTGTCCACCATTGCTTCCGATCCCCAACATCTGGGAGCCAAGATCGGCTTTTTCGCCATACTCCATAGTTGGGGACAGAACCTGTTTTTCCATCCCCATCTCCATTGTGTCGTTCCGGGCGGTGGGATTTCACCGGATGGTACCCGGTGGATTTCCTGCCGCCCCAACTTTTTCTTGCCGGTAAAGGTGCTCTCTCGGCTGTTCCGCCGATTGTTCCTGCAGTATTTGCAGGAGGCCTTCGACGCCGGCGAGTTGCAGTTCTTCTCTTCGCTTCAGGCGCTCCAAGAGCGCCGGGCTTTCACCCGTCATCTCGATTTGCTGCGAAATCTGGAATGGGTGGTCTACGCCAAGCCCCCTTTCGCGGGGCCACAGCAGGTCGTGGACTACGTCGGCCGCTACACGCACCGCGTCGCCATTTCCAATCATCGGATTGTCGATATCCAAGATGGCCAAGTGAAATTTAACTGGAGAGACTACCGCGACAACAACAAGCAGAAAACCATGCCCCTCTCGGCGGACGAATTCATCCGGCGATTTCTGCTCCACGTTCTACCGAGTGGATTTCACCGCATTCGCTACTACGGATTCCTCGGCAATCGCCACCGCAAGGAGAAGTTGCAGCTTTGCCGCCAGCTTCTCGGCATGGCTCCTGCAAAGGAGAGTTCTTCCGAGCCCGCGACACCAGAGGACTATCGCGATCGATATGAACGGCTCACCGGCCGCTCTCTGCGGGAATGCCCCGTTTGCCATCGCGGCCGCATGATCCCCGTTATGATTCTGGCCGAGGCTCGTTCTTCGCCAGCCATTCAAGACACTTCATGAGCGACCGTGTACCAATCCAAATTGCCTTGTCCACGAACTCGACACTCTCGAGTCAACGGAGTGTTATTGCTTCTTACCGTTCAGAACACCCGCGGCCAGCCAAGCACTCCATATTTTGCCCCGCACGCTCTCAGCAGAAGCCACCGAACCACGACGCACCATGCTGGTCTCCACCATTACCTACCACCTATCCTCTTTACGTCGCCTCTCACTCATCAATCAAAACCCATAGGGCACGCACCGTGCAGCGGTTTAGTCCAATACATTTTTAGCTCACCGGCGCGGCTCGACTACGTTTCTCCTCCGCTCACATCTACTGTCGCCGCGCCGCCGAGCTAAAAATGCTCTGCATTATCGGCACCTAGTTAAATTGCCTTGATGCGTCACTGCGACGATACGCCAGTTCCTTGTTGGGGCCGAAGCTCAAAACATGCTTATCGGGCGTGAAAATCAGTACATATTCCGCGTCTTTGTAATATTCATCTTCGGGAGAGGTCCTGATTGCCAGACCGCAGGCAAATGGCAGAGTTAGTTCTCCCGTGTTCGGATCGTAACCCAACGCCGTCAGTGCAGTACCCCGCATTTGGCTCAGGAAATATTCGATTTCTTCTCTGGAACTCTCAGAGTGGGCAAGGACATCGTCGTTTTTATCAAGAATCCGCCACCCGCAACAATAAACCCATATATGCCATTCGCCGAACGTGCGCGCTCGTCCAGTCTTGGTAGTTTCCTTGATGATCTTTCCAAAATGCATATCCACGAAACTGCCATGCCCCTGGCTTACCTCCCAGGGCGTCCGCTCAACGAGCGCTTTTTGAATTTTGCGACACGCTTCTTCAGCCTCACTCATGTTTGATCCATGCCTACAGTCTGAAGTTGTCCCCCTTGGCGGAGACAAGCAGTTAAGGCACTCTTTACCATTCGCTGCGTTTCGATTGTTCTGTCCATTGTTTCTGTTGCAACCTGCGACCCGGCTGGCGAAGCAGAGGCGGGCTCTGCGGGAGCGCAACCCGCCAAGGTCCGTTCACGGCCTGCAGTTGCCGCTGCTCCTCGATGCGCTGCGAGCAACCCTTTAAAAAATCAATTTCCAATGCCTGCTGACCGATCTTGCGCTCCAGCCGCGCCACGCGTCCTTCGTCCCAGCGCCGTTGTCCCAGCCGTGGAAAGGCGTTACCTGGCCCGTCCCGGAATTCCCGCCGCCAGCGGTGCAGCACGTTGGGACTCACCTCGAAGGCGCGAGCTACCTCTGCCACCGAAACCCCTCTCTCGAGCCTCTCGACTGCCGCCAGCTTGAATTCCCGAGTAAACTTCCGTCGTGACAGTCCCATGACTCAAATCTCCGTTCCCTGGGATTTTCACCCCATTCGCTGATTTTTGAGTCTTAACTGTTTGTCTCAATTTGGGGGACAACTCCAACATCAGACTACCTCCTCCGCCACGACTGGCACTGCGGTTTCTGCGACTGGTTCAGCCAAAGGCTGACCGGCCTTAAGCAAGGACACAACTTCGGTGGCGAATGCGCGCGCATTCAGCTGTCGGATATCCTTAACGCTGAATTGCGTTAAGGGCTTGCTGGTGGATTCATCTCCCGTGTGCTTATGCGGTCTTAAGCGACAGCGCAACCCCTTGCTCCCATGCGTGGAGCATGCGGTTGCCGATATTCTGGAACTCCTGGTGGTCTTTGATGTAGGCGCGAACTTCCTCGGAGGTGCCCGCAATTGCGGCAGCAATGCCTTCGAGTATCTCCCGGGCCCGGGCAGGAGTGCCTCCCATGCGCGTCTCGCCTAATCTCTGCACCTCCTTGGCGTTGGGCCATTTTGTCGAGCCGTTGAGAGTTAGTGCCATGCTGTCCTTGGGCAGATAGACGGAGGTGGTCACCAGATCATAGACGGGCGCGAGACGGGCTTCGCCTTGAACGTCGTCATAAACTATTCCGAAGTTTTTCAAATGCGCGTCACCGTTGCGCAACGCGCAATTGAGGGCAATCAGGGCGAACAGCTTTTCCATGTCCTCGTTGACGTGGGTCGAGTTTGCGAATTGCCCGAAGCGCTTCATGACGGAGGTCTCGTAGCTGCCGCTGTATTTTTGATCCGTCCTGCGGCCGTTAAGCACGCAGAAATCCTCAAATCCGCGGTAGGTGCCCTCCATGCGCAGATCAAAACGGTCGATGACCAGGGCCATGCCGTCCTCGGCCAGCCGGTAGGAGGGGACATCGAGTCCGCATTTGCGCGCTGCCTGCAGGCAAAAATACTCATTGGCCGCCAGTTGCGGATATTCGTTGGGCTCCCAGAACTTCACGATGTGGGTCGCGCCCCTGTAGCTTTGTGAGAGGCGCTGTCCTGTATGCTCCATCTCGTTGAAGGCCTTTTCGTCGCGCACCAGGATTTTGGGCTGCACGCCACTGATCCCCGAGAAGGAGGCAAATTTTTCGAGAAGGTAGCGGAATAGGTCGCCGCCGCGGCCGCGTTCCAGGATTTCGTCCACGGACTGAAAGGGCACGTCTTCGTGCAGCTGTTCTTTGTCGCCGGTATAGCGGATGCGGCCGACCTGCGAGCGCCCGACAATGGACAGCAGGTCGAATTCGTCAAAGGTGCCGGTGGCTTTCGCAAAAGCCAGGCGGAGCCGCTCGCGCAGAACGCCTTCAGGCAGGTTCATCTCGAACATCGGAAGCAGGCCGAAGGGCACACTCCAGGATTCAAGCCGCACCGGCATCGTCACCGAGACGGCGCGCGCGTGCAGGGGGCCCGACTGATAGGCGAACGTGCTGCCGCGCTCGCCATGGCGATCAAGGAGCCCCGCCTCAGCGGCGTCGGTCCAAACTTTGATCATCGCGATCTTCTTTCAGGAGTTGTTCCAGGGTAGGGCGGTGCGAGCTGGCCGTCTGGAGCTTCAGTTCAAGTCCGATCGCGGCGAGCAGTTTGGTGAGTTTTGAGAAACCTAGTTCGCCGGCACGTCCGTTTTCGAGCGCCTCGAGCGTAGCGCGACTGACGCCCGCTTTGCGCGCAAGCGCCGCCTGGCTGAGCTTCAGTTTCCTGCGTTGCCCGGCGATCTCTTGCCCTATAGAGGTTAAGTCCAGCATATGACCAATATATTAGGCATTTATGGCTTTGGCAAGCGTTTTGACTAATATACTAGGCAAACCGCCCTGAGAGAGGATCTGGATTTGGCGCTCCGGGCTTTAGAAACGGTTTCTGCGCCAGATGCAAGTTGGGCTAAGTGGTACGAACAGATCGAGGCTTTCGTACACAATGGAAGAGCGTTCGCGCTCGCTGGCCTTGGTAAAAATGGGGCTGCCATGGCCGAATTTGAGGCGTCCATCAGGCTGAGCCCTGAGAATGCCTGGGTCTACCACAATCGAGGCCAAGTTTGTGAACTTGCTGGCGACCAGGAGAATGCGATCGCAGACTACCAGAAAGAGGAATCCGGCCTTAACTTCCAAACGCAAAGCACACGCGGAGGCACGTATCCGCGAGCTACCCAATCACTCTTGACTCTCCATGTGCTTCGAACGGTGTGTTCGGAGGAGCTTGGAACCTGGAGACAAAGTCCGTGACAGCAGAGCAAAATCACGCCGGACATGCCAAGCCGTTGCAAACGAGCCGTACGTCCTCCTCGCTAAGGCCGCTGCAGAGAGGGTTGGTTCCTCTTCGAGGGCTGCCCACATATCAGCCCGGTAACTGGGTCCCATCATCACCCGACAGCGATAGGCATGATGACGCCGCGCCAGGTCCACAGGCTGTAACACATCGGCGACTCGATCTCGAAGTACATTCGCGGCTACGCGGATCGCACTTCGTTCAAAACGAGAATCTTCACCATGACGCTTCACTTGAAATTCTGTACCCGTTTCAATTAAGTCTAACCGCGGTTCGACATACAAGCTGGCAAGACGAGCGAAACGTCTATCTCTCTTCTGCCAGCGGGCGACAGCGGACCAGAACGCTCTAACCCGCGGCGAGCTTTGCGCAGCAACTAATTTCGTTAGCCGGTCAGCATTGAGCCAAGCTGCGTGTATGCCAAACCAGGTAAGCAGCACTGCTAGAACCCGCAGGTCATATTTTTCGATGCCCTCTATGCTTGCGAACAGGATCGTGTCCTCGATATTCGGCTCGGGAACGGGGGGCGCCGCGAAGTTCATGCCGATTCCAACCATGCGGGAGGTGAGTCCGTCCGGGTGAACAAGTGGAGAGGGGGCAAAAGCCCTGCTAAATGCCATGACCGAGCCTCCTCCGAAGATCAGCAAACGTCGCGCGAACATGATCTGGCCAGTCAGGGTTAGCATCCTGTAGCTCCAGCCATGGAAGCACATTCTCCAGTTCGTTGATCTTCGGCGCGAGCGCGATGCAGTCTCCGAGATCTATACCGCGATCGCAAAGGGCGAAAAGCTTTGCGCAGAGCAGATCCTCTCGGCCGAGACAACGGAGATGAATGGCCGTGCCGGCAAAAACGGTTTGGAGGCGCTCCTCCCATCGCGGCAGAAGGTGACTTGCAAGCGAACTCGGCCCATTGTTCAGCCAGTTATCTTGAAGCGTGCCTCCCTTGGCCCGGACCTTAAATGGCAAAGCCACGCGAGGCCTCGGCAATCTCGTTCGGGATTTCCGGATGCAGAATGTCGCAATCCTTCGTCAAGCGAGACACAACGCCTAGCAAATTGAGCGCGGCGCCACTAATCACTACGGCATCGAACTGAAGCCGTCTCTCGGCCAGGTACTGATCAAATGCGAGTAGCATTGCATGTGTTTCGAGCACGGTATCATTATAACAGATACCTAGTAAAAATGAGAAAAAAATTCGGAGGGAGCGCAGCTCCTTCCTCGCTGTTCGCCACGGCTTTAGTAGACGGAGACCTATACGGAGCTAGAAATCCTTGATCGACGAGATTTAACGGCCGGGATGATTTCTGGGTGCGGAGGCAATGACCTCAATACTGATAACGGCGAGGTCGGTGGTTCAAGTCCACCCAAGCCCACCATTTACTTTCGGCAGGTTACTGAGCGTCGTCCCACAAATCCCAACCCACAACTGAGCCCACACATCATTGCACCATCTGCGTAGCCACTCCCAGCGCCTCAAGGTATTCCCCCCTGTGGCGCCTGTGTTTCATCGCCGTCGTCCTGCGTATACGGGTCGAGCGTCGTCTGAATCTTCGCGTGACGTAGGGTGCCCTGCACGGTCTTAGGTTCGACTTTCGCCTTGTTCACCAGCCAGTTGCTAAGCGAATGGCGAAGATGCAACGACCGGCTCTGTCATCGCATGATCCCTACGCCTCTTCCGTCAAGCGGCGGGCACTGTTCGACAATCTTGCCTCTCGGCTAGCGGGAACGAATACCGGACCAGAGGACTCGCGTTTCACCAGTTGCGTTGGGATGGTAACGACCTCCGCTGCCACATCTGGATGGGTTATTTTTTTTAATACCAGCTCCGCCAGCTGTTTGCCTACCTGATCCGTGAACACGCGGACAGTAGTCAAAGGCGGGTTCAACGCGGCCGCTTCCGGAATGTCATTAAATCCCGCCACGCTGATATCTTCTGGAACCCGCAAGCCGGCTTCCTGAAGCGCCCGATAGACGCCACGGGCTGCGGTGTCTTCTCCAGCAAAAATTGCCGTAGCGCGGTCCTGCGCTTTCAAGATGGATTTTGTGGCGAGGAAACCGATGTCTTCTCCATCGCTGGAGTCCACATCGCTTTTGATCGGCGGCAGACCGGCCTCCTCCATCGCCCGCCGGTATCCTTCATAGCGGCGGCGAAACCACGGCAAGCGGCAGTTCCCTACAAAACAGATCTGCCGGTGTGCAAGGCTCAGCAGGTAGCGTGTGAGACCGTAAGCGCCGTCCACATCATCAAAATAAACCGCGCTGTATTCGTCCTTGCGCCATTCGCCAGCCACGTTGTTCCCCAAGGCCACAAACCCCACGCCTTTGTTGCTCAAAAAATCCAACAGGTTCTGCGAGTTCGTTCCAGCCACGATCGCGCCGCGAATTACGTCATGGCGTTGCAACGCCTGCGGAAGGCGCAGCTCCTTCCACGGCACGTCGTTGGAATACGACACAGGAAGAAAGAGCAGCCCGTAATCATGTGCCGCACAATACGCCTCCGCTCCGACCAGCACCGCCGAGTGAAACGGGTGCAGCACCGCACGATTGCTGAGTATGAACGCAATGATTTTCGATTTGTTTTTACCATCCAGGTCAAACCCCAATTTGAGTGCTGCGCGGTACACACGTTCGCGGAGCCGTGGCGTCACGGAGTGGCTGCCGTTCGCGACACGCGAGACGGTTGCCATGCTTACGCGCGCCTCGCGCGCAACTTCCTCAATTCCAATTTTTCTTGGTTCGCTCGGCACGCTTCTCCCGTTTTAGCTGCAATTCTGTCGTCAGTTCCCCAAGCTCTGCGTGCGCGCCGTGAGCTGGTAGCACGGCCACAAGTAAATTGGGCGCATTTTACGCTCGCCCTGAAATATTTTCAATGCCAGGCCAAGAAAACCCTCTGGAAAAGTAGAAAACACCTGTCCGTGGCCGTTTCCTGACCCTCAACATTCCTGGTTCTGTCACGCCAACCCACTTGCGCCCTTTTTGTAATCCAGCTAAACACTTTGTTGTAAGCAGCTTACACGAAGGATGGCAAGTGGACAAGCGCAAGCGGGGGGTTTTTCCAGTCCTTCATGAAAAAATATCATACAAACAAGAAAGTATTTCTTGACGCCGTACCCTCCTAAGCGATATATGGCCCTAGATAAAGAGGTCTTAGCGGGGTGGATTCCAGTGCTGTTCGACAAGGTGCCAATGGGCGCGTCCGACCGCCTCGCGCGGTTCGCTTCCGCCGCACTTGGGTCTCTACGCAGCCGGATATCGAACTCTCTCCAGGTTCGAAAGGGTGGAAATCGAATGAGAATGAGTATCTTTGTTTTATTGGCAGTTTTAATCGCGTCGACACTGTCAACCGCGCAAGAATTCCGTGGGACGATCAGTGGAGCGGTTACGGATTCGGCCGGGGCCGCCGTGCCGAACGTTCAAGTAGTAGCAACCGAGATCAGCACCGGGACAAGGACGCACACGGTCACGAATGGCGATGGAGAGTACACTTTGCCATTTCTGTTGCCCGGGGACTATGAAATCACCGCACAAGTGGCGGGATTCAAGGTATTTATCCGTAAGGGAGTTCACTTAGCGTCCGGCGATCATCCGGTCATCGACATGCGCCTCGAAGTCGGCGCCTCCACCGAGTCAATACAGGTCACCGCGGAAGTTCCGCTGCTCAACGTGGAAAACGCTTCGACGTCGCAAGTCATCACCGCCAAGCAGGTGGAAGATTTGCCGCTCAACGGCCGGGCCCCCATGATGTTGGCCCAACTGGCGATCGGCGTGGTTGCCACCGCGAATCCGTCGCTGGTACATCCGTTCGACAATAACGGATCCGCCGCTTGGAGCATCTCCGGGACGCCTGCGCAAACCAGCGAGTTGCTGATGGATGGCGCTCCTGACGAACTCTGGAGCGGCAGCCTGGCCTACAGTCCTCCGCAGGATGCCGTGCGGGAGGTAACCGTGGATGCATTCAATACCGATGCCGCCTACGGTCACACCTACGCCGGGACCATCAATATGGTTTTGAAGACCGGGACCAATGACTTCCATGGATCGATTTACGAGTTCGGCCAGGCGTCGGCGCTCGATGCGAACAACTGGTTCAACGACAGAAGCGGAATCGACAAGCCGGTGACCCACTTCAACCAGTACGGCTTGACCGCCGGCGGTCCAGTCATACTGCCCAAGCTCTACAACGGGAAGGACAAGCTCTTCTGGTTCTTCACCTGGGAGAACCTCGATGACGCCCAGCCGACTGCCGATATATCGACCGTACCCACTGCGGCCGAACGGCAAGGAGACTTTTCCTCCCTACTGGCGCTCGGTTCCTCGTATCAGATCTACAATCCGTACTCCGCCGTGCAAAATGGAACCACCATCAATCGTCAACCTTTCCAGTGCGACGCTTCCGGCAATCCCTTGCCGCCAAACCTTACACCAGGCCCCGGATACGGGACGCAGGCCGCCGGCGCTCCGTGCAACAAGATTCCCACCGCCCTGCTGAATCCTGTTGCGCTGGCCTACTTGAAATATTATCCAGCAGCGAATTCCACAGGTGAGGCCGATGGATACGAGAACTATCTGAACCAGAATACGAGCGCCGACTCCTTTAACAACGAATTGGGGCGGCTGGACTACAACATGAGTGCGCGGAGCCGCCTGTTTTTCGATTTCCGGCACAATGCTCGCACGCAAGAGAAAGACAACTACTTTAGCAACATCGCGACCGGAACGACTCTCTCCCGTGTGAATTGGGGAGCAACGCTGGACGAGGTATACACCTTTTCCCCCACGCTCGTGGCGGATGTACGGGCCAATTGGACGCACATGAATGAAGTACATGGTGATCCGAGCACCGGGTTCAATCCAACCCAGTTAGGTTTTCCGTCGTACGTCGCCTCTTCTTCCCAATATCCGATTTTGCCCGCCATCGCCTTCTCGGGTAGTTGCGGAAGCCAAAGCAGCTTCCAATGCCTTGGCAACACCAGTGACGGCATCGATCCTTCGGACGCCTACCAACTGTTCGCCGACATAGTGAAAACGAAAGGGAAGCATACCCTGAAATTCGGCATTGATTTCCGCCGCTATCAGTTCGGCTACACAAATTATGGAAGCTCCGCGGGAACCTATACCTTTGGATCGAACTGGACGAATGGTCCCACCTCGGGCTCTCCGGCGTCGTCCTTTGGCCAGGACTTCGCCGCATTTCTACTGGGTTTGCCGAGCAGCGGTTCGTATTCCGAGAATGCTTCCGGCGTCTTCCGTTCCTACTATTACTCCGCCTATGTTCAGGACGACTGGAGAATTACGAGAACCCTGAGCTTGAATCTCGGATTGCGCTTTGAACACGACACGCCCTATGGCGAAAGCCTTGGACAGACGGTGAACGGCTTCAATTTCGGTGCAGCAAGCCCCGTTGAAGCCGCCGCCCAGGCGGCCTTCGCCAGCCACTTCCCGGCAGGCTTGCCCACCGACAACGGACAGGCGCCGCTGACGCAGTTCAACGTGTTAGGCGGGTTGACCTTCGCCAGTCCTGCGAATCCGGCGGTGTATACACTGGACTCGCACATGTTCAGCCCCCGCGTTGGATTCGCCTGGAGTCCGGACGCCTTACACGGGAAGACCGTAATTCGCGGCGGATTTGGAATATTCGTAGCGCCCTTCGTGCCCAGCGCCCTCGGCACCAATGGCAACTACTCTTCCAATCCACTGGCCAACCAGGAAGGCTTCAGTGCTAACTCTACCTATGTCGCAACATCGAATAACTTCCTTAGTCCGGCGACAATGTTAAGCAATCCCTTCCCGGGCGGCATTGAGCAGCCAGTCGGTTCCTCGGAGGGCCTTGCTACATTCCTGGGGCAAACGGTGTCGTTCATTTCGCCCAACGAAAAAGATACCTACTCGCTCCGCTGGAATTTCGGTGTGCAACAGGCGATCACGCCCCAGCTCTTGTTCGAAGTGGACTATGTAGGGAATCACGGCGTGCATCTGCCCATTGAGGACACGCAGGACAATCCCATCCCCGCGCAATATCTGAGCACCGAGACTACGCGCGATACCGCCGTGATCGACGCCCTTTCCGCGACCGTGGCCAATCCCTTCAAAGGTCTGCTGCCTGGAACGAGCCTGAATGGGTCGACCATCAGCGTGGCGCAGTTGCTGAGCGTATATCCGGAATTTCCCCAAGGAAACGGCAGCACCAGCGCCGGCGTTTTGAACCAAAACGCTCCCAATGGCCAGTCTTTCTTTGACAGTTTGGATGTACGGGTAGAAAAGCGATTTTCCAAGGGTCTGTCCGTTATCGGCAATTACTCGTTCTCCAGGCTCATCGAAAAGGATTCATACCTCAACGTCACGGACACGCATCCTGAAGAGCGAATCTCTCCCTTCGATCATACTCACCATTTCGTAACCGGATTCAGCTACGAGCTGCCGGTTGGACGAGGCAAGGCCCTGAATATGCAGTCCCGGTGGTCCAACCTGGCGTTCGGCGGTTGGATTGTCAATGGCATCTATACCTATCAAACCGGTGCGCCGGTTCTCTGGTCCAACAGCGACTACGTCTACCTGGGCGGACCTTTGGATTACAACGCCAGCCAGGTCAATGGTCCGACCTTCAACACCGCCGCCTTCGACACCAAGGCCGCAGACCAGTTCGAATACCACCTCCGAACCTGGCCTTCGACGCTCTCCAGCGTCCGCTACGAGGGAATCAATAACCTGGATTCTTCGATCCTCAAGAACTTCGGCATCACGGAAAGAGTTTATTTCCAGTTGCGTCTTGAGGCGTTCAATGTGCTGAATCACCCGACCTTCGGAGGAATCAGCGGAAGCGCGGGGCCGAATATGACTCCGACGAGCAGCGCGTTTGGAACTCTCTCCGGGCAGGCGAACCTTCCACGCGAGATCCAGTTGGGCGCGCGTTTTGTTTGGTGAAGCGGACACCTCGGACAGGACCCGATCCGGCCGGCGGAACGCTGGGACGAGTGTCATCGTCTTCGTTCTGGCGGCTGCCGCGGCTGGCCGCGCCAACGCCCAGGATCGGCGAAACGTAGTGCAGCCGAAGATTCCCCCGGCCTGCGTGAGCCTGATGGCGGAACTGACCGCTGTAACCAACAATTCGACGCTTGCTGAGGCCGACGAGCAGAATCCGGACACCGTGCGAATCCAGCAAGCCCTCGACGTGTGCCCTGCGGGCCGTGCCGTTGAACTCAAAGCTGGCGGCGCGCACAACGCCTTCCTTTCTGGGCCTCTGTACCTACGTTCTGATGTGACACTTTTGGTGGACGCAAACACGACATTGTTTGCTTCGCGGAATCCGCGGGACTATGACGTCACTCCTGGCGCATGCGGCATTGTCGACCGGAATGGCCACGGCTGCAAAGCGCTGATTAATGGTGATCATGTCGCGAACGCCTCCGTCGTGGGTAATGGCACGGTCGACGGCCGCGGATGGGCGAAGCTGGTGGGACAAAAGGAGTCCTGGTGGGAACTCGCCGAGGATGCCAGAGAAGGAAATCGCAGCCAGAATTGTCCGCGGCTCTTTCAAATCATTGACTCCGACAACTTCACCCTGTACCTGATCACGTTGAAGAATGCCGCCAATTTCCACGTAGCGTATACCGGTGGCACGGGCTTCACGGCCTGGGGCGTGCTGATCGACACGCCCAAGACCGCCCGCAATACCGACGGCATCGATCCCATTTCTGCGACCGATGTCACTATCACACATTCTTATATCCGCGCAGGCGACGACGACGTGGCCATCAAAGCAGGAGATTCCGGGCCATCCTCGCATATCACCATTTCTCACAATCACTTCTATTCGGGCCATGGAATGTCCATTGGCAGTGAAACGAACGGCGGCGTCAGCGCCGTGCGTGTCGTCGATCTTTCGATCGATGGTGCCGACAATGGCATCCGCGTTAAATCCAACTCCAGCCGTGGCGGTCTGGTCCATGACGTCGTGTATCAGGATGTCTGCATGCGCGACGTCAAAAACCCGATCCTGATGGATACGCATTATGCGTTTTATGGAAGCGCGAAATACCTGCTTCCTGTTTTCGTGGACATCTCCTTGCATGATGTCCGCGTGCTGGGTGCGGGAAAAATCACCCTGGAGGGGTACGATACGACCCACCGTCTCGGCATACAGTTCGACGATGTGATCCTGGATTCACCACTGCAGGTCAAGATGGTCGCCAGCCGCGCAGACATAACGCTTGGCCCAGGTTCCGTCAATTTCCTGCCGTCGGGAGACGACATCCGGATTACTGGGAAACCCGGCCCTGGGAAGACGATGACCTGTGCGGACAAGTTCGTCTCCCTGCCCGTAAACTGATCGCCGCCGACAATCCCATCAGTGGTCTCTCGTTGGGTCCCAACCGTCAGTAGAGGACAGGAAATATTTGGTTTCGAACTGCTTCGCTTCCGAGCTGCTCAGAAACCTCGTATGTGGCTCTCGACGTACCAGCAAACCTCCCGGTCCCGAAGAATCGTATTCCGCATAAAAGGCGGTATCGAGAGAATGTGTCTCTCCCGGATGCCACTCTCGCCATCCCGCTGGATCGATGTGTGATCCCATCACTGTGCTCAGAAAAACTACTCTCGCGTATGGCCGCCACGGTCTTCCGAGGTACACCCCCTTTCCGGCCTCCACTGCCGTCAATTTACAGTGGTTGAGCACAAAACCGCCGGTTCCATCGCTCGTGGTCCTGCTCTGCGCTGTAATGTATCCAGCGCCAGCGCTGTGGATTTCGCAATCCTCGAATACCGCCTGGGCATTGCCGAAAATGAAATCGACCGCCCCTGCGATGTAGCAGTCCTCATAATATTGGCGTCCGGAAGCCGCGTAGAGGGTATCCTGCCATCCGATTAACCGGCAGTGCCGCAAAACCGCGCGGTCGGAATGAATCGACAATGCCACAGCCTGTGAGCCGGGACCGTACGAGTTTTCGATAGTGACGTTAGACGCTTCAAATTCCGCACCTTCGACGTCGACCGTGCTGCTCAGGAACGTGCCGCCGGCTGCCGCCGCACTCATGTTGTAGGTGATTACCGTGGAACTTGGATCCTTCCCGAGACCTAGGAAAGTGACGCGGGGTCTGTCGAGCGGTACTACCACGCGTTCGCGGTACACTCCCGCGCGGATCGCGATGACGAGCCGCCCGTCGCGCTCCTGGGGGGCGTGATCGATGGCTTGTTGTATGGTCTGGAAATCGCCACTGCCATCGGGCGAGACAATCACTTGGATGGGTTGGCTGGCGTTGGCCGGTTGCGGAAACAGCGTGCCAAACAAGGCGCACGGAGTGCATGCCGCTAGAGCAGCGATCAGACTCGGCAACATCCGGGAGCGTGTCAGCAACTTTTTTGGTCGGCGGTCCGCGAAGCACACCGGGTCAAAATTATAGTCCAGTCCCCGTAGACAAATCGAGCGAATGTTTTCCGGAATATATGAAAATTTTCAACATATCATGGAATTATTTCTTGACAACGCTCGTTCTCCTATGTTCAAGTCCCTTTTTGCGGTTGGCTACTCCGCGGCCACGCGATCTCTGGGGATCAAACTTCCTCCCTGTGGGGAGCGGCCTCCACTGTGCTAAAGCCTGTCAATCCAGACAGATGACGGCGGCTCGAGAAGGTCGAACAGGAACATTCTATAGTGTGTGATCGGCGCGAATTTCTTAAGGTCCTCACAGGCTGCCGCATCTTCGCAGGGCCCACGTGTTTTTGCGCAGCGCAACCCAATTGTCGTTACCCATCGGCTACCTCTCCTGCGGACCCCGATCCTTGGGAAGAGGTGCCGCGAATTCTCGCGCGTATCGCCGCTCCCCAATTTCCAGACCGGGAGTTCGATATCTTGAAATTTGGGGCGCTGGGTGACAATAAGACCGATTGTACGGCGGCCTTCCACAATGCTATTGCCGCGTGCCACCAGGCCGGCGGAGGGAGGGTGGTCGTTCCGGAAGGAGAATTCGTTACGGGCGCGATCCAGCTTCTGAGCCGCGTGAATCTTAACCTCCATAGCGCAGCTACAATCCGCTTTGCGTCCGATCCGCGGGCCTACCCGCTCGTCTTCACACGCTGGGAAGGCACCGAACTGATGAATTTCTCTCCCTTCGTTTACGCCTTCGAACAGGAAAACATTGCTATCAGCGGTGCGGGCACCCTCGATGGCGGCAGCGATTGCCAACATTGGTGGCCCTGGAGAGGGCGGCGCGGGTGCGACGGGCAGCCAGGTGATCCAGACCAGACCAACGATCGCAATTTGCTGCAAGCAATGGGCGAGAAAGGCGTGCCCGTCAGCGAGAGGGTGTTCGGCGAGGGTCACTATCTGCGCCCGCAGTTCATCCAGCCGTATCGCTGCAAGAATGTCCTGATTGAGGGAATCACTCTACGAAAGTCTCCGATGTGGCACGTTCATCCGGTGCTGTGCACCAACGTCACGATACGTAACTTGACCATCCATAGCGCTGGCCCGAATACCGACGGATGCGATCCGGAGTCCTGCACGGACGTCTTGATTGAGGACTGCGTCTTTAACACCGGCGACGACTGTATTGCGATTAAGTCCGGACGAAACGGCGACGGTCGCCGGCTTCGTGTTCCGTCGCAGAACATCATTGTTCGCGGCTGCCACATGGCCGATGGACACGGTGGCGTGACGATCGGCAGCGAAATTTCCGGTGGCGTGCGTAATGTTTTCGCCGAAAATTGCCATATGGATAGTCCACGCCTCGAGGTTGCTCTGCGTATTAAGAACAATGCCGCCCGCGGCGGCGTCTTGGAGCACATTTGCGCTCGCCATATTGCAGTCGGCCAGGTGGCCATGGCCGGCCTTTCCATCGACTTTCACTACGAAGAGGGTGACGCCGGAGGCTTCGTTCCCGTGGTTCGCGACGTGGACATCCGCAATTTGCATGTTCGACAAACGAAGTATCCCGTGTACCTTCGCGGATTGAGGAATGCGCCGATCGAGAATGTCCGGCTGACGGGCTGCACTTTTGCCAACGCCGCCCAACCGAACCTTGTGGAGAATGTGAACAGCCTTGTGCTCCGCGACGTGAGCGTGAATGGCCAGCTTGTCAAAGAAAAAAACACCTTGTCGCAATCGGGATTACCCTGAAGAAAAAGCACACCAGCTTGAGGGGGCTATGGCCATGATAAGCGAAAATTTTCTGCTCCAGAGTGTCGCTGCACGGCGACTTTATCACGGCTATGCCGCGGATCTGCCCATCCTCGATTTTCACGGCCACCTTTCCGCCAAAGTGATTGCCGAGAACCCGCGCTTCCGCGATCTTTCAGAAATATGCCTCGAGGGCGATCACTACAAGTGGCGCGTCATGCGTGCCAATGGCGTGCCCGAGCGGTATTGTACCGGCGATGCGTGTCCCTTCGACAAATTCACGGCCTGGGCGAAAACGGTTCCCTACACCCTACGCAATCCCCTCTTTCACTGGACGCATCTTGAACTGGCAAGGTATTTCGACATCCACGAACTGCTGAATGAAAAGACCGCTCCCGCGATATGGCAGCGCGCCAACGAGCGCCTTCAGAGCGACGCATTGACTCCTCGGGAAATTCTCACCAAGTTCCGCGTTTCCGCGCTGTGTACCACGGAAGATCCGCTGGCCTCGCTGGAGTTTCACGAGCAGATTGCGCGCTCCGGCTTTGCCACGCGTGTTTTTCCCGCCTTCCGTCCGGACAATGCGCTGCGCACGCACGACCCCCGCGCCTTCAATACATGGGCGGATGAACTTGCCGCGTGCACCGGCTTGAATATCGCCGATCTTTCCGATTTCTTAGAGGCTTTGCGTCTGCGGCACGACGAATTCCACCGTCACGGCTGCCGCCTCTCCGATCATGGGTTAAATCATTGTTACGCCGAGCCCTGCACACCTCGTGAAGCGCAATCCCTCTTCGCTGCTCTACGCGCAGGCGGACACCTAAGTAGCGCGGAATCCGCAAAACTCAACAGCCATCTCATGATTTTCTTCGGCCGTATAGATGCCGAGAAAGGCTGGACGAAGCAGCTTCACCTTGGAGCGCACCGCAATTTGAACTCGCGAATGCTCGAACTCCTCGGGCCAGATGCGGGGTTCGACGCCATGGGCGACTGGATTCAGGCAACTTCTTTGTCGGGTTACTTGGACGCCTTGGCCCGCGAGGACGCCTTGCCCAAAATGATCCTTTTCAATGTGAACCCCTCGGACAACTATCTTTTTGCCAGCATCGCCGGCTGTTTCCAGGGGGATACCTCCACGGCCGGCAAAATCCAGTTTGGCAGCGGTTGGTGGTTCCTCGACCAGAAGGAAGGCATCGAACTGCAACTCAACGCGTTGTCGAATTGTGGCTTGCTTTCCCGCTTTGTCGGTATGGTCACTGATTCCCGCTCTTTCATGTCCTTTCCCCGCCACGAATATTTTCGCCGCGTGCTCTGCAACCTCATGGGCGACGAAATCGAAAAGGGCTTGCTGCCGGATGACGACGAACTCATCGGCACCATGATCAGGAAAATCTGCTTTGACAACTCCGCTGAATACCTTGCATTGCCAACCGTAGTGGATTCCACGCCATTTGCCGCCGCCGAACAGCGCTCCTGAGTTCGTCCGTGTCCCCGCTGCTCACCGACAGGCGGTTACCGGCCCTTGCGGTCCTTTCGTTCAAGCTGCGTCACTGTTGCCAGCCGCCGCCCAGAGCTTGATAGAGCTGAACCAGCGCTTGAAGTTCGTTGAACTGAGCCTGCGCCAGAGTAAGTTCATCCGAGAAGTAATTGGTCTCGTTTGTCAGAACTTCTAGGTAGTCCGTGGCGCCGGCAGTGAAACGCTGCTCGGAAAGTTGCGCTGCATCTCGAGCTGAATCTGTCAGCTTCTCTTCCTGAATGCGAAACTCGCGGTTCTTTTGATACGCGACAAGCCCATCGGAAACGTCTCGAAACGCGCTTTGGATGCTCTGCTGGTAGGTCAGCAGTATTTCCTGTTGCTGAGCTTCGGCCAGCCGGACGCCCCCCCGTAGCCGCCCGCCTTCAAAGATAGGCTGAAGCAATGATCCGCCTAAACTCCAAATTCCCGCCGGGCCGGTGAAAAGATTCGTGAGCGTCGAACTTTGGTATCCCGCCGTTCCCGTCAGTGAAATCTGCGGAAAATATGCGGCTCTGGCCACACCGATCTGCGCGTTTGCGGCAATCAAATTCTCTTCAGCTTCACGAATGTCCGGTCGACGTTCGAGCAAGGAAGAAGGTAGTCCCGCGGGAACTTCTGGTGCATGAGGTTGGTCGGTCAATTTCAACCCACGTGGAATGCTGCCAGGATTATTTCCCAAGAGTATGCTGAGCGCGTTCTCCTGCTGTTCGATTTGCCTTTCTAGGTCGGGTACTTGGGCACCGGCCGTGTAGACCAACTGTTCCGCTTGGCGCTGGTCGAGCATGGTATCGATACCGTGTTCCGTACGCAGGCTCGTCAATTCAAGCGATTCCTTGCGAGAAGCGAGAGTGCGTTTCGAGATTTCGAGTTGTAGATCGAGTTCTCTCATCTGAAAGTAACCACTCGCAACGTTGGCGACCAGAGTCGATATTACCGCTTGCTGCGCCCACCCTTGGGCAAGCAAACGGGCTTTTTGCTCCTCGGTCGCTCGCCGGTATCTTCCCCAAAAATCAAGATTCCAGGACGCGGAGAGGTTCACCTGTCCCTCGGTCAGTTGATAGCTGGGTATAGGGCCGACGGCTGGGTTGCCCTGGCCGGTAATCCCAGCGCCGCCGCTCAAGGAGGGAAATTGATCCGCGCGCGTAATCTTAAGTTGCGCCCGAGCCTCAAGAACTCTAGCCGCCGCGATGCGCACATCATAGTTATTCTTGATGGCTATGCGTATCAAGGACTGCAACTCTTTGTCCTGGAAAACGTCCCACCATTTCTCCTCACCAAGAGAAGGGGGCTCGGATCTGCCCATTTCGTCCTCCGCGAGTCCTCGATAGGCTGCGGGTACATCCACGGCCGGCCTTCGATAATTCGGGCCGACAGCGCAGCCTGCGAGAAACATAACAAGCCCCATGAACAGCACAATAAAAGATCCGAAGTGGTTGCGGTTGCTTTGATTCATGTGCATCAATCTCCAACTCCTGGCTCGATTGCGACTACCCCGTCAGCCGATGCTTGCGAACGCCTCGAACGGAAGAACGAAATGCGGTCCAGAAACTTCTCCTGGAATTCTTCAAGGTACAGGTAAATTGCAGGGGTGATAAAGAGCGTGATGAGCTGAGAAACCACGAGCCCGCCAATAACCACAACGCCCAGCGGCCGGCGGGATGCGCCGTCGGCGCCGTAGCCCAATGCGATTGGCAACGCGCCCAACAGGGCCGCCAGCGTGGTCATCATGATCGGCCGGAAGCGCTCGATACTGGCATCGTGGATCGCCTGGTCGTCTTTGATTCCGTGCTCGACCCGCTGCTGCGCAAAGTCTACGATCATGATTCCGTTCTTCTTCACGATTCCCATCAGCATGAACATGCCGATATAGGCGTACAGCGAAGCCTCGGACCCGAACAACCAGAGGGTGAGCAAACCTCCGAAGAGCGCCACAGGCAAAGAGGAAAGGACCGTAATCGGGTGAAGATAGCTTTCATACAGAATCGCCAGAATCACGTACATCACAAAGAAAGCCAGCAGCATCAGGACGGCTAGGCTCGAAACCGTGTTACGAAACGTCAACGCCTCGCCCTGCAAACTTCCTTGGACGCTGCTCGGGAGGGTCTGCTTCGCTGCGGCTTCAACGAAGTCCGTCGCCTGTCCAATCGCATAGCCCGGTTTCAAATTGAAAAACAAGGTGACACTTGTAAATTGGTTGATGTGATTCACAGCTTGCGGCCCCAAGACGGTGCGCCAGGTCGTCAGCGCGTTGAGAGGAATCATTCGCGTGCCATCGTCGCTCTTGATGTACAGGCGACCTAAATCATCCGGGGCTGAACGTTCGCTATCTTGGACTTCGAGAATTACTTGGTATTGATCAGTCGTCTTTTTGATGAGATAGCTGTAGTTTTCTGAATAGGCGCTATGCAGCAGGTTGAGAATCCTAGTTTCCGAAACGCCATAGAGTTTGGCTTGGTCTCGCAGAATATCGATCTGCAGGTTCGGGGTGTGATTGAACAAGTCGGAGTTTACAAAGAGGAATCCCGGATATTCGCGCATTTTAGCCATCAACTTGTTGGCGGTGCTATAGACCTCGGTGGAATCGATTCCGGAAATTGCGTAAGCGAATTGTCCCTGCGTATTGGCCGTGGCGCCTGTGCTGATCTCCAGGACCGGGTTGGGCTGCAGAAACGTGATGGTCCCGGGAATCTTTGAGTCGAGCTCGCCCATCAGTTGTCCAGCGACTTTTTCAATGGGCAATCTTTGTGATGGATCCTTCAGGAACGCGATTACAAATTCCTGATTGGCCGCCAAGAACTGGCTGTTCCCACTCATTGTGAAAGTGCTTCCAACTGCCGGATTGGCGCGCAGAGTTTTTTCAACCTCCGTCTGATATGCGTGCATCTGCTCTGGAGAGGAACCTTCCTGTGCGATCAACACGCCGCGGATGAATGAGCTGTCACCGACCGGGAGAAACGACTTCGGTATGCTGTAGAACAGATACCCAGTTCCGAACAGGCACGCTAACCATGCCACCGCTGAAATCCACCGGTGGCGCAGAAAGAACCACAGCGAACGCCCGTAGACGTTGAGCACTCTGCGCTCAATATTCCCGATAACTCGTTCCATCCAATTCTTTTTGGTGCCGGCGCCGCGCTCGGCTAACAACCTTGAAGTCATCAGCGGCGTAAGCGTCAGCGAAATAATTCCGCTCGCGATGATCGAAACGATGATGGTGATTGAGAACTCGCGGAAAATCCGGCCAAAGAGTCCGCTCATGGCGACAAGAGGAATGAAAACGGCTGCAAGTGAAAGCGTCATAGCCAGGATCGTGAAACTGATTTCCTTGGCGGAATTCAAGGAGGCTTCAAACGCACCCTGGCCCTCTTCCATCAGCCGCACCGTGTTTTCGAGAAAAACAATGGCGTCGTCCACGAGAAAACCGATCGCCAATGTCAGTGCCATTAAGGAGAGATTGTCGAGGCTGTAGTCCAGAACCCTCATAACCACAAATGTCAGAAGGAGGGAAAGCGGCAAGGCCACCGCCGGTATCAACGTGTCGCGAGCCCGGCCTAGGAACACGAAGATAACCATAACGACCAGCGCAAACGCGATGTACAGCGTCTCTTGCACATCTTTCGTGCTGTTCACGATAGTCTTTGAGCGGTCGTATATCGGAACGAGGGCGACGGAACCGGGAAGTTGGGTTTTAATCGTCGGGAGGATACTCCGTACGGAGTTCGCAACCTCCACTGCGTTCGAGCCTGCTTGGCGAAACACGGCCACAACGACGGTAGCCGAGGGCACCGAGTACCCTCTGGCCCAAAACCGCATGTCAATTCGTTCGTCCTGCACGCTCTCCCGACTAACGGCCACATCCTTAAGGTAAACCGGCGCACCGTTGCTCTGGCCGACGATCAACTGGTCGTATTGTTCCGCCGAACTCAATTGTCCCTGCGGCTGCAGCAGAAAGGTGCGATGCGCGCCGTCGAATTGTCCCGCGCCGGTGTAGCTCGTGCCGCTCTTGATCGCGGCAGTTAAGTCATCGAGCGAGATGTTTCGCAACGCCATGGTCGAAGGATCGGCCTTAATCCTCACTGCCGATTGTGTGCCGTACACGGCAACCTGACTGACGCCGGGCAGAATGCTGATGCGTTCGCCGACCTGGGTATTGGCGTAATCATAGAGCTGGCCTTCGGTGGCGGTGTTGCTAGTCAGCGCGATATAAAGAATGGGTTGGTCGTTGGGATTAGTCTTGGTGAATGTCGGTGGGCTTGGAAGATCAACGGGCAGTTGTCCCTGTGCTCGTGTAATTGCCGCTTGAACGTCAGTGGCAGCTGCATCGAGGCTTTTCGAGAGCGCAAATTGCAGCACGAAACTGGTGTGCCCCTGCCCGCTGTTGGAGGTTACCAACTCGAGTCCCGGAATCTGCATGAACTGTCGTTCGAGCGGCGTCGCCACGTTGTTGGCCATCGTTTCGGGCGTCGCTCCAGGGTAGTTGACCTGCACTTGAATCACCGGATAGTCCACAGCTGGCAGATCGCTCACGGGCAATCCAAAGTACGCCACCACGCCAAACAGGATGGCCGAGACCGTCAGAACTGCGGTCATCACTGGACGACGAATGAATGGCTCAGAGAGTGAGAGATTCATGACTTTCCACCTTGACTGGAACTCGACTCAACGGTTTGCTTGCCGGTCGGACTGGCCACCTCAGTAGGGGCGGAGGCCACTCGAACCTTGGAACCTGGAATAATTGTCAATTGTCCTGTCATCACAACGTTTTCACCGGCAGTCAGTCCGTCAGTGATGACTATGTCGTTGCCCTGGCGTTGCCCCAGCTTCACCAGCCGAATGTCCGCCGTGCCATCTGATTTCACAACGTAGACGTAGAATCCCTTTTGGCTGATTTGCGTGGCTTCGTTCGGCACTAGCACGGCCCCTTTTTTTGTCTCCAGAACCAGCCTGACGTTCACAAATTGGCCCGGCCAGAAATGGTGATCCGGATTCGCAATCGTGGCTCGCAGATTGACGGTGCCCGTTCCGTTCTGCACTGTATTGTCCAGAAAGGTGAGTTTCCCGATTCTCGCGGCGCTCTCCGGCTCGGATGGCAGCCGGACGTCGGCCTTCAACGTTCCCCGCTTCATCTCTTTCTGAACTTCGGGAAGGTCGCGTTCGGTGATAGTGAAATCCGCGTAGATGGGATCGAGTCGTTGGGTCAGCAATAGCGAAGTCGTATTGGCCTGCACGACGTTTCCCACGTCAACGAGCCGCGCCCCCGCGCGTCCTTCAATCGGCGAATGAATGAAGCAGTATTCGAGATTGAGCCTCGCTGTTTCGAGCGCTGCTTCGGCAGCTTCGACTTGTGCCTCGTCCACATCGACCGTGCTCTTCTTCGTGTCATAGTCCTGTTTCGAGATGGCTTTTGTTCCGACCAGTTCCGCGTCGCGGGCAAACTGGATCTTGGCGAGTTCCAGGGACGCTTTCGCTTGCGCGAGGTTCGCTTGTGCTGAATCCAACTGCGCCTGATAGGGCCGAGGATCGATCACGAAGAGCAACTGACCTTTCGTCAGATTCGCGCCATCTTCGAAGTGTCGTTCTGTGATGCGTCCTCCCACCTGGGGTGTCACCGTTACGGACTCGAAAGCCCCGTTGCGGCCAATTTCATCGAGGTAAACGGGAACATCCGTCGCGGTTGTAGTGGCCACAGTCACGAGTGTGCCTTCCGGGCGTGCTCCCGCTGCCGCCTGAACCGGCCCCCTATTGCACCCAGCCGCGGCGATGAGCAGGATGTTGGATGCCATCAAACCGAGAATTCCCTTCAATTTCACGAGTTCCTCCCAGGTAAGTAATTCGTTCAAAAGCAGCCCGATCAGTTGGCGCTGCCTTGGTGTGATTCGCGATACTCAATCCTCATCATATTCATGCGCCCATTCGGAACGCCGTCGCTTGTGTTCTGCTTTGCGCCGTTACAGTCGGTGTTTTCGGCCGAGCCTGTTGATGAGGGAGTCGAAAACAACCAAAAAAGCCAGAACCACCGCTACTCCCATCAATGCGATTTCCACGATTCCTCACTTTCCGACCCGGTTCTTGCACCGGACCTGCAGGTTCTCGATCACCTGCGTTGCATACAGACCGCTGACGATGAAGTGGGCGCCCGCTCTCATCATTTTTGTAAGTACCCTTTCTCCGCTCGTATCAATGAATGTGACCTGACTCAGATCAACGATGCAGCTTCGTCCAGTGCGTTGGGCGTACGCTCTTTTCCAAGTCGACCGGAGCTCAGCAGCCCATGGACCGATCAACCGCCCCTGAAGAATCCAGTTCTGCTCAGACGGCGTATCAACGATGGTGATTCGCAGCACTGCCATTACCCCCATTCATCAACAGGAAGCGTGGCCGGTAGTGGAGCGGCCCGGCGATCTCGGCCGGGCTCGCCTCTCGAGGTTGCTGTCGCGCAGAAATTGAATGAGAACGTGAACATAGAAAATGCATGCCGCGATTCCGATGCAACTGAAGAGAATCGCCACGTCATCGGCCCTTGTGCCTCGAAACCATTTCGGACGCCTTTCTTTTCGTCGGTGAAGAGAAGTGCACGTCCGATGCCAGGAGATCTGCCGTGCGCGTATTTCGCCAAGCTGCCGGAAAGAGGAGAGTTGATTGAACAGCAGGTCTGCCGAGAGGCGGAAGTGCCCAAGTGCCAATGCCAATGCCAACGTTGGCACGTTGGCATCTTCAGAAAAGCGTTAGATCGCTTCGGCTAAATTGGAGGGCACGGACGTCCGTTCATGCTCGCTGTTTCGGGTCAATCCAAGCTTGCGCATGCGGAATTGCAGCGTCGAACGCTTCATTCCCAGTCGAAGCGCTGCGCCATTCGGTCCGGCAACAACCCAGTTCGTTTGCTCCAACACGCTCAAGATATGATTCCGCTCAGCTTCCTCACCTTCAGTTCTAAGTTTTTGACGTGCGCTGTTCGCCGCGTAGTGATTCGTCTGATTCGGTGTTGTGAGCGAAGTTGCCATCGGGCGAGCCTTTAGATCGCTCAGCGGCACTTCGAGAACCGCTCCTTCCGATGTGATCACGGCGCGCTCGATTACGTTTTGCAGCTCGCGGACGTTGCCGGGCCAATGGTATTCGACCAGCCCCTTCATGGTTTCCGATGAAATCGTGTCGACGTCCTTGTTGATACGGCGCGCGAACTGGGACGCGAAATGCCGCACCAGCAGCGGGATATCTTCGGGGCGCTCGCGCAGCGGCGCCACACGAACTGGAAACACGTTGAGCCGGTAAAACAAATCGCTGCGGAACTTCTGTTCGCTCACCATCGCTTCCAGATCGCGATTCGTGGCCGCAATCAAACGCGCGTCGGAACGAAGCGTCCGCGAACTCCCAAGCCGTTCAAACTCCCGTTCTTGCAGCACACGAAGGAGCTTAGGCTGCAGTTCCAGTGGAATCTCTCCAATTTCATCCAGAAATACGGTCCCATTATTGGCCAGCTCAAAACGGCCAATTCGCTGCGCGATAGCACCCGTAAAAGCGCCTTTTTCGTGGCCAAAGAGCTCGCTCTCCAGCAATCCGGTGGGAATTGCCGCGCAATTCAATTTCACGAAGGCATTCGCGCGGCGCACGCTCCGATTATGGATCGCCCGTGCGATCAATTCTTTTCCGACGCCCGTCTCGCCGTGGATCAGGACAGTGGATTCGGTCGGTGCGACGGTTTCTACCTGCTTGAGCAGACGTTTCAGGACCACACTCTTTCCTATGATTTCCTCGAAGTTCATCTCGCTGCGGATTTCGTCTTCAAGGTACAGCTTCTCTCGGGAGAGTTTGTCTTTCAGGTCGGCGATCTGCTTATATGCGAGCGCGTTCTCGACGGCGATCGCGATTTGATTTGCAACCTGAGTAAGGAATGCCATATCGTCCGCGGTGAAGGGAACCTCGTCCCGTCTGCCTACCGTTAGCACGCCTAGCACCCGATTTCGGCTTACTAGCGGCAATGCGCACCCAGTCTTGAGGCCTTCCTCATGAGCCAGGCTATTCGGAATGTCGCGCGCATGGCCTTTCCAAGCCTTCCCGGCCCGGAATACTGCACCGATAGGGCTTTCCATCGAAACCACACCTTCCTTAGGGATGAACCCCCTGCCTTCCGGGAAATCCCGCGCGCAAAGCCGCAATTGTTTGGTCTCAGGATCAAACAGTATGACGCCGGTGAGATCGCATTGCATTACCCGACGGGCGTTGGCGGAAACCGTTCGGAGGAGATCCTGAAGCTCGAGATTCGAGGTAATGCTATTGGTGAGATCAAGCAGCAAATCCAGACGGTCTTTCTCTCGCTGCAATTCGGTCTGGCTGCGTTGCGACCTTTCAAAATTCAGCGCGTTATCCATCGCCACGGCAAGTTGATTGGCAAATAGTGAGAGAAAATAGACGTCTTCCTGCCCGTAGGAATCTCGGCGCTCGCTACCGACGAAGAGGCATCCCAAGCGACGGTGCGCCGTGCTCAAAGGAAGCACACAACCTGATTGAATTCCGTAGTTCTTCAGCCGTTCTACCGTGGCGGGAAAGCGTTGTTCGTTTTCAACTGAGGAGATCCAAACAGGCTCTTGATTCTGGTAAACCCACAACAACAGCTCGTCTTCTGGCCCGACCTGTGACGAATAGACGTCTCCAGGCTCGGTACATTTCTCAGCGACGTGCCATTTAACTTTGTTTCCAGCCTCGTCGAACTGGATAACGCCGATACCGTCGAACAGCACGACGCTGCGCAGTTGGCCCGCAAGTACGCTAAACAGCTCTCTGGGATCGCGGTAAGCGCTGATCGCCTGCGAGACACGGAAGAGCATCTCGTACCGAGCTGCGTACGATTGTTGTTCTTTTCTTGCTAGCGTAGCTCCAAACGTTTGTGTCATCACCTCAGCCATCTTTATTAGGACCGGGCGTCACCTTGACACGCAACAGCCCTTGTTGGATGCCCGACGGTCTAAGTCGGGTACCTCACATCGGCTCCTTGCTCCTCCTTCGTAGACGCCGGGCAAAACAAAAGGTACCGCCGAGGGCGGTCTTTACCACTCTCGGGCCGTAAAGCCCCGGATCTTCCAAAATCGCGACTGTTTTCATTCGGGCGTACATACCGGATACCACTCGTGTCTACGTACGATGGAACGATTGGCAATGCCCTCGCTGCGGGCAGGCGTTCAAGTGGGGCGGTGACCTCTTTTTCCCCAAACACTGCCACTACTGCAAACCTGCCAATGTGGCGGAGTCACCGGATGGATAAACTCTGCTATTCCCGATTAAAGCGCCGTTACCGATAGTGGGTTTTGTTACGATGCCTGTAGAGCCGGTCAAGATTTATGGACGAGCAAGAGTTTGATTCATTGTTTCCGCCTCGGCCCTTCGGGACAGCAGAGGCCATACAGGCGGAAGCTCGGTTACGCCGTTGCGGAACGCTCGGTCTTGCCCTATGGGGCAGGACTTCCGATGATCTGCGGCGTCAACTGCTTGCGCCGTATCCCGAAATACCTTCAGGCTTTGATTTGGAGGATTGCCGTGAGCTGCAACGGTTCGCTCTGCTGATTTCAGCGGGGCTTGCATCCTCGCGAAATGCGGGGTTGTTGCCTCCTTTTCCTTCGGCGACTTCTTCTCCGGCCATTTTTGTTGGTACTCAACGCTTTACGCCGTGGGAAGCTTGTTGCGAGATACTGCGCCGTGCGATTGAGCACCTGGAAAAACGCTGAGAAAGCAAGACGTAACCGGACATCAATTGAAGTAATGCCTTACATCTCCGGTAACCCGACATAACCAGGACTCAGTACGTGTGCGCTGCTGACGCCCGCCCAGCTGAGCGCGGCGTGCGGCGTGCTAGTATAGCGGGGCGCAACCTCACCACCCGTTTCGGAGGTTTGCATGGACATCCAGGATGCTCAGCGCGAGGTGCGGTCTGTCTACATTGGCGGCTTCTGGGGACAGCTTGTCAGTTCCGTAATTTGGCTGGTCTCCGCGACGCTAGGCACCTGGGTCACTCCAAGAGCGTCTATCCTGACCCTCGTCATCGGGGGATTTTTCATCTTTCCGCTCACGCAAATGCTGCTACGCTTGTCGGGCCGCCGCGCGTCCGTGAGCAGAGAGAATCCGTTCAATAGCTTGGGGATGCAGATCGCGTTTGTGCTGCCATTTTCGATGCTGCTTCTTGTGCCCGTAGGTCTCTACAATTTGAACTGGTTTTTCCCGGCTCTGATGATCCTTTTGGGCGCGCACTATTTGCCGTTCGCTACTCTCTACGGGATGCGCATGTTCCTGCTCCTCGGGGGAATTCTGATCGCTATGGGCGTCGTGATCGCACAATATTTTTCGGGAACGTTCAGTCTAGGCGCATGGATCGCCGGACTGGCGCTATTCGCCTTCGCCTGGATTGGGCGCTCCATCGCGACCGGTGAAGCTTCCGCGCCTTCCACTCACTAGTTCGCCTGCTGGCTTGCTGGGACGAAAGCGGGATCAGCGGGACAGAGATTCCCAATGACTGTCTCAGTCGGCACCGATTCCTCACAAAAGGTCGCGGTCGGTGGCAATTCGGCTGCCTTAATTTGTTCGTGCAACGAACTTCTCACCTCTGCTACGCTCCCACGCATGCGATTTCACCCAAGTCTCATTTTCCTGCTAGCCCTGGGCGGTTCCGTATTCGCCCAGGACCTCAAACCAATTGCTGAGCGCCTCGCCGCGCAGAACGCCCTTTTCGACGAGCAATACGAATCCGACCTTCGCAATTTCCCAGAGCGCGCCACGGCCTTCGGAGACTACCGCTACAACGACAAACTCGCCGATTACTCACTCGCAGCCATTGTTCAGCACAATGAAACGAACCACGCTTTCCTCAGCCGCCTTCAGGCTATTTCCACGATGGGTTTCTCCGACCAGGATCAACTCTCCCACGGCCTTCTGACTCGCGTTCTTCAGCAGCGCATTGCCGATTTCGACCTCAAAGAATACGAAATGCCAATCAACCAGCAGAATGGCATCCACACTGCGCTCGCGGATTTGCCTCTGTCTGTTCCCTTTGATTCGGTGAAGCACTATGAAGACTACATCGCCCGCCTGCACCAGATTCCTCGCGTCCTCAGTCAGATCACGGAAGTTCTCCGGGCCGGCACGAAAGACAACCTGATGCCGGTGCGATTCCTCATTGAGAAGCTTCCCGTTCAGTGTCAGGGCATCATCGACGCGGATCCCTTTCTGATTCCCACAAAGAAATATCCAGCCGAAATCGCTCCAGGAGAGCAGAAGCGCCTGACGCAGCAGATTACCGCCGCCATTGATATCGATGTCATTCCCAGCTACAAGGCCTTCGCTGCCTTCCTTAGCACGGAATATGCTCCGCACGGTCGTACCACTCTCGCCGTGACTTCTCTGCCGGACGGCGAGAAGCGCTATGAGAACGACATTTACGGCCGCACCACCACGCAAATGAAACCCGACGATATCCACCAACTCGGTCTCCGCGAAATCGAGCGCATCCAGGCAGAGATGACGGTAATTGCCAAAAAGCAGGGTTTCGAGGACCTCGCCTCTTTCCGTGCGTCCCTAAAAACCAATAGCAAATACATACCCACGTCCGCGGACCAGATTCTTGACGACTTTCGTCACTATATCGCTCAGATGGAACCCAAACTGCCCGAACTCTTCAACCTCCTTCCGAAATCACGTGTAACTGTCGAGGCAATCCCTGCCTTCCAGGCCGCCGCCGCGACCCACTATGTCACCGGCACTCCCGACGGAAAGCGGCCCGGCCGCGTTGTGGTCGCCACCTCCAATTTTGCGGAGCGCTCTCTGATCGACGACGAAGCGATCGCCTACCATGAAGGCGTCCCGGGCCACCACATGCAGCTCTCCGTGCAGCAGCAGCTCACCGGGCTGCCTAGGTTTCGCCTTCACGGACTGGGCTTCAATGCTTACATCGAAGGCTGGGCGCTCTACGCTGAGCAGCTTGGCAAAGAAGTTGGCTTCTATCAGGATCCTGTTTCGGATTACGGCAGGCTTTCCTCCGAGCTCTTCCGCGCCGTGCGACTGGTTGTCGACACAGGAATCCACTCCAAAGGTTGGACGCGAGATCAGGTTGTCGATTTCCTCCGCAAGTCGGGCGCCGTCGATGAGCCAACCATTCAGTCCGAAACCGACCGCTACATCGCATGGCCCGCGCAGGCCCTGAGCTACAAGCTGGGCCAGCTCAAGTTTCGCGAACTCCGCGAACGCGCCCAGAAAGAATTGGGAGCCAAATTCGACATTCGCACCTTCCATGATGAGATGCTCAATGGCGGAACCTTGCCCCTCGACATGCTCGAGGCCCGCACCGACAAATGGATCGCTCAACAGAAATCAAAGTGATGCGTTCAGGGATGGGCGGGCATTCGCCTGCTCCTTCAGATCAGACACGGGTGGAATTTTTGCCTACCACAGCTCCGTCGGATCAAGAGCTCGACGAGTGCCACATGGCCCATAACAGAAGCGAGTCGGGTATCCCTCGTAACTAACGTAGCTCCGAGCTTCTCGGCAAGCACGACGTAGGCGGCATCATAGGTAGAAAATTTGTGACGGAGTTGCCAAATGCGTGGCAGGAGCACGAGATGAGGCTACCGAGTAACACGAAGGTCGAGCAGATCACGGACCGCCTCATCAGCACGAGGTGCAGAGACCACTCTTTGCAGTGAAAGACGCCTCAGTACCTGCGTGGCCTCAAGATCCAGGAGGTGAGGCGCGTGCAGGGTTTCGTTACGCGAATAAATACGCCTCTCGATGGTCTGCCCCGCAGATGCCTGAAGAAGCCAGTCGACGGCAGCAGATAACCGATCTCGACAAACACGGTGCGGTGGCACGACTGCGTTTGCTAAACCGGGGGTGGAGGGAAATTCTTCCCGGCGATCACGTTCGTGGTTTGGCGACGCAGTTGTTGGATACGCATTCCTTGCAGGCGGCCGATAGCTTGCAACTTGCCGCGTCCTTGGTCTGGTGCGAACAGCGTCCCTCCAAGAGGAACTTTATCTGCGGGGACCAGCAATTGGCCAAAGCCGCAGAGTCTGCTGGATTCTCAGTTCTCGAACTTTCAAGACCTGTTCCCTGAACGAAATATCACGGCTGATATTTACAGCGCCTGCTCAGACCTTCCGGCAGGAGATGAGTCTGCAACGTCGAGTTGTATTCCTCTTCCGGCGATCCAGCCGGACGATAACGCTTGCCAGATCGTCAGCGCTCAAGAAATAAGCTCCCGTGCTGATCAGAGAACCTGTATTCCTAGGCGCGGGACCTACGACCCCAATACAACTTTAGGATTGGCCGGATGGCGCCGCAGTCAGGGGGTTCGGAGTCGCCCTAACTCTCACAACCATGTTGCGAGCGCTCGGTCTTCATGGCGTCCCGCGGGCCTGGTCCAAAGCCTTCTCGAGGTCAGCTCGCGCGGTCTCACCATGTCTACAATATGTCCGTTTTTGACCGTTCGGTTCAGAACAGAAAAAGGGCAGGAACCGCAAGGCGCTGGCAAAGTCTGCGCGTCGCCGATCCGTCTTGAATTGGTGTATATTCCGTCGCAGCTTGGGACCAAGTGGAAATTGCAAGCCAGTGGAGGAAATACCTCATGCGACCCGTATCCCTCGTAGTTGTACTTGCAGCAGCGCTCATGATGTTGACGTCCATGGGCTTATCCCCACAACCCCCAACCGCAGGTCCTTACAAGGTGCTGAGGACAGCCAAAGTGGGCGGCGAAGGCGGATATGACTACATTTTCGCAGACGTCGAGGGCCGTCGTTTGTACATCCCTCGCGGCGGGGCGACGGGCCAACTGACGGTCTTCAGCCTAGATACACTTGAACCAACCGGGGCGATCGCCGATGTCAGGTCCGGCGGCGCTACGGTCGACCCCAAATCCCACCACGGCTTCTCTACCACAAAGCCGATCACCATGTGGGACGCGGCCACATTGAAAGTCATCAAGACCCTTGACGTGGACGGCCGTCCCGACGGGATCCTATGCGACCCCTACAACGGGCGTGTGTGGGTGTTGAGCCATCAGCCACCTCATGCAACGGTGATCGACGCAGCAGAAGGTACCATCGTTAAGACCCTTGACTTGGGAGGAGCGCCGGAGCAAGCGGTGAGCGATGGAAAAGGCACGATCTATGTCAATATCGCGGACAAAGCGAACATCGCCGTGGTGGATGCGAAGAACCTGACCGTTACGGCGCACTACGACGTTAGCTCGAAGGGCACCGGCGGAAGCGGCCTGGCATTTGACGCCAAGAATCACGTCCTCTTTGCTTATTACCGTCAGCCGTCACCTACCGTGGTGATTGTGAACGCAGACAACGGCAACATTATTACCACTCTTCCGACCGGCATAGGGGTGGATACCGTGGCGTTCAATCCCGCCACAATGGAAGCCATCAGCGCGGAAGGCGGCGGCACGATGACGTTCATCCAGGAAAACAGTCCCACCAGCTTCGTGGTAGAGCAAACGCTGCAAACCATGGTGGGCGCCAAGACTCTCGCGCTCGACACAAAGACGAATCACCTGTTAACCATGGCAGCCGAGTTCGGGCCGCCTGCGCCTGACGCGCCGCCTGGACCAGCAGGCCGCCCCGCCCGTGGTCCAATGGTGCCGGGTTCGTTTTCAATTCTGATGGTGGGCAAGTAGAAGACAGCCCACTGGAACTGAATCCACTGGAGAAACGACAACATACACGGAAGCGATCCACATGCCGGATTAACGTCAGTGCTTAATAACGTCGTTACCGTCCATGAGGATTTTGACGTTTCCGATTACTTACGGGAGTCGTCGGGCAAAAAAAATTAATTGCCGTGCCGGCCAATCATCCACAATCGTCTCAAGCACTGCTTGCCTGCGCTGCGCCATTCGAGATCACCCCACCTGTCCACCCAAAGCGCCGGTGGGCGAGCCCGGCACGTGGTAAACTCACGCACCGTGAGTGAGAACAATCTAAGTCGCCGCGAACTTCTAGAGGGAGTGGCTGCTGTGCTTGTCCTCGATGGGGCCCTGCAGGTTCAGGCCACCGCTTCCTCCTTTTGTTTCATGAGCACAGTCGAGATGGCCGGGCTGATCCGTACGAAGAAGCTGTCGGCGCGTGAAGCACTGGCCGCGCATCTGAAACAGATCGAGCGTATAAACCCGAAGGTCAATGCCATCGTGACGCTGATGCCCGAAATGGCCGCCGATGCCGCCTCGAATGCCGATGAAATGCAAGCGCACAGAGAGGCATTGGGGCCGCTGCATGGTTTGCCAGTCGCTCATAAGGACCTCCTGGAAACACGCGGCATCCGCACTACATTCGGATCGCCCCTGTATAAGGACTACATCCCCACTGAAGACGATATTGTTGTCGATCGGATGCGACGCGCGGGTGCAATCACTATCGGCAAGACCAACACGCCGGAATTCGGCGCTGGATCCCAAACGTTCAACAAGGTCTTCGGAGCGACGCATAATCCTTACGACCTGACGAAGACCTGTGGCGGATCCTCCGGCGGTGCTGCTGTCGCGTTGGCCTGCGGCCTTGTGCCTATTGCCAGTGGCTCCGATACCGGCGGGTCGCTACGCAATCCTGCCGCATTCTGCAACGTGGTAGGCTTTCGACCTTCCATCGGCCGCGTGCCCGATCCTAAAGCGTCGTTCGCGTGGTCGACACTGAGCACCAAGGGATGCCTGGGGCGTTCGGTAGGCGACCTTGCCTTCGTGCTGAGCACGATAGCGGGGCCAGATTCCCGCGCGCCGCTCTCCATCAACGAAGCCGGAGAACGTTTCGCGCATCCGCTTGACCGTAGCTTCAAAGGCGTGCGCGTGGCGTGGTTTAAGGACCTGGGCGGAGTACCCTTCGAGCCGCGAGTACGCGCTGTGGTGGACGGGCATCGCAAGACATTTGAATCCCTGGGGTGCATCGTCGAGCAGGCGGAGCCGGACTTCGCCCCCGCTGAGACCGCCTTCCGCATATTGCGCGCATGGAATTCGGCGAATATTTATGGTGTGCGGCTGCATGAGCACCCGGAGGCATTCAAGGACTCTCTCAAGAGTGAAATCGAAGAAGGGCTGCGACTAACTGGCGCCGATGTTGCCCGGGCCGAAATCGCCCACGGCCAGGTCTGGCGGAGCTTTCAGGCATTCCTTGAAAAGTACGAGTACTTCGTTCTTCCCACCGCGCAGTTGCCGCCATTCGACGTGAACACGCCATACCCAACGGAGATCGCGGGAGTAGCGTTCGATAACTACATCGACTGGATGAAGTCCTGCTGGTACATCTCGGCAACGGGCAATCCAGCAGCCTCGGTGCCGGGAGGCTTCACGCCCGAAGGACTTCCCGTCGGAGTGCAGATCGTCGGCCGCAACAAAGAAGACTTCAGCGTCCTGCAGATGGCGCAGGCGTTCGAGCAGGCAACTGGCTTCGGCAAGAAGCAGCCGGTCATTACCTAGATTCCTTCGGCAGGGCGTCGGCTACTCAAGTGGGTTACTTCCGGGCACGCCCTCAAAACGTCAGTCAACCTCGCGGACCAACATCGCGATCGTGGACCTCAGCGATTCACGACGGATTGTCGTTCGGCTTGTACGTCCATCGAGTCGCGGCGGCCGTCACTGCCGCAAAGTCAGACACCTATGCGGAGTAGAAATCCCGGATGGACTAGATTAAGTTGCCTGGATGATTGCTAGGTGCGGGACCTACGACCTCAATAGCCCTCCTTTGTAGACTTTCGTTGAAAAGCTTGAGAGAGTCAAAAGGAAAGAAAACGACACCTTGTGGATCGGAGATCTCTCGATGCTCAACGAGGAACGCCGCCGGGAAATTCTAGAATTGTTGCGGAACGACGGCCGAGTCCTGGTCCGTGATCTATCCAAGCGTTTTCGCATATCGCTCATTACCATCCGCAAAGACCTGGAGTATCTGCATCACCAGGGAATGCTCGAACGCACGCACGGTGGAGCTTTGCCCATTCGCACGGGGGCGCTACAGGATCAAACTCTGCGTGAAAAGGAACGTCTGCATCGGCAGGAAAAAATGCGCATCGCCGCCGCAGCATTGCGCATGGTTCGCCCAGGACAGGTAATCATTCTTGATTCCGGCACCACAACAACGGCGATTGCGCGAGGGTGCCGCCATTTGCGCAGTCTTACGGTCATTACAAATGCGACAAATATCGCGGCGGAACTAGCGGATAGCAACGTCGAGGTGATTCTTACGGGCGGGTCGCTGCGGAAGCGTTCGTTTTCGCTGGTCGGGCCACTTGCGGAAGAGTCACTGCGCAAACTCAGCGCGGACATGCTGTTTCTGGCTGTGGATGGCTTCGACGTGGGCTACGGGCTCTCGACGCCGAATCAACAGGAGGCGCGCGTAAACCGGGCGATGTCCGAATCGGCGCG
>Ga0210398_10000344_pt1 | contig 54813 bp, 43 predicted proteins | sample IncBWC4OmetaG_FD_161047 | JGI IMG/M metagenome (GOLD analysis project Ga0210398, IMG submission 161047) | Forest soil microbial communities from Barre Woods Harvard Forest LTER site, Petersham, Massachusetts, United States - Inc-BW-C-4-O | ecosystem: Environmental > Terrestrial > Soil >...
CGCGGGGTTTTTCGGCGCCGCCATTCCTCAGATCAGATCGATGGTCGGGTCATTCAGTTTCCCGGTGATGAACATCATCAAGGGCGCCGCCGGGGGATTTATCGGGGGTCTCGCGGGCGGGCTGAGCTTCGATCTGATCAATCGGGTCACCGGCGGTGGATTACCTTCACGGCTGATCGGGCTGAGCCTCATTGGATTGATGATCGGGTTGCTGATTGGACTGGTTCAGGAGCTGACCAAGGCCGCTTGGCTTACCGTCGATGCCGGCCGCCTCAAAGGCAGGCAATATCGCCTCGAAGGCGCAGTTTCCTCGATCGGACGCGCCGAGGAAAATCCGGTCGGCCTCTTCGGCGACAGCGCAGTGCAGGCGCGGCATGCGGTGGTCGAGCGGCGGGGCAATGATTATGTCTTGCGCGGCCTCGCAGTCGCAGATGGAACCTTCCTTAATGGCGAGCGCATCGAGAGCGTGACACTGCACGACGCCGATCGTATCCGCATCGGATCGTACGAACTGAGTTTTCATTTGCGCGGTGTGAAGCCGTCGTCATCGCCGATACGAGTGGAATCTGGTCCGGTGCAAACTTATGTGACGCCGCCTGCGGTAGCCTCGAATGGCGCCGCGGTCCTGATCGATGCGGCGGGCAATCGCTTCCCGATACAAAACCAGGAAACCAGGATTGGGCGCGCAACCGACAACGATATTGTGCTCGCCGATTCCTCGGTCTCGCGTCATCATGCCGCGATCGAAACGCGGGACGGCAGTTTCCAGGTACGGGATCTGGGCAGCCAGAATGGAACTTTTGTGCGCGGCGAGCGGGTTAGCGAAGCTCCCTTGAAAAATGGAGACCCGGTGCGGGTCGGCGACGCTTCGTTTACCTTCCGTGCCTGACGCGGATTTTTTTGATCGGCCGCGATTCTGCTCCCGATGCGGACAACCGGTAATCGTCGAAGGCGCGAACTTCTGCAAAAGCTGTGGCGCGGCGCTCGAAGGAAGCCCGCCTGCGCGCCGCGAAGTCAGCATGCGCCCGCTGATCGCGTTCTGCCTGAGCATCATTCCCGGACTCGGACACGTTTACCAGGGACAACCGATGCGCGGCGTGATGTGGTTCTTCGGCGTGGTAGTCGCCTATGGGGCTGGACCGATCGGCTATCTGCTACATTTGATCTGCGCGGCAAGCGCGGCCTCGTACGGTGCACATTCCCGCGAACGGCGCAGACGCGGGCGGCGTGGACGGAGGATCGATCGCGCTTCGGTACATTTCTGAGCTACGGCGAAACGACCAGATGATCGATGCCAACTCCATAATCGGCGGACGCTATCGCGTCACCAAACCACTCGGTGGCGGTGGCATGAAAATGGTCTACCTCGCCGAGGACATGCGTCTCGCGTCGCGGCCGTGCGCGCTGGCCGAGATGGTCGACAGCTTCACCGATCCCACGATGCAACAGCAGGCGGTCGCCGCCTTTCAACGCGAGGCCGACATGCTCGCGCAGCTTAGCAACGAGCACATCCCGCGCGTCTTCGATCGCTTCAGCGATCAGAATCACCACTACCTGGTGATGGAGTTCATCGACGGCATCACGCTCGAAGACGAGCTCAAGGCCAACGATGGCAAACTCGACGCGGACCGCGTCATCGACATCGCGCTGCAAGTCCTCGACACGCTGCAATATCTGCATAACCTCGAGCCGCCGGTCGTGTATCGCGATCTGAAGCCGTCCAACGTCATGCTCGGGCGCAATGGTCAGGTCAAGCTGATCGATTTCGGCATCGCGAGATTTTTCCTGCCGCAGAGCAACGCCACGATGATCGGCACCCAAGGCTATGCGCCTCCCGAGCAGTATCGCGGCCGCGCCGAATCGCGCTCCGATTTGTATGCGCTCGGCGCCACCATGCATCACGCGCTGTCGGGGCGTGATCCGGCCGCGGAGCCGCCATTCAGTTTTCCCAAACTGAGGACGCTCTGCCCCGACCTCAATCCTTCCCTCGCCGACCTGGTCGATCAGGCGCTGGAGTATGACCTCGTCCACCGGATGGCCGATGCCGCCGAGTTCAAGGAGCGTCTGCTCGCAATCAAGGCAGGCGCGACGACCGCGACCGCCAAGGTCAATGGGCCGACAACTTCGCAGCGCCTGTCGGGCAAGCCGCAACTGCGCTTGCCGCTGGGAGGCGGCCCAGCCCGGACGACCTCCGCGCCCGAAGATGCCACCGTCATTCTGCGCAGCGACGATTCGCGCTGCCCGTCGTGCCGGCGAACGATTCCAGGTGATTCTCGCTACTGCTCATTTTGCGGCGCGGCAGTGACGCCGAATGTGATCTCCAATGGCGGTTTGGGTTCTGATGCGGCTACCATAGTGCTGCCGGAAGGAATCGCAACGTCGTCGCAACCGGATTTTTCGCGCAGCGTCGATCAACATCCGAACTGGAGACCGGCGCGGCGCGATCCTCGCCCGATGCGCTTCGTCCTCGCGATGGTAACGGTGCTGGTGTTCGTCGCGATCGCCGTCAGTGGCGTGGTTAGCTATCTCCAGCAGGTAGCGCATCAGCAGGCCGAGCCGCCCGCCTCCGAGGCCGCGATACCGCCGGACGGATCGATACCGCCTGCCTATGAAAATCCGAGTCCCGACACGGCGGAGCCGGAACATACCTCGGCGCTGTCAATCACCCTGCGCGAGTGGCTCAACATGGAGGGCTACCAGTCGGTGCACTTCAGCCTCAACGGCAACATGGTTATTCTATGGGGCACCGTGCCTAACGAATTCGAGCGCCGCTGGGTGCGCACCCAGGCGACGATGCTGACGGGAGCGACCAGCATCATCGATCATCTGGTGGTTCGTCCTAATCCCGATGCCTTCAGCGAGCCCTGATTCATGATCATCGATCTCCACGTCCACACCCATCTGTCCGATGATTCCAAAACCGCTCCGGAGAAATATGTCGAAGCGGCGATCAAAGGCGGCGTCGGGCTGGGTGCCATCTGTTTCACCGAGCATCGCAAGTTCCCGCGCGATCCCGAAATCGATCGCATCTACTCCGAGTTATCCGACAACCACGGAATATTGATCATCAAAGGTGTCGAGGCCGATACCGATCTCGGTCATCTGCTGCTCTTCGGCCTCAATGACGAGGTGATGCGGCGCTTCGATCCGGGCCAGCGGATGCTCAAGAGCGCGCATCTCATCGATGTGATTTATAAGGAAGGCGGCATCGCGATCCCGGCGCATCCGTTTCGCGATTCGGGTTATGGAGCGCGCCTCGACGATCTCGTCGCCAAGCATGGCAGCGCGCTTTCCGCGGTCGAAGCGATCAACGGTCAGAATTCGGCGGCCGAAAATGAGCGCGCGATGGCCGCGGTCGAAAAGCTCGGACTAACCGCGCTGGGCGGCAGCGATGCGCATTTCCCTACCCAGCATTGGTTCCTGACCTGCGCGACCGAACTGGAGCGCCCGATCAAAAATGTCGAGGAACTTTGCGTCGAGCTACGCGCCGGCCGCGCGCACCCCTACCACTTTCCGCGACCCGCCTAGGCCGTCGCGGGTTTTCCATTAGCGGGCTTTACCATCGCTTCTTCCAGCGAACGGGCAAAGCGGCGCAAATCGGAACCGCGGCCCGCGATCACCAGCAGATCGCCGTTCTTGAGCGGACGATCCGGCGAAACCGGAACGAAACCCGCGCCGGGATCGTCAGAATCGTGCACCGCAAGCACGGTGACGCCGAACCGCGCGCGCGGATCCAGCGTCCGCACCGTCTGCCCCACCGACGCGGCTGGAACCGCGACCCGGGTCACCCGATAGCCGCTCGCCCAGTAGATGTTGGAATCTCCCCGCGCGATCGAGGTGAGTGACAGCGCGACGCGGTTGAGCGCCTGCGCCAGATGACGGCGCGTCACCAGCCCGAGAAACTGCCCGTCGTGGGCACGATCGACGACCGGAATTTCCTCCAGCCCGTCGACGCCCATCAACTCGCTGGCGGCATCGAGGGTAGCCTCGGGCAACACCAATGGGGGATTGCGTTCGCATAAATCGTAGGCATTCACCAGCGGCGAGAGTTCACTGTCGCGCACCAGCAGCGAAAGCAGGTCGCGCGTAATGATCAGACCGGTGAAAGTTCCGCTGCTGCTGACTACCGGCAGCGTCGATTGCGAGGTCTCGCCGGCGACGCGTAAAACTTCATCGAACGAAGTATTGTCCGCCACCGTGATTGCCTCCTTGTCCATCACGGCGCTGACGGGAATCTGGCCGAGCGCCAGCCGCTCCTGCGCAATGTGCAACGTCTTGCCCTCGCGCGCGAGGCGGTAGGTATCGATCGATTCGGTCTCGATCAGACGTGCCACCACCAACGCCGCGATCGTCGCAATCATGGCGGGAAGCGCGACGGTGTAGTTCTGCGTCATTTCGAAGAGCAGGAAAAGCGCGGTCAGGGGAGCATGCGTGGTGCCGGCGAGAAAGGCGCCGAGCCCCACCAGCGCATAGGAGCCGCGCGGCCCGGTCAAATGCGGAATGAGGTGCGCCATTGCGCGCTGGAAAGTGCCACCTCCCATGGTGCCGATGAAAAAGATCGGTCCGAACACGCCGCCGGGCGCGCCCGAACCGAGCGACACGCTGCTGGTGAACATCTTCGCGAACGTTAACGCCGCCAGCATCGCGAATTCATACTTCCCGGCCATCGCGTCGTTGATGGTGGGATAGCCGTCAGACAAATTTTGCGGCAAGAAAATCGCGACCACGCCGACGATCGCCGCCCCAAGCGCGAGTTTTTGCCATTGCGGGATCGCCAGGCGACGGAATCTATCCGCAGTCGCATGAAAAAGATGGATGTAGCTCGCCGCCATCACCCCGAACAGCCCGCCCATCGCGCCGTAGGTCAACATCTCCCAGTAACTCTTGAGGACGAATTGCGGCACCACGAAAACCGCGTCGTTGCCGGTCACGGTGCGCGAGGTCACCACCGCGGTGAGCGTCGCCACGATGAGCAGCGTGAGGTTGGCGAGCTCGGTGTGACCGAGCAGGACAATCTCCTGCGCGAACATCAGACCGCCCATCGGAGCGTTGAAGGTGGTCGCGATGCCGGCGCCCGCGCCCGCCGCGACCAGCACCTTGGCGCGCTCGGGCCCGAGTTTCCGGAACTGCGCGACCGCCGATCCGATTGCGCCGCCGACCTGCGCGATGGGCCCCTCGCGGCCAACCGACCACCCCGAGCCGAGCGAGATCGCGGCGCCGGCAGCCTTGATAAAAATCCATCCGCGCTTGATGCGCGCGTTGCCAAGGTTCACCTGCTCGAGGAAATTCGGAAAGCCGTAACCGAACACATCGCCGCGGAAGATGCGGTCCAGCAGCAACATGCCTACTGCGCCAGTGGCAAGGACCACGGGAATCAAAACGCGGAAAATTCCCCCGCGCGAAATTCCTAACGCGTCCCATTCGAACCGGCGAAACAGCAGAGCGGATAGATGGATCAGTTCGCGAAAACCCAGATTGCCCAGCGCCGCGAGCATGCCTACGATCGCGGCCAGCAGGATCATCTGGACGTAGTTGAACTGGTCGCTGCGCAGCCCGAGGTTCGGCTTGACAGGATTAATCTTGCTTCCAGGCACCCGGACACCTAACCTTGGAGTTCAGATTTGGAGGAAGCGCTTGATGGTCTTGAGCGATTCATCGAGCTGATCGTGATGCACCCAGTGGCCGGCTTTTTCGATGGTTACGATCTCGGCGCTTTTGAAAACCTTGGTGCGCCCGTCTTTTTCCCAATCGCCGGTCCATGACTCACCGCCACGAATCAGCAGCGTGGGGCATTCGATGTGCGACCAGATTTCCTCGGCGTCTTTGAGATTGAACTGATACGGCGTGGTGGCGCGCACGTAGTTGTCGAACTTCCAGGAATAAGTGCCGTTCTCGTTGCGCTGAATTCCCCAAATCGTAAGATGCCGGGCCTGCTCGACGCTCAAATGCGGATTCTCCGAGCGCATCCTGGCCAGCGCTTCCTCGATGCTGGGATACTGGCGGACACTCCGCTGCGCGAGCGCCTGCATCTCGCGCACCCAATTCTTCATGCGCTCGCTGGCGGGCGTGTCCTTGATCATCGCCGGCGGCGGGCCGAGTCCCTCGATCGAGACCACCTTCTTCACCATCTTGGGAAACACGCCGGTGTATTGCAGGACGATGCCGCCGCCGAGTGAATGACCGATCAGCGTCAGGGGCTTGTTGCCCAGCGCGTTGATGAGCTGCGCGAGGTCGACCACGTAGTCGATCATCGCATAGGGACTGCCGACCGCGTGCTCGGAGTCGCCATGACCCCGCAGGTCGGGCGCGATCACGTGAAACTGCCGGCGTAGCTCCAGCGCGGTCCAGTCCCAATTGCGGCAATGGTCGCGGCCACCGTGCACAAGGATCATCAGCGGTGCGTCATGATTGCCCCAATCGACATAGTGGAGCTTGAGCCGCTGGGAAAAAAAATAGTGCGAGGTCGGTCCGATGATACTTTCAGCCATGCCGCTTCCTGCTCCACCACTGCGTCAAGGTAGATTCGGTTTCACATCGTCGAGCGCGGCGCGCGCCGTGCTCACGATAAAATCAATGTCGTTGTCATTCACGATGAAGGGCGGCGTGATCATGATCGCGTCGCCGCCCGCCGGTCCCGCCATTCCGGTTGAGGGATAGACGAACAGCCCGCGCTTGACCGCCGCGCTAAGCACCTTGTTGGCCGTCCTCAGTTCGGGTGCGTAGGGGGTGCGGCGTTCCCGGTCGCGCACGAGCTCGACGCCCCAGAAAAATCCTGATCCGCGAATGTCACCTACCATCGGATGGCCCGAGAGCTCTTCCTTGAGCTGAGCGCCGAGGCGCGCGCCGACTTTCTCCGCGCGCTCGACCAGTTGCTCGCGCTCCATAATGGCCAGCACGCCCTCCGCCATCGCACAGGCAAGTGGATGGCAGCTGTAGGTGAAAAACATGAAATCGCGGCTGGCTTCCTCGCACGCCGCGACGACGTTTTCGTCGACCGCGATCATGCCCATCGGCATGTAGCCGCCGGTCAGCCCCTTGCCGCCGATGAGAATATCCGGCTTCACGTCCCAATGATCGACCGCGAAGCGCCGGCCAGTGCGGCCAAAGCCGGTCATCACTTCGTCGGCGATCAGCAAAATGTCATTGCGGGTGCAAATCTCGCGCAGCCGGGGCCAATATTCCTTGACCGGCGGAACCGCGCCGCCCGACGCACCCATCATCGGCTCGGCGATGAACGCGGCAATGTTGTCGGCACCCTGCTTTTTAATTTCGTCTTCGAGCGCATTGGCGCAGTCGATATCGCAGGAGGGATAGGTCTTGCCCCAGGGGCATCGATAACAAAACGAAGGCGGGATCTTCGGCCAGTCGAACAAAACGTGCTCGTAATCGGCGCGGCGCAGACTGCTGCCGGCCGAAAGCGCGGCCAGCGTGTTGCCATGATAGGAGAACTGGCGCGAGATAATTTTCTTCTTCGAGGGCTTGCCCTTCACCTTCTGATAGAGCATCGAGAACTTGATCGCCATCTCGACCGCTTCGGAACCGCCGCTGGTAAAGAAGAAGCGGTTGACCCCCGGCGGCGTCCATCCCGCGAGGCGCTTGACCAGCTTCTCGCGCTCGTCGGAAACCCATACCGGCACGATATAGTTCAGCTTGCGGATGGTCTCGGCGGCGATATTGGCGAGTTCCTCACGGCCCTGGCCTACATTGACGACGACCGCGCCACTGCCCGCATCGAGCAGCTTATGGCCGTCCTTGGTGTATAGGTACGCACCCTCGGCCCGCTCGATATGAAGCGGCGTCCAAGGGCTGCGCATGAACAGAACTTCTGGTTCCGGCATAGCGCAATCTTAGGCGCGTGAGGCGGACGCGGCAATTGTCATCGCAAGGCTATCCGCGATGGGTTGAAGTGCCGGCCATCGACCGATAACCTGAAGGATAGACGGGGTGCGCGCCCCACCAGGAGTTCAACATGTACGCGCTCATCATTCTGCGGCACCGCAAGCCGCCTCAGCTTCTCACCATTTTCAAGAACCGCAACGAATTCATCGCCGCCGTTGGGCGCAAAAAAAGCGCCGAGCCCTGGTTGGAGGCGACCAAGGCATTTCGCGCAGTGTACGAGGTCAGCGACGAAAGCGAATTCGTCAATTCGCTGCAGACTATACGTGTCGAGCATCCGGATGCTTACGACGCGTGCCACGTGTTGCTGCGGAAGTTTCAGATTCCCAACGGCCTCGCACAATAAAGCCGCGCTTCAATGCGGGATGACTGCGACGCCCTTGCGCACCCGCACCGCTAGCTCCGGATGCTTGGGAATGTCGACGTGTAAAGATCGATAACTGATGCGTCCCGGATCGGGCGACAAGTAGGCGACGGTGTACTGGCAGATCAGCTCGGTGCTGATGGTGTCGCAGTCGCGCGCGAGTTCGCTGCCATCGCCAATCCGGTGCAGGTTGAAAGCCCGCGCGCCGGTTTCTGCCGCCAACGCTCGCAGCGTTACCATGTCGACTTTGTCGTAATCAGAACCCCAACCTCCCTCATCGCCAGGACCAACGCCTTCGTCGCCGATGCCGATGGTGTAGATGAGCACCTTCATCGCGCGGGCGGCGGCGATCACCTGTTCACGAGTCGTCTCACTTTCGTTGTCCATCCCGTCGGTAACCAACAGCAACACCCGCTTGTCGAAGCTGGCATGCCTCATTTCCACCAGCCCCATGTAAACGGCGTCGAAGAGCGCGGTCTGGCCTTGAGCATGAAGAAAATCCAGATGCCGGATTATTTGCGCGTGATCCATCGTGAAGGGCTGCAGAAGCCGAGCTTGATTCGCGAATGACTCGAGGAAAATGTCATCGCGCGGGTCCACCTCACCCACCAGTCGCGAGATGGCGGTACGCGCCTGCCACATCTTGCTGTCCATCGAGCCCGAGGAATCTACCACGATACCGACCGATACCGGCGCGCTGCGATCACCACGAAAGAATCCGATGGGGCGCTGCTGACCATCTTCGAGGACCCGGAAATCGTCTTCCGTGAGATTGGTGACATATTTCCCCGCAGAATCGGTGACCGTCACCGTGACCTGCTCAAAGCCGGGCTGCGCGCGCAGTTGGAGCGACGGCAATTCGAGCGAGGCGTTCGGCTGCGGGAGCGGCGCGGTAACCGACGGGGCGGCCTTCGGAAGCTGGCGGGCCGGTATGGAAAGCGTGTTCTGCGGCGGTAGGCCCTGCTGCGCGAAGATCCGTGAGCCGAGCATCATCACGCTTGCTACCAGAGCGGTCGACGTGAACACGCATCTGAGGAGAAGGGATCGTCGCTGCTTCCTCGTCATTGCCGTGCGCCAAGACCAGCGCGAACTTTTCCGCGCGTCAATAGTTATTCCCCTCGTTCAATGTAAATGCGGGATTAAATGTTGCATGGAAAAAAGCACCGCCAGCAGCATCAGCATCGCGCCCGCCACGCGCTGCGCATCATGTTCGTACCGTTCCCCGAGGCGCTGACCGAAAGCCAGGCCGACGAAGGTGAAAATGCTGGTCGTGATGGAAACCGTGATCAGCAGCGGAAGCAGCGGAATTCCGATCGCCGGCAGCGCGAACCCCACTCCCAGCGAATCGAGGCTGATGGATAACGAGGCAATCAGCAATCCTACGCCCCGGGTAAGGTCGAACGACGCCTTCTCGGCCGGACTGAACGACTCGCGAATCATGAACGCGCCCACCAGCGCGAGCAAGCCGAAGCCGATCCATTCGGCGATCGCGCCGAAGAGCCTTCCCGCGCCGGTGCCCAACTCGTAGCCGATCACCTGCATGGTGATTTCGGCGGTGGCGAAAGCGGCCCCGAGGCGGATGCGGGTCGACCATTCGCCTTTGGTAATGCCGACCCCGACCGAGATCGCGAAAACATCGAGGCCGATCGCAATCGCAACCGCCAGAATTTTCACGAACAGAACACGCTCGGGATGCATTAGAGGCGGCAGGTTATCAGACAGAAAACTCCACGCAACCAAGTCACCGCCCGGCGTCATAAGAGATCGATTCCGGCGGCCTCGCGCGGCAGCCCGTTAGTCTGTTGCGCACCTATGTCGCATCCGGCACCACAAAGTTATGCTGAAGGTGTTCGGGCTGGAGATTCGGTGAGGACTTCCATTAGCCGCAAAATAGTCGCGATAGTCGCCGCGTCGTTTCTGGCGTTTTTGACCACGGTGGATGAGGCCACCGCCCAGAACCCGTTCTATATATCCGCCACCGACACCACCATCTATGCGCCCGACAGCGGCCAGATCATCGGGCACGGGCAATACAAAATATCGCACGTCGATGGCTTCGAGGTGGTCGAGGGCGAGGACAAATACCTCGACGGCGAATACGATCACGAAGAACAACGCCTGCAGCCGAGCGTGGGTGACCTCCCGCCAGTCCTGGTCTATTATCAGCATCGCTACTTCAATGCCGATGGGAGTGACCAGTACGAGGAATCCCTCGAGGCGCGCAGTGGTAATGCCACTTGCAAGTTCTACGAATCCGGGGTGCCCGATATCCGCGCGACCATCCTTAAAGTTCCACCCGACACGTATGCCGGCGCGACGCAGTTGATGCTACTGGTTGGACGGCTGCGTGAGGCCGCCCCCAGAATTACCTTTCATTCGTTCAACTGCATTCCGGAGCCGAAAATCATCGCCATCGAGGCGGCCCCACTGAGCGGACCAGCCGCTTGGGCGATGTATCCGGGCAACCTGGTGAAAATGGAGATGAAGCCCGACCTCGGGATCTTCGATGTTCTGGTCGCGCCATTCATCCCCAAGGTTTATGCGTGGTTCGATCCCGCCAACGCCTTCAATTACGTGGGTGGGCGCTTCGATCGCTACTACAAGGGGCGTCACGTGCTGATGGTGCGTACTCACGACGCTAATCCGGTCGCGCAAAGCTCCGCTTCAGCGCCCCGGGAACACTGATGCTCCCATGTCAACTATTCTTCCTGTCGGGAAAGTTGCGCCGATAAGAACTGGCGGTTAAATCGGCGTTTGCCATGTTCTTTGCCATCGCGCCGGGGGCTATCCTCGCTCCCATTGATGTGGAAAGTCCTGGCCGCGCTCACTCTGCTCCTGGTAGTTAGCATCTTCCGCCTGACGCTGATCGCGTCCGCAGCCGATGGCGCCGGGCTTTTCGACCTGGCCAATACCGATGTCACCATCCTGAATCCCGACAGCAAACAAGTCCTCGGCTACGGTCACTATAAGGTCACTCATCTCACGGGCGCGATGTCATTCGAGGGCGAGAATCGCTTTCTCAATGGCGAGCGCGACCATGAAGTCCAGCGCGTCGAGCTCACCCCCAATGGCGCGCCGCCGCGGCTCGTCAGCTACCAGCATTGGTTTTTCCATGGCGACGGCTCGCCGGAGTCACTCGACGCTCTCGATGCCAAAACCGGTACCCTCGTATGCACCCATTATAACGGCGCCGAGGCGCCCGACGTCCGGCAATCGAAAGTGGTCGTCCCGCCCGATACCTATGTGGGATCGACGCAACTGATGCTGCTGGTTGGACGGCTGCGCGAGCGCGCGGACAGCATCTCGATGCACACCTTCATCTGCCTGCCCGGCCCCCATATCGTCGCGATGACGGTCACTCCACCGTCCGCTAAGGCAAAATGGGCGATGTATCCCGGCAACCTGGTGGAAGTCGAGCTGGTCCCGGATTTCGGCTGGCTCGGCGCGCTGGCCGGCCCGTTCATTCCGAAGTCCTACGGATGGTTCGATCCCGCGGACGGTTTTAATTACGTTGGCGGGCTGTTCGATCGCTTCTATACGCATCGTCACCTGATGATGGTCCGGGCACCCTCCAACCTCGGTGCGGTGCAACCGACCGGCGCGCCCTGAGACCCCCCGGGCCCCTCGGACTCCTTACTTGCGCGCGACCGCCACATGCGGTTCAATTAGCTATCCAAATTGCCGCTAATCGCTTCTCGATGTCGGCAATCGGGGCAAACGCGGCTCCTATGTTATGATTTGTTGGTTTGGAGGTTTACTGATGGGGGCATTTCAAAACCGGTGCGCACAGGTGGCCAAAGCAGCTTTGGTCGCGATGTGCCTGGCGCTTGCGGTCGCCCTCCCCGCCCATGCCGACGGTCCAAATATCGGCAAGTCCATCTACATCGATGGATTTGAACAGGGCGGCACTTTCTTCGACGATGGCGTCGGGGTCGTGCACATCCGGCCCTCCAAATCGAAGACCGAGACCGACTACGCCCCCGGAATCTCCGCCTCGCAGGGAAACAACTATGCGCGCCTGCTCGTGCAGGCATGGCTCCAGAACGGATGTTTCACCGATACCGCCGGCAACTCATTTTGCGGCATCAACGGCTCGCAGGCTCCCGGAGCATGCAAGCCTGGCGACCTCGCCTCGGACAACACCGTGAATTGCGACGGACCGCTGACTGAATGGGGCCTGCCGTACGGCAATTTCGACCAGGGAATTCCTATCACCGGCACCGGCGCTTCGACTTCGGTCGATATCTACCTGGACACCGCTTTCGCGGCCGTATCCGAAACTGCCTCGAAGGATTACCGGTTCGATTGGGACTCCGATCTGCTCGACAACCAGGGAAAGTTTCTGCAGGACTACGTCTTCAATGTCGCGGTCGGCGATGGTCAGGACTCATGCGCTCCCTCGACCGGCGGATACTTCGTCATCGAAGCTTCCACCAACTCGCAGCGCTCGGGAGCGAATGCTCACAACCCGGCGAACCCGCCGCAAACCTGCATCACCCAGTCCGGCTGGTATACCTTCACTCATAATTTCACCAAGGATCAGGACGGCAATCTCGAGGTTGCACTGGCGATTAGCCCGGCCGGCACCAATCATCCGGTCGGCGCTTGGACGATTCATCCGTCATGCCTGGCCGCGCAGATAACCGATGGCGCGTGTGCGGTAGGATCGACGGCCAGCACCCCGCTACCCTTCTCGGCGGTGGGCGCGAACTTCCTCGGATGGTTCCCCGACCAGGAAATCAACAACCTCGCGATCGACAACGCCATCCGCACCGACTTGCATTAGAGTTCGCTTCCAGCGACGTCCAGCGCCTCCTTCAGCGGCGCGAGATGCTTCTCATAATGCCGCCATCGATTTACTGACTCGCGGTAGATTGGCTGGCGGACCTGCCATTTGCTCGCCGTGTCCACCGCATGTGGATTGGTGTGAGGAGCGAGGCAGCGTTCGTCCCACTCCAGCCCGAGCGCATCCAGCGTTCTGCGCGCCACCTGCTCCGTGTTCATGATCATGTCTTCGTAGCCGACCTCGATCAGCGCATTCGGCAGAACCTTGCGCCAGTGCTTCATGATCCTCATGTATTGCCCATAAAAATGACCAATGTTTCGCAACTCGAAAGAGTAATCGTAAAAAAAGGTAAACCGCTGAAAATAATTCGACAGGCCCGTATCCATCGAATTGCGCATGCAATGAATGATGCGCGCTTTCGGAAACAGCATCGAGATGAATCCCAGGTGCATAAAGTTGAGAGGGTGCTTGTCGATGACGCGCGGAACCTCCGCATCGATGTCCCGTCGCAGGCGCTTGGCGTAATCACTCACCAGTCGCGTCCCCATTGCCGGAGTGAGGTCCTTCACCGATTGCGGATAAGGGATTCTTTTACCGACTAAGTCCGGAAGCTGCGAGATAAACTCCAGGATGGTCGGCAGCTCTCCCGCCAAGCCTATCGAGCGATGATTGGACAGTATCTGCGCCAACAGGGTCGTGCCGGATCGGGGCATGCCTACAATGAACAAAGGCGACTCGCAGTCTGAGGCAAATGCCAACGGCTGCGCCAAAAAGTCCTTACTGAAAACGTCGATGAGACTCGCGGTTATTTCAGCCACTCTATCGCGGTTATAAGAAACCGCACTGCTACGAATCCGGTTTGCCTGCCGGTAGCATTCGAACGCTTCATCGTAGAGCTGGCAGTCGTCATAGATCTTGCCCAGGGAAAAATAAAGACAGTCCCGCCCCAGTGTTGAAATACCCGGCTTGTCGAGCAGGCTTCGGATGTTTCTGGCGTCACGATGATTCGGGTCTTGATATTTGCGAATGCCGACCAGGCCGAATATGGGATCAGGGTAATCCGGCTTCAGCTCCAGAGCCTTAAGAAACATGTTTTCCGCTTGTTGCATGTCTCCCTTGCTCACCAGCGAGGTACCTTTCGTCTGATAGGCTTCGGCATACTCAGGTTTCAGCTCTATAGCTCTGTCACAGCTCTCCAACGCATCATCAACCCGCTTCAGTTGTAGCAAGCTCGCGCCCCGATTGTTGTAGGCTTCGCCACAGTCAGGTTTCAGCGCTATGGCCCGATCGTAGCTCGCGAGCGCTTCGTCGTACCGCGACAATTCCTGAAGAGCAACTCCACGATTATTATATGCCTCGGGGAAGTTGGGCTTGAGCCTTACAGCAGTGTCGCAACTCGCAATCGCGGCCTCATACCGTCTCAAATGCGGCAGCGTAGCTCCCCGATTGTTGTGAGCATTGGCATAGTCCGGTTTGAGGGCGATAGCTTTGTCATAGTCCGCCAGCGCATCATCATATCGTCCCATTTCCTGCAGGGTAACGCCGCGATTGTTATAGAGTTCGGCAAGCTGAGGTTTGAGGGCGATGGCTTTGCCGTAGCTGGCCAGCGCTTCGTCGTAGCGTTTCATTTTATTAAGAATGAGCGCGCGATTGTTGTGGGCCTCGGCGCTGTCAGGCGCGACTTCGATGGCTTTCTCATAGCGCGCCAACTCATCGTCATACCGCTGCATTGAACTGTTATACCTGATTCATAGCGCCCAGGATAATATGCCACTGTTCGTCACACTGCTTCGAAAATGGTAAATCATCAAAGAAAGCGCGTTCGCTCAATTCTGCGGCACCGTCCTAAGCTTCCGATCGCATTCAACCGATAGGTCCAGGTTGTCTTACGGCGCGACCCCTTTGTTCATCCAATTCCTCGTTTGTTACGAATTTAAGCGCCCTAACACAACCTTGAAACAAGTCGCGCCTACCCTTCGGCTCATGCGGAAACTTTTTAATTCCGAAAGGAGCGACATGATGACAGAGCGTCGGAGCAACAGCGGAAATCTCAACAGATTAGCAATCAAGCTCGGTGCCATCTTTATGTTAGGTCTGGTCGCCGCGACGGCGCGGGCCGATGGCAGTGCGTTCGATCTTTTCCTTTTCTTCCCGGGCAACCTCGTAGTCAGCCGCAGTGTCTACGACAACAACCCCAACAACGTCACCGTCGGTGAATCTCTACCTCCCAACTGCACTTCTGCAAATTGTGTCGATGCTACCTCCAACGGCACTTACCCACAGGTTTTCAACAACGCTCTGGTCGACGGCAGCTTCGGTATCACCTCGAAGATCTTTCTCGACCAGATAACTCCTTTCGGCTTTCCGCTCGGAAGTCTCGAGGTGCCGGACAGCCCCCAATTCGCTTTTCCATTCGGAAACAATGGAAACCACCTGGTAACCAGCTTCAGTTCGAAATCCGAGTTGGCGCTGAATCTCTCCACTGATCGCAGGTATCTGACCTTCATGGGTTACGTTGCCACGCCCGACACCGTGGATGTTTCCAATGCCAACACTCCCGGCGTCATCGATCCGACCAACCCGGTTCCTGGCGCCTACTATCGCGCCGCCGCGCAGGTCGACCCGTTCGGTCAATTTCACTTCACCGAAACCAACGCGTACAGCGGCGACAATGGCCGCGCGGCGATCCTCAATGACGACGCGAACCTCATCTATGCCGCGGGCAACGCCGGCAACGGCAGCAATCCCGAGCCCGCTGGGGTCATTCTCGGAGCCGGCGCGCAGATCCTGTCTCCTTTGTTCCAGCCCGAATTCTTGCAGGACCCGGGCACTCCTACGCCCGTGGGAAGCTTCAATATCACTCAGCTCCCGGCCAACAAAAAGACTGACAAGGTCGGCAAAGACACCAACTTCCGCGGTCTCACAATTTTCAACAACGTGGTCTATTACACCAAGGGCAGCGGCGGTAACGGCATCAACACGGTCTACTTCATCGATACCACTGGAGCGGCTTGCCCGGGCACCGGGGTCGGACTTCCGCAAAGTGGCGCGTCCCTTCCCACGACTGGAATCGATTACAATGCCGCCGTTCTGCAAACCGAAGGCGTGGTCCCCTACAATATGTGCATCCTGAACGGCTTCAACACCGTGCTGGCCAAGACCACGACCAATGTTTTTCCCTTCGGCGTATGGTTCGCCAACGCCAACACGCTGTACGTGGCGGATGAGGGCGACGGCTATGCGGGAGGGCTCGACCTCGACACCCATGCGGCTGGTCAAACCAACGCGGGCCTGCAGAAGTGGGTCCTGCAGTCCGGCGTATGGAAACTCGCCTACGTCCTGCAGAATAACCTCGGGCTCGGCACGCCCTATACTGTTCCCGGCTATCCCGGCGGCCTGAATCTGGCCACCTGCGTGGTGGCGACCGGCGCGCCCAATCCGAACAATTGCCCGGTGAGCACCACCTTGGCCACTGCGGCATCCGCGCCTGACGGACTTCCCTGGGCGCCCGCCACCGATGGTCTGCGTAACCTCACCGGACGCGTCAATGGCGACGGAACCGTAACCATCTATGCGATAACCTCCACCGTCAGTGGCGGCGGCGATCAGGGAGCCGATCCCAACAAGCTGGTCGCGATTACCGACAATCTGGCTGCCACTACGCTTCCGTCCTCCGAAGGCTTCCACCCGGTAAAGCGCGCCGGTTTCGCCGAGGTACTGCGCGGCGTGGCATGGACACCTGACCAATTCCCCCAGTTTTGATCCACGGCACGCGGGCATGAGGTTTCCATTTCCCGGGCTGACCCGGTACACTAGATGAGGGAGCGCGGTGACACGATGTCGCCGCGCTCCAGTATTTGGGGTATGGGAATTTTGCGATCGCAAAAGTGCAAAAACAAACCCACTGCGAACATCGTGAGCAATGGTCCTGAGCGCTGTGCGAAGGACCTCGAATGGGCACCCAGCGCGGATATCGAAAATGCAAAAACAAACCCACTCGCGATCGAGTTATCAATTGAAAATGACGAAACGAAGCCAAATTCCTCAACAGATCCAAGGGATCCTTCATTTGGCTTCGATGAAACCGCGTGTTCAGGAAGGCGGACCTCAGCGATTTTTGAGCATTTTCTAAGACATTAAACCGATCTGCATTCGGCGCTTGACGCAGAGCGAAACAAAAGCGAATATCGATCGCATGGCCGCCCTACCCGCCCTCGCGATCCAACTCCCCGAAACCGACCCGCTCCTCAACAGCCAAACCGCATCGACGGAACAACTTCAACAACTACTTGAATTTCCAGGAGTTTTCAAAGGCCACGAGCTGACCCGCAAGGAAGGCCGTCTGACCTGTGGCATCGCCCCCATCGATGCGCTCATTGGCGGCCTCGCGCGCGGCCGCATCAGCGAAATCACTGGCCCCATCAGCTCGGGCAAGACGACGATAGCGGCATCGTTCGCGAGCGCCGCCTCGCGCCGCGGCGAGGTGGTGGGATGGGTCGACGTCCCTGGCGCATTCGATCCGCGCAGCCTCGAAGCCGCCGGCGCCGACCTCGCGCGCATCATGTGGGTCAGCTTCGGCAAGAAGCTGGTCTCCTCGCGCGGCGGCTTTATTACTAAGGAGCGCGAACGGCGCAACGAACTGAAGGCCGCCGAGCTGCTGCTCGAGGCGGGAGGCTTCGGGCTGGTCGTCATCGACTTCGGCGCGATGCGCTTCCCGCTCTCGCAGAGCGCGTCCCTGCGCCTGGCGCGCGCGGCGGAACGCAGCGCCACCGCGGTGCTCGCACTCGCCGGCAATCGCGTATGCGGCACCTTCGCGGCGCTGACGCTCTCGATGAGCAAGCTGCGCGCGAGTTTCAGCCGCCTCGGCACGCAGGCGCCAGCGCTGTTCGATGGCCTGCGCCTCGAGGCATCGGTGGAGCGCAACAAGCTCGGCCTCTTCGGCGATCGCGCGCAACTCTTCGCGGCGATCGATCGGCTATCGGTAGAACAATCACCGTCTCCTATCCGACTTCCCTTCCCTAAAGGGAAGGGGTTGGGGGTCAGGTCTCTTGCCGCGCTGCGCTAACCCCCAGTCACTATGCCCCGCATCGCGTGCATCCTCGTCTCCAATTTCCCGATCGCGGCGATCGTGCGCGCCAATCCCGATTTGCATCTCACGCCTTTCGCCATCAGCAACACCTCGGCGCCGCATGCCGAACTGGTCGCGGTCTCCACTCGCGCGCGCAAGTCGGGCGTCTATCCGGGGATGACAATTGCGCAGGCGCGCTCGATCATCCCCGAGCTCGCGGTCGTGAGTCATTCCGAGGCCGCCGAGACTTCCGCGATGGACGCGCTGGCCGACGCCGCTGAATCGATTTCACCGCTGGTGGAGAAGGGTGACACCGGCCGCGTCTGGCTCGACCTTGCGGGCCTCGAGCGCCTGCTGGGAAGCGAGGAAGTCATCGCCGCGGAACTGGAGAAGCGCGTCTGGCACGTCGGGCTGGAGTGCGCGGTCGGCATCGCCTCGAACAAGGAGATCGCGCATCTGGCGGCGCGATGCGGCGGGTTGCGCGTCATCGATGCGGGTCAAGAGGGTGACTTCCTCAACTGGCTGCCGCTCGACATGCTCGGTCTGGATGAGAAAGCATCGACTGATACAAATGATATAGAAGATACGCTCGCGCGATGGGGCATCCGCCGCCTCGGCGAGCTGGCGCGGCTCGATCCTGATGCGATCGGCAGCCGCCTCGGGCGTCGCGGCGTCGAGCTGATTCGCATTGCGCGCGGCGAAAATCCTTCCCGGCTGATCCCGCGCCGACCCGCTGAAATTTTCATCGAAGCGATCGAACTCGATTACGGCATCGAGACGCTCGAGCCGCTCGGCTTCGTCCTGCTGCCGATGCTGGAGCGGTTGTGCGAGCGGCTCAAACTGCGCGGGCTGGTCGCGGGCGACCTGATGCTGTCGTGCGGGCTCAGCGACCATCGCAAGTTCAGCCGCCGCATCGCCATCGGCGCACCTTCCAATGATGCGCGCGCGATGCTCACCCTGGTCACGCTCAGTCTCGAAAACCTCGCGCCCGAGGCCGCCATCGAGGCCATTCGCATCGAGGTTGAGCCGCGCAAGCCGCGCGCCGCGCAGACCGATATGTTCCTGCCGCCGGCGCCCGCACCCGATCGCCTCGAACTGACTATGGCGCAGCTCGCGGCGCTCTGCGGTCCGGAAAATGTCGGCACCTTGCGCGCCGAGGATTCCCATCGTGTCGAAGCGGTGCGCCTCGAGGAATTCCATCCTCCGCCGCCGCGCCCGCTCGAACTGAACGGCCATAGCGAGGCGAAGACCATCGCGCAGTTGGCGATTCGCGCGGTCCGGCCGCCACTCGAAGTCGAGGTGCTGCTGAGCCGCGGGGTGCCGGAATTCGTGCGCGGCCCCAACCTCGGCGCCCGCGTCGTCTCCGTCGCGGGTCCATGGCGGCGCGACGGCGAATGGTGGCATGCGAGCGAGGACACGACGCCTTCGCCACAGATAGTCATGAAAACCAACGGCAACTTTCGGCGCGATTATTATGAACTTGCGCTCGCCGATGGCGGCGTCTACCGGGTGTTTCGCGATCTCAACTCCGCGCAATGGTTCGTCGATGGAATCTACGACTGAGGAGGGCATGATGGAAAATTGGAAAGGCGTGGTCATCGCCGAGAGTCTCGGCAATCCAACTATCATCAACCGGTTTCCGGTCGAGCGCGCGCTGATTTCGAAGCCGTTCGAATGGGTGCCATACCAAGGTGCGAAGCCGTTTTCCGGCCGCTGGCATCTCTATCGCGTGTGCTGCGCCGAAAACGACCTCGAGGTCTTCCAGCAGCATATTCAGCCGGGATGGTTCGCCCATTTCTGGAGCGGCGACTCGCTGATGGTGATTTTCCACGATAAGCGCTTCGCGGCGAAGCTGGATGATCGCGCGACCTGGGCCGCCGCAATCGCACACGGTCGCAAGCACAACATCCCCGAATCGCAGCTCGACTTCGAGGATATCTAACCTCCCCCGCGGTGACGGCAAAGCGCTCGCCGCACATTGGGAGAGAACGATTTGCATCGCGCGCTGCGAGCGTGGCGGTGGAGTGCCACACAAATTTCCGAATACCGACCCTGCTCAAAAAAGATGACTCTCCGACCCCACATCGAAGTCCCGCCAACGAATTTTCCGACCCGAATCGGCAGTGCTATCGTAAATGACAGGTGGGCGGAGCACGCTGTCGGCTCCGCGCATGGTGAAACTGTCAGCGCGAGTCTATCGCCTTGAATCCAGGTAACCTCCTCCGACGCTTTGCCGGCCCCGCGGCGACCATCCTCGCATGCGTCCTGTTCGTCGTGCTCTTTCGCAAGTTGTCCAGCGGGATCGATTACCACGCCATCATCCATGCGCTGCGCGGAACTCGGCGCGAGCTGGTCTGGACCTCGATTTTGTTCACCGCGCTGAGCTACCTCGCGCTGATCGCACGCGATGAGTGCGCGCTGGTCTATATCGGCGCGCGGGTCGCGGCCGCGCCTTTGTTGCTCGCGTCATGTTGCGGCTCGGCGCTCGGCAATGCGATCGGTTTCGGCCCGCTGACCGGCGAGGCGGTTCGCGTTCGGGTCTACGGCGCCGCCGGCCTGCACCCGGAACAAATCGATCGCGTGATGCTCTTTATCGATGCGGGCTTCGGCCTCGGGCTGGCCACTTTCATTGCCGCCGTGGCGATGCTGTCGGGGCCCGGGTTGGCCGGGCTGCTCGGGCTGTCGACGCTTTATGTGAAAGTTCCCGCCGCGATGGTGCTGCTCGCGACGGTGGGATTGATCGCGCTGGGCATGCGGCATCGCGGCCCGCTGGTGGTCGCGGGAGTTTCGCTCTCGGTGCCGAGCCCGCGCATCGTGTTGGTTCAATTGCTGGTGAGCGGATTCGATTTGCTCGGAGCGGCGCTGGCGCTGCTGGTGCTGTTGCCGCCGAGCGCGATCGATTTTTTCAGCTTCGCGACGATCTTTGCTGCGGCGGTCGCGCTGGGAACCGTCAGCCGGGTTCCCGGCGGGCTGGGAATATTCGAGACGGTCAGCTACCTGGGCCTTGCGCGCTATATGCCGCACAACCAGTTGGCCGCCGCACTGCTGCTCTATCGCGGGGTCTATTTCCTGTTGCCGCTGATGCTCGCGGCGGCGGCGCTGGCCGGATCCGAATTGCGCAGCGACGCGGTGCTGAATGAGCCGAGCGCAGGCCGCGCGATGTTGCCGGGCGCCGATCTGCTCGCGCCGATATTTTTAAGCGTCGTGACCTTTTCCATCGGCGTGATGCTGATTCTGTCGGGCGCGACGCCGGCGGTGGACTGGCGGCTGGCCACGCTGCAAGGTTTCCTGCCGCTCTGGGCGGTGGAGATTTCGCATCTGCTCGCGACGCTGGCGGGGGTGTTCCTGCTGTTCGTTTCGCGCGGCCTCTATCATCGGCTCGACGGCGCATGGTGGCTGACCTTGCTGCTGGGATTGGCCAACGTCGGCTTCTCACTCGCCAAGGGGCTGGCCTTTGGCGAGACGGCGGCGATCCTGTTTCTGCTCTTTCTGCTGCTCGCGACGCGTAGGCAGTTCACCCGGCCCACCGCGTTCCTGCGCCAGCCGTTTACCCTCGGATGGTTCATCGCAATTGCCGCGGTGATCGCGGCCGCGATCGGAATCATGCTGTTCGCGTTCCGCGACGTTGCTTATCGGCGCGAGATATGGTGGCAATTCGAATTCGACGCCCAAGCCTCGCGCGCGATGCGCGCGCTGCTCGGCGCGTCGCTCTTCGCGGTCGGGATCTCGCTGCGCCAGTTGATGCGCACCGCGTCGGGCCGCATCGAATTGCCTTCCGCCGGGCAACTGGCGAGCGCGGCCGCGGTCCTTCGCGGACAGGAGCGTAGCGCGCCGATGCTGGCCCTGATGGGCGACAAGAGTTTCCTGTTCTCTCGCTCCGGCAACTCATTTTTGATGTATGCGAAACGCGGCCGCAGTTGGGTCGCGCTGTTCGATCCGATCGGACCGCGTCAGGAGTGGTCCGAGCTGGTCTGGCGCTTCGTCGAGCTGGCCGATGCGCATAGTGGACGCGCCGCTTTTTACCAGGTCCGGCCCGACAACCTGCCGGTCTATCTCGATGCCGGGCTTCGGGTGGTGAAAGTCGGCGAAGAAGCGTGCCTCTATCTCAAGGATTTTTCGATGGAGGGGTCGCATCGATACGGACTGCGCCAAACCCTCAAGCGCGGCACGCGCGAAGGTATCGAATTTGAAATTCTGTCGCCGCAGCACGTTTGCCATCAGCAGCTGACGCTGAAGCATATCTCCGATGCGTGGTTGGTGGGTCATGGCGGCCATGAGCGGCGCTTCTCGGTCGCAGCATTCGAGCCCGGATTTGTCGCGGCGCAATCGATGGCGCTGCTGCGCCGACATGGTGATCCGGTCGCCTTCGTAAGCTTCATGACCACCGACCCGCAAATCGAAGCGACCATCGGCTTGATGCGCCAGCTTCCCGATGCCCCGCCGTACGCGACCGAATACATCATCACGCAACTCGCGCTGGAGCTTCGCGCGCGCAAGTTCGAGGTCTTGAGCCTCGGCATGGCGCCGTTGGCCGGGCTGGTGCGCACGCCGCTCTCCTCGCAATGGAATCGGGTGGCGGGGCTGGTATGGGAGCTCGGCGGGCCGATTTACAACTTCCAGGGGCTGCGCAACTTCAAAAATAAATTCCGCCCGCGGTGGGAACCCCGTTACCTCGCGGCCTCGGGCGCGATCGGTCCCTTCATGACCCTGGCCGATGTCGCGACGCTGGCCGGCGGAGTAATTCGGGGATCGTCGGCGGCATGAGGCGCGCGCGCTGGGCGACAGTGTTGATGACGATTTTATGCAGTGCGTGCGTATCGCATCCGCCGCATCTGGTCGCGGGCGGGCGCTACGGGCAGGTCAAGGTGACGGAGCCTTCGCCTCAGGCGCGCAGCATCGTGATTTTCTTTTCCGATCGCACCGGGCTGACCCCGGCTGATGATGCGGCTGCGAAAGCGCTCGCCGCGGCGGGCGCACTGGTCGCGGAAGTCGACACGCCCACATATTTGCGCGAGCTCGACAAGCTCAAGGAGAGCTGCCATCAGCCGGCCTTCGACGCGGAATGGTTCAGCCGGCAAATCCAGCGCGAGCGCGGCTTTCGCAATTACCTCACGCCGATTCTCACCGGCGAGGGCGAAGGCGCCACCCTTGCCGCGCTGACGCTCGCCTACGCTCCGGCCGCGACCATCGCCGGCGTCATTTCGATAGATCCCTCCCTGACCATCGCGGGCAAACAGCCAATCTGCTCGAGCGCAGCTATCGAGCGCAGTGGCGACGGCTTTCGCTATGAGGCCGCGAAAGACCTGCCCGGGTTTTGGTCGGTCGGACTCACCGGCGACGACTCCAAAGCGAATCGCGACTACGTGACCGATCTGGCGCGCGAGGGTGCACCGTTTGAGATTCACCAAATCGGGCCGCACGAATCGATCGACGAGGCGCTGCGCGCGCTCCTCGCGCCGCATCTGACCGAGCCGAGCACGCAGGTCACGGACGTATCCGCGCTGCCGCTCACGATATTTTGGAGTTGGGCATCCGTCGAACCTCATGGCGATTGTGATTTCGGGTGATGGCGGATGGCGCGATCTCGACAAGACGATTGCCGAGAATCTTCAGCAACAAGGCGTGCCGGTCGTCGGGTGGGACAGCCTGCGGTATTTCTGGAGCAAGAAAACCCCGCAGCAGACCGCCGACGATCTCGCCGTCGTGATGCGCACCTTCATGGACAAGTGGCACGCGAACGAGATCGCGCTGATCGGTTATTCATTCGGCGCCGACGTGATGCCGTTCGCATACAATCGCCTGCCCGCGCAGCTGCGCTCGCACGTGGTGCTGATGGCGCTGTTGGGTTTTTCGAAGACCGCAGATTTCCAAATCACAGTTACCGGATGGCTCGGGGAACCGCCCGGCCCGGACGCGGTGCCGGTGTTGCCCGAGGCCGACAAAATCCCGCCGACACTGATGCAATGCTTCTACGGTCAGGGTGAGGACGACTCGGCTTGCCCTGCGCTGGCGCGGCGCGGAGTCGAGGTTTTCCGTACCAATGGAGGCCATCATTTTGACGGCGACTATGCGGCGCTGGCCCGCGACATCATGGTCAGGCTGAAACAAAGCGCGAACCGGCAGTCGGCGCAGCGATGAATCCTCCGTCCTACATCGAACTTCGCGCGCGCACCGCGTTCAGCTTCCTCGAAGGCGCCACCACGCCCGAGGATCTCGCCGATCACGCCGCGGAACTCGGCTATCCCGCGATCGCGATGGGCGATCGCGACGGCGTCTACGGGCATCCGCGTTTTTACCAGGCCGCGAAGAAGGCCGGCATCAAAGCGATCGTCGGCGCCGAGCTGACCCTCGAGGACGACAGCCGCCTCTACGTCCTGGTGCCCGATCGCGAGCGCTACAGGAATCTCTGCCGGATGCTGACCGCATCGAAGTGCCGTGTCATTCGCGACGACGGGCCAGCAGGTGTCGATGGCAACCCGACGCCCGTTTACCCCGCTAAAGGCGAAAGCCGCATCAGCTTCGACGATCTCGATCGCTTCGGCGCCGGCCTGATTGGCCTCGCGGGCGGCGCGCGCAGTCCCATTTCGCGCGCGCTGATTCGAGGCGAGGATCCTCGCGCGCTCGCCGATCACATGCACGGAATTTTCGGCGCCGGCAATCTCCTCATCGATTTGCAGCGTCATCTCGATGCCGACGAGGAGCGCATGAACCGCAAGCTGCACGCCTTCGCCGACGCCTCCAGGATTCCACTGCTGGTGACCAACGACGTCTGTCACGCCGACGCCGATCGGAAGCTGATGGACGTTCTTTCCTGCATTCGGCTCAAGAAGACGCTCGAAGAGGCGGGCCGCGCGCTATGGGTGAATGCCGAGCGCCGTCTGAAATCGCCGGCCGAAGTCGCTGCGCTGTTTAAGGATCTGCCCGACGCGCTCGCGATGACACGCGAGGTCGCCGATCGATGCGAGTTCACCCTCACCGATCTCGGCTATCGATTTCCCGACTATCCATTGCCCCCCGGCGAGACGCCCGACAGCTACCTGCGGGCGCTCACCTATGCGGGCGCACGCGCACGTTGGATGATCGGGGGCCGCGCGCTCGACGATCGCACTCGCAGTCAACTCGAACACGAACTCGCCATCATCGCGAAGCTGCAACTCGCCGGCTACTTCCTGATCGTATGGGACATCGTGCAGTTCTGCCGCGAGAATCAAATCATGGCGCAGGGACGTGGCTCGGCGGCCAACAGCGCGGTCTGCTACGCGCTCGGCATCACCGCTATCGACGCGGTGAAGATGGAGCTCCTGTTCGAGCGCTTTCTTTCCGAGGAACGCGGCGAGTGGCCGGACATCGATCTCGACCTGCCCAGCGGCGATCAGCGCGAGAAGGTCATCCAGTACGTCTATCGGCGCTACGGCGAACGCGGCTCCGCGATGACGGCGAATGTCATCACCTATCGCACCCGCAGCGCGGTGCGCGAGGTCGGCAAGGTGCTCGGCTTTCCGCCCGAGCAAGTCGACAAGCTCGCGCGCCTCAACCAGGCCTACGAATTTCGCGACGATCATGACGATATCGTCGCGCTGCTGCGCAAGGGCGGCGTCGATGTCGCCACGCCGCGCATCGCGATGATGATCGACCTGGTGCGGCGCATCCAGAGCGTGCCGCGTCATCTCGGACAGCATAGCGGCGGCATGGTAATCGCAGCCGGTCCGCTCGACGAAATCGTTCCACTCGAACCGGCCTCGATGCCGGGGCGCGTGGTCGTGCAGTGGGACAAGGAGGATTGCGCCGACCTCGGCATCATCAAGATTGATTTGCTCGGGCTCGGGATGCTGGCGGTGCTGGAGCAGGCGATTCCGATGATTCGCGAGCATGAGCAGGTAGACATCGACCTCGCGCATCTGCCCGCCGACGATCCCGAGGTCTACAAAATGTTACGTGCCGCCGACACCATCGGCGTGTTCCAGGTCGAGAGCCGCGCGCAGATGGCGACGCTGCCGCGCATGAAGCCGACCAAGTTTTATGACCTGGTGGTCGAGGTCGCGATCATCCGCCCCGGGCCCATCGTCGGCAACATGGTCAATCCGTACCTGGAGCGGCGCAACGGGCGGCAGGCCGTGACCTATCCGCATCCGATGCTGGAGCCGATTCTCAAGCGCACGCTAGGGGTGCCGCTTTTCCAGGAGCAGGTGATTCGCGTCGCGATGACGGCGGCGGGTCTGACCGGCGGTGAAGCCGAAGAAGTGCGGCGCGCGATGGGCTTCAAGCGCTCGCAGGCGCGCATGGAGAAAATCGAAAAGCGCCTGCGCGAGGGCATGGCGCAAAAGGGCATCACAGGCGCGCCCGCCGAGGAAATCGTGCGCAGCATCACCTCGTTCGCGCTGTACGGTTTTCCGGAATCGCATTCGGCGAGCTTCGCGCTAATCGCGTACGCGTCGGCATATCTGAAGTGTCATCATGCGGCGGCGTTTTTTGCCGCGATGCTCAACTGCTACCCGATGGGCTTCTATCATCCGGCGACGCTGGTGAAGGATGCGCAACGCCACGGCGTCGAGTTTCTTCCGATCGATGTGTCGCGCTCCGATTGGTTGTGCGCTTTGGCAACCTCACCCGGCGCTGCGCGCGTCCCTCTCCCTTCAGGAGAAGGAAAAATGAAAGCTGACAACTCTTTCAGGTCGCTGCGCCTCGGGCTTAAATACGTGATGGGCCTGCGCGAGGAAGTCGGCCGCCGCATCGAGGCCGAACGCGCGCGCGCGCCGTTTGCTTCACTCGCCGATTTCACCGCGCGCACCGCGCCCAACCGTCGCGAGCTCGACGCGCTGTCTTACTCCGGCGCCTTCGCATGCTTCGGGCTCAGCCGCCGCGAGGCGCTATGGCAGGCGGCCGCGGTCGAGCGTGATCCGAAAAGCCTGCTCGCCGGCGTCGAGCCGAAGCGCAACACCACCTCACCGCTGCCGGGCATGTCGCCATTGGATGAGACGCGCGCCGATTACTCGACCATGGGCCTCACGGCCGGACCGCATCTGATGGCGCATCTGCGTGAGCGCCTCACCGCACGCGGCGTGCTGTCAGCCGCCGAAGTGGCGAAAATCGATAATGGCGCGTGGACGAAAACTGCGGGGCTGGTGATCGTGCGGCAGCGTCCCGGCACCGCGAAGGGATTCTTCTTCCTGACGCTGGAAGACGAGACCGGCATCAGCAATGCGATCGTGATGCCCGATCTGTTTCAAAAGCATCGCGCGCTACTGCGTGGCGCCGCCATCCTACAAGTTGAAGGCATCATGCAAAAGCGCGACGGCGTGATGCTCATCAAGGGACAAAAGTTCGAGGAGCTGAAGCTCTCCGGCGCCCTGCCCCCCTCGCACGATTTCCACTGATCCGATTTATAGTGCCTGGTACACCGCGGTTTCGAAGTTGTCGAATGCCTTCACCGCCTTCTCATCATAGAAAGGCAGAATCTGGGTCGCAAAGACGCCGGTAACTTTGCGCGTCGGATCGATCCAGTAATACGAATTCGCGAGGCCGGCCCATGCGAGACTTCCCGCTGAGCGGCCGGTAGGCATTTGCGCCGGATTGATCAGAAAGCTCAGACCCCACTTCATGCCGGCGATGAAATCGACATCGTTGCTGAACGCCGGGATGGCCGTCTTCATCGGATTGCAGACGAGATTCCCGATGGCGTTGTTCGACATGGTCGCGATGGTCTCCGGCCGCAGGACCTGCGCACCCTTGAAAGTGCCGCCATGCAGGATCATCTGCGCGAACTTGAGGTAATCCCCTGCCGTCGAATAGAGCCCGCCACCGCCCGCGTAGAATTCGGGATTCTGCGGCATCTCGATGTCGGTCGCGACCAGTCCCTGCGGCGTTCGGGAATGGACCCTCGCCAACCGCCGTCGCTGCGCGTCACTGATTTTGAAGGAGGTGTCCGTCATGCCGAGCGGCTGCAAAAGGTTCTCCGCCAGGTACTTATCGAGGGTCTGGCCGGAAACCGCTTCGACCGCCTTGCCGGCCCAATCGATCGCAATGCTGTATTCCCATTTCGTGCCGGGATCGGCGATGAGCGGCAAATCCAGCGCGGCGTTCTTGCCCGAAATGATTGTTGGGGTGCCAGTCAGTTCTATGTAGCGGACGATATCGGCGTTCCAGATGTCGTAAGAAAATCCCGCGGTATGCGTGAGCAGATGATGCAACGTGATGGCGCGCCTCGGCGCTCGCAGTCGCGGTTTCCCCGCCGCATCGAAGCCTTCCAGCACCTGAACCCGTCCCAGCTCCGGCAGGATTTTCGCGAGGTCGCCCTCAAGCGATAGCTGGCCGCGCTCGACTTGCTGCATCGCGGCGGCGCCGGTAACCGCCTTGGTCATCGACGCGATCATAACGACAGTGTCGGCCGTCATGGGCGCACTGCTGCTCAGGTCGCGCTTGCCGTAAGCGCCTTCGAAGATGACGCCGTCGGAAGTCGCTGCCGTCGCAACGACGCCCGGTAGATCGCCGGATTCCGCGGCGCGCCGCAAACCATCTGCAATCTTGTTCGTGTCGATCATGATTCCTTGTTAGCGCGGCGGCATGCGCAGCGCGCCGTCGAGGCGGATGGTTTCGCCATTGAGCATCGCATTCTCAACGATGTGCCGCGCGAGGGCCGCATACTCGGTCGGCCGTCCGAGCCGCGACGGAAATGGAATCTGCGCTTCGAGCGCCTTGCGCGCAGGATCAGGCAATCCCGCCAGCATCGGAGTCTCGAAGGTGCCCGGAGCGATGGTGCATACGCGGATGCCGACGTTGGCGAGGTCGCGCGCAATCGGCAGCGTCATGCCGACCACGCCGCCCTTCGACGCCGAATACGCCGCCTGCCCGATTTGTCCATCGAACGCCGCCACCGATGCGGTATTAATGATGACGCCGCGCTCGCCGTCGGCGTTGGGCTGATTTTTCGACATCTGCGCCGCGGCCAGACGAATCGCATTGAAGGTACCGACCAGATTCACCTGGATGACCTTGTTGAACAGGTCGAGCGAATGCGGCCCCTCCTTGGTGACTGTGCGTTGCGCGCGCCCGATGCCGGCGCAGTTCACCAGCACCTGGACGCCGCCAAATCTGGCCACCGTCTTCGCGATCGCGTCTTTCACCTGGTCCTCGGAGACGACATCGGCGGTTACGAACAACGCGCCGGCGCCGAGCGACTCGGCGACCTGCGCACCCGGCGATGCTGCCAGATCGAGAATCGCGACCTTCGCGCCCGCGCCGGCGAACTCGCGAATGGTTGCCTCGCCCAGTCCGGAGCCACCGCCGGTAACAATCGCGACCGTATCTTTCAGGTTCATCTGATCACCTCGGATGCAATATCTCTTGAAACATCTTGGCGGCGATGACGATAAGGCCGCCTCGCGGTCGATGCAAGCAATCGCGTAGAGGTTCCCGCGCGGCGCCGATTTGCGTTACAGATGATGCCGATATGCCAGCCAAGAATCCCATCAGCCAGCCGATCCACGAAACCGGCGACCTGGAGAGCATCCGTCCCGACGTCGCGGAAGTTCAGGAACGCCACGCCATCACCCTTGATGCCGCGCGGCCCGAGGCGGTTGCGCGCCGGCGCAAAACTCATCAGCGCACCGCACGCGAGAACATCGAGGACATTTGCGACGCGGGCACCTTCGTCGAATACGGGCCCCTGGTGATTGCCGCGCAGCGACGGCGCCGCACTATCGAGGATCTGGTCAAGAACACGCCCGCCGACGGCATGATCGTCGGCCTCGGTACCGTCAACGGCAATTTGTTCCCGCCGGAGAAATCGCGCGCGGCCCTGATGGCGTATGACTTCACGGTGCCGGCCGGAACGCAGGGTCATCAGAATCATCGTAAGACCGATCGCATGATCCAAATCGCCAACGACCTGCGTTTGCCGCTGGTGCTGTTCGCGGAAGGCGGCGGCGGTCGTCCCGGCGACACTGACGGTGGCTTCAGTTCGCGGACGTTCTACGATTTCCCGCGCCTCAGCGGGCTGGTGCCGATGATCGGAATCACCTCGGGCCGATGTTACGCGGGCAACGCCTCGCTGCTTGGATGTTGCGACGTTGTCATCGCGACCAAAGGTTCCAACATCGGAATGGGCGGTCCCGCGATGGTCGAGGGCGGCGGGTTGGGTATCTTTCGCCCCGAGGAAATTGGCCCGCTCGAGGTCCACGTGCGCAACGGCGTGGTCGATATCGCGGTAGAGGACGAAGCCGCGGCGACGCAGGCCGCGAAAAAGTATCTGGCATATTTTCAAGGAGCGATTCACGAGTGGAGTTGCCCCGATCAGCGGTTATTACGCGGCATCATCCCGGAAAATCGCCTGCGCGTGTACGACATCCGCTCGGTCGTCCACACCATGGCCGACACCGATTCGGTGCTTGAGCTGCGGCCGCATTTTGGCCACGGAATGATTACCGCGCTGCTTCGCATCGAGGGGCATCCGTTCGGCCTCGTCGCCAACAATCCGAATCACCTCGCGGGCGCGATCGATAGCGATGGCTCCGACAAGGCGGCGCGCTTCATCCGCCTGTGCGATGCGTTCGACGTCCCGCTGATTTTTCTCTGCGACACACCTGGCATCATGGTGGGTCCCGAGATCGAGAAGACCGCGCTGGTAAGGCATTCGTCGCGCCTGTTCGTCACTGCGGCGAATGTCACGGTGCCATTTTTCACCATCGTGTTGCGCAAGGCCTATGGCCTCGGGGGAATTGCGATGGCAGCCGGCGCTTATGACGCGGCGGTGTTCACCGTCGCATGGCCTACGGGAGAGTTCGGTCCGATGGGCCTCGAAGGCGCGGTGAAACTCGGTTATCGAAACGAGCTGGCGGCGATCGATGATCCCGCGCAGCGCAAGTCGCGCTTCGATGAGATGGTGGCCTCGATGTACCAGCGTGGCAAGGCGCTCAACAACGCGTCGCACTTCAGCATCGACGACGTGATCGATCCGGCCGCGACGCGCAAATGGATTGCGGCGGGATTTCGCACCTGCCCGAAGCCGGAACCTCGCGCCGGCAAAAAACACCCCTACATCGATACCTGGTGAGGCCTACCTTAACCGATCGGTATGTTGAAGGGCTGACTTTTCGTTTGATCATTTAGGGCACATCGTGGGAATAATCTCGCAGCGACTCTCAGGGGAGAATGATGTGATCAAATCCACCGAGGAAAAACTCAACGTCGCGGGCGCCGAACTGGTAATGGTGAAAGCGGGCTCGGGCAAGCCGCTCCTCATCCTGCACGACGAGCTCGGATACCCGGGTTGGATGGCCTGGAACGAGACTCTCGCTCATGAGCGAACACTGTTGATTCCGCTGCAGCCCGCCTATGGCAAAACTCCGAAGATCGACTGGGTCCGCAGCTATCGCGACCTCGCGGGTTTCTACTCGCAGGCGTTGCGCGAGATGAAGCTCGATCCCATCGACGTGATCGCGTTCTCGGCCGGCGGATTCATCGCGGCGGAGATGCTCGCTGCCGACCCGCGCATCTTTTCGAAAGCGGTACTGGTGGCTCCGATGGGCATCAAGCCCGAGCAGGGCGAGATCTACGATATCTTTCCGATCACGATCCGCACGCATCTGCGCGCCACCGTCGCCGATCCGTTCAAGGCGCCGGAGTTCACCAAGCTCTATGGCGGTGAGATGACGCCGGAGCAATTCGAGGCGTTCGAGGACGCGCGCGCCGAGGCGGCTCGCATCGGATGGGAGCCGTACATGCATAATCCCAGCCTGCCGCATCTGCTGCGCGGCACCAAAACGCCGACGCTACTGCTCTGGGGCACCGCCGATCATGTGGTCCCGCGCGGCTGCATCGATGCCTACAAAAAGGCGATTCCCGATGCGCAGATCGCAATCATCAATGATGTTGGCCATCGGCCCGAGATCGAAAACTCGGCCGAGTTCGAACGCGTCGTAAACAAATTTCTGGCTGCATAGCGACACGCAGGAGCGGTCTCATATGAAATTAGGATATTTCACCGAACGTCCGGTCCGCTGGGTTCCGGAAGAAGTGATCCTGAAAAACGGCGCGCACTTCGCGGTCTCCAATAGCTACTTCGATCGCGAGCGGGCGTCGGAGGACTACAACTACTACATCGACGAAAATCTCTACGCCGAGGAACTCGGCTTCGATATCGTCGCGCTCAATGAGCATCACGGCAACCCGTTCTGCATGGGCAGCGTGATGAACGTGGAGGCCGGCATCCTCGCGCGGCTCACCAAGAAGGCGCACATCCTCCTGATCGGAAATCCACTGCCGGTCTTGAAGCATCCCCTGCGCATGGCCGAGGAACTCGCGGAGATCGATTTGATTTCGAAGGGGCGCCTCATCACCGGATGGGTGCGCGGCGCGGGCAGCGAGCAGTTCTTCAACAACGCGAATCCCGCCTACAATCGCGAGTACTTCGAGGAAGCCCACGACTTTATCATTCAGGCGTGGACCAAGCCCGGGCCGTGGCGCTACGAGGGCAAACATTTTCACTATCGCCACGTCAATCCGTGGGCGCTGCCCTATCAGAAGCCGCATCCTCAAATGTGGATTCCCGGCACCCTCAGCCCCGAGACGATTCGCTGGTGCGCCGAGAAGGGTCATCCCTACTTCGGCCTCGGCACCGCGCTCCCGGCCACTTGCGACATGTGGGATCTTTACGCCGATGAGGCGCTCAAGCACGGCTACGAGGCGGGCTCGGAGAATTTCGGATATCTGCTTCCGACTTTCGTGGCCGAGACCGATGAGAAGGCGCAGCAACTCGGGCAGGGCTTTCTGTTCGGCGGCGGGCAGAACACTTTCTCGCGCGTCGAGCACACGCTGCCTCCCGGCTATAACTCCAAAGAGGCAATTCAGAAGCTCGCCAAGCAGCCGCAGGGAAGCTGGCTCGGCATCAGCGGCGAAAAGATGCGCGGCCAGGTCGAGGAAGTCGAAATCGATCCCGTCAAGATCCGTCAGAAGCTGCTGCCGGGCTACGAACGCGCGCAGAAGAATCTGCAATTCATGATCGGCAGTCCGAAGACCGTGATTCCAAAGATGAAGGCGATCCTTACCACGCTGCGTCCGGGTTCGCTCATCGTGTTCAACGTGCAAGGTCCGGTGAGCAACAAGGATCGGCAGACCAGCATGCGGCTTATCGCGCAGGAAGTTATGCCCGCGCTGAAGGAGCATGCGGATTCGATCGGCCTCGTCGATGCGATCACGAAGATCCCTGGAACGACCAAGGCGCGCGCCGGGGTGAAACGCAATCCGGTCGCCGATCGCGGACTACTCAAAGAACTAGGAATGGCGTAGGCGGTGAGGCTCAAAGACAAAGTCGCGCTCATCACCGGCGCAGGCTCCGGGATGGGACGCGCGACGGCCACGCTGTTCGCGCGCGAAGGCGCCAAGGTCGCGGTGGTCGACGTCAACCTGGCCGGCGCCGAGGACACCGTGCGTCGCATCACCACCGCGGGTGGACAAGCGATCGCGATTCGCGCCGACGTTTCCAATTCCGAAGATGCCAGTTCGATGGTGTCGGGCACCGTCGCGAAATTCGGCGGGCTCGACATCATTTACAACAACGCCGGCATCGAGGGCGAAGGCCGCTTCATCGCCGAAGTCACCGAGGAGCAGTTCGATCGCGTCATCGCGATCAACCTCCGCGGCGTGTGGCTCGGGATGAAGTACGCGCTGCCCGAGTTGGTGAAACGCGGCGGCGGCGTGGTCATCAGCACCGCATCGATCGCGGGACTCATCGGGCTGCGCGGCTCGGTCGCCTACAGCGCCGCGAAAGCCGCGGTGATCTCGATGACGCGGGTGGCAGCGCTGGAATACGGGCGCTACAACATCCGCGTCAATTGCATCTGCCCGGGTTTCATCCACACCGAGATGGCCGATCGGGCCTCCGGCGGCCAGGGACTGGCGCCCAGCTTCGTCAAGCGCGCGTCGGTGTTCGGCAGGATGGGCGAACCCGAGGAGATCGCGCAAACCGCGCTGTTCCTCGCGAGCGATGATTGTAAGTTCGCGACCGGTCAGCCCTTCGTCATCGACGGCGGCTGGATCGCCAAGTAAGACGCGAAGTGGCAGTGCATCATTGCGGCTGCCTTTCCTAAGCGCTCATTTTCGGCGAAACTCCGGATCGGATGCGGTGTCCGAAGTGCAACACAGAGAACGCGGCGAACGCGAAATTTTGCGCTGAATGCGGCGCGAAGTTCGCGGCGCTCTGCCCCTCCTGCGGGGCGGAAAATCCACCTGACGCGAAATTCTGCACCCAATGCGGCACCCGTCTCGGCGGCGCGGCAAATCAGCCCGAGGCACAACCACCACCGGCCAGGCCGGAAGCTCGTTCGGCCCCGACTCTGATCGAGCGGCCGGCGATTGACCCGGACATCCTTCCCGAAGGCGAGCGCAAAACCGTCACTGCGCTGTTCGCGGATATCAAAGGATCGATGGACCTGATGGAGGACATCGATCCCGAGCAGGCGCGTGCGCTGATCGATCCCGCATTGCGCATCATGATCGACGCGGTCCATCGCTATGACGGTTACATCGTGCAGTCGACCGGCGACGGAATTTTCGCGCTGTTCGGTGCGCCGGTCGCACACGAGGATCATCCGCATCGCGCGCTGCTCGCCGCACTCAAGATGCATGACGACTTGCGTCGCTATTCGACCAAACTGCGCGCGACCGGCGATTCACCGATTGAAGTGCGCATCGGCGCCAACACTGGCGAAGCGGTCGTGCGCAGCATCCGGACCGACGAGCTTCACACCGAGTACACGCCGATCGGGCACGCCACCAGCCTTGCGGCGCGGATGCAGGCGCTCGCGCCCACCGGGTCGATCGCGATCACCGAAAACACGCGGCGCTTCGTCGAAGGATATTTCGAGCTGAAGCCACTGGGCCCGACGCGGGTCAAAGGCCTCAGCGATCTCATCAATGTTTACGAAGTCGTGGGGTTGGGACCGCTACGAACGCGCCTGCAAGCCTCGGCGCGGCGCGGGCTTTCCAAGTTCGTCGGACGCGATCACGAGATGGCGCAGCTCGATCGCGCGTTGGAGCTCGCACGCACCGGCCACGGCCAGATTGCAGCCGCGGTCGGCGAGGCCGGGGTCGGAAAATCGCGCCTGTTCCACGAATTCAAAATCATCGCCCACTCAGGATGCGTGATCCTCGAAACCTTTTCGGTCTCGCACGGGAAGGCTTCGGCGTATCTGCCGCTGATCGATTTGCTCAAGAATTATTTCGAGGTCACTCCCGATGACGAAGAGCGCCGGCGCCGCGAGAAAATCGGCGGCAAGGTGCTGATGCTCGATCGCACCCTTGAAGATACCCTGCCCTACCTGTTCGCGCTGCTCGGCGTCTCCGAAGGCGTCGATGCGCTCGGCGAGATGGACCCCAATATTCGCCGCCGCCGCACTCTCGACGCAATCAAGCGCCTGCTGCTGCGCGAAAGCATCAACCAGCCGCTGATGGTGGTTTTCGAGGATCTCCATTGGGTCGATTCTGAAACCCAGGCGTTCCTCAATCTGCTGGTGGAAAGCATCGGTACCGCGCGCATCCTGATGATGGTGAACTATCGCCCGGAATACCGGCATGACTGGAGCGCCAAGAGTTATTACGCGCAACTGCGTCTTGATCCGCTCGCCGGCGAAAGCGCTGAAACCCTGCTCGACGCGCTGATTGGCAATGATGATCAGCTCGCCGGGTTGAAGCGGCTGGTTATCCAACGCACTGAGGGCAACCCATTTTTCATGGAAGAAACGGTGCAGGCGATGTTCGAAAATGGCGTGCTGACCCGCAACGGCCACGTCCGCCTCGCGCAGCCGCTCGCTTCGATAACCATTCCGCCGAGTGTGAAAGGCATCCTTGCCGCGCGCATCGATCGTTTGTCGACACCGCATAAGGAGCTGCTGCAAACCCTTTCGATCATCGGCAAGGAATTTCCCTTCGGCCTGGTGCGTAAGGTTCTCGACAAGGACGAAGAAGAGCTCACCCCGATGATGTCGGAGCTACAGCTTGGCGAGTTTATCTACGAGCAGCCCGCATTTCCCGACATCGAGTACGTCTTCAAGCACGCCCTCACGCAGGAGGTCGCGTATGGCTCGGTGCTGATTGAGCGCCGCAAACTGATTCACGAGAAGACCGGCAACGCGCTCGAGGCGATGTACGCGCAGCAGCTCGAGGCGCGCATCCCGGAGCTCGCCTATCACTTCAGCCTCAGCGCCAATCTCGACAAAGCGATCACCTACCTGGTTCGGGCGGCCGAGCAGGCCCGCGGGCAGAGCGGTTACGAGGAAGCGATCGAGCGCTTGAGCAAGGCGCTGGACCTGCTGTCACAACTGCCCGAAGGCCCGGCGCGGGATTCGCGCGAAGTCCGGATTCGCGTATTCCTGGGGCAAACGCTCGCCGCGGCGCGCGGCTTTTCGACGCCGACGCTCGCGCAGCACATTTCCCGCATCGAGGAGCTGTCGGGCCGCATCAGCGATCCGGAAGCGAAATACATCCTGCTGTTCTCGCAGTGGAATGTCGCGTTCTCGCGCGGCGACATTCCTCGCGCCGAGGAATTAGCGGTCGAGCTCCTCGCCATGACGCCGGCGGACGCCACCGACATTCGCCGGCCATCCGCCCTCCAGGTGCTGGGCACCAGCCAGGTCTGGCACGGGCGTCCGATGGAAGCCCGTACTAATCTGGAAGGCGCAATAACGTTGTTCGATCGCGATCTCGATAACTACCTGCAAAGCACCTTCGCGCCGGTGGTCCCGAATCGCTGCCAGCTCTCGTGGGCACTGTGGATTTGCGGTTATCCCGATCAGGCGCAGAACCGGGCCGACGAAGCGTTGCAGCTCGCGATGCGGTTGAATCGGCCCTACAGCATCGCCTTCGCGCTTCAGTATGTGGTGTCTGTCGCGCACCTTCGCCGCAGCTATGAGAGCTCGCGAGTAAACGCCGAGACGCTCAACACGGTCGCGCGCGAAAACGGTTTCCCGATCTGGCAGGCCTGCGGGACGGCTTCAATCGGTCGCGTGCTGCTGGACGAAGGAAATTGGGTCGAAGGCGATTCGCTGATGCGCGAGGGAATGAAGCTGGCGCGCACGGCCGGCGGCGAGTTGATTTATCATTACCTGATGTCGCTGTACGTCGAGGCGTGCATTCAGTATCGCAAACTCGATGACGGATTTCGCGCCCTCGACGAAATTGCCGAGGGCTTGCTGCGGACCGACATGCGGATGCTGGAATCGGAAATCCACCGCTTGCGCGGTGAGCTGCTCCTTCTTGATGGCAAAGACAGCGCGCAAGCTGAGACGCTTTTCCGCAACGCCATGCGCGTCGCATCTGCGCAGGGCAGCCGGTCATGGGAACTGCGCGGCGCCATCAGCCTCGCGCGGCTGATGCTCGATCAAGGCAGCGCTGCCGACGCGCGCGCGATCCTCGAACCGGTCTACAATTTTTTTACCGAAGGCTTCAGCACCGGGGATCTGCGGGAGGCGAAATCATTGCTGGACCGGACGCTAAGTCGCGCTTGAGGCTGCGCTTGCGGTGCGATGCGGCGGCGCCAGGCTTTCGATCGCCGCGCGGATCGCATGATGGGTTCCCGCCAGGCCCAACACGTCGCCATCGCGCAGCACCTCGTCGCGACCAGGAGCTACCAGGCCATCCTGATCGCGGCCGATCGCGACCACCACCGCGCCAGTTGCGGAGGGAAGTTTCAAATCCGCGATGGTCCGTCCGCTCGCGGGGCTGCCGGGCTCCAGCCGCACCGGTACGATGACGCCCAGTCCGGGAATCATCTCCTCCTGCAGCCTGCCGCCGACCTTCTGCGAATGTTCGACCGCCAGCGCGCGGCCGATCAAGCGCGCTGCCTCGCGCATCTGACCCAGGGTCCTAGACACTCCCCGCCAGGTGACGATGCACATCGCGAGCAAAGCCATGATCAGCACCACCACTCCCTCAAGCGGCTCGAGGAACGGCTGCACGATCGCGAGCACCACCACGGTGACAACAATCAGCATCGCGACTTGCATTATCTCGACCAGCGATTCCCATCCCGGCGGCCGGATCTGATCCTCGGCGGCGCCTTCGGGGACGGCACGCGCGGCGAGCGCGATCGCAAGCCGGCCGGTCGCGCGATAGATCGCGATCGCGGGGAGCATGCAGGCCACCATCGTCAGCGCGGCAAGCAGAACTTCGGCCGCTTGAAACGAGATCGAGAAATAGTGTTGGAGCCAAAATGTAAGCGAGCCAATGAAAACTTCCGCGCCGATGATGAACCCGGCGACTACCACCGCCGCGCCGGTCGCCGCGATGATCGACCATCGAATCGTCATCACCTGGGTGCGCGAGGCGGACCGCCGCCGCATGTGCTCGACCGCCGCCTCGTAGAGCGCCCCCATGACCGCGAGGCCGCGCGGGAGACGCTGCTCGACCCTTTCGGCGATAGGACCCGAGGCCCTTATCAAATACGGAGTTGTGAAAGTTGTCACGACCGAGACCGCGACCGCCAGCGAATAGAGGAAGTCGCGCGCGGCATGAGTTTCCAGCGCCAGTGCCGCGATGATAAAGGAGAACTCGCCGATCTGCGCCAGACTCATCCCGGCCTCCACCGAGAGACGCGGCCCCGAACCCGCCAGCAAAGCACCCAGGCTGACCCCGATGATCTTGCCGACGATGACCGTCGCCACCAGCACCAGCAGCGCGAGCCAATGTTCCTCGACCAGCACGGGATTGAGCATCATACCGACCGACACGAAGAACACCGCCGCGAACATATCGCGTACCGGCAGGATCAGATGCTCAACCTTATGTCCCTGGCCCGATTCCGCCACCAACGATCCCGCCAGGAACGCGCCCAGCGCGACCGAGTAGCCGAAATGATCGGCGAGGATCGCGAAGGCGAAGCAGATTCCGATGCTGGCAACCAACAAGGTTTCATCACGTTCGAAGCTCGCGACAATCCGAATCACCCGCGGCACCACCACCATGCCGATCCCAATCAGCGCCGCGAGGAAGAGCACCAGGCGCCCCACCGTGATCCCGATCATCCGGGCCGAGAGGCCGTTGCCGGACGCCAATGCCGTCAGCACCGCGAGTTCGATCACCGCGATCAGATCTTCGGTGAGCAACACGCCGAGGACCAGCTCGCGCAAACGCTCGGGCACCTTGTTCTCTTCGTAGACCTTGGCCACGATGGTGGTGCTCGAAATCGACAGCAGCGCGCCGGTGAAGATGCTTTCGAGGATACTCCATCCCATCGCCTGGCCGACCATGTAGCCCAGCCACACCATCAGGCTGACCTGGAGTATGGAAATAAAACCCGAGGTAGGGCCGACGCGGACCAGGCGACGCACGGAAAATTCCAGTCCGAGCGCGAACATCAGCAGGATGACGCCGAGTTCCGAAATGGTGTGGACGCGTTCGGGATTGGCATAGATGATCGGGAAATGCGGTCCGACAATGACGCCGGCGATCAGATAGCCAACCACCACGGGCTGGCGGATCGCCTGGAAAACCACCGTGGTGAGGGCGGCGACGCACAGCACTATGCCGAGGTCTTCGAGAAAATTGTGCGAGATGATCTCCGGAATCAGAAGCTTCTAACCTCGACGATCTGAAAAACTACCGGAGATTAACACGTCTCGCAGTCTGAGCCGATCCTGTGCGCGCGAGCCGACTGCGGCCGGAATCGGGCTCTCCCATATGAGAGAACCCGGAGCGCAATCACTTCATGTCGGCGACGCGCGGCAGAACCTTGGTCCAGAACAGCTCGATGGTTTTCATTAACCGATCATGCGGAAGCAGGCTGTTGTAAATCCAGGCAAAGATCCATCGCACCGGCAACCGCTTCGCCATCGTCTCAAGCTGACGCGTCACGGTATCGACGGTGCCGACGAACGCGAGGCCCTCGTTAAAAAGATCGGCTTCCTTGCCGGTCGCCGGATCGATGAGCCCCTGCGAAAACCCGAACGCCTCGAACCAGTGATGGCCACAGAAGTAGCCGCTGTCGCGCCATAGTTGACGCGCCTCCTCATCGGTGTCGGCGATGATGACGTCGCGCAGCACGCCCATGCCTTCGCCGCGCGGCTTGCCCGACACTTCGGCATAGATGTCGCACAGTTGCGTCTCCAGTTTGGGATGCAGCGCGGGGAGGATGGCGGTGACGTTTTCCGCCGCGCACCATCTGATGCTGCGTTCCGAGGATGCGAACGGCTGGAAAATCGGCGGATGCGGTTTCTGCACCGGCTTGGGCACCACCGCGACTGACTTGACGATGCCGTTCTCGACGCCACCACCCCATCGTTGCGTGGCCTCGAGCGTCCATGGAGTATCGCCGGGCGGAATGCGCCAGTATTTGCCCTGGTCGGCGCTGAAGTCCTGGGTCCACGCCTGCTTGATGATGCGGAAGTTTTCCTCGAAGGCCGCGCGATTCGCGGCATCGATCTCGTCGTGCTGATTGGGCAGCGCGCCATGGATACCGTGGGTCTGCTGCGCCATGATATCGACCCAGCGCCGCTGATAGCCGCGCGCGAAGCCGGCGTTGGCGCGCCCGCCGGTCATGTGATCGAGCATCGCGATATCCTCGGCAACGCGAATCGGATTCTGGGTCGGCAGGACGATGCCAAGCTGGCCGACGCGCAGCCGCTTGGTCTGCATCGCGATATAAAGGTCGAGCAACACCGGATTGTTCGACATCTCGAACCCTTCGACATGAAAATGGTGCTCGGTGAAACTCATCGAGTCGTAGCCGAGACCGTCGGCGAGTTTGGCCTGCTCCGAAATCTCGCGCAGCATCTGGTCGTAGAGCTCACCCTTCAAACCGACCCGGCCCTGTTCGATCTGGGCCTTGTTGCCGACCGACGGCAGATAAAACAACGAAACCTTCATCGCGCCCTCGCAGAAATTAAATTCATGATTCCAAGCTCGCGGATGCGCCGACTGTAAACCGCTCGGCGTCAGGGCGGCAAGCGTAACTTACCGATCGGTAGGGGAACTTCGATGCGACTTGCCGATCTCCACCGGCGCAAGCCAGAAGGTCGCAAGCACCGCCGTGCCGAAGCCGAGGTAGACCAGCGCGAACACCCACGGCGGGAAATCGTAGAAGATCAATCTATCGAGCCAGTACCCGATGAAATCAGCGCCGTACGCGTTCTGGCCGGCGCGAAGACGCAAGCCATTCTCCAGCGTGGTCAGCGGGCAATTGATGCCGAGGATCCATTCGGCGCAGACCAGCAAGATCGCCGCGAGATGCGCGCTACGAAAATAGCAGTTGCGAACCCATCGCCATCCGCGCGCGTATCCGATGAGAATCGCGACCAGGCCCAACGTCACGAAGCCGACGTAGAGCGCATGAATCCCGACGACCAGGTCGGCGAGGAGTCCGTAGCTCATGAGCGGAACTTAGCACGACGCTAAAGAATGCGGCGCGGAGGCATCGAGTGCCTCCGCGCCGCGGCGGAAGGAGGAGGGTCTAGAACGCGAACTCGAGATTCAACTCGACCACATGAGTATCGCGCGGCACCGGGTCCGTAATGCTGGACGGCGGCGCAAAGACCGCGCCCTTGCCAGTCTTGGTGTTCGGAACCGGCAGGAACACGTCCGCGAAGCTGTTCGCATAGGTCGTCGAGAATGGCGTCTGGTCATGGTAGAACTGCAGATTCTGGGTATCGACCGCCAGCCGCACGAACTCATTGATCTGCCATTCAACTCCGACCATGTAGCGATAGAAGTCGAGCGGATCGTTGTTCACCTTTGAGTTAGGTTCGAACCACTGGAACAACCCGATGAGGCGAAGGGGCGTCTCCGGAATATGCACATGCCCCATGAGATCGAAACCCTGCTGCACGGTCCGGCTGTTACCCAGTAGCGCGGCCGTCATCGCGGAGAAGTTGTAGTAAGGCACTCCGTATGGACTGGTGGTGCCACCGGCCGCGGTAGCGGTCGCCGGCGGCGTGAAAAATACCGTCGGCCCATTGCCGGTGAACAGATTCGCGCCTGGGAAGGAGTTGTGACCCTGGTCGTATTCTGCCGCGATCCCCCATTCCTCGGCGGTGTAGTGCAGCAGTGCCGCCCATCGGGTGAGATGCGCATTCGCCACGTGTCCAAATGCATTCGGATTGGGTCCGAAACCGGTGTTGAGCGAGGCGTTGTCGGGCGGGGTGTTGTTGTAGCCATAGTCATAGAAACCGGTGATCCCGAGGCCTTGGGTATCCCACTTGGAGCCGAAGGGATAGGCGGAGATTCGGCCCATGACCTGCTTGGTGTTGGACTGCTCCAGCTGGCTGTACTTGGCATTAGTGAAGACGCCGGCGCCGTAATCGAAGTATTCCAGCTCGTTGAACTTGACCGGACCACTAAGCGATAGCCCGAATTGCGCCGAAGAAAGGCCGAGATAGTTCCAGGGCGACGCGGTCACATAACGGAAGGTGCTCAGATGTTCTTCCCACGGAATCATCGGATTCGGGATTGCACCAATCTGCAGAACATTCCCCTCGGTCGCATCGCTCAACCAATCCAGGGCCTTGTTGTATTGGATCGACGCGAACTTGATTCGATAGTTGAGGTCGCCGGCCAGGTTGCTGCTCACCGACGAATTGTGACTATTGGAAGTCGGAGTCGCCGTGCCATAGCTCTTGTAGACATCGGGAGTAAGCCGCAGCGTCCAGTCGGGGGTCGGGAAGAAATAGAAATTCAGATACGCGCGATCGATATCGAAGGAGTTGTAAAGATTGTTGCCGGGACCGGGCCACTGGTTGTTATCGTACTGCTGGGGGCCAAAGCCGGTGTGGGTGTACAGTTTGTAGCCGCCAAAGACGACGGTGCCGACGCGGTATCGATTGCGGAAATTGTCCAGGTAATCGATCCACGCCGGTTCGATTTTGTCGACCCGGGTTTGCAGCGCGGCGTTCTCGCTGAGAAGCTTTTGCTGGCTGCTATCGAACTCGGCGCGTAACTCCTCATTGCTTTGCTTCAGTTCCTGAACTTGCTTCTCGACTACGGGAGCGGGCGCCGGCGCGGGCTCATCGAAGCCCAAAGTTACCGCCACCCGCCCCCTGCCTGGTTTGCGATAGAGTGCGCCGGTCTTCGCGTCCTCGTACAAAGTAATGCCGCGCGGTGAGGGCGACTGCGCGAAAGCCAGCGTAGAAAGATTGGCGGCCAGCATTGCGCCCGCCACCGCGCTCGCGACTGCTCGCTTCCATCTCGGACTGTTCATCAAACTTCTCCCTGTTTGCTGAATTGGATCACCCACAGCGTTCATTGGCCGGACGCGTATTTTTTGGCCTCATTCTCGCGGAGCTTGGCCAGTTGAAATGAGGTGTAGACTTTGCCGTTGCAGACGAAACGGCTCGGCGAGCCGGCGTCCAGCACGCCACAGTTCTGGACTCTCGGAATAAGGTGGGCGGAGGTCTGCGAAGTATTGCCACTCGCTCCCCAAGTGGCGGGCGACAGCGCGGTGAACCTCGCACAAGCCGCCAGCGTCGCGGCGAGGGCTAAATAAGCCAGTCGGGGTTTGATTCTTTCCACTTTTTACTTCCTCTCCTGGGTAGTTTTTTCCATGGCTTTCCTCCGTACGAGTTCAAATTATGAAGTAAATCTACTCTGCCGATAGACTACATGGGCAAACTGGGAAACGGATTGCTTTTATGCCGGGCCGCCCCGCATGTCAACAGGGGGCGTCAAAACCCGCCCTTTCCTGCGGATTTGGCTGAAGCGCCAAAGGTTAGCTTTTGCCGATTTAGGCGACGGAGGGATATACTCGGCGAGCTTTACAAGGGTTGAGGAGAACCGTCGATGCGCCTCAAGGACAAAGTCTCATTAATCACTGGTGCCGGCTCGGGAATCGGCGCGGCCACGGCCAAGACCTTCGCGCGCGAGGGCGCCGCAGTGGCAGTCGTAGACTTGAATGACGAAGGCGGTAATGCGGTGGTCGCCGAGATCCGCAAGGCCGGTGGCACCGCGGAGTTCCATCGCGCCGATGTGGGCAATCCCAGGGAAGTCGAGCACATGATCCGCTTTGCGACTTCGAAATTCGGCCGCCTCGACATCCTGCACAACAACGCGGTTTTTACTACCGTCGGTAGGATCGCGGACATCACGCTGGAAGGATGGCAGAAGACCCTCGATGTCGGCCTGACCGCGTACTGGTATGCAACCAAGGTGGCCATCGAACAGGCGATGCTGCCGCAACGCCAAGGTGCGATCGTCAATACCGCATCGGTGTCGGGCCTGGCCGGCGACTACACCTTGGGCGCTTACAATGCGGTTAAGGCTGGCGTAGTCAATATCACCCGCGTCACCGGAATCGAGTACGCGCGCAAAGGCATCCGCTGCAACTGCGTTTGTCCCGGCCCCATCGGCACGCCGCCACTGCTCGCGCTGGACAAGGCGCGGCCACAAACCGTCGCGCGCATTCGCGAGGCAATTCCGATGGGCCGTCTGGGGGAGCCTCAAGAGATTGCCAATGTGGTATTGTTCCTCGCATCGGATGAGGCTTCGTTCGTGACCGGAGCGTTTTTCGTCGCCGACGGCGGCTTATGGGCGCATTCGGGAATGCCGAGTCTCTCGGGTGAAGGCCCCGAGTGGAAGTGAATTAAGAAAACAGTTCCTACAACCAGGAGGCAAGCTCGATGTCACAACAGCAACTCAACACTCTTCTCCAGATGATGAAGGCGCAACCGATCCTTGAAGCCGCCACCATTCAGCAACAGCGCGCGGGCTTCGAGCAGATGACGGGCCTGTTCCCGGTCGACGCCGATATCAAGTGCGAACCGGTCACCGCCAACGGCGTGAAGTCGGAATGGGTCTCGGCGCCCGACGCGGACCCCGGACGCGCGATTCTCTATCTCCATGGCGGCGGATATGTCATCGGCTCCATCAATACTCATCGCTCGTTGGCGGCGCGTTTGTCGCGGGCGGCCAAGGCGCGCGTGCTGGTAATCGATTATCGCCTCGCGCCGGAGCATCCGTTTCCCGCCGCCGTCGACGATTCGGTCGCGGCCTACCGCTGGATGCTCGCGCAGGGACTGAAGGCCTCACGTATCGCAGTCTCGGGCGACTCGGCCGGCGGCGGACTCACTGCCGCAACCCTGGTGGCAATCCGCGACGCGAAGCTGCCGCTTCCGGCTGCGGGCGCGTTGCTGTCGCCGTGGGTCGACATGGAGGGCATCGGGGAATCGATGACGAGCAAGGATAGCGTCGATCCCATGGTGCATAAGGACGGTTTGCTGGGCATGGCGAAGGCGTACCTTGGTGGACAAAATCCGCGCACGCCCCTCGCCGCGCCGCTCTACGCCGACCTCGCGGGATTGCCCCCGCTGTTGATCCAGGTGGGCACAGCGGAGACGCTCCTCGACGACGCCTCCCGATTCGCGGAGCGCGCGAAAAAGGCGGGCGTCAATGTAACCTACGAGCCGTGGGAGAACATGATCCACGTCTTTCAGGTCTTCGCGCCGATGCTGGATGAGGGTCAGCAGGCAATCGAAAAGATCGGCGCATTCGTGCGCAAACATGCCGAGTGAAATATCCTCGCGGGTGCGGCCGTGGAATTTTCGCGGCCGCACCGCATGATAGCTTGACTGCGAAGCATGAGCGCGTTAGCCTAGCTCGTCGATAGGGCAACTTGCTTTCAAAAAAAGCCAAATACGCGCTGAAGGGCATGGTCGTACTAGCTCAACGATACGGGGAGGGTCCTATTCTCATTTCCGAGATCGCAGCCGGTGAACACATGCCGCGAAAATTCCTCGAACTGATCCTTCTCGAGCTCAAGAATCACGGCCTGCTGCAGAGCAAAAAAGGCAAAGGCGGCGGATATTTTCTGGCCAAGCCGCCGAATGCGATCACTGCGGGTCAGGTGGTTCGGATCGTCGATGGGCCCATCGCACCGCTTCCGTGCGTGAGCCGGACCGCCTACATGAAGTGCGACGAATGTGCCGATGAGCGGACTTGCCCCATTCGCCTGGTGATGAAAGACGTCCGCGAGGCTACCGCCAACATTCTCGACTCCGCGACCTTGGCCGATATGATCAACCGCGTACGTTCGATCGAGTCCGGCAAAGAGGCGCTCAATTTCGCGATTTGATGTGAGTTTTTTTGGCCTATCATCCTACTAACTCTATGGGATTTCATATATGAGCTCGAGGGCTGCTGATTCGGTCACCTCCTCCTCGTCCGACGCTACCACCACCGAGGAGTTGCCGACCCTCTCCGAGGTCGACGCCGAGATCCTCCGCGCTATTCGCAACATTCGCTTCGGCTCGGTGGAAATTACCATCCACGATTCGCGCGTGGTGCAAATCGAGCGCAAGGAGAAGCGTCGTTTCGAGCGCTCGCAACGCTGGAGCTGAGAGGCCTTACATACAGTAAACATTTTATGCCTACCAGTTAGCTGGCGGCGGGCGGCATGACCAACACCAATGTCATCATCGACCGGATCACCGGAGGTCTCATTCAGTATGGGAGGGCTCCTCTGATGCTACGACTCCAGTCGTCGCGGCGCACCCTTGCGCTGCTGTTGACTCTTGGTCTCATGACATCCGCGCTTCCGGTCGCGGCCAAGGACCTGACGCTGCTGAACGCGTCCTACGATCCGACTCGGGAACTCTACCATGAGTTTAACGACGTCTTCTCTAAGCACTGGCAGCAGACCACCGGCGACAGCCTGACCGTGCGCCAGAGCAATGGCGGCTCCGGTGCGCAGGCACGCGCGGTCATCGACGGCCTGGAAGCGGATGTGGTCACGCTCGGTCTCGCCTATGACATCGACGTGATCGCGGACAAGGCGAAGCTGCTGCCCGAGAACTGGCAATCGCGGCTGCCCAACAACAGCACGCCCTATACCTCGACCATCGTGTTCGTGGTGCGCAAGGGCAATCCCAAGGGCATTCACGACTGGCCCGATGTGGTGAAGCCGGGAGTTTCCGTGGTCACGCCGAATCCGAAAACCTCTGGTGGCGCGCGCTGGAACTTCCTCGCGGCGTGGTCGTACGCGCTCAAGCAGCCTGGCGGCAGCGAGGCCAAAGCCCGCGAGTTTGTCGCCGCGCTCTACCAGAATGTTCCGGTGCTCGATACCGGCGCGCGCGGCTCGACGATTACGTTTTCGCAGCGCCAGGTCGGCGATGTGCTCCTCGCGTGGGAAGACGAAGCGCTCATGCTGAGCAGCGACCCCCACAACAGCGGCCAGTACGAGGTGATTTATCCATCCTCCAGCATCCAGGCCGAACCTCCGGTCGCGGTGGTCGACAAGGTCGCCGCGAAGCACGGCACCAGCAGGGTCGCGCAGGCCTACCTCGAATTTCTCTACACCGAGGAGGGCCAGGAAATTATCGCGAAGCATCATTATCGGCCGCGCTCGGAAAAAGTCGCCGCGAAATATGCGAGCGTGTTTCCAAAGCTGACTCTGTATACCGTCGACGATCTCTTCGGTGGATGGCGCAAGACTCAGCAAACCTATTTTGCCGATGGCGGCGTCTTCGATCAGATTTATGCCAAAAAGTAGGATCGCGAAGCGGCCGAGGCGAAGCTGGCGCAGCCCGAGGCCGGATTAAATGAACCGCACCGTTCTGCCCGGCTTCAGGCTCGCGATGGGGTACACCATCGTGTACCTCTCGCTGCTGGTCCTCATCCCGCTTTCGACGTTGTTCTTCAAGACCGCCGGGATCGGGTGGTCCGGGTTCTGGGACGCCGCCACTTCACCGCGCGTGATGTCTGCCTATCGGCTCAGCTTCAGCACCGCGATGATCGGCGCGCTGGTCAATGTCGGCTTTGGCACGCTGGTGGCGTGGACGCTGGTTCGCTACACCTTCCCGTTCAAATCCATCGTCGACGCGCTGGTTGATTTGCCCTTCGCCTTGCCTACTTCCGTCGCCGGGATCACGCTCACCACGGTGTACGCGGAGAATGGTTGGATCGGCAGATGGCTCGCGGAGGTGGGAATCAAGGCGGTGTTCAATTCGCTCGGAATCGTAATTGCGCTCACCTTTGTCGGATTGCCATTCGTGGTGCGCACCGTGCAGCCGGTGCTCGAGGACCTCGATCCTGAGCTCGAAGAGGCGGCGGCTACGCTGGGCGCATCGCGCCTCAAGGTTTTCACCCATGTGCTCGGCCCGGCCCTGCTGCCCGCGATTCTCACCGGTTTCGCCCTCGCCTTTGCTCGCGCGCTCGGTGAGTACGGCTCGGTGGTATTCATCTCCGGCAACCTGCCGCTGAAAACCGAGGTGGTGCCACTGCTGATCATGGCGAAGCTCGAGCAGTTCGATTATCCGGGCGCCACGGCTATCGCCGTCGTCATGCTGCTGATTTCATTCACCATGATCCTCGGCGTCAATCTCATTCAGCGCTGGGCGGCGAGGCGTTTCGCGTAGGTGTTCCGCGATGGCGATGGCACCAACCACCACTCCGCAGCAGCTCACGCAGCCGGGACGCCGCGTGCAGGCGGCTATCAGCGAGCCGCGTTGGGTGCGGCTGCTTCTGACCACGGTCGCGATTGGTTTCCTGGCGATGTTTCTTTTTATTCCGCTGGTCGCGGTCTTCGTGAACGCCTTCTCGCTCGGCTACCGGGTATTCTTCGGCGCGATTTCCGATCCCGATGCGCTCAGCGCGATTCGGCTGACGCTGCTGACCGCGTCGATCGCGGTCCCGCTCAACCTCGTCTTCGGACTGGCCGCCGCCTGGACGATTGCGAAGTTCGATTTCCGCGCCAAGAGCGTGTTGATGACGCTGATCGATCTCCCGTTCGCGGTCTCGCCGGTGATCTCGGGTTTGATCTTTGTGCTGCTTTTCGGCGCTGAAGGATGGCTCGGGCCGTGGCTCGCCGCGCATGATCTCAAGATCATTTTCGCGTTACCCGGAATCGTGATCAGCACCACCTTTGTCACGTTCCCGTTCGTGGCGCGCGAGTTGATCCCGGTGATGCAGGCCTACGGCAACGAAGAGGAAGAAGCCGCGATGGTGCTCGGCGCAAGCGGATGGCAAATGTTCTTCCGCGTGACGCTGCCCAACGTCAAATGGGGCCTGCTCTACGGCATCATCATTTGCAACGCTCGTGCGATGGGCGAGTACGGCGCGGTCTCGGTGGTCTCGGGAAAAATTCGCGGCCTCACCGCCACCATGCCGGTGTTCGTCGAATTGCTTTACAACGGCTACGAATTTGCCGGAGCGTTTGCGATCGCATCGCTGCTGACGTCGCTCGCCCTGGTAACCCTCGCGGCAAAACGTATTCTGATCTATCGCTCCGCCGTCGATTCGACCGGTCACCAACCGCAAACGCCCCTGGTCGAGAAGGTCGGGAATATCGCCGCATGAGTATTGAGGTCCGCAACATCCGCAAAACCTTCGGCAACTTCGTCGCCCTCGACGAGGTAAGCCTCAAGGTTGAAACCGGCGAGTTGGTCGCGCTGCTGGGGATGTCGGGTTCCGGCAAAACCACCCTGCTCCGAATCATCTCGGGACTCGAACTGCCGGATTCCGGTTCGGTGCATTTCCACGGCTCCGAGGCAACCGAGGTGAGCGTCCGCGATCGCCGCGTCGGTTTCGTGTTCCAGCATTACGCGCTGTTCCGCCACTTGAGCGTGTTCGAAAACGTCGCCTTCGGCCTGCGGGTGAAGCCGCGCGCGTCGCGTCCAGCGGAGGACTACATTCGCAAGCGCGTCCATGAGTTGCTGCAGCTGGTGCAGCTCGACTCGATGGCGAATCGGCTGCCCTCGCAACTATCCGGCGGACAGCGCCAGCGGGTCGCCCTGGCGCGTGCGCTGGCGGTTGAGCCCAGCGTGCTGCTGCTCGATGAGCCTTTCGGCGCCCTCGACGCAAAAGTGCGCGCCGAGCTCCGGCGCTGGCTGCGCCGCCTCCACGACGAGCTTCACATCACCAGCGTCTTCGTCACTCATGATCAGGAAGAAGCGCTGGAGCTGGCTGATCGCGTGGTGGTGATGAACCAGGGCAGAGTCGAGCAGATCGGCACGCCCGCCGATGTCTATCATCATCCGGCAACTCCCTTCGTTTACCAGTTTCTCGGCAACGTTAATCTCTTCCACGGACGGGTTGAGGACGGGCATGTCCTGATCGAGGGATCGTCGGTCGAGCTCGATGAAGCGCCTCATCGCAACGGAAACGCGAAGGAACGCGCCCACGTTTACCTGCGGCCCCATCAGCTCGAACTTGCTCTCGAAGCCAGCGGCGGCAACGAGTTTCGCGCCACCGTGGTGCATCTCAATTCGGCCGGCCCCAAGGTCAAGGTCGAGCTGGTCACCGAATGGGGCGACCCGGTTTTCGCGGAGATCGATCACGATCGTTTCGACGCGCTGAAGCTGGCGAAGGGCCATCGCGTCTACGCGCGCCCCAAAGAGAAACCGCGCGTCTTCGTATACCAGATTTAAAGGACGTCTCTACTGACAAATACCGAGGTGCAAAAGCCGACGGCGTTCTCTATTCTTCGCAGGGGTCGTTCGCGAACGACCCGCAGCGCTGGCGCGCCTGCGCAAACCCTTTGCGACCGAGATCCGTTGCGGGGCGATTCGCGAATCGCTGCGACCGGAAAGGAAGAGGATTCTTTGTCTCCCGGCACCTTTCGCGCGGACGAATCCTAGCTAGAATGAGAGTTCTCTCAGGAGTTCCCGGTTGAGTAAGGAAGAACATCTTTCGACGCACGCGCATCCGGTCACCCTCGCAAACGGGACCGCTCACGAAATGTCCAAGGTCGAGCATCTCAAGCATGCGAGCCAGGGACTGTTCTACGTTCAGGTGCCCAACAGCGGCCGGCACACCTTCGCTTCGGAAATCGAAGCGCTTAGCGCGCGCGAAGCCGAGACCATCAGCGAGCAGGCCAAAGAGATTTCCAAGACCTTCGGCATTTACAAGCAGCGCGTGCGCAATGAGAGCGGCAAAAAAGTCGGCGAATTCATTTTCATGGTGCGGGTCAAGAATCCCGCGGGAGGGGAACTCACCCACGAGCAGTGGCTTGCCCTCGACGAGGCAAGTGATCGCTACGCCGACGGCAGTCTCCGCCTGACCTCGCGCCAGGGCATCCAGTTCCACTATGTGCGGGGCGAAAACCTTCACGGATTGGTCCGCCACATCAACATCGCCTGTCGAAATCTCGGCTATCAGCTGACGACGCTGGGCGCGTGTGGCGATGTCAATCGCAATACTACCGCCAGCCCCATCGATGATCTCGATCTTGAGCTACCGCTTGATTCGCGTGTGCTCGCGCATCAGGTTGCCGCCGAACTGGCCCCGCGCACCTCGGCCTATTACCAGGTTTTCTTGTCGGACGAAGCCGAACATCAGTTGGCGCCGCTCCATTGGGAGGAACCGATCTACGGCCCCCAATATCTGCCGCGCAAATTCAAAATCGCTTTCGCGCATCCGCACGACAACAGCGTTGATCTGCTCACCAACGATATCGGCCTGATGCCGGTGGTTGGCGACGGCGGCGGCTACGAGCTTTTCAGCGGCGGCGGCATGGGCATGACGCACAATCAGCCAGCCACCGAGCCGCTCCTCGCGCTTCATCTCGGACGTATCCAGCGCGCGCAGGTGATCGATGCCGTGCGCGCGATCGTCACGCTGCAGCGCGAGCACGGGGAGCGCAAAAATCGCCGCGCCGCGCGCTGGAAATACACCATTCGCCGCCTCGGTATCGCGCATGTGAAGCGTGAATTGCGCGAACGCTTCGGAATCGAGCTGCAGGATAGTATTGCGGCGGCGCTTCCGCCGGTGCGCGATCATCTCGGATGGTATCCCGAAGCCGGCGACAAAAAGCATCTATATGTCGGGATTCTAATTCCATTCGGGCGCGTGCGTGATTCCGAGACGGCGCGCTATCGCACCGCCATTCGAAAGATCGTCACCGAGGTCGACGGTATCGGAGTGCGCATCACGCCCAATCAGCATCTCATCCTGGCGCACATTCCCGAGTCGCAGCGCGATTTCGTCGAAAAGACGCTTTCCGAATGCGGGGTCGCATCCGGTAACGACGTCGCACCCGTTCGCCGCCTCGCCATCGCCTGTCCCGCGAAGCCGACCTGCGGGCTTGCGATGACGCATGCCGAGCAGGCCCTGCCGCGCTACCTCACCGAGCTCGAACGCGCGGGCCTCGGCGGCGTCGACGTGATGATCAGGATGGCCGGCTGCCCCAATGGATGTTCGCGTCCGCCCACCGCCGAGATCGGCATCGCGGGTTACGGCAAAAACGACTATGTGCTGATGGTGGGCGGCGCGCGCAATGGCAGCCGTTTGGCGCGCGTGCTTTACCCGCGCCTCGGCGAGGACGAATTGATCCAGGCTTTGATCGGCCTTGTGCGTGGCATTCGCGATCACAATCCGCAAGCGTTGCCTGCGGGCGAGTTTCTCCATCACAGCACCGATGCCGAGCTGCGCGGGCTTGCCGCAGTCGCAAGCTGATCGAACCCGCAAGATTGAACTCTTCGATCAAAGCGCGCGTCGCGGGACTCGATTGGGCGAAGTTGACGCGCGACCTCGATGACGCCGGGTATGCGCTGACCGGCACAATCCTCGCTCCCCAGGAATGCGCGGAGCTGATCGCGCTCTATCCCCAGCGCGAACGCTTCCGCAGCCGGGTCGACATGACACGCCTTCGCTACGGTGTCGGCGAGTACAAATATTTTTCGCGGCCCCTACCCAAAATCGTCGCGGAACTGCGGACCTCCCTCTACCAGCGCCTCGCGCCCGTCGCGAATCGGTGGAACAAGCTGCTCGATGACAGCGCGCCCTACCCCGCCTCGCTCGCCGCGTTCATCAAGACTTGCGCCGCGCGTGGCCAGCTGCGTCCGACACCGCTGCTCCTGAACTACCAAGCCGGAGGCTTCAACTGCCTGCATCAGGATCTCTATGGCGCGGTTGCGTTTCCGCTCCAGTTCACCTGCGTGCTGAGCCGCCGCGATCGCGACTTCGAGGGCGGCGAATTTCTACTCGTCGAGCAGCGGCCGCGCGCACAGTCTCGCGGTGAAGCGATCTCGATGGATCAGGGCGACGGCATCATCTTCACCAATCGCTACCGACCGGTGGCGGGAACCCGCGGGCACTATCGCGTCAACGTGCGCCACGGGGTGAGCACACTGCGGACCGGCGAGCGCTACTCGCTCGGCATCATTTTTCACGACGCGACCTGAAAGCGGTGGTGGTTGCGCGATCGTGCGCCACTGTTGTTTAGTTTTTATCGAGGAGCGCCAATCATGCCGATTTTCAAGCGCGGTGATGTTTCCCTCTACTTCGAGGAGTTTGGTTCCGGCTACCCAATCCTGTTGTTTGCGCCGGGCGGAATGCGCTCCAGCATCGAGTTCTGGCATCAGAGCCCGTTCGATCCGACGGTCGACCTGGCCAATGATTTCCGCATCATCGCGATGGATCAGCGCAACGCCGGCCAGTCGCGCGCGCCGGTGACCGCCTCCGACGGATGGGAGACCTACGCGGCGGACCACGTCGCGCTCCTCGACCATCTCGGCATCAAGAGCACTCATGCGATGGGTGGATGCATCGGTGGGTCGTACTCGCTCGGGCTCATTAAGGCGATCCCGAATCGGGTCAGCGCCGCCGTGCTGCAACAGCCGATCGGCCTGTCGCCCAAGAATCGCGAACTGTTCTTTCAGATGTTCGATGGATGGGGCGAAGCGCTCCGGAAGAAACGCCCGGAGCTCGACGTATCGGCATTCCGGCCGTTTCGCGATCGCATGTACGGCGAGAACGACTTCGTCTTCAACGTGTCGCGCGATTTCGTGCGCACGGTGAAAACGCCGCTGCTCGTCCTGCGCGGTAACGACGATTATCATCCGAGCGAGACGTCGGACGAGATCGCGAAGCTCGCACCGAATGCGGAAATCATCAGCGAGTGGAAGACTCCGGAGACCATCGGCAAGACGGTCGAGCGGGTGCGCGCTTTCCTCAAAGCGCATACCCCGAAGTAGAATTTCCCTACTGGGTTACTGAGCCGAGGAACCGCCAGTCGCTTCGGATTGCTCGCGCGCGCGGCGAACATCGGCGAGTTGGGCGAGAATCCCACGATCGCTCCCCGGCGCGTATCGATGCGAGGCGTTGACCTTGGTCGCGTGAATCGCAGACGCAGGTTTCTCCGTCGCCGCGCGCGCGCGCTCCCAATCGGGTACGTGCCCAATGAGATAAAGCCATAGCACCCGCCGCACGTACTCTTCGGTTTCGCGATAATGGGGGATCCCGCCGGCACGCATGACGGCGGCTTCTCCCGCGTTATACGCCGCGAGAATCTCGGGCAGCGTCAACTTTCCTTCCGGCCGGTCGCGCCTCAGAAAATCGATGAAACGCGCGGCGCCGAGTGCATTCTGCACCGGATCGAAACGATCCGCGACGCCATATTCGCTCGCGGTAGCCGGCATCAGTTGCATCAAACCAACGGCGCCTTTGGGAGAAACCGCGTCGACGCACTCGCCGGATTCCGCCCGCGCGATCGCGGAAAGCAGATCCGGATCGAGCGAGTGAACCAGCGCCACGTCATCGAGGATTGATTCGACCTCGAGCCGCTGCAGCACCGGCGAGGCGTTGCCGCCGCACGAACCAGCCCGCGCGAAGCCGCCCGCCATCAGGAGGCCGACGCACAATCCCGCTGCGATAGAAAAAGACTTCATCAAACCTGCCGACGTTAGTTCTAACACCGGCAAGCGTCGATGGAAATGAGTGGAATCAATCGCTGCTACGCCGCATCGCAAGGCCGCATCACTGCGTCTGATTCCGCGCCATCTGCGCCTCTCGATC